>JAABUP010006243.1_pt1 | contig 17193 bp, 19 predicted proteins | sample 5559201 | NCBI WGS metagenome assembly JAABUP01 (sample SAMN10711887, study PRJNA513373) | rock metagenome | isolation source: Antarctica rocks | place: Antarctica
GCATTGGCATGAACACCCAGCATGGACCAGTACCTGTATGGGCAAAGGCAACACTGTGGCATTCATGCGTAACACTTGTGGATTACTTTGGCAGCTTGGCAAGCATTTAGTCAGTCAATGTCAACAATTGCTTACAGCTGAAGACCTGGTCGTAACCTGTGAAAGCTCATTCAAGCAAAACATGATCAGTCATCACTCAATAAAATTCAAAAGTGCTTGACAGCTGTCGGGATTTTCTATGGAGGGATGAGGAACGAACATCTCTCATCTGTCAAGAAGAAAGTCACTGAATTGCTTGCAGCTGAAGACCTGACTGCAACTTGTATAACCTCATTCAAACAAAACATGATCAGTCATCACTCAATGAAATTCAAAAGTGCTTGACAGCTGTCGGGATTTTTTCTCAAGGGATGAAGAACGAACATCTCTCATCTGTCGAGATAAAAGTCACCGAAGTGCTTGCAGCTAAAGACCTGGCTGCAACTTGTATAACCTCATTCAAATGAGACATCATCAGTCATCACTCAATAAAATTCAAAAGTGCTTGACAGCTGTCGGGATTTTTTGTTAAGGGATGAGGAACAAACATCTCTCATCTGTCGAGAAAAAAGTCACCGAATTGCTTGCAGCAAAGACCTGGTTGTAACTTGTATCACCTCATTCAAACAGAACACGATCAATCAACACTCAGGACCTTTCAGGAATTCAAGGCTCAACAGTTTTTTGTAGAAGCATGAACGTCTCTCATCAACATTCGAATTTTGAAATCACCAAAAAAAATGTCTCAAGAGGACAGCAAAGTGCTGGGCACTGCATGGCCATCCATGAATAAGACTAGATTATAGACTTGATGGATGGTTTTGGAATCAACACAGCTTGCTTGGCATGGGGAGCTGCTCGATATTGGCAATAAAGAATAATGATTTGTTCCATATAAAGATAACGCATATATAGAACTGCTTTTGTAGTGTGGAACAGAGCTTACCACTAGCCAAAAAGGCAAAGTCCCTCGCCTGGCCCTTGGCTTGCTTGGCCATGCTCGCCAAGTGAAACTCCTTGCCCAACCTCTGGAGCTGAGTTTGGTATCAGGACCTTCACGTCTTCTTTCTGCACAAGCTAGCATCAATTAAATTGCTCTGATCACCACCAAGTCTCACTGAGTACAGAGCCTGTTTGACTACTGAGCCTAATTGAAAAAGATCTTGACTACAGTCAGCAGGGTTTCAACCTGCAGGGCTACTACCCCTAGATCACCGTCACCTACGATGCGCATCAAGAAGGACGCCTCTGTGATTGAGAGCTTGCTTGACTACTCAAACAGGTACACTGGTCCAGAAACCAGCTGTGCAACTGCCAACAACTTCAACACTGCTGAAACACTTCACAAAAAGCTGGTAGACAACTTGTACTGTTTCTGTCAACCAGCAACACAAGCAAGTTTTGAAGGAGTATGCCGCAGATAGGTGGACTGGTGTAAATCACAGCCCCGCATTGAGTGTGCTTACGAGTTCTTTGCTTATCCTGCTGACACAGTTGAAGCTTTCCTAGAGTCTGAACACCTGAGACACTTAGAGCAAGGTAACCAGCCTGGGCTCAACGTCGCAGATGCCTACACTGAACTTGACAAGCTGAGCAAGATTCAAGGCTGTCCAGCATTTACAAAAACAGAAATACATCTCATGAAATCTGCTGTGGTCAGAGCTAGACATGATAGCAAGCAAAAACAGCTCAGCGCAGAGCCAGATTTGGCTGAGACAAAAGCAAACAGAGATGTGCTTACCGACGCAGACAGTGATAAGCTGTTGAGGGTATGTGCACAAAACCGTGACAGGTTAGCCGCAGCGCGTTTCCGAGTTGTCCATTTTGTGGGCTGTGCAACTGGCTTCAGAGCCTGCGGTATGATACATCAGACTTGGTTTAACTTGATCAAAGATGTACCCAATCAGTTCAACACATCGCATCCTCAGCAGCTCGATCTGATTGGGATTGGCATCAACAGACACAAGACATACAGCACAGGCAAAGTGATTTACACAGGCATCACAAGGCATGCGATGGCTGGCAGGGATGCACTGGCTGCACTGGGCGAGCTACTTGCCTTTGAAGTGCATCATGGTCTGAGACTAATAGAACAGATCAGAAACGCAGAAAAAGAGTGGGTCAAAGTCAAGATGTTTTTTCCAGGCTATGCTGGCAAAAGTGACGAAGCTCAAACAAAACAGATCAGCAACCTGATGAATCGCATCACCAGTCAAATAGAGGGCTGGGACAAAGACAAGGTGACTGGCTTGATGCGGAAGACATGTGTAGCAGAGACAAGGGCAGCAGGGGCAAGCAGTTCTGAGGTCGGCCTCCATTGTGGCTGGACTAATGGTACTCAAGACAGGAGCTATGCCAGAGCAAGCTTACAAACAACCATGGACGTGATAACAAAAGGAGCTGGATTTGCTAAAGACTTCCGAGAGCATCACCACCTGGGAAGAGCAGAAGTTCCCGTGCCCAGAGCTTGGCACAATGCATTGCTGCCAGGCCTGACCAGCGTCATGGATACCATCTCGAGCCTGCCATGTGGTGTTGCTGAGACTCTGCAGTGCATTAAGCTTTTTGTTCAAGCCTTCTGGCAAGCCCTGCCAATCGGAATGCTGAAGTATGGTCCAGATTTCCAGTTGAAGCAACTCACAGCAGTACAGGGTGTCATGGACACAGATGCTTATGCAGTATTTGCAACAGAGGTTGGACAACCAGAGCTTGACAGTATGTATAAACTCGGCTTGAAAGTGCCCTACCTGTCTGAATGGGCAGACAAGCAAGCAGCTTCCTGTTGAGGGCTGGGCCTCAGATGCTGAGCCTGCCTCTAAAAGACAAAGAGTAGAGCTGCCTCAGGAAACTGCTGAGCCTGGATCAGCATTAGCAGCAAAGCGTAAGGAGTATGCTGCACATGTGGAGTCTTTGGAGTGTGCCAGGTTGGACATGGTGATGGCACAGGAGCGCCGTTGACAAACATCCTAACACACATCTGAGCTGTGTTTTCACCGGGAACCAGAGCCGCACTATCTGGCTGATGAGCTGACCGGAAGCATTGCTGACACCACCTGCGTATCCCAACGCTCAAACAGCGTTTCGCCCTTCATCATCTGTTGTGTGAAGTGCGTCAGCAAAGTCAGCCGCTAAGTTCACAATGTTGCCGTTCCGTGCAGAGCTCCGTTTACCTGGTAAAGCCATCTGAGCGGCGAAACCCCGGTCAATGTGGCTGGATCGTGGTAAACGCTTCCAAAACACAGCCCCTTATTACACAGCCCTTTATACAGGATTGGAAATTGAGGATGGTATGTATTGATGCTTCATTTCAGCCTGTACAAACTGTTTGTTCTGACAAATGACAGATCAAATGCCCATGCTACTTAGCACCAGAATATCATACGTTGCTCAGCACCACAACATCATGCGTAACATAAAAACAACAAGGTGATGAGACAATTTGTCAACAACTGACGTCATACTAATGATACACAACAAGTGCTCCTCCTTCTTGCCTTCGTTTTTGGGGTCAAAGGTGGCCCTGACTAACATAACAACTTGCAAAGACCTGACTCACAACAAGAATGTTCACATCTTCACGTGTTAATCACTTGTGTAAGTTGTCCAATATTCAATGCTACTTTGGGCCAAATCTCCTCAGTAGCAGTTTGTAAATGTAAACCTTGAAAGCTCCCTTTCAAAGGCTGAAAGAATTGCAGCGCGTCACTCTGAAGTCTTAACACTGCACTCACAAGTACTCACCACTTCCTGTTGCTTGAGATGTCATTAGCCATCTGAGTGTTTTTCCACGACTCTAGAATCAGGATTGAAACCAGACATGGTGCAAGGCGCTTTGCAATGACATGGATTTGGCCATCAGCTCCTGCGCAAACTGACCACCAAGTTCACCATGGGGTGGCAACCCAGGTTCTGTCAGTAGTTGCCCCACTAACACCAAGTCTGACTGTGCTGTGTATCTACCTCTGGTCAAGATGCTGTTCCTCCAACCACTGCGGTGGGGCCCATGCTGTCTGATGTCCCACTTGGATCCCAACCTCACTGCCGTCTCCAGGTCGATCAAGCAAAACGAATCATTGCTGCATTTTATTATGTTTGGCCACCGAATGTCGGTGTGGGCAAAGTTTGCAGCATGGAGATCTTTCAAGGCAAGAAGTATGCATCTGATGGCTGCTTGCAGCTGTGCCAGTGATGTTATCTTGACCGAGACATAACCAGACCCAAGCTGCTCACCAAAAGGAGACAGAGTGACTGTATATTTGGTGCGAATGTATGGACCTTCTTCACATCGTATGAGGTGGTTACTGGCCTTGGTTGCTTTGTACATCTCCTGAAGCTCTACCAGCTGGTCAACAAGATGCGGTTGCTTCTCAACGTCCACACGCTTTATGACATAGTCTTCCATGACAGTGATTGTTGTGCCAGAAGTGAACTCCAGCTGACTACCCAGTGGCACAGCATCAATTGGCAGTTGAGTTTGCTGTATGGCAAGAATGCGATACAGCAAGACAGCAGCGCGTAATAGCTGAAGTCTGCCTCTGATTTCATAGATGTTGTGATCACCACTTAGAACACAGCAGCTGTCTGGGTCATCACGGCGCAGCATGCAAATCCTGACGTGGCCGCCTGCCATCGCATAGCACAGCAAAAATTCCACCTGTGATACGAAATAAGTCTTATTCCGCATCATGGCATACATTTGTTCCAATGACAAATAAACATCAGACAAGGCTCTGACATGGTCCACGTCAACTCACTATCTCTGCATGGCAACAAATATTTGGCAAATGCACAGTGACAGATTTACCTGTCCATGGTAGCTTCGGCTCCAGCGGCGCATCTTCTGCTTTAGCTCAGCTACCGCCTGGTCAAGCTTGCCCTCCTCAGATTTGTCTTCGCCTTTGAAGAGAAGTGCATTCCTTACAAGCATGCACAGATCTGGACGCTTTGCATTTAATGTCAGTGACGCTTCGCCTTCATTCCGCTTGCGCTTGAGTTTGAGATGGCCAGTATACCGGTCCAAGAGTTCCATGATCTCACAAACAAGCTGGTCAAAATGCCCTGCATGCCAGCATTGCCTTTTCACTGCATGGATAAGGTAATGAAGTGCCGATAAACCACGGCAAACTACAAAATCAACAGCAAAGCACACAAGTTGCCTATAGGACTTGCACACATCGCAGCACATGCAGTGCACAAGCAGGCAGACTAAACATGCAAGTCAAAAACAGACCTGCTTGCACCATCTCTGTCCCAGCGGGAAACTCCTTGTGAAGAACAGCATGAACACTAGAGCTGAAAGCTATAGCGCTTGAGTGTGATACTGGTGCCAAGTAATACTTCATGTCTTCGTCCTGCATCCTCTGAGACTCGTAGAAGACATATGGAACAGGAAAGGGAAGGGTGCCTGAAATGTGCAGCGCAGACTGGAACAGAGTCGGTATGTCAGCAGCTGCCGGCACAGAAGAGAACGCAGGCTCCAGTAGTTGGCGTACATATTGGCCAGTCCGGTCTGCAGCAAAAGGCATACTCAAGACACACGTGACAGAAGTGTGTGTGAAAGCGGGGACCATTTGATGACAGCACTATACACACCATTTGAAAGAGCAAGCATTGAAGAGCTGACAGCCGTAGCAAGTTTTCTGTGCACAGTAGCACTTGAGCACAATAGCATTTGAGCCTGGATGAGCTGGGAGTCAGGTGCTGACTGAACATCCAGCCTTGTGGGCAAAGCTTGTCGCGCATATGCATTGCACGCTCACCACTTCCCTTGAGCTTTAAGCAGCCTAGACACCTCACCACAATGCTACTGAATGCAGTCACTGCAAACTCTGCTTCTGAATTTTGTGCATACCTGTAGCAACTGTCTGCTGCTGCCAACCTGAAATCAGAGATGACTGCTGGAGCACTGCATTCACACACAGTAACCAGTGTTCAAATCTTGGCTTACCTAGCTTGTGGACATGGTGCTACTTGCAGAGGTATTGGAGAACGTGCCAGACAGTAGGTGACCTTTGTTACTTGACTCGGCTTCAATATAATTAGCATGCATTGGCACACAGTAAGTAATGCAGCTTAGGACACCAAGCAACACTTCAAATTCAAGCAAAAAGACATGCATTATATTCCTGTTGAGCCACAGAGGAGGCTGAGAAGCTGCATTGACTCTTCTCACAAGCAAGGTTAAGACGAAGGCAAGCTGGGTATGCACAAATCTTCGTAGCAAACCCGCACGCCAAAGGCAAGGCTGACAGTGTGCAAGGATCGCTCAGAAGCTTTGTGAAGTTTTGTAAAGGTGCAGGCAAGCTGAGCATGCACAGAAAGTCATCAGCTATTCCTCAAGCCCCAGACAAGGCTGAGAAGCTGCATTGACTTTCTTCAGAAGCAAGGTCAAGATGCAGGCAAGCTGGGTATGCACAGAAGTCAGCAGAATTTCCCTTGGAGTCACACAAGAGGCTGACAGTCTGCATTGAGACTGCTCACATACCGTGCAGAAATGCAGACAAGCTGTGCAAGCCATTCCCAAACTACGTAGGCTTCACAGTTTACGCATAGGCGGTTAAGCTTGAAGCATTGACAGCATAATGTTTGCTGTCATGCCCTCAAGACAAACAAAGATCACAGTACTGAATACAACTAAAGGCTGGTAATGGAAGAGCAAGGCAACAACGGAGTCACCTGCGCCTCTAGCTGCTGCAATGATCAGTCCAGCCGCACCCTTGGGAATTCCCAAAGCCTGAAGGTCTGCACGGTCAGCAGCTCCGAGCTGCCTGACTAGCGAATTCACCTTCATAGATGGCATCTGCATAGTCCAAGTATCCAAAATTGACACTACTGAGGAAAGCTTTCAGCTCCTGTGAAGCCATCTAGACTTGAAAGTGTCTGCATACAAATGTGTCCACTTCAGCTCTCATTCTATAAGTTGTGGGTAAGTGCAACATAATTCTGGTGTTGCGTACCCTTGTTAGCTTCGGTGAACTTTTTCATGAAGTGTAAACGCACATCGTGCGCAGCCCTTGCTGACAAATCAATGATCGCTGGCAAAAAGTGAGGGACGGAACAAGCTGTCACGACTTTGCCAAGGCAAAAAGTGGACGGTGTCCAGACTGAATTCCAAGGTGATCGTCACTGCAAATGATTTGCTCAACGGGACGCCAAGTAAGCTGCTGACTGACGGCTTTTCAGAAGGGCGGTCAGACACGGAGAAACGTTGTTGCGGCAACAGTTTTGCCTGCACTTATTTAGCCCGCTCCACTGCACGCTTTGCGTCTCCGTGCCGTGTCACCGCCACCTGCAGTTCTGGCGGTCACATCATGAGTGATTGTGGCTGTGTAGCAACTCCCTTATCGGGCTGTGTGGCGTTACAACTATACCAGCTTTTTTCTCTATAGGTTGAGCGGCTCGACCTGTTGTACAGATACCGATCAGTTGTTTCAATGCACTTTGCAGCACTCCATGAGGCTGGCAGCATTTGCAGCCATGGACTCCCGCACAGAAGCGTTACCTGCAACTTCGCCTGTCTACATGCGACACGTAGTCCGTCTGCGCGCTGTCAGTTTGTGCAGGGAAGCTTGTTGAATCTTCGCACGTGGAGACCAACGCCATGCAGACAGGTCAGTACTAGATGTCACCTGGACAAGTATCGTCAAGGCTTTCTTCAAAGCAAGATCACTACTCGCCCTGTGTAGGGCCAGCGCTGCAGGCGATCAAATGCCGTCCGAGCTGCCATGTTCGATGACCTGAGCAAAAGCCTGGACAAGGCATGGGACATGGTCCGCAAAGATGGCAAGCTTACCCAAGACAACATCAAAGAGCCTATGCGAGAAATCCGTCGAGCGCTGTTGGAAGCGGATGTAAGTCAACAAAGAAATGGGCTACTTTGCATGCCAGACTGACGCGGCCCCTCTGCGTGTCAGAGGCTTGCTGGTCAGCAGTGTGCCCTTGCAGGTGTCCCTACCTGTTGTGCGCAAGTTTGTGAAGCAAGTTGAGGAAACTGCCTTGGGTGTCAAAGTGGTGAAGGGCATCAAGCCAGATCAGCAACTTGTCAAGGTTGTCAATGATCAGCTGATTGAGCTGATGGGAGGAGAGCAGCAGGGGCTAGTCAAACCTGCAAAGGGCCCACAGGTCAGACTGTCAGACACAGAGCTTGTGCAGTGCTTGCTGTACTGGTCTGCTTTTCTCACATGCAGTGCTGAGTGCCATGCATGGAAAGCAAGAAGTCGTGCTGCTTCAAGCGTATTACCACGTGAGATGCCAGACTCTGAGCAACCAGGCTAACAAGGCAACTTGCCAAACATCCGGCCAAGAATCCCTCCGAACCATCCATCCAAACATTGTGGTGTTATCGTAGTCTGGCTTTACAAATGTTGAGCCACGCATGCTGTGTGCATGCCACAGTCTACCAGCAGTGGCTGTTTCCATTTTGCATGAAGTTTTATGCTCCGGCTGTTATATTCCGTGCTCACTGCCAGCTGATCATGTCAGTCACATAAACTAGCCTGTAGGACAGTCCGTGGCAAAGCTTGCCTCTTACTTGAAGGCCAAGGAAGTTCACGATACCTGAGAACAACAGCACATACAGACAGACAGCATCTCAAGCAGTCAGCTAAGTGATCCCTGGCTTTGCTGCAGATAATCTTGATGGCGGGGCTGCAAGGCGTGGGGAAGACAACAGCATGTGGCAAGATGGCACTGTATCTGAAGAAGCAGAAGAAGAGGGTGCTGATGGTGGCCACAGATGTGTACAGACCAGCAGCTATCGAGCAGCTGGTCAAACTGGGGGATCGCATCAGTGTGTCGGTCTTCCAGCAGGGTACTGATGCCAAGCCTCAAGACATTGCTGCAGCTGGCCTGAAACATGTGAGTCACGCAGTCAGCAGTACATTGCACGACTTGAACTTGTCTGATGCCAGAGCGCAAGCTGACCAGGACATCCTGGTAAACATTGCCTTGAGGAGGCTGTCCAGCATCATTCCCCTGCATCAGATGTGCAGTCAGACAGCTCACAGTGTCATCGCCATCATCATTGCTGTCAGCATTGTCATCATCATTGCTTTCTAGTGGGCTGCAGGGCCTTCTAGGTAAACTGCATTGGTAATCTGCCTGAGTAAACTGTCTCCCAGCACTGCTGTCTTTGACGATGTTCTCATTCACCTTACAGAATGATGCGCTCTTCAGGGTTCCAGCGTATCACATGCATTCTACAATGACTGCATGCACTGCCACACAGTGGGCAGTGTATTGTCTCTTTTCAGCCGCGTTTTGAAGGTTTCAGGCGCACCTCTGAAGGGTGTCAATGACACTGTTTGCAGGCCACAAAGGAGAGGTATGACGCAGTCATCGTGGACACAGCTGGGCGGCTGCAGATAGATGAGCGCATGATGGGTGAGCTGAAAGCCACACAGCGCGCCATCAAGCCGTCAGATACGCTGCTGGTGGTGGATGCCATGACTGGTCAAGAAGCTGCTAGCCTCACTAAGGCCTTCAATGAAGCTGCTGAGCTGACAGGTGATGAGCGCGGTCTGTCAGCCTAACAGACCAAAAGAAACAGACAGAAAAGAAAACTCCAAGCCTTTGGTAGATGATAGCCTCCTGCGACGGCAGCCGAGAGCGGTAGATGCAAAAACAAACATTCTAACTATGTGTCTTTTCCAAGTATAAAACATAGAATTGATGAAGAGGACCGCTTCTCTCGCCTTTGGCTGCTCTCTCCATCTCTGTACGGACAGGCAGACATTGGAATGTCTATGAAGCTGCTGGGCTTACAATTGTAGAATGCCGTCTCATCTGGCATGGGAGCGACTGCATACAGTTGCTGCTGCCAATCGAGGGTACAGCTGCTGTGCTACAGCTTACGTCTGTACTACTGCCCGAGCCCATGTTGTGCATGTTCATCTCCTAAAGAAAGACTACTTGATCACAAGCTTGACGCTTGGTGTCTAATGTGCTTGTGGTGCTGGTGAGTGTCGATGAGCCATGCATAGCAGTATCACTGTAACCAGCTGGATTGTCACGTGGCAGTATGTTTTGACAGGGGCCATACTGACAAAGATGGATGGAGACAGCCGAGGCGGAGCGGCGCTGAGTGTGAAGGCAGTTTCTGGCAAGCCCATCAAGTTTGTGGGTGCTGGAGAAAAGCTAGAAGCGCTGGAGCCTTTCTACCCTGACAGACTCACCAGCCGAATACTAGGTCAGCAACTTTTGTAGGACTGTTTGCTGTCAGCACCCTATGTATTTGTGTTCAGAAGGCAGCATCACAGCTTTTGACAGTGGGTAGCTTTCTATGATGAGTAGTTTTCCATGGTGAGTACCTTTCTATGATGAGTGCCTTCCTACGATGAGTACTCTTTCGGTGACGAGAATCTTTCTATCACGAGGACCTTTCTTTGACGAGTGCCTTTCTATGATGAGTACGTTTGCATGATGAGCAACTATACTAGCACACCTTTCTATGATGAGTTGAGTAACTGTACGAGCAAAATCTTTGTACACCCAGCAAATGGTGCCTGCCAAGAAGTCCAGGGTTCATTGCAGTGCATGTCTGCAGCTGTTCTGCCTCCAGACAATGTTTATTTTAATGTGTTATCTCTGCTGAAAGGTCACAGAACATTCACAAATAGTATGGAAGACGTGGCGGCTCATTTGGATCTTTTGGCCCAGCACAGAAAGATCTTCAAAAGTGCCTTCAATAAGCACAACAAGCCTTGCTTGTGACCTGCCAACATTTCGCTTTTCCTGCCAGCTGTCAGACAGCAGAAGCCTTCATGCAGCAGAGCCAGATGCACTCCTGCATGGATCCTGTTTGAAAGGAATCTCTTGTGCTTTGCAGGTATGGGGGATGTGCTGTCACTGGTCGAGAAGGCCGAAGAGTCCATCAAGGCTGATGAAGCCGATCAGATGACCAAGCGCATCATGCAGCAGAAGTTCGACTTCAACGACTTCCTGAAGCAGAGCCAGATGATGTCCAGCATGGGAGGAATGGGCAACCTCACCAAAATGCTGCCAGGTCTGCACACCTGGACCACCTGTCATGCTGTTCCTGTGTCAAACATTTTGGCATCTCATGTCTCTTTGCCTCATGTTTCTGTTATCATGTTGCCCATGTTGCATTCATGGGTTGATGTTTGTGCTGTTGTCATCGCCTGCATGTTCACAGGCGACAAACGAGCTCCAGAACACCGGAGTGCTGTCAGGAGTCCTATCAGGTTTGATCCTACATATGAATTGCGTAGCATCCAGTCATCTGTGCTTGCATGTCCGGTGCTGGGATCCCAGTCACAAAGATGGGATCCCAGCATTAGATGCTCACAAGATGCTGCCAGGTCTGCACACATGGCTTGGTCGTTGTACTGCTGACTATGCATGCATGCGTTGCCATCAGTTCCAACACTGCTGTCCTGACAGCTGTGTGGACTGATGTCCTGTGCTCACTTTTGAGTGCTACAATCTGGGCACCACAGGACCATCTGTTCGATCAGCAGGAACTGAGCCAACTACCCAGCAAAGCAGTTACAGCGTTCAAGCTTCTTGCTCTGCGGCATTAGTCCTTGCTAGGTGCTTTGCTCCTCTGTCCTTGTCAGCCGCAATGCAGCTCAAAAATTCAGCTCCAGCTCCATTTGGAATGCACACTGTTAGCTCTAGCTCCACAATTGGAATGCACATTGCATGACATCGTTCAATCACATTGCATGATATTGTTCAATCGTCCTTTGCTCCACAGTCAGGAAGCACATTGCACGACATTGTAACATCTGTCTTGTGTCATGAGGTCTTAGCTGGGCAGATGGCTCTGCAAGGAAGAGGAAGAGTGCCAACACCGGGGTCCTGTCATCAGCAGCATGTGCTGCACAGCCTTCACCAAGACATGAGTGCCTTTAGGAACGTTTTACAGGCAACGTTCTACCAGATTTTTGTCATTGATATGCCCTGCAGGCGTGAACAAGATGTTGGTTTGCCCAACCAGAGACTCAAGCCAAGATTTGCAAGTCCTGACTCAACAGCACGTGCAGCACAGCCTAATTCATCCAATTTGCATATTTTGGGACAGTGCATGGTCATTGCTGCTGACTGTTAACATCCGCATAATGCAGGTATGACCCAAAACTTGGATCAGCAGCTGAATCAAGCAGGAGAGCCAGCCAAGTTTTGGGAAGCAGTGCTCAAGAGAATGCACAAAGTTCCTGCTTACTCTAAGCCAGAAGTGCATCACAGCAGTGAACGACGCAGAGTGCATGATGTCGAGCATTACTGAGCTGACCAGTTGGACAATGCAGGTATGAACAAGATCTCTGAGCAGCAGATGGCTCACGCAGAGAAGCAACAAAAGATGTGGGAGTCCATGATCAACAGCATGACCCCTCATGAGCGTGAGACGCCAGAAGTGCTGGCCTCAACGCCTAGCAGGCGGCGACGCATTGCACGAGGCTCAGGACGAAAAGAGCTTGATGTGTCAAACATGATTGCCATGTTCACTCAGATGCGCTCCAGAATGCGAGACATGTCTAAGTTGATGAAGATGACAGGCGCTCAGGGTAAGTCACAATGGGATGCTGTTTTTTTCTGTATCAGGATAGGCATCATGTCAGCCGGGGTGACACTGTGATCTTTCACAATTCAGGGTTGCCTATGGCAATATATTCAGGGTGTGAAGACCACCAGAGGCTGCGTTGAGCGTCACATGCATCAAGCACCACACGACATGCATCGTAGTGGACACAATCTGTGAATGCGCATGCCTGATAAAGTGTTATCTTGATTTCACCAGCTTGCTGTCTGATTTGCTAGATCAGCTTGCAGAACAGACAGCAATGCAGAACATGCTGCATGGACATGATGATGACTGTGTCTGCACCTGTTTGTCCAGAATACTGCCTGTGTGCGCAACAAAGGCAAACGTCTTGAGCAGGGTGTGTGTCATTCACACCTGGCTATTAATGATGTTTCAGCGCCTGTTTCCTGCAAATGTTGCAGGCATGCCAGGCATGCCCAGCATGACGCAAGAAGAAATGCTAGCGGCCACACTAGCTGGCAGCGGTCCTAAGAAGGTCAGCAAAGGCAAGATTAGACGGAAGAAAGGGCAGACCAGAGGTTTGGCAGAACTAGCTGGGTTGAGACGATGACAAAATGATCTCCAGTGCTGATGGCATGCAAATGTACAAAGGTTCATCATATCATTTGGGTACTCTACAAAGGCATAGCCAATTTTGCTCATATGGCTTGCCTGCGCTTGTGTTGGGGTGCAGCGTTACTTTGGTGGAAACAGTAATCTAGTGGTGACAAAGCTAAAGAACGCTTGCTCAATGTTCACATATGTCAGATATTTTGAAGAGGTACAGCTCACAAGCCACTGGCTCAGCAAGGCTGGTGTGACATGTACACTTGGTGTACCTGGTGACACTTCATGACACCATGCACCTCCAAGCTGATAACATCACGCGTGATGACACCAGCGCTATGACTGAAGCATCTGCCAGCATCCATGACTTTGCGTTGACACTCAATAATAAATACTACCGTAGTCTGAAATTGTCAACGTATCAATTTCACTTTGCGGGGAAAGGAAGGGACATGATATAGACTGACTCTGAGGGTACAATGCAAAGTCACATGTTACTAGCGTCAGCCAGTGGGTGGCAGCCAGTGAGTGCTCATGCCTTTAACCCAGGGAGGCTCAAATTACTGATGTCACTGATGACAACGTGTGATAATGTACAGTCCTGTGAGCAAGTCATGTTGCCCTAGGCCTGCTGAGGGCAGCTTGACCACCATGACCTTTTCCGCTCACAATTCACTCCGACGCGGAGCCTTCAAACTTCTGCAGTTGCTATTTTGCTGGCTCTGCTCTGCTTGCAAGGCAGTTTGAACGCAGCCTGTACAGTTTACATCCCCTGCAGTCAAAATAAAAAATCGAGCTGTTGCAGGACAGACACATTGACAGCTTCAACTGACTGAAATCAATTTGACAAGCTCAACATGCTGTACATACACACCTCCAGAAGCAAGGCAAGATCTCAGCCAAGGCCAGGCTGTGGAGTCATGGCTGTGAGCTCAGGAGTGAGTACGCTTTGATCTGCAGACATTTGGTAAACCTATGCAGCATGCCTGCTGACTTACTCTGAACACGCACTCTCTTTGACAGGGCGCTGCTGCTGCTGCACGCTGCGCTGCCGCCCTGGGGTTGGCATCCTGCTCAGTAAAGTGGCTACAGAGAGGGGCTCTTCGTGCTGAGCACTTGTTCCATATCAGAATATCCTTTTGCAGCACCTGCCTCAAATTGCTGATATGCAGGCAGGTCTGGCATCCGAGGTAATGCAGAGGCTGCTGACCACTGATACCGCCTGCATCAAAGATGATCCTGCTGGTATTGTGCAACGTATTTGCCAGGCAGCCCTCTGTGAAAGGCAGGATCTGTCTCTGTGAAAGGCAGGATCTGTCTCTGTGAAAGGCAGGATCTGTCTCTGTGAAAGGCAGGATCTGTCTCTGGAGGCAAGTGCACAGCTGAACGTCTTGCTGGTTCTCTGGTATCGTACAGATGTCTGGTCATTTGAGGCAGGGCTGTACGCAAAGAGGCATGAAGCTACACAGGCAAGGTTCATGGCAATGTAGCTGAGACTGGTGCTTAAGGTACATGCCTGCCTCTTGCCAGAGATTGTGACATTCAGTATATCAGTGGACAGCAGATGCCTGGCACATGAGCAAAGTATACATGATAGCTGCACCAAATTGTCACATGGAGCACATGTCCCTTGCCCTAGTCTAAACTCGCGCAATCAAGCCAAACTCTTCAGTCAGCTGATGCCAAGCAGCAAGGACAGCAGCTTGTGCCATGCCTCATACACATGCTCACAATGTCAGGAAGGCTCATAGTGTCAGTGCAGCAGGTTGATGTTTCTGCTTTGTCACTTGTGAAACACTGCAGTCTCTTTGCCAACATGTTAATGTTGAGATGCAGCGTCTTGCTGCACTTCAAAGCCTTTTTCACATCATGTTGCGTTTGCACTGCCGAGATGGTTCAACACCTACGCCGCAGGATAACCAGTTTTGCAGCACTTGCAAGCAAAAGCTGAATCCAGTCATCATCCTCCACCCTCAGATAGCTGTGTCCTGTTGAAAGCGACGCCTAACAGACTAGCGCATGATGAGGTAGGTCTGATAGATATCAGTCATAATAGCAAAATACCCATGTGATTTTGTGTTAAAGGCAAGTTACGGGCATGCAAATGTCTGAGGTCTACATACACACTTTGCTTGGCTAAATGGCAGCTTTATCAAGCTGGACCCAGGTAATGTTTGGCATTGCAGCTTTGCTGCTGTACAGGATACTACAACACAACATTACATTACAGGTGCATGCTGTGTGATCTGCAGAAAGGAGACTGTCTATGATTTCTGCCATGGCACTCTGCCTGACTGGCAGAGTGCCCTCATCCCAGCCTGTGGTGTAAGAGGGTATGAGAAGTTGCAGCAAGCCATACGCATGGCTCATGACCTGCCAGCCAACAGAGTCATAGCCACCTCCTTCAATGGCGAGGATCCCACAGACGGTGCAGTCCTTGCTCAGCCAAGCACTTGACTGCATGCTGCTGCTAACAGCAAAGCAAATGTCCAGGGACACCTCTGCTTGAAGATAGCATGTTTGCAAGCGATATTGTTGATTGTGTACAAGCATTCATTAATTCATTTATTCAACTATTCACTCATTCATTCATGACGAAGTATTCGTCACTAACATCCGTCATTACTGATGGAATGAATCATCCATTGATGGCGTCACCTTCTCTGTTTACATTACAGCCTGCTAAGCTGCAGGACGCATGAGAGCAGCAAGTACTTGTGGTTATTTTTTTAGCCATTTGTCAAAATAATGACCTGTGTGCTACACCATAAATGCACCTATGCTCCTTTGCCTGCAGATGCAATTTCATTCTGCTCAGTGGCTCTGCCTGAAGGGTGCGCAGGGCGTGAGGCAGCAGTGCACCTGGCTGAAATTGCAAGATCTCGCAAAAAACTTTTCACGGAGCAGAATCCTGGCTGCTTGATGAGTATGGTGCCTGTCATGCATCACAGGCACTATGATGCAACTATGGCCACCCCCAAACGAGTTGAGTCTTTCAGTGTCCATGAGGGACATTTGCTTGTCTAGTCAGGCTGTTGTAGTCCAGCTGGTCTGCGCAGGGTCACAGCGCATGCATCACATCGCTGTCAATCAACAGGTGAGTGACTAGATATACACTGAACACTGACAGCATTGCGGCCAGCGCCAGTGTGACATCAATGCCTGCCTGACCCAGTGGGTCGGGCTTTGTACGGCATGTCCCCTATCATTGTACAAGACAATGTCATCTGATGCAAATGCTGGAGATTGCTGCTGCTGCAGCAGCCTGTCTAGAGATTGATGCACACTGCTGGGCCCTCAATGTCTGTTCCTTCAGCTCTCACAATCTTGTTCATGGGCGAGGTTATTGCTTCAAGCAGACCTGACAATGAAAAGTGTTTGCATTCGCACCACAGTATGCAGGCAGCTGAGACCAAGTGTAATCTGCAATGTTGGTATCTGATTTAGAGATGGATGGGGTTGGTTTGCTTTACACAGTAAGAACTATATATATCAGGCTGCCTACGGATGTAGCGACTTGGTAATGCCAATGTCACAATTGCTTCTTTGCATGTTCACAGCCACCACACATTGCAACTAGGTTCACCAAGTTCCATAACTGCTGCATGTACAAGCTCAAAGCTCCATAAGGCCCTTCTTTTGCAGATCTGCAAACCTAAGGCGTGATATAATGCATACTTTGTCATGCCAAGGTGTATTGTGACCTGAGCTGCACTTGATAACATTCCTTGCTGTTTACAGGACTCACGATATCACTGATCGCTGGAACAGACACCTTGGGACTGATGGTGTTGTATTCTTGCTCAACATGCAATTAGCTATGAATTCTGCCACCTAGCTATGGTGGTGTTGAGATAACACCATGGCCATCTCAGCCGCCTGCAATCCAGGCAGCAAGTGCACAGGATCACAAGCGTGGACAGGATGCACGACGAGGACGCGTGGCCATGTAGCATCCCAAAAACAGGTTGTTGCACAGTGGCAACAGCAGCAGATGCTGCATCTGCAGCAAGCACTTCAAAGTCAGCACCTGATGCAGCAGA
>JAABUP010006245.1_pt1 | contig 17190 bp, 16 predicted proteins | sample 5559201 | NCBI WGS metagenome assembly JAABUP01 (sample SAMN10711887, study PRJNA513373) | rock metagenome | isolation source: Antarctica rocks | place: Antarctica
CCTTGCTGCCTCTGAAGTGTCGTCTGAAGACGAGTCGGACTTTGATGATGATGCTTCGGCTGATGAAGGATCTGCTAGTGATGATGAGAGCGGTGGGGAGGATTGGGATGAACTCGAAAAGAAAGCCAAGAAGAAGGATCGAGAAGGTGGCCTAGAGGATGAAGACACTGGACGGAAGAAGAAGCGATAGGCGCTCCCAGGTGAAGCAGACTGATACCCTTGAATTACCGGCATCCAGCGCGGTCTCATTTGAGGACCTTTTACTTGGATCTCGGAAGCAGTCTGGTCCATGATCATTTTGATCTAATATGCATTATTTGATTTTTCGAACAACGATGCTTTACAATTCTCGTTTGACTGCACCAAATAACATCGACAGTAGACAGACGATGAGTGCATTGAAAGATAATACCAATACTCTAGCTGATCAAAGCAAAGCTCACGATACCAAAATGGCTGCCTCCAGACCAGGGATGAATCCTGGTAAGAACAGAGGACAGGTTTGATCGATCGGTGAGTAAAGCGCCTCGAGAAACGGATTTCCTAAAGGAGCATAACTTATGGGCCAATAGTCCTCATCACCATCATCCAAAAGCTTTACCAATCAGCAACTGTGCAAGATTAGTCGTCACTACCGCAATGCAGCTCTGCATCCTCATTTATATTGGTCCGAGTAGTAGATGTTCAGGTCTGCTCCTGGCTATTTACTTCCAACTTTTGCTCTCTCTTTGTTCTCATACATGCGCAAAGATCCCGCATTACGCCTAGCTGATTATATATCAAATCCAATGCAGCGCATATCCGTAACGATCGTGATTCCCATTTTCGGGGTAACCCGTCAAAGAGTGTGATTCATCCCCATTGCAGGCCCATACATCCGACCTTCTAGATCTCTCGTCTAGATCTCCCCTTACTCGCCCGCCCTGTACATTTGGAACATACTAATCATCCTCGCCTGCTGATCTGGCGTAAATTGCGTATAGCACGCATCAGTCGAATAATCCATATAATTATTAATAGGATCAAGACCTGGGGTTCTACTACAGCTATCTTTCCCCTTTGGACAACCGATGGTGCTTACGCCTTCCTGAGGCGTGTCATCAATATAGTCACCGCCGTCAGTAGGGGCGCAGGTGTTGCCCTGGAAGGTGTGCAGCATGCCGAACCAATGGCCGATTTCATGGACGGCAGTTTTGCCCTCGTTGTAGCCGGAAATTGGAGCTGGGCTGCCTGGCATGCTTCCAGCGAGGACGTTGCAGCCGTCGATTGCGTAGTCGATGGCTGGGTACTCGGTTTGTCCGCCCTGGCCGTTTGTGTAGGTGATTTGAGTGGGGAGCGTGCAGTAGCCTAGCAGGGTGGAGGCTGGACTGTACGTGTAAGGTGCGGTGGAGAGGTTGGTCTGGAAGTAGACGTTCAAGTCCTTGTAGGTGCCTTTTCGGAGAGCCTGCTTCATGGATGTGCTGTTCGCGTCTGTGGCCCAGTCGTCCCTGATGGTGTAGGTAGCAGGGTTAGCGGCAAAAACGATGTTGGCGGGACGGTATGCGATGTTCAGGGCTGCGATTTGGCTGGTAGCTAGTCTTTGACGCACGGCAGCTGAATAGAAGTGGGCTTGGTCGAAGGCGGTGACGAAGTGCATGTATAGCTGGACGACGATTTGCTGCCCTCGCTTTTCGAGACCGGCTTTTCTGGCTTGACGGAGCTGTGCGTGTGCTGTACGGAGTTCTCGGCTTGGTGATTGGGTGCCGCACATTTGCTCGCTGATGTTAGGGATGGTGATGCCATTATCTACTGGGACTGCGTAGGCGGGGATGCTAGCGAAGGCAAGGATCAAGAATGGTTGGAGCAACATGATGTTTGTTGGTCAACACAGATAGGTGCAAGGGGCAAGCAGGAATGTGGATGAGAAGAGATAATAGGAAAATGAGGCAGTATATATAGGTAAGACTATGCTTACTCGCAGCAAAGGGACATGGAGAAGAAGCCCAGAGCGTCTGTCTCCACAACTTGGGTCAAATCGTGGTGGCTTCTTCTACTCCTGCTCCAGCCTTTATGGATAAGAAAGGCGGAATTGGAGGCGGAGTTGCATCCGGACACGGAGTTGCATCCGGACATTTTCGAATCAGCACAAAGCAACAACGTGGTTCGCGCGAATGCCCAGGCCTGCCCAGAGCCTGGAATAGGACGTCAGTACCGCAGAAATGCCATGAAAAAGAAAAGGTTTGAGACGCAAGTGGTTGGTAGATATTGTATGAGAAGGCAGTCTTTGCTCGTCGAAAATCTAGACCTGTTAACCCTTTGAAGTTATACAGAACAATGCCCCAACGCCAGAAAACCTCTTGGCAAACCGCGTCTAGATAATAAAGCTTGGAGAAGATGTTCATGCAGCGTCATTACCAGGCCTTTGAATTCCGGTTGCGGTGGCCGTACTTGGCCGGTCATTGTTCCACGACAGATATGTGTGATCTCCAAGTTTCCTAAAAAGCAGTCAGACGAGCTGTACGATTCATAGACGGCTACAAGGGCGTACCTGGGCTTGATGAGATGTGTAATCGTAAATAGAGTGCCAAGAACAATGCAGATGCCTCCAACGGCCACGTACGCAATCCCAAGGAAAGGGTTCTTCCCTCCCATCACCGTTCGGGTTGAGATGACCAAGGTCTTAGTGCCTCCATACTTCGTGACAGGGAAATCTGTAATTATCAGCAGCAGACAGCATAAAGCAGTCGGAAGACATACTACTATCAATATCCACCTGATACATGCTACATTCCATGGTCTCGTTATCATTACGCTTTGCCAGCTTGCTGAAGTTGGGGAGGCCGGCAGTCCTCATCCAGACCTGGAATCGGTAGTCCTTATCTAGTTCTGGGGGCGGAGCTTCCGCAGTATAGCCATTTTGGTATCGTAAATGCCAGTTCGGTGGAACAGCTATAGCCCCATAATCGTATTTTGTGTGGCCGTAGAGCGCAGCATCTGAACTCCACGCAATTCTATCTTCTGTCATATTGTATGTGATGTTTTGCGCATTACTGAAATGCGGGTTCAATTGTACCGGATTGGCGATAGTATCGTTGAAAAGTGAATTTGCAATGAGGCCGCAAGGGTAGTACGGCTTTCCAGAGTGGTCGGTGTTCAACGGATCGCAAGCTCCAAGGGAGCCGTTCGATACAGCAGTACCCTTCAACTGATTCGAATCCAATGACTTGACGTATCGTCGATGGTTCTGGTAGAAATTCGTAAGGCGGTAATATAAGAGGACTGGAGGTTTGAGGTTATCAGGAATATTGAATTGGAGGGAGCACACGGGTGTATCCACGGGCGTAGTTCCGGCGGCGTATGTCCTGTTGGTACTGTATGTCTTCCATTGATACTTTGATTCAGTGGAGCAATTCTCACTCGAACCCTTGAAGGATGACGATGTATATTGACTAGGGATCGGTTCATAGATCGTGCCATTTTGGAGATCGGTACAATGCGAGTAGTCAATTGATATTTCTTGTACCTGAACAGAGCGCATGTTAGCAAGCACGTACGCGACCTGTGTCCGTCTTGTAGCTACCGACCTGGGCGCTGGCGTATAGTAGCAGGCCCCCTATGGGAGCGAAGATGATGCCGACGGCAAAGAACAGAGGGAGCACGGTCTTGGGGGTGAGAATGGGTCTGCGCAGTGTCAGGCCACTATCTTACTGCACCGCGCACCCGGGATCTGGCGGGGTGAAGGGAGATACTCACTGCCATGCTTTGAGTCGTTGCTGCCGGAAAGCAGTATCTGTAAGTCGCAGAGTCTTTCGTTAGCCAACGACCACTGCGTAGAAGTATATCAATGCGATATCAACGCGTATAGACTATAGCTGGGCTTGCCGTCTTACTTGCTGGCCTCCTGCTCTTGACTTTCTTTTGCACCTCATCATGCTCCTGACCTTCTATCGAGCCAGTATCATGCTGGATTTCCGTTGGTGACATGTTGCGTATGATGGGCACATGAGGACCTCCACGCCTCGAAAAGCCTGTAGTCGTGTATTCGAAGGAAACACACCAGCTGCTACGATGGTGGTGGAGCGTAAGCTTATGACCTAGGGCTCAGTATTGCGCATTTCTTGGCATCTTCTGGGTCCTCTCCGTAGAACTTCTTTATCCGCCACAAGCCTCCGAGCACGCATCTTGTTCAAGCTCTTCTCTCTTCGCTCTTCGCTCATCTTTGCCAACACAAGTACTACCCTGTAGACGATAGGCCGATACGATAAGACTTGAGAAGCCGTCAACAGATGCAAGCTCTCGATGTCCCGCGTCCTATGAGCACCCTTGTCTTGTGATCTTTAAAGGCTACTATATTAAAGTCATATCTCGCACAAAGTTGATCTTTACAGTACATCACAGGAAGGAAACAAGCATCTAGAGTGGCCTCTACATTGGGAGGTCAGCAGCCGCCGTTCCACTGTGAAAGGCCTTTCACGTCCCAATTTGTCAAAGCGCGTCATGCTCAGAATATCTGTTACTCTCTATTGCTAATGTAATCAGGTATGTACGGAGTACGCAAACACTTCCGTCAAAATTTCAATGAAAGAGCTGCAAAGAAGGTTGCTGCGGAAGAGCCGCAGGACTTTCTGTTAGTTGTGAACCGAGCCTACATGTCTGTCATTCATTTGATACGTGAATCCTATGGCAACCCATTACCCTGTCTCTTTTCTGAGTATGATCCCAAGTCTTTTCTAGGACATGTCAAATCATCCTTTGCTACTCTCCAACAGCCGTCTGTTTCTGGAGTAATGACGCCGCGTTACCTCTATAGAACCCCTCCAGATGCTCTTCCCCAACGCACCCTGGCAAATCTCGTTCAATTCTCCTGACCAACAGCTTCGTACCCTCAAACGGCGTCCAGGGAACATCACTACCAAAGACTAAGCGCTCTTTCTCTGTGAACTTCAACAACGCGTCGACCAGACTCGGCAGTGGATCTCCAGCCAGATCAAATCAAAAATGCTGATTCAACGCAGACTTGACCTGCTCCTCGGTAGGTATACAAATGTGTGGAGGCGGTTCTCTCAATCGTGCGATTACTGAACACCTTCAAGCCGGACTCCCCAAATCGCGCGTCATTTCGCTAGATGGCTCTGGCGTGCCATCATCTGCCAAAGAGGCGGTTTCGTTCGCTTTGCAAGGACTGGACGCTGTCCTTGGACGCCAAACTGCTGTACCTATCAATTTTGATAGTCTGACGGCGAATACAACTACGGGGAAGACTGCACCTTGGAAGGAGCGGACAAGACTAATGACAAGGGCGAGGAATTTTGGGGATGGGAGGATTTGCCGATGGTGGAGGATCTTGTTTTGACAGAGAAGTATTACTTCAAGTAGAGCGCTTTGTGTATGATTGATAAGATTTGTAGACTTTAAGTGAAGGAAGTTATGAGTGAAATCAACAACGACCCAACCTTTAGCGAATCGAGCTCATCGGTCTTTGCCAACCTGCGCTCAACATGATGCTGCGAAGAACTGATCAGGGCTTCACGCGAACGAGCACTCGCTCCTAGCATGGTGTTAAGCCCAAAAGTCCCCACCAATTATGGCTCAACATCGCCAACTACATTCATCGCACACCGCTATCGCCCCATCGTTTGGCCCCGATCTATCCGAAAGGCTACCTAGGAAATACGAATCTTCCAGAATTTTGTCCGCTTGTTGCATGAGTTAGGGATCTGATCCTCTCGGATGCAGTGTTCCTGGCATGTCTTACTCCTCTAGACGCTGCTCACCCCTTCTTCGTTATAGTTGAAACGTGATCCTGGTCAAGGGCTTCTGCTCCTAGACTCGACTAGCCACCCACCAGCAGCACCACTAGGATCCAGGCTGATGGTCGTACTGATTCGATCTGGCACAACAAGAATGCTCTCGGCCTGGCTCTCATCGTTCGTCTCGCTCGAAATGTCGGAATCTGAAGGGATGGGGCTAACGTAGATAGAGGGGTACATGAGATGGCCTGTTGTCTGGGGGTATAAGAGAAGCGAAAAGACCATGGTCTTATCGTCCTTCGTGGTGAAACGAGCCTTCCTCTGGCTACCAACAAGCCAGATGTCGGGATTAGCTTGTACTTCGTAGCTGAATTCTAGTGCTTGGCTGCCTGCGTCCGCGCCGCTATCGCTGTGCCATCTGCGGGTATGGGTAATGATAAGCTCCATGGGGAGAGCTTGGCCGATGGCAAGAGTATTTGACTCTGGAGTGGGGCCTTTTAGTTTGATGAGAGGTCTCAAACGAGCCGTGTGCACAACGTGCATTTTAGGGATTCCGACAGGGACAATGAGATGTTGCAGTGGCGATGTCTTGACAGCGCCATCTAGTGGGATTGTCCTGTGGTCTTCATGCCAGCTTCGCAACCAATTGGCAAGATTTTCGCCCTGGTCTGCTGGAAGACCAGTAAGGACAAGTGCCCAGGCATAGTCGTCGAAAGCTCCAAGATTGAACTCACGTCGAAGCCCGATCGCTTCCAGATCTTGCGACGGAATTCGGGTACGCAACGCCACTAGTAGGGCAGGTTTCAATAGACGTGAGAACTGGCAGAAATGGGTGGTAGACAGGGCATTAGAGAACAACCCCTCGACTACGGCGCAGATCTCCTCGTCGAGACATCGATAGTCAACGTGAAGGGACAATTTCTTTGGTTGTGGCTTGCTTGCATTAAAGTCATTCATGCGACGTATCCTAGAGATGAGAGAAAGTGGCTGAGGGGCGAAGACGTCAAGCTCAGTATCAGTCAAGGGAAAAGACTTTGCGTGAAATTCACAGTTGCCTTCTAAGTGGCAGTTCGCCACTCGAACCGGGACAGGTGTAGCCGCGCCTATGGTGAACTTCGCAAACAGGGTATCTTGTTTGAATATGTCTTGTACGTTGACAGCCAATGGTAGGAGGATGGGGATGCTAGTGTTGCAAGCGTATGTGAAGTCGCCCCTGGCTGTAACGTATTTAATTTCAGCGCGCACATTGATGTCTCCCAGATCGCTCTCGAGGTCATAAGCTATCCTGAAACAGGCGGTAGATTCTGCGGACAAACTACCAAAAACGACAACTCCTGAATGACTTGCATCTATTATAGTGACACCCCCTTCTTCAACAACAGCCTCCGCCGTATGAAGTCGAAGTCCGGCTGATGCAGCTCGTAGAACGAGCAAACCCTGAGAGACATCGTTGCCGCCACTAACAATCTCAACTTTGATTGACTTTGGCTGCTCAAGGTCTACACTTTCGTAGTGTGTCAGGCGAACATGAAGGCTTGTGGATTTAGGCCAGACGAGAAAGCGTTGTTGGTCAACGGCGCGTTTCTGTCTAAGAATCACGGAATCTCTGGGCCTGGTGAGGAGCGAAGTATTAGACACAGGGTACAGATCGTGCACGAAGATGATATTTGAGCACTGGATGGCGATACTACTCAAGGTGTACCACCCTGGTAGCATCATACTTGATCTGAGTTTGATTTCCTCCGTGCCTGGTTCATTCATTTGAACGTCGTTGGCAGATAGCCAAATCTCGGAGCGTTGCTCCTCTCCAGTGCTGATGATTTTAGCTTTCACAGTCTGAGCTTCGAAGCTCTCTGGTAGAAGACTCCGCATTCGTAGCCACAATTCAAAGCCGTCGTGCTCAGGCATGTGCCTCATGTACTTGGCGAGGCGGATACCATCAAAAAATTGGTCCATTGGGACTGATACTGGCTGACTCAGTGACTGCGAGGCTGCTATAATGGATCGCATATCCACTTTAGTGTTACTGATCGGCTGTTGGGTGTCCACACGTCTCTTCAACCCAATTCGAAACTCCTTGCTCGCTCCAATTGTACTTCGAACGATCTTGGCCAGTGTCCTCAGTGCAATTCGGACATGTTCCTCAACTTTCCCCAGATGACCCAGGCACTGAGCGTACATGTCGAGCATGGCTATCTCCAGATTGGACCAGTCATCCTTCGCATAGAAAGGAGCTAATTGACGGAAGTATGATGCAGCCACACTGTAGTCTTTGAGCTGAAAATGAGTCACTGCAAGATCAGCAGTCATTGCTTCTGCAGCCTTCTTCCTGTCCCCAACGACGTAGCATGCTAAGGCCGAGATGGTCAAGTCCTCATACATGGCATAAAAGTCGTTACTAGAATTAAGCGCTGAGAGCAACACCCCGTTACATATACCAGCAGTAATCGGACTCCGTGCTTTGGGGGGTGGTTTTTGATTGTCCGCCTTATCCTGGCTCGAGTCATTGTCTAAGTCAACGTCTTGCATGTTGTCCTCTTGCAGAACGGACATCAATGCAGCACCAGCTAAACCATCTTTCCATCCACCATGGCGAAGACCAATGCTACTGAGGACTCTTCTGGCCAAAGCCAGAAGGTCTCCTCGCTGCGCTGCTAGTTCTTGAGCACCCGCACGGCTCGTCCCGGGGGGTAAGAGCCTCACGGCATCTAATGACGTTAACAAAGGAAAACTCTCCTGCGCAAGCGGTGCTGGTTTAGCAGAGCCTTGAGTTATCAAAGAGCTGGTCCGTGAGGGGAGACCGATACGGTGGACACTGTTAATGGTTTCAGAAGCTTCTTCCTCGGTTCCCGTGTTACTCATGCTCTTAGCTGGCGCAACAAAGGATCGAGCTGGGCCGATAGAGAGCGTGTTGATATTGCTTCGAGGATACGCTGGCTTGCAGAGAACTCCCAGTCGCTGATAATGTTGTCGATGATATCTTCTGTTGTCGAGACCAAGCCATTTTCTGGGGAGGACTCACTAGACTCACGAATTGCGGTCTTGATGTCTTCTCGAATGGTATGGGCAATAGTTGTCAGAAACTCTGCGCCAGAAGCTGTAACTTCTGCGAGCATAAGAAGGTCCTCTGGTCCAGTGCCACTTGGCTTTGGTATGTCTTGGTCAACATTTCTATGTACACCATTGAGATTTTGGGGGTGCCCAGAAGCATTTGATGTTGGCGGCATTGTCGTTGCATTTGCAAGCCGAAGAGACAAGGATGCTTGGCGTGCGAATACATAGCACTGGAAGTCAAACATCGATATCTTGTTCGTGAGAATCAGATCTTGGAAGGCCTTCCTATCTGTGTCTAATATGGATGCGCCCAAGTCGAATTCTTGACTTCCAAAACCCTGATATGCATCAAGGGTGTCTTCAACTTTCCTCCTCGCCTGCTTGAAAGCCTCAAAGAGCTCTTCTGTGTAGTCGCTAAAATGCGCTGTCTGCTGTCCAGGGCTGTCATTGTTACGTTCCTCATCAATGACCGCTTTTAGGCCGAAGGCAAGTTCGTGATACCCAGTAAGAGCATCCTCGATCAAGCCTACACTTTCGAATCCCCTCGCCAGGCCTTCTTTCAATATAAAGAACGTATTGAAATTCCAGCCCGGAAGGCTTCTCTGCATTTCTTTCTCTTTAATATCTTCCTCATATTGGCTGACCCTGAGATCGAATGATGCTAAAATCAGGGATTTGAGCTTCGATATCAAGTCGTCCCAGCCATTCGTGCCATCTTGAGATAGTCGATTTGCCTTTTTTGGCTCCTCCGTAGAGCGCTGTGAAACCTCGACTTGGACCACACGGTCCACGGAATTCTTAGATGCCCCATTGAAGTCTGCACGTATCTTCTCAATCAAGCTGGTAGTAGAACGCGAGGGCCAACGACTGGAAGTGGGTCTCTTGTCGGTATTGCTCTCGTTCTTGGTGCTACCGGGCGGCCTTGACTCGTCCGTAGGTGCTGAAGGCACATTGACTATGAGCCATTCACAAGCGTCATGATTCTCTTGCTTGCTTTTTGAGGGACTGCTTTGAGCATTGACCCACTCCCGTAATAGCTTCCTTGCGCTTGCTTTGTAGGTGTCGACATCGCTACATCGCAATAAATAGATTTTCAAGTAGGGTGTCCGCCGAAGGCCTGGTATCTGGTGCCTTCTCTCCTTTCTTGGGCTGTCGCCCTTAGAAGCAGATCCATTTTCTTGATTGGCAGAGGTGCCTTCGTTTGAAGTCAGATCGTGGGGACGGCCGGAGGTTTCCTCTGGCACCAGCTCTATATGTAGATTACTGATAGAGCGAGTAGGGCGTGCTGACCCTGGGGACCAATGTAACTCCTTCAAAGGCAGTCGCGGTCGGAGCTCGCTTACGAGACTCTCATATATTGCAGAAGGGTCGCGGTATTCAACTTTCACCCTTGACGTTGGGTCCATAGCAGTACTGCCAATTGAAAGGCCTCACACAAGCCATTGTCATTACTCGACTGATCCCTCGGCGTTTGCAAGGTGTGCGCTAACATTTTTGAAGCATTCTTTCTTGTTATTCTTGGACTGCTGACTAAGCTTTTCGGCGACAATGAAGATGGGGAGCACACGGCTTGCCTTCGTCATAGTTGGATGTTAGCAAGACAGTCTTCTTTTACGAGATGATGCTGAACATGACTGATAGGTATCATTGCAGCTGCTATTGTTCTAGCTGCGGCTCGGGCTCTATGCTTAACATTCCAGGAGCTAGTAGAGTACGGCTATCAACAAAACAAGATGTCTAGTCTTTATCTTGAAGTACTAGCCTGACACTTCAAAAACAGAAAAGTCGAGACCTCCTTGTACCCTAGACACACCCAGGCAATGTCCGCCGTGATCCAAAGCATGCCTGCCACCAAGTCTCAAGACCCATCCAGGATGTACTTTGGCTATGGTTCAAATTTATGGCAAGAGCAAATGAAGAATCGCTGCACATCATCGCGCTTTATGGGAGTGGGCCGTCTTTCGGGATATCGCTGGATAATCAATAGTACGTATTCGCCATCGGAATGGCTATGACAGCCCAACTGAGTCCGTACATAAGGTCGCGGATACGCCAACGTTGTTCCTACAACTAAAGCAGAGGACGTGGTGTTCGGCCTTGTCTACAACCTTACACCCACAGACGAGGCGGCCCTTGATGTGAACGAGGGCGTCCCTTATGCCTATGCCAAGGAAATACTGAACGTGGACTTTTGGGCATCGAAAGAGAGCAGTAAACCAATCAACGTCATGGATGCTGGGGAAAAGGTGTTTATGCTCGTCTACATTGATCGTGTGAGGACCAAGGACGATGTTCCAAAGAAGGAGTACATCTACCGTATGAACATGGGGATCCAGGATGGCGTCAATGAGGGAATTCCCCAGGACTACGTCAATCAAATTATGCGGCCTTTTATTCCTGCTGAAGGAATGAAGAATGTGGAAGAGCTGGCGAGAAAGCAAGCTTTGAGCTTTGAAGACGAAAGATAGAGTGCTAATTTTGGAATGATCCAGATGCTGGTTAGCAACTATTGCTACACGCTCTCCTACACTTCCCCTTTATGCTGTCTAGAAGATTTACTTCCACCGAAATATTTTAAGCTCGCTCTCTAATAGGTCTTCTAACAGGTCGATTGACTCCACAAGGCTTCAATTATTTAACAATCTGGGCTATTGGCTATGCGAGCCAGCAGAAGCCAAGGTCTTATTCACGGCATTCCAAAAATCGTTCTCGTCCAGAACAGCACCAAACCTGTTTTCTTCGTTAGCACAGTCTTATTTAAACGGTGGAGATGACAGTAATTGCAACTAGTGCTAGAATTATGGTAACATACCCGCAACAGCTTACTTTGGTGCTGAGTTCTCGTTTCAGCTTTTGAATTTGCTGTCTATCAAGTCTCCAGAAGTCCGGATGTTGATGCAGTCTGTGCCACGCTTCCACTGGTGTAAGCTCGCCTTCCAAATTGATGCTGGATGACAGGTTCAGTAGTTCCTTGATGATAGCGCCACTTGCCGTCCAAGTCTGATTTAATTGCGGCGTGCAAGGGGAACGAGCTACCAGAGGTGTCGACGCCATCATTATGTGATTGGCGGGGTCAGTCGATGGCGGATCCGCATGAGAGGGGATATGCGGCATGCATGGGTGCTCCAGCGCGAGGACAAAGTCGATGGCAGTCTCAATGGTGTCCACGAGAGCAGAGCTTTTGGCGTCTGATGCATCGGCCTTGGGCGGCGACACGTTCATAGGCTGGAGGGAGAAGTCTTTGCCTAGCTTCAGCTATTGTAATAGCTACGGTAGGGGAGGCACCAACCGTTCGGGAAGTCTTGTCCAGACTGAGTGTTCGGGTAAGGTGCTGCCATGGGATACGTCTGCGTCGGGTAGCCGAGTCCCTGACTTGGGTCTTGCTGTGGAAAATTGACATGCAATCGGTCATGGTTGAACTCATCAGCGGAGTAGGACACTGTCGCGGGCATGTCGAGGTCAGATAGCGGGCGAGGCGGCGCTGATGCGGTCGGCAGCTCTTCAATACCGGCTGGCAAAGGGATGCTGTTGAAGATCACAGCGTTCCTTAAAACATCGACTTGTCCTTGAAGCTTGTCCCTTTCTTGCATCAATTTCATGTCAGACTCTCGCAGACGAACAACCTCGGATTCCAAGGTTTTGATGTAATTCTGCGTTCGCTGGCGATGGGTACTGCGTCATCTGTAAGCAAATACTTCGGTCCGCAAGCGCTGCAACACCTGTAATGAACGGTATTTGGAAGCAGAGCATTGATTACGGAATCAGATGATGCTTAAACATACCGTTGTGCATGTCGAACTTGCTCCCTTCTTTTACTTGGCGCTGCCGGACCGGACCCAGCAGAAGCGGAGGTCCCTTTTTCAGAAATGTTAGCATAATCTGCTGGCTTTGCACCCGCCTTTTTTCTTGCAATTAGCATACTCTACGATGCGCCCGATTGACCAACCCCTCAAACATATGTGACGGTGTGATCTGCAATATGTATGACGCTGAGACAGCAAGGGAAGTCAAGAAAGGGTTAGAAGCGCATAATGGGAATTTGCTCCGCAAAGATGACATACCCGTAGGTCGACTTTGAGGTTGCAAGAAAGTCAAGGAGTTCGTGCCCAAGGTTCTTCTAGCCCGCTTCCAAAGAGAATCGTTGCCTTCTCTTCTAGATCTTCCCACTGATGGAGAAACGGTGGCCTCATCGGCTGCCGCAGGTTCAGACATTGTGTCTTAGTGAAGACAGTCTTGAAGCGTCTGGAGACGTCGTACAGTAGTGTCTTTGCGGAAGACAATGATATGCTCAGTGCTTGGAATTGGGGAGAAGTGGCAGTTTTCGGGATATGTGATTGGCTCAGTAGAATGATGTGCTTCCAACGGATGACACGATACTAGACAGTTTTTATCTTGTGTGTGAGTAGATTTCGAACCGTCCATCATGTATGAAGCCTTCCGACTTGTTTTGTACTTAATATTGGGTACGTTGTGCCACGATTACGGAATCTTGGACGAAGGCTGCTGGGTGAGCATAAGGCGAGAAGGCTTGGGACGCACGGGACGGAAGATGTTCGCTTAGGAGACGTGCTAAAGGGACGCCATTTCGCGCTACTTGCCCCTAAAGCGTTATGGACCCTATCCAACGCCGACTAATTCCTCAGCCTCAAGTCCACGAGTAGGAAAAGACGGTGAGCGGCATAACCGAAGGACGAGTTTGATATGATCTCTCCCACATTGTCTCACGACCCTCCAATAATTTGAGTCGAATAGGTATCTATCTGGCCACAAACAATTCGCGTTTCGGCGCCACCTGTTCCCGAATTGAGCCACATGTTGTCGATTTTCGAGGCTGATGTATGCCATGAGTACGTTGCCATTCATACAGCATGGCGATATTTCATTTTCGACCATGTGGTCACCCCAATGAGGTACCGAGATGGGCGGTGTATTCCAGATGGGACGGTACCAGTGTCTTTTCATAGGACTGTCCCCCGAAGTCTTGAAGACCTGACGCTCTCGATGTTGTAAACGAGCTGACAGAGAGGCTGACTAAGTATCCAATGGTAAAAGTCAGTCTGAGTGCCAGAACGTGGCATAGAGCCTGAAGGAGCCGTGAATATTGCAGATTGCACGTTTGTTGCGCCGAACGAATACAGTCAGACCAGGCTGGTTTGTGCCAAGAACTCTTTGCGGTTTAAACCTTTACGGTTGATCTTATGACTGGCTTGCTGCTTGATTATCTCTCCAGATCACCGGACCACGTGATATCGTATGTTGTTCAACAATGAAGATAGATGCATTATGCAGGTTCCCTTCAATACCTAGCACATCCGCCAGACAGGAACTAGGCTCGAAGTGGCGAATAAAAACTTATCGTGCATGATAAGCAAGATTCGTGGTGCTGCAGAAGGACAAGACAATTCCCCTTTCAAGCAGGGTTCCCTTATGTTATACCTCGAATTGACGTTCACCCTGTCAGTGGCTCGAGATACAGCTCTCAATCGCGTGGTAAAAATCAATCATACTGCAAAGAGGAAAGGCAGTCTAGGCGGGCATGACGCCTATGGCGGTGCTGAAGAAAATATGATTTAAGGGTAACGAACTCCTACCTCGGCCATCCCCATTACTCGAAGTGATAAAGATCCATTCCTAAGCAGGAAACGAGGTATCTGCCAATTGATATGCCTGGTATCGACAGAAAGAGCGAGCCGTGCCTAGGAGGAGATCAAGAAACTTGTCTTCATACAATGTCCAACCTGACACCTTCATTGTACGGATCTCGTGTGCTCGGAATTCGAAAGAGATCTAAAACGTGATGCTACAAGTGTTTTTTGGTGGGACTTGACCCCTTAAATCCCACAAACAGAGATGATCAATCAGGGAAACCGCCACGCAAAGTGGAGATATGTAGGGGCAATACTCCACCAAAATTCACAAAGGTCTTAAGCTTTCTTTGGCCACTGCTACTTACCTGTATTCCAGGGTGACAGACTGTGGAGCAACACTCATGACCAGGGTCAGCTACCACCTTCGAATTCATGACCTGGTAACACTTGTGTGTCAATCGAGATCTTCTACATATGATTTGTTTGTAGTTACATCTAGACGCGTACAAGTTTTGGAACACCGCCTCCCAACACTTTGTAGGAACATTTCCAATAACATTTGGCCTCATAATACTTCCTGAACCTTTCCTTTCAATGCATCTACTTCCGTACCTTCTGCTGAATCCATAAATCCAATCAATCCATTTCCAAAAGATTTTGCAACACCATGTCTTCATCTCTTGCGAAGCACGCGGCGTCTGCGGCTCTCGAGGACATCAGGTTGGCCCTGTTTGAAGGTGACGTGTCTGATCCTGGAGATCGTGCCAATATACTGGCAACGATCTCAACACTGAGGAGTGCGGTGGAGACGCCTCTCGACTCTGCCCTCAGAATATTGTCCCAGCCAATGCAGAATGCAACGTTGAGAGTGGCGACAGAGATGGACCTGTTGTCTGCTTGGAAGGGGCGACCAACCGGAACAATTCTTGATCTAGATGACCTCGCGGCTCGGTCGAACTGTGACAGAGAGCTTATTGGTGGGTACAGTCCCCGACAGTCTACCACTTGACGCTGATCGAACATACAGTCCGTGTAATGAGAGTACTTACTGCGATGGGAATCTGCACTGAGGCTGGGCAGGGTAGCTATCAGTCAAACGCTCTGAGCAACGCATTCGCCCAGGGAGGCTTTTCAAGTGGCGTCATATTTCTGTATGTTTCCCTGTCTCTTGGATAAGTTAATCATTGGTGCCTGACATGTACAAGGTTCGATGCTGAGATTCCGACCATTGCGAGGCTCACAGACTATCTTCGTACACGCAAATTTCGAAATCCTAAAAATGTTTCAGACTCACCGTTCGCATACCAGTTTGGATCTCACAAGTTCGACTGGCTGAACAGTCAACCAAAATATCTGATGCATTTCAACAACTGGATGGCTGGGCGCCGTGAAACAGATGGCAAGACAGATTGGCTGGATTTCTACCCAGTCAACGCGCATCTCTTGCAAGGTTCTGACACAGCAACAGCGGAGGATGGCTCCAAGACCGTCTTCTTTGTCGACATCGAGGGGAATGAAGGACACGATGTAACCAAATTTGTGGCTAAATACCATGGTACGGGTCTTATTCGTGGCAGGTTCATCCTCCAAGATAGGCAGGAAACGAACTCGAGAGTTGCCAAGAACAAGGAGTTTGCACAGATCTGCGAGCCGATGGTGCACGATTTTTTTTGGACCCCAGCCCATCAAAGGTAAGCTAGCCTGATCTCATGTCCATTCTACTTGACGTTTACACAAGCTGACTACCACCAATTTTTAAGGTGCTCGGGTCTACCATCTCCATGCCATTTTCCATGACTGGCCCACAAAGCAGTGCCAAGCCATTCTAAGCCATATTGCGGAAGCCATGAAGCCTGAGCACCCGAGGCTCATCATTCGTGATCTTACTCTTCCAGACACCGAAGCTCCTCTTTTCGCAGCATGCCAGGACATGTCAATGATGGTGCTACTCTCCGGAATGGAGCGCACCGAGGGGCAATGGACCCAACTCTTGGCAGATGTTGGGCTCGCAGTCAAAGGTGGAGAAGGAGTCATTGAAGCAGTGAAGAGGGGTCCAGTCGAGGACCGCTACTTCAATGGGACTAAGAACCACCTAAATGGATAGAATGGTGATCAGTGCACGAATGGTGGCATGCCCGAATTTCCTATCGCCCAGAGAATAGCGTTCTGCTAGGATAGTTCACGGTTTTGGTAGTTGAATTTGATACCCTTCAATGCATTTTCCCCTTCTGGATAGCAAGCAGTATAGTCAACACGCAATGGGAATCGTTTGGCTCTTGAGATATGGGTCAGGCTGACCAGCTTGTGTCAACACCTAAGTGCAGATAGACTTGCACTTCACGATTTGGAGTCCGACATCCCATCAGTTGTAGCGGTGCCTACCAATTTCCCAAACTCCAAGCATACCAGCTCGAAGTGAATGATTGTTCCACCCTTCAAGTGAATTTTCGAGGCATTTCCGTGCTATGTGAAGTGAGCCGTCCAGCGTGAAGCCCATAGAGTGCCTAATCCGCAGGAGCTAAAGACTAAGGTACCCCTTGAGCCACTCTCGTTGACATCTTGCCGTAACTCTTAGAGAGCTAGCTTGAGAGGCCAATTTTAACTCCGCTCAGAGTAGGTGTCTAACCTACGAGTATTTTGGCCTTCAAGAAACTGGCTTTCTGGGAGCCATGAGGCTTGGCGGTGTCCATATAACCCACCCTGCAAGAACCGAGATAAAGCGAAAGCAAAACGACAAACAATCTAATCCTCTATGGCAAAATTGTAGACAGACAATTGATTTACGCTTCATGAATCAAGCATATAGTCGTAGAAGCCCT
>JAABUP010006246.1_pt1 | contig 17187 bp, 26 predicted proteins | sample 5559201 | NCBI WGS metagenome assembly JAABUP01 (sample SAMN10711887, study PRJNA513373) | rock metagenome | isolation source: Antarctica rocks | place: Antarctica
CGGTAAAGTACTAGAGTAGCCTAGCGGCGGTCGTACCCGTTGTTGCAGGGACGAGGGGGAAGCCTCCTCGCCTCCTCATTCTCTTATGTGTCCTGAGGACCAATATTTTCCAGCGTCAGTCCAATCTCTTTCTTTCTTTCCAAGACAGTGGTCAAGCATGCACAGGATGCAGTCTGATCGGTTGACACCCGAAAGTGTCTTGTATCCCTCATTGGCAAGCGGCCCATAGACTGGGACACCGACGCTGTAGTCGACGAAGCTCAAGCAAGGCAGGTAAACATAAAGTTTTCTTGTCCGTAACGCATTGCAAGAGACTGGCTCGCTGTGTGATGTCGGGGTCCGCCAGATAAGGTGCCCTCGGGACTTTTCCTTTTGCGGTCAGCCCCGGCAAATAACCGCTAAAACCATGGTAGTGGCATTGATAGCGGATCTCATGAGATGTCAGGGTAATGGCAGGACTTAGATGCCTCTAGTTTCGTTCATTTTGAACTGAGCTCAGTAGTCTTACATTTCCCCTTTGATTCTGTCTACAAGTCGTCTCGACTGCTCCATTGTTCTCAGCCTGCTTTTGCAAGTTCTCGGAACGTTGGCTCAATGGATCATGCCACGCCTTTTCAAACAATGGAACGTTGCACTGTCAGGTCCCTGCTTGTGGTTTTGGTTATTGTACGGTGTGACCACCGAGCTATACCGTTCAATGTGTTTATGTGTCCTAAAGGTCCTCATCTACGGAATCACTAAGGCAGTCTATAACGCTTATTTTCATCCTCTTGCAAAGTTCCCAGGCCCTTTGAGTGCGGCTGTTAGCAATGTAAGTGGAGCTAGCCAACGAAACACTATCATCACAATGACGATTGGGAAGATTTCGAGATACTCATCTGGTATAGTTCTGGTATTGCTACTGGTTCCTGAGCGGCAAACAGCCAACGCATGTCTTGGATCTGCATAAGAAATATGGTACGAAAATCTCGATCTTTGACATGCCGCAGATCATTGCTTAGATGCACCTAGGTCCCATCGTCCGGACTGCTCCAAATGAACTATCTTTCAACTCAGCTCAGTCCTGGAAAGACATTTACGATTTTCGACAAGGTCATATGACTTTCATAAAGAGCGAATTCTATGACGGGGGAAGCTTTGCAGATCGTTGCGGCTCCATCGTTAGTGAGCGTGACCCGCAGGTCCATGGAGTGATGCGAAAATATCTTTCCCATGCTTTCTCCCAGCGATCATTGACAGAACAAGAGTCTCTGATATCAAAGAACGTCGATGCCTTTATTCGAAGAATTGGCGAAGATGGCGCTCAAGGAATGGACATTATTATGGCTTTCACGATAATGAGCTTCGACATTATTGGAGATCTGGGATTTGGCGAAACATTCAAGGGGATTGAATCGAGTAGGATCTTCCAGTGCTAGGAGAGAAGATACCTCTAATACTGTTTCTCTCAATAGAAGATGTCCACCCTTGGATTACTCGAATGACCAACGCTATGATGCAGGGTGCAGTGGCCGACTGCTTCAAGCGTTTTCCGATGATAGCCAGACTTATCTTGACGTTCTTCGGAAGCTACATCAGCCGCATTATTGCGGACACAAAGATAAATGAAGAGTACTCAATTAATTTGGTCGAAAGGTGTGGATGCCCCGAATTTCCCAAATTTGCAGATGAACTGAAATCTTACAGGAGGATCCAACGAAGGACAGATCGAAAGGACTTTTATACTCGGATTCTAGAGAACAGATTACCAGAAGCATTCTCTGACATTCAACTTGCAGCTCATGCATCCGATTTCGTCCTGGCTAGTAGCGAAACTAGTTCGACCTGCCTCTCCACCATTACCTATCACCTCTTCAAGACGCCTCGCGCAGCCAGAAAGCTCCAGGAGGAAATACGTGGTGCCTTCACTTTATACAGCGATATCAACGCCGCTTCTACAGCCACATTAGAATATATGCACGCAGTCATTCTTGAGGGTCTCCGTATCTACCCTCCGTTACCATTTGCTCTGCCACGGCTAGTTCCACAAGGTGGTGATACGGTAGATGGGCATTTCCTACCAGCGAAAGTAAGATCGTTTGGGTTCTTTACAAGGCTCCTACCGATAAGACTCTTAGACGATCGTATCCACAAACCCAGTCGCCGCAAGCCTAGACCCAGCCAACTTCGAAGATCCTCTCGTTTTCAAACCAGAGAGATGGCTCGGAAAGAATGATCACGATGCTCTGGCGGCTTCACAGCCATTCTCGCTTGGGCCTCGGGGATGCATCGGTCGAAGGTAGGCGGGAAAGTCTCATTCTTATGAGTGCCTACTAATCCGACCCAGTCTTGGATGGATGGAAATGCGTACGACTTTGGTAAAACTACATTTCACGTACGACTTGGAGCTATTGAATACTGATGTGGACTGGCTCAACGACTCCAAAATGCACACACTTTGGAAGAAGCCGGGTCTCAATATCAAGGCTGTTGAGATAAGATGAACGAATATCAATTCTTGGAAGTTTACGATCACCATTGAGTTGCGGCTTCTAGCATGACCTATGTAGATAGAGAGATAAGGGTCTAGCAACAAAGCCTACGTATAGCGACCAATCGACCTCAGCTGCATATCGTGCTATCAGACCTAATGCTCTTGACATCTACCCCGCTTTCGTGAAGCCCACTTTCGGACGGTTGACTGAAAGAGGCAAAACGCCGAACATACAGGTACGTTCTACTAGTCCTTCGTTCGATACAGCACTAAGCTTTTAGCGCGGCTATATTTCTATTCTAGCTGATACTAGACTGTGTCGAGTGATGGCGATGACAGCAATAGCCAAGCCTGTACAGACGAACCAGGAAATCCTCAATGGAGGTTCTCAGCTTGAACATATGTCAAAGCAACCGGCCGAGGTCCAAGTACAGCTGATTGATGTCTTACATAAGGATCTCCAAACAGACTCTTGGAAGCCTCCACCGTTAGCGTGGACTCCCCAATGCCACGAGCGTGCAGAGGAAGTTGGCAAAAGTGTCGAAGGATACTTCCTCAAGAACTGGCTTTTCCCCAGCCAGAAGTCTAAGGCAAAATTTCTCAAGGCGGGATTCCCTCGAGTCACCTGCCTATATTTCCCGGCGGCCAAGGATGAGCGCATCGAGTACGCTTGCCGTCTATTGACAGTACTATTCCTCATAGATGGTGAGGCAGATGATTCCGCTGTTCTGGAAAGCGTGAGTGAAGACATAGGATTAGAAATTACTGACCGTGGTCTTTCTTGAAGATCAGCTAGAATCGATGTCTCTGGAGGAGGGGCACGAGCTTAACGAGAGACTCATTCCCATCATGCGAGGATCTGCTCGGCCCAACCGTGAGTGCTCCCCGCTAGTCAAATTTTCAGACAAGTCGAGTCCTAACAATCCCTGATTTCCGCCTAAATAGGCACTGAGCCGGCGGAGTTTATCTTGTACGATTTATGGCAATCTATGCGCAGTCATGACACAACCCTGGCAGACGCGGCCCTCGAGCCCACATTCGTATTCATGCGCGCTCAAACGGATAAAGCCCGACTGAGCATGACTGGGTTTGGGCCATACTTCGAATACAGGGAAAAAGACGTCGGCAAAGGGTAAGTTCAGCTTACCAACCTTTCTCACAAGTACATCGACTCCGTCGGAACTGATGAAGTAATCGGCTTTAGACTCCTTTCGGCACTCATGCGCTTCTCTATGGACCTCCACCTCTCCCACGCAGAAGTCAAATCGATGGACCGCCTGGAGCGCTACTCTGCACGGCATATCTCTGCTGTAAACAATATCACGAGTTGGGAGAAAGAGGTCAGGGCGTCGCAGATGGGCCATCATGAAGGGTCAGTACTGTGCTCTGCAGTGAAGGTTGTAATGGAAGAGACCGGAGTTGGAGTTGAAGCGGCGAAGAAGATGCTTTGGCTTATGACCAGGGAGTGGGAAGAAGTCTTCAATGGCATCGTGAGGGAGAATTTGGAATCGGAATGTGGGCAAGTGGTGGAGGATTATATGCGAGGGCTCGAGTACCAGATGAGTGGCAATGAGTTGTGGAGTCTAACTACGTCGAGATATCATGACTTGGTGTAGGAGGGTGAGAGGACGGCTGATGTTAGTCCGAATATGATAGAATTCTGTGTATGCATTTCCATAGAAGTCGGCACCTTTAGGATTGATACAGTACTCTAGCCCCGAATTGAAGTGGCTTTCACTGAATGCATTCGCGATTTGACATTCTATCAATTGAGATTTGACCTATAATAACATGAGGTCATTGCCACATCTCGTCTCAGCGAGTCCATGTTCCCCTCATCTAGCATGAATACAGATCAGATGTTTATGAATATATGGTGTCTCTAAAGATCACCGCGATCCCAGGTCTTTTACGATCTGTTGGTCGATACACCGACTGAAAATCATGAATGTCTTAGGTCTGTGAGGACTTATGGATTGAATTGAATTGTTTCTACGCGGGAAAGGAGAGGTATCGAGCTATGTGTGCTAAGGTGCTGATCGCAGTGGGGCAGGTCGCTGTAGATGGTGACTATACCAAAAGTAGAATAGCTTTTCTGGTTAGCGCGCTGAGTTTTTCAGGAGAACTATCGCGGGAAATTGGATTGGATCCTTCCATCATGGGTTGTACACAGCTTACAAAGAGATAGAATTGACCAATTGTTCAACTGTATGCAGTTGCGCGAACGTCTCATATCATGAACTTAGCCCTCTCAAATTTCTGTCGTTAATCAATGAACGTCGGCTGGTGCAGGGCTCAATTCCAATGAGTAGGTCTACCCCGACTAATGATTTGCACCAGATACCCAACTACCGATATTGAAGTCGATACGTGATCGACATGAAGCAGCTGGAACGACAGACCTCAGTCGTTGACCGAATGACCAGAGAGCGCGATATATCTGTCTTTATAGCTTGAAGGCTCCAGAGGCTAAATTCTGGAAAATGTCATCTGGATCGTACTTTTGTGCGATGGCCTTCATTTTCGGCAAACTTTGGCCCTCCCCATACAGCGAAAGTGGCAATTGCCCGCTGCCAGCATCATTGAGAAAGATGTATGGATAATACAGACCCACAGCTTTCGACGCACTGTCTATACTCTGAACTAGAGAGGTAAGGAAGTCGAGTAGATAGGTATCATCAGATGCTGACGACCAGGCGGCAGCCAGCAGGATCGCTACACGGTGTATTAGAGATTGTGGTAGACAGGCTTATGAGGACCTGAGAGAAGGGAGAAATACCGATGAGCGGTCCGTCTGCAGGTTTCACTTCAATGGAATTACCGTTGGCGTATGCTGCATCGACAAAAGCTTGAGATAGATACTGGTATGTTATTGTGACCGAGCCATTGGTAACTTCCGAGAGTTTTGCAGACTCTCTATCGAAGACGTCTTGCGCAAGTTCAACGGCTTGTGAACTCAATTTTACGGAGGTAGCGCGAAACAGACGTCTGTTATCAATCACGCACACCAGCGTCAAAAGATGATCTAAACATTCTTGTGGGCCTGAACGAAACAATGCTTACCTCATGTCGTTCGGAAATGCAGCTGTCTCGTTCAAAACCCCCACAAAGGATCGTGGTCCAGTCACTGTAGAGGTCGCGCTGGTTGGAATGCTTGTGAGATTTTCAAAAGCCGCAGGCGTCGAGCTTAGGCTCGCGTTGTAAAAGACATTGGTAAAACTGGACCGTTGGCGAGTGTCCAACGCCAGTTGTACGGTCGGGTTGAGAGCCGACAGTGGGTCGGCCACGCCACCATGTGTCGGATCCGCGTAGGATGCGCTGGCCTTCACAAGTGCATCTGTCCCAGAAGCGTCTGTGAGAAAGTTGCCGCCATAAACCTCAATGAGTGGGTAGAAAGCAAGGTCGAAACTTGTAACGAAGCCAAAATTTCCTGAACCGCCTTTGAGCGCCCAGAAGAGGTCGGAATTCGAGTCTTTGTTGACTTGCAAGATATCACCATGGGCGGTCACCAATTCATAATTAATGATATGATCGGCTGCCCAGCCAGATACTGAGCGATAATAGCTCATACCGCCACCCAGTGAGAAGCCACCAATTCCAACGGTCCTGACGCAGAAATTTTCAATAGTCTGAAAAGCTGACAGGAAGAGTCTAGATGGGCACATACGCATACCGCCCTCCAATCACAGTCAGACCCTGGTTTGCCATCCAGTCATATACTTCGATCCATCGGAGGCCTGGTCCAACTTTCACAGCTCGCTGTCCTGCGGAGACACTGAGCTCCATGTTCCGCAGCTTATCGGATGCGATAAGAACACCGTCGCTAGTTCCTGATGCTCCAGGAATAGGCGTGTGACCACCGCTGCGGACAGCAAAAAGGGTTTTGGTCTGGCTCAAGATGTTGAGGCCGCCAGCAACGTGTTGAGAATTCTCGGGTGTGAAGATGCAGAAGGGAGATAAAACCGCCGCCATATCCCAGTATTCTGAACAGAGTGAGTAAAACACATACCATGAGCCTAGTCTCTGCTTCGTTTGATCGCAGCCAGTGCTAATTCGACTTACCGATGCTTTCTTCGTTGTAAGTGGTGCTGTTTGGCAAAGCGGTTAAATCGGGATATTTGTTCAATAGCTGCTGACATGCCGTTAGAGCACGAGGCTCTGAGATTCTACTGGAGCTAGCGTATGGCACCCCTGTTGCCATAAGCGGCAAGAGCGACAACGTGCTCTGGATTGATTTCATCTCTCTGGTGATTATCTCGGAAAATATCCTGAAAGGAGTCCTAGAGATGATTTTGTCTAGAGAAGTCACGACAACCAACAAAAAGGATCAGATTATAAAAGCTCATCATCCTCTATGTTGACGATTTACGCCGCCGATCTCTAACTCGATGGTGTAAGAACGCTGATCTGACTAGTTTTCGTGCCACTCATGATGACGTACCGAGCTAAGGCAGTATGACTACCGACATTTGCTAAGAGGAAGACTTTCAGTGAGTATGTACCCATGTAGCCTTTCATGTCTGTGTGAGTGGTGTGTGCGTATGAAGGTTGTACCGGACTGGCTTTGTGACTATTTGGAAAAGCCGACTTGAGAATGCCGGAATGCCGACAGCACGCGGAGAAAGGGCACAGTAAGAAAAGCATAAATGAATGTTGAAAGCCAATCGGGATTTTGAAGGCCGGAAAATAAATCTCTCCGGAAATATTGAAACCGCGCAGATCGGCGTCCCTCGCATTCTAGATCTCATCGTTCACGCCACATGCTCAGATTCAGTATCAATAGATCTACGCAAGTCATGCATTAGCTTCCTTTTTTGCGGCCCTTTGCTTGATCGAGGAGACTCCGAAATCCACCTACCATTTTTTTTCAAGAGACAATGTCAGAAACTTACCCCTGTTCGACGCACTTCAGCCTAGTCATGAAGATGAATCCCGCAGTGAAGGATTCTCATTTCGTGTTTATGCAAGACTTTGCCATTCGATCTACAGCTACAAAGCCCTAGCTCTTACATCCTCAGCCGTCCTCCATCCATCATATCTTTGGACAATCCTTCCGCGAATCACGCACCATGGCTACTCCCCTCCCCGATGCTACGGGCTGGCAGATCACACCCACTCTCCACAAAACTGTCAATGACACAACCAATCCCTTGAAGATAACTCTTCCCCCTTTGTTCACCGTCTGCATAATTGGTGCAAGCCGAGGAATCGGAGCTCACATTGCTTACGCATACGCAATGGCAGGTGCCAGCGCACTCATACTCGCAGGTCGAGACAAGACCTCTTTAGAAGCGGTAGCCAATGAGACACGCCAGGCTGCTCGCAATCTAGATCTGCGGGTGATTGTTGCCATTTGCGACATCGCCTCCGATGAGAGTGTTTCCCAATTAGCTGAAAAGGTCAGAGATGAGATTGGACGGCTGGATGTGCTCATCATCAATGCGGGCCTGTGGGGGAAAACGGCTATCAGGGTGACGGAGGGGAGTACAAAACAATTTCAAGATATCATTAATACTGATCTAGTGGGCGCATACCTGGCCGCACACTATTTAATTCCCATCCTGTTGAGTAGCAGAGATGGAGCAAAGGCGCTAATTGCGATTTCTGGGACGGGGGCGTGGGTTACAGATGGGCCTGTCGCTCATGCCGCGCACTGTGTCAGCAAGCTGGCCCAAGTGAGGTTGGTGGAGCACATGGCCGCCGATTTCAAGGAGGAAGGCCTGCTAGTTGTTGCCGTACATCCTGGGTGCGTATGGACGGACACATCAAAAATGGCGCCTGAGATGTTCTATCCGTGTAAGTTTCACCCAATGTCTTCAAGCATTGATTGGCAAACATTGTTTTCGCTCCTGTTGACTTTTTGCCTGTTTCACAGACTTGACTGACGATGCCGGGCTTTGTGGGGGCTTTCTTGTATGGCTCACCAAAACAAGGGAGGATAGATTATGGCTGAGCGGACGCTTCCTCTCTGCTACGTGGGATGTAGATGAACTGCTGGGAATGCAGATTGCCATTGTAAAGTCGGATATGCTGAAAGCTCGTATGATTGTGACGTGAAGTTCAAGAGCGGCTGAGTGGGATATTCGTAGTTTCGATCATATATTATCGCGGTTGTCTACTTGTCTTAGCAGTTATACACAAATCCATGGGTCTCGGACCCTATACTAAATGATAGATCTCTCCCGTACCTTCAGATCTCTTCGAGGCCATTCCTCTAGTATGATGCCATTATTATTCACCTTTTCTTAAGCAGAATTTCATGCTTCATGTTTGGGAGTACGTGAACATCCATGACAAAATTCGACGGTCGCTCAGAATGGCTCTTCGCGAATTCAAAATCATACTCGAGGACAAGAGTAGCGAGCAGCAACTTCATCATCATGCTAGCATACCATCTTCCTGGGCATGAGAACCTTCCCTGACCCCAAGATAGATTACCTGGCTCAATTCCAGTATATTCGTTCTCTGACTTCTGGGCTTCGTCGTTCGTCCCAGTCGTCTTACGATAAAAGCGATAGCCATCAAAATTAAGCGGGTCATCGTAATAGGACTCGTCTTGTGCAATGGGTCCTGACGGCATTGCAATTGTATCGCCAGGGAGTATGACTGTTCCGTCGGAGAGCTTAATAGTGGACATTACCTTACGGTCGAACCCAACTAAACGCATATCAGTCCCAAATCTGCAACGATTTTGAAAAGCAACAGATATATGAACATACGAAAGCTTGAAGCGTTCACACGTTGCGATTCCTTTAGGAAGCTGTCTAAACGATAGAGTCGACTCAAACTTTCGATATTCCAGACCCCTCCTCCACTTTTTAGAACAGTCTGCGCCTCCAACCGCAGAGCTGGAATGTAGTCTGGCATATCACAGAGACTGTACACTACTTGTACCGTAGCCATGGAGGAGTTGTGGAACTTGGCAAGCATCAGCTGGCGCACGTACTTTCGATGTGTGAAACCACGACTCTACTTACAGCAGCGGCCGTCAACAGTATCATTCTAGACGTCAGAGTCTCTGGATTCGTGTCCTTGGATGTCTGAAGAAGGAAATTGAGGACTGTGAAGTCTTCCTGCGACTTTGCCAGCTTTGAAGCTGGGAAAAGGAGGTTCCGTACGTTTTTGTGGTTCCGAGTCAAGCGCCATCTTTGCGGGAGAAAACCCACAATCCAAGATCTCATGAAAGCTGGGAAGAGAAGTAGGGTAAATTTGACCTTTTCAACGTCCATGGGAAATGCGTTCACGGCTTCAATCCAGGCTTCGTTATAGCAGGTTGGCCCACCAACGAACGCCCGCGATGAGATCCGACTGACTAAGGAGTAGATGAGATCATATGCAACAAATGACGATGAATATATCATTGCAACTCAATTATAGCCCTAGGGAGTTGAAAGGTGGAAAGTTGAGCTGCCTACCTCCCATTTCATGCCCTTCAATAAGACTCGACTTCGCGAGGTTCAACTCATCTATCATTTGAGGAAGAATATTTGCTAGATGTTCTGGTTAGCTTGTAGTACTCCGTGTAATAAACTTGAGATTCTACCTACGCATGTTCCTCACCAATGGTCCCCGGCAGACATCAGAGCTCAAATGCCCATTCAAGAGGATGTCGACACCACTGTAAGAACCCAAAACACTATCGACAAGTGCAGCTGTGGCATTCAAGCTGCTTTCAGGAAGCATGCGAAGCTCGGACAGAAATTTAGGTCCCAATACGACCAGGTCTCCCAGCAAAGTTTGGATAACATAGTTTGCATCCTTGTCCTGAATATCATGTAAGTGGCAATCTGAGATTACGAGACGATAAACGGACTTTCCGATAGCTTTGATCTATACGCCTTCTGCCATTCCACAAGAAATCGATTCTAGCCAGCCAAGTCCGTAACTTGAACAGACCAGGATCTCTACCGAGCCTCTGAGGCCTAGACTTTTGCTTGACGCTTGGAGCACAGCAAAATGACACGAATAAGACAGCGACAGCGAGCCAGTACGAAGGGTAAAGCATGGCGAGAATGTGTATCTCTCACAAAATGTTGTAGTAGGTAATCTTGAGTGACAACAAAGGAAGGCCTGCCGCCTGCCGCACCTGGTCCACGTGGCCGGAGTCAGCCTCACGTGACCCTGGCCTTGCGGAGAGGACAATGCTCCAAAGTCTCCTATTTCCCGAACCCTCTATGAATAGCACTAAAAGATGCACGTCTTACTTTCAGCTGCGTTTTTACCCACACTCAACGTTAGGATGACGGCTGAAACACGGACGGAGCCCGCAGCAGCGTTGAGATCATCTGGATCGAACCAATCCGAGGAGCTTCCTACCACCTTTTCCATTTTAGTCAGTTTGCCTGCGTCGGACGATTACTGCTTCCGGACACCCGCAGCGGAATAAAACTGTTCTTGTATAAAATATATGCCGGCATTTTGCTTGACTTGAGCGTCAGAGGGTTTTCATGTACATGCACCTATATGCAGTGACTGCGCCTGAGATGGTCTCGAGGTCTGAACATAGGATTGCTGTGCCGTACAATGAACCTCAAAGCCATCTTCCACCACACATCACCCGAAGCTGACGACATCCTGATCGCCCCTGCGCATGTCTTTCTTTAATTCTCCAGGTGCTCGCGATTTGCGCGCAAAATTCTGAGGCTGTTCCCTCCCATCTCTGCATAAGAGCCGCTCGAATTATTTTTCATCTCTCCATTGCTGACAGGATGGTGGAAATCAAAGGTGATCAACGACCAACCATACTCGCTCTCAGTATTGTTTTTCCCATACTTTCAATTCTCTCTGTGATATTTCGTTTCGAGGCCCGCAGAGTCAAGCGCGTCTACCTTGGAGCAGACGATTGGACTATCCTAGGGGCTCTCGTAAGTTCTTCGATACCTTCTCGAGGTAAACTTATCGACAGTACTGAATGACTCAGCTCCTTACTCTTGGGGTCACATATGATGTCCTTCTTGGTAAAACCCCAATTCTCCAGACAAGGGAAGGACTTTCTGACATACTCATCTGATCAGATTCGAAATTGGGTCGCCTTGGGTGGCACACCACTTTCACTTCCGAAGGTGTACCTCTGTACAACAACTCCTTTGAGGCGTTCGGAAAGGCATGAGTTCCGCTGAAAGATCAGGCTACGAGTGATCTCTAATAATTTGCCCCAGACAACATTTGCACTCGAAATACTGATATGGCCTTGCCTCGGCATGAACAAAATCAGCGTCCTTCTGTTTTACAAAAGGATTTTCGTTGATCGTCCTTTCCAAATCCTTGTCTGGTGCTTCATCGGCCTTTGTATCGCCTGGACAATTGCCTTCGAGTTTGCGCTGATGTGTGAGTGTTTCTCTTCGTGGAAAAAGGACGTGAAGCCCTGACCAGCCTAGTTTCATGTTGGCCGATTGCTTTTGAGTGGAACCCCACCTTAGACGGCACTTGTGTCGAGCAAATATCACTCTTCACAGCCGCGCTAGCCACCGATGTAATCACTGATGGTGAGTCTGTCCTTCCAAACGCAAGTTGAGGCAATGTTTGGATGACACCGTCAATGTAGGTCTGATCTTGCTGCTTCCGGTATACAACGTTTGGAAGCTACAAATGGCCACTCACCACAAGATTGCTGTGATTGGGATTTTCTGCTTGGGCGGTTTCACGACGATCACTGGGATCATGCGCCTTCATTTCCTCACATATGCCTTCTCGTCCCTAAGGGACCCTCTCTTTAGCGACGTGACTTGCAAGTTACCATACTTCGTATCTGAGAGCCGCCGCTGACATGACGCGTAGACCACTACGCCCCCGCATTCTATTGGTCGATCATTGAAGCAAATACTGGCATCCTTAGCGCCTGTCTGCCAACATTCCGTCCGCTATTTGAAGCTTATCCGCTATCATCGCTGATGTCACGATTCCCCCGGTCTTTGAGTAGTGGCTTCCGACATAGAATGCATTCATCGACTGACATACGCCTCAACTCGGTGGAGGTTGGCTTGAATGAAGTCCAAAACAAAGCGCTGGGAGCCCCTCAGAATAAGGCCTATGCCATATATGATGATTTTCATACTGCTCCGGAGATGCCAAATAGCATACTCTATCAGCAGAAATATGCTGTCAGTCGTTACACTGATGAGAGTTAGATTTACCACAACACGCACCTTTGCGTTAATGGATATCTTTGGGAAAGCCGGTTATTTGACGCATGCAAGCCTTACCGTCAGGATTCGTATCGTTCTGTAGCATGCTTATGCAACCTGCGGTTTGTAGGAATGATTTAGTTATTTAGTCAACGAGGAACTTTGAGGAACAAACTTTTAGGCGTTCTGCAGCAAATACCGATGCTCCATATCAGTTACAATATTATCCAAATAGTCACAAAGCTTGGCTTGATCGGAGCCTACGTTAACATGAGGCAGAGTGACATGATATCGATCCAAACAGGTCGTAATTGAAAGTACTTAGATTTGGTTGCTAGTCACAAAGATGTGCATTAAGGGTTGTTGCGCTCCTCGAACCGCACACGGAGCTCTGGCTTCCACCATTGCACGTGCATGTGACTTTCACCTTCCCAATCCAACTTGCTGTTGTGGAGCTCCATATCGTATGTGAAAAGGAGCTTGGTGAGAATGAGTGACATCTCCACGTAGGCAAAGCTACTCATCCAAGAAAAGGAACAGTCAGCAACATCATGTGAAACGCACTGAAGCTGAAATGCATTCGAGATATTGAACAGGATACATACTTGCGCCCTATACATCCCCTCGGGCCTACCGAAAAAGGTTGACTTGCCTCCTTGACATCATGGCTCGTTGGATCAAGCCACCTCTGTGGAAGAAAGTCGTAAGGCCGATCGAAATACCTTGCATCGTGATGCACGGTCCACACACTCGTATAGATCTCAGTCTTATCTCCAAACTCCATCAGTTTTGACCTTCCGCAAAGTAGAGAATGTAAAAGGTAAGGACCTACTGACCCCCTTCGGAATCCAAATCCCGTCAACAATAGCCCCAGGAGAAACTCTTGGCAAACCCTGCGGCGAAGGAGGATAAATCCTTAGCCCTTCACTAATTACGGCCTGCAGATATGGCAGCTGCAAAGCCTTTGAGGAAGTTATCGAGGCGTAAGCTGGAAAGTGAGAGTGGATCTCCTCGAGCAAATCGTGCAATATGCCGGGGGATTTGCAGAGATAGAATGTCACGGTGGCTAGGAGGCTGGCAACGGTCTCGCCACCTGCAATGCTGAGACTGGTTGGCTTTTATTTGTCAGAGCGAGAGAGGATGTTCATTTGCTTACACGAAAGTCGACGAATGAGCCGTCAGCTCCTCTATGCTCACTTCTCCGGCCTTCATTTTGTCAATTACGTCCGAGAGGAAATCCTTTCGAGGGGTACGAGACGCCAAGCGACTATCAGAAATCATCAGAGCGGGATTTTTCTGCGAGACGTTGGGCAAGAGTAGCCCACCTTGCAATTTTTGCCCTACTATAGCCGGAATGCTTCTCCCGAACCCCCACCGTCAGAGAAGGCAACAGCCTCACGCCCAACCACCTCACGACCTCATACCTCCGCAGGTTGTCCACTACAGTAACGAAATACAGATGTTTCGCAATCATCTGTTGCCAGAAATGTGGCTCCCCTGCCTCTACGCAGTGGAAGGACTGCCCAAACGCCATCTCCCCCAAGATATCGAAGGCTAACATCTCAAACCAGACTGTCATATCCAACCCCCTTCCCCCCTTTTCTGTACCACCTGCCGTCTTCAAACGTGCAATGAAAGCATCGACGCAGGCTTGCACGATGTCCTCCTGCTCGGAGAGCGCTTTAGTGGAGAAGGCAGGCGCGAGGAACCTTTTCATTTGTGCATGCTTGGCTGGATCCCGCTCGCTGCCGATGCAGCCGCTTTTGAACCCGGCGCCGAAGATGTCGTAGAAGTCGCTTTTTACGAAGGGGGGTTGGCCTGGCCAAGGCCCGTAGACTCCTTTCCAGGATTTTACGGAGGAGAAGGAGACCTCGTTAGGAGAGACGCGGAATACATTGCCTATGTGGTTTAGTGCTCTACCACATCTCTAGGTGGGTGAAAGGTATGTGACGAAGAGTACCGTATTTCTGGTGAGCCTTTTCGATTGACCGATGGAAGCGACCACTCATTGAGTGCTTTATTCGCCATAGCTGAGGGCTGAGTCAGTCTTCATGCAAGTCAATCGATACCTGTGAAAGGCTGACTAGGGAAGCTCGAGCCCAGAATGGGCCTGGAAATTTGGCGAGAGGATGGAAGTATATATTGTATAAGACGTGTGCTAATGCCCATAAGAAGCTCTCAGCGAGGGCATCAAAGTCAGCACCTTGTCCAGTCTTATTCGCGGTCTATCAAGAAACATACGATACAGCTACCGAGGAGGACGAACATTTCGTGTGCTGTAGGCGACGACCACCAGTAGATTACGAACGAACAGCAATAGAACCTCAATCCTCTGTGAGTCGGCATTCTAGTGACAGCGTTATACTGTGGGTCCGGAGGATTTCCTCTTTGGGATTTCCTGCGAGCCAATCAGCTTTTGAATGGGGTTTTCCCATGATACTGAAGACTCAGGTCTTTAGCATGAGCTGGTACTCTCTACAGGTGCATTGCGCGTTCATGCACTAGAACTCACCACGACACACTGATCAAAGTAGGCTACCCCTTCCTTGCCCAGGAACATGAGCTAGGTCCAAAGCTTAAGCGTCAACGAGACATCCATATCCAGGAATGTTGACACTGCTAATCGACAGAAGAGCGTCTTGAGCTAGAGAATGAATCATAGCAAGTTCGAAGCCATGGAGCTTCCCTCTAGACTATCTGCCTTCCATCAGTGGCAGCCTGCTGTGACCGAAACAATTCCGCATTCTGCTCTCCAAGCCAAATACTTCTCGAGTTGGCATACAATTCTTCCACTTCCGTGTACTTATCCCCGAGCACGACGATAACCCTCCCATTCCACCTTCTTTCGCCCTCTCTCCTCCACCTTATCTTTTCCATAGTCCTCCACGCGCCTTAGCTCCATCGCTGTGGCTGAGTATACCAATGCTCTAGCGGCAGAGTGTGCACTACTAATTGGCGCCCCAATTGCCTTCACAGCTTCGAGTAGATGGGCAGGGAGAAATTTCGTGACAGTCGCGCCAGGCGCGATGGCGTTGATAGTGATATTGTCGCAGATCAGAAGGGAGCGTAAGGATCGGACCATTCCGACAAGCTGGTACGATTAGAAAATCGGAGATTGGTCTTTAGATCGGGCTATAGACGAGAGTACTTGCCGCTAGTTTCACTGAGGTGTACACGGCCAGCGACTGCCAGGGCACATATGCAGTTGCACTTGTAGTAAGAACGATGCTGCCGCCTGACTTCTGTTGTTTCATGGCGAACCAGGCTAGTTTAATGGTATACAGCATGCCCCTGAGGTTGACGTCCATTAGCGTAGACGAAGGTTCTTGCAGGTTGCCATGACTGTCGAGATTGTCAGTGAAATAGTTCGTAGTTTCTCCGATTCCGGCATTTGCGAAGACTAAATCCACATGTCCAACAGAGTGGAAAGCGCTGCGCAGTTCGACCCAAGATGTGACATTGCAGATTTGCGGGACGAGATCCGGGTTGGTATCGGCATCTTCTTTGTCCAGCGGAGTGATATCAAAGATATGGACTTTGGCGCCAAGGGAGGCGAGAATTTTGGCTGCAGCGAGGCCAATCCCTGAAGCCCCGCCTTATTTTCTCTACAGCTTCAGTCCGCTGCTAGGACCTGAACAATAGACTCCCACAAACCTGTTATAATTGCGTTCTTGCCTTTGAGGTCGGCCGTCAATTGCTCGGGTATTGTTATGGATGACATTCTTGGCGTTTTCTGGGTATCAAAAGCCTGAAGAGAATTTACGGCTAGACAGCTTACTATAAGCGTGGACAGTCGGACGATTGCCTATTTTGATTCTCGAGTAGTGCATACACAATCCATCCAATCAGGAGATATTCTGGCAAGGACTTTGAGGACCTGGAATGATCTAGTCTCTGGTTATTATCTTAGAAGGTTAAACTGCATAGAAAATTGAAGACCGAGCAGGAATGAGCACCACGAGTGACAGAGCTACATCTAGTTTAACGACCAAGGCATTCATCGGAAAATTCAATTACCAGATAGACTGCTTCAAATCACATTATGAGGCTGCCAACCTGGGATGATCACAGATCAAAGGACCGCGGCTCACCCGTTCAATCCATGCCTCCCACCACCTTCATATATGATACCAACGTTACAGAATGTGTTTACACTCCATGCTTTTCAAGCTCTGCTTGTGTCCATGTCCACAGCTTCTTGCCTAAGTCCTCGCTTGATGAGTCCTTTGAAGGCGAACCAGCCACACCGACCTTTTCGTAGAAGGCTCCATTCGAGAGGCCCGCTTTAGAAGTAGTCATAGCCCAGCATGGAGTATGCGCTCCTTCTTTTGCAGAGATAGACTGACCAAGAGTGGCAAGGTAGACAAAGACTCGGTTCAATAAGCTCCACTGAACACTCCAAAGATTGGTGAAGATGACGCCAGGATGAACGGAAACGGCAGTAATATTTGGGTAGCGCCGAGCCAGCTCTGACGCGTAGATGACGTTGGCGAGCTTGCTTTGCCCATATCGGACCCATCGCCCAGCAAACCAGTAGTCCTGTGTGGTCTTGAGTTCGTCGAAACGAATACCTCCAGATGGCGTCCAACG
>JAABUP010006249.1_pt1 | contig 17183 bp, 17 predicted proteins | sample 5559201 | NCBI WGS metagenome assembly JAABUP01 (sample SAMN10711887, study PRJNA513373) | rock metagenome | isolation source: Antarctica rocks | place: Antarctica
CAAGCAGGCAGATGCCAGCACCCAAGCCACTACCAATCGCCCAGTTGCCTGCTTCAACCGCCTGCACTGTATACGCTGCTTTCAATGTGAAACAACAGCTAACAGCCGACGACTGACTTGTTACAGCCAGCTTGGTGTTACACAGACTGCTTACCAGCGCTCAGTGCATGCATGTAGCCAGACAGATGAAAGCAGGCATTGCCAGCACCAAAAGTGCAGGAAGATGCATGTAGATATGACATGCTGGCCATCTGCATGCCCTGTGAATCGACCTTCATTGTCAATGCAGGTTCAGAGGTGGCTAATTTGCAGGAAAGAAGAAAGGAGTCGCTGCATGCATGAAACCAATAAAGAAAAGCTGCAGGCTTTCCATGGCCATACTACAGCTGCTGCAATGCAAAGGAGCTGATATGCATGACCAGACTTAAGTCAGCAGCATCAGGGCAGTAGAGACTCCAGATGTTGAACCGTGCGGTGAGCTGCCATTTCTTGCCAGGAGATCACTTTGGACTGGAGAGTGCAAAGTCTGACACAGGCACAGGTTGTGAATCAAGCAATGAGTTACATCTTTGGTGGTGATGACGTTCCTTGTGTGTCAGTGAGGTGATCTACAAGATAGTGGAAGCTTTCTGCTGACACTGACACTTTCAGTTGCAGCGTCACTTTGCTAGTGTTGGGACATAGGTTCTGATCAGGCTCGTTTGCTAACAAACATGCGTCCACTTCCCCTGCAGTCAGATAGCTGTCATGATGTAACAAATCCTGGCGTCTCTTGGCAACTAATCTTTGACTTGGGCTGTCCGTATGACCGTCCAGTTGCTCTGATGACAATTGCACGGTGACTGTTTAACAAGCCATATTTTTGGTGGCGAGGACTTAGTCTCTTCTGCAGGTCTGCTGAACAAAGACTGAGCAGTAATGAGGTGCCGTGGGGAAAGCTTGCATGGCTGTGGAAAGCCCAGGCGCAGCTGCAGGCAACCAGCACGCCTCAGCCATTTAGCTGCTGTCCAATTCAACCAGCACTTTTGAATGAAATCATACTGTGGTCAACTGCACCAAAGATCCTCTAGACCTGAACTAGAGTCCTGGCATCTATCATACACAGCTAATGATGATGTGTCAACCCCAGCATACCCTTGCAGTGTTAGCCAAGTAAACATCTTGTTCCAGCTATGGGATAGGAAATGTGGATCGAGTCTGTTGTGGATATGATGATGCAGAGTGAACAGTATGACCACACGCCACTTTGTGAGGCAAAGCTGCTGCTCACCTTTTTCGCTCTTCCCGCTTCTGGCGTACAATGTTGTTTGAGGCGCCTGTTGCATCGTCCACGCTCCTCAAGGTGCTGCCGAACCCAGCTTCACCCAGTGCCTGCACCATTGCTTGCACTTATGACCACACAGCCTTGCAAGTTGTCCACCATGACATGCAGTGCATGCCTACAAGAGCCAATGCCCCCTTACGGGGTAGGGCCTTAGCCTTGGCAGGAATGTATATTTATGCCGGCAACCATTAGAGTATGCCTTGTACACTAGGCCAATCACGACTAAACTTGAACGCAGTGCATGCCTACACACCACACTCTATTCTCAAAGCTGCACATCATGTAGGCACATCGCTGCTTATGTCAGTGCAGAAGTCACCATAGAGTAAGGAGGCATTGAAGAAGACTTGATCACCTGCGTCAGTTGCTTGCCGAGCACCTCAAGACGCTCTGCATGCTTGCTTGACTCATCAGCCAGGGCTGCCCGCACCAGAGCAGTCTCTGTTGCTAGATTGACAGTAGCCTGTATAAGAGATTTACATCATGAGATTGTGCTGCTATGCTATGCTGTGGCAGCCCTGTCCATGTTGCAATGTAAGATGCCACCAGTTAAGCTTTGATCATACACGCAGCACATGAGCACATTCAGCCTGTGCTACAAGAACGTTACCTGAGTCACATTTGCATGACCTTCAAGTATCCTCTTGACCCGACTTACGCAGCCACCACACTTCATCCCTGCAGCACAACTTGCTCTGATATGTTTGTGCATGTTGAATTGCACATTTGCTTAAGGGGCCGATGCAGCCCCTTCTGGACAGATGCAAACAGTGACCAACCTTGTACGTCCAGTAGCAGTATATCCTCAAGACCCTGTACTTTCTGTGTTTCTGTTAATGGTGACTCATGATGCTGATGATCATTGCTAGAATGATTGCTGCCATCACCTCCACTGCCTCCATTGCTGCCATCTCCATTGGGTGGACCACCGCTGCTGCCCCCACTGCTGGTTTGTATTGCTGGAGCAAGGGAGTAGCACCTGCTGCCAGGCCGTACGCGTTTATGTATAAATGACCTCGGTGGGCCATGGGCAATGGTGTGAGTATGTGCCAGGGGAGTGCGGCAAATGCTGCAGAGGGTTGTCTGCCTTGCTGGGCTGACAAGGGCAACTCTGGTGCTTGTAGATGAGTGCAGCTGGTGTAAGGTTTTGGCGATCCAGGTATGGCCTTCGGAGCTGACGGCATATCCAGTCTGGTGCCTCCATGAGCCTTTGACCGTTTGTTGCCTGACATTCAACTTCCGTTGCGGGGAACCCAAAGTGCAGGTTGGTGTCAAAGCGCTAGTCATAACGGTGAGATATGATCGACCTGTTCAACATATACAGGTCAAGCTTTGCGGGTTGCTCATCTGCCTAGTGTGACATGCTGTTTCTGTGTTGCGCACCTTCACATTGCGCACGAGACCGCTTAAGCAGGATGGAGTTTTGACTCACCCTATCCAACTTTGATCTCTGACATGTGCACGTGAGCTGGCCAAAGCATCTGCCAAAGCATGCAGGTCATCAAAGCATGCAGCTCACTGTAACCAGCTTTGCAGCTTCTATGTGAGCTGCTGCTACATTTTGCAATGCGTTACAATGGACACAAGTTTTTGGGATGATGACGAAGAACGACTTCACATAGTTTATGAGGACGATCAAATATTGCCACCAGTGCGCACTTCGACTGACAACCCAGGTCTTGCAGCTACAGCGGGTCAGTGTGCAGTTTTTAGGACATTAGAGACATGTCACTTGAGATGCAGTTCTCATCGCCACTTTTGTGCAGGGCGAAAGTTCGACCTTCGAGAAAGGTTTGCAGAAGCTGATCTTGAAGGTGGGCCCCTTTACCCAACTAGCATTGACGTTTCGGGGGGTCATATTCATCCAAAGAGCTGACCCTAGAATTTGCTTGCAGCTGCTGCTGTAGTCAAAGAATCTGAGGTTGATAAACCCAGACGGCAGGTATGTATTATGACTACACCTTCACTCATCTGTGAATTTGCCAAATGCACAAGCTGTGAACTGAAGCAGGCTCAGCAACATCATGACATACCTGACACCTTCAGGCTGATCCCAAAGCAGATCATGACAAGCAACTGCACCAGTATGCCAGCCAAGCACTTGAGGCTGCAGCAGCGTATGCGGAAAGAGGTGGCGCTGTGTCACCACGATTCGACACAGCAGCAACCCCCCAGGTTGCCATGACAGGCGCAGCTGATGCCTCAAGCTCCCATCAGCCTGAGAGGCATCACAGCTTCACAAATCACTATCCAGAGCATGACGATCCAGCAGACATACATGGCTCACAGGCTGCTCTTGCCTCACCCTATATGCCCGGCAGAGATCATTTCCTGTTTACTCAGGCTGCAGGCATGCAACAGGGCGGTCAACAGACACACAATCAAGAGAACACCAGACAGCCACCTGCGTTTCACGCCAAGTCTGGCAAAAAAAGCCATCCTTTGTATACGCCTGCACATCTTCCCCGTCAAAAACCAGCACAGCAGAAAAAGGCCAAACAGAGAAGTGGCAGTGGCTTTGCCATACGCCAGCCGCCTCAATCGCTAGCTTCAGCTTCCAAACCTGTCAGTACTGCTGATGCATTGAGACAATTGACTGGCAATCCCGCCAACAGTGTCCCAGCCAGCAATCTGCTGCAAAATCTACCACCAGGAGCCAGTGCGAGGCATCAGGTCGGCCCACAGCCAAGACACGGATCCATTGAAGAATTGCTGAGTGACATCAGGCCAGTCACTCATGAGGATGCCATTGAAGAGGTAGAAGCACAGGATCAGCAGCTACATCTGTTATCTCCTAGCCGACAGGACAATGCAAGGTCTCTTCTGAATAGCATGCTGGAAGGCGATCCACAGCATGACATTCAGAGGTCAATGCCACAGGCACCTGCGACAACTCCTTGGACTCCTGCAGTGAGACAATCAAGCGCGCACCCAACAGGTCATGATTCAGCAGCCACTCCAAGCATGACACTGCAGCGACAGTTCATAGCAAGCTTGCAGGACACACCGGTCGCGCCTGCCAGTCAGTTCACAGCTGGCAGATCCCGAGCTGCGCCAGGGTCTCTGACTGCCAGGCTGAACAGAGTCTTGCAGCTTGAAAAGGCTCAGCAGGCGCAGTTTGAAACAGCAGGTTCACTGGGTAGTCAGACTATGGAGGTCACAATCACTGAGCACAGGTTAGAAGGCCATGTCATCAAATGCAGGTGCTGCAAAGATGGCGACGAGGCAGCTCAGGTATTTGTGATGTTCAACAGCAAGCTGTCACGTGATGTGACTTTATCAGTAGGAAGTCGTGTCACTCTTCATGCGCCATGGACGGATCTGCAGTTGGAAGGGTGCAGCTTACCAGTCATTTTGTGTCCATTGGTCTCTGCATGTTTGTAGGCGCATCTGTATTGTACAATGATAGGGAAATTTTGCGCATCATGTCTGGCACAAATGCTGCGCTATGCATCTGTGCCAAATTGCGACTGTGGCAGCGCCCATGTCTTTTGCAGCTTAGCAGTATCTTTTGCAGCTTAGCAATGTCTTTTGCAGCATAGCAGTGTCCAGAGACGTAAACACTCTATGAAGTACTGCTCTTCATTTATTTTGTATATTATCTGTGCTGACATTTTAGACAGTGAACCGCATGACTGGCTGTTTGCGGGAAGTGAAAGGTCCTGAGTCATTTAAGCTCATGTTGTCTGCAAAGACACATACTTCATGCATGCCAGATATCCAATTTGCTTTGATTGCAAAGTGCAAATACTGGATTCTGAATAGATCGGATCTCGAATGCAGATTCCCTGCGGATACTGGATCTGAGAAGACTTGTAAGAATCTATGGCGTAAATGCTGCCTTGTCAACAGTTGCAGCAGTACACGCATCATGAGTGTTGCAGCTGTGGTAGCCTTTTCAAGCATTTGGTGCTAAAGAGAATTTGCTGGCAGGTCTCGCCATGTGTCCTGAACATGTCTCTGTGTATGCAAAAGCTGACTAGGCAAGACAAGCAGCAGTGCAATAGAGGCTGCATCAATCGCTCCAAGAATCTTGGTCATCTTTGTTGTCAGGCCCTTGAGTTTTATCTGAACCTGTAGGAGCGGCCCATACAATGATGTTGCAGTCATTGCCACCGCTGTACAGCTCCTGCTGGTAGCTGTTGTAGCAGCAGCAGTTGACTGTGTCCAAATGGCCTCTCAGAGTGCCTAGAGACTGGCCTGTCAACCGATGCAGGCATTGGATGATGCCTCCAGAGGGATGGAAAATGAGGTCTTCATCTCCAGCAACAGCTAACTGACGTGCCTGAAAAGCACAATCATCATGCCAATCGTTCCAGTTTGTCGCTTTGTGTCATGTTCTGAGACTTTCTGCTACACCAGCATCCACAGGCTTGAGCAGCATGCCAAGCCTTCACTATAGCTCAGTGCGTTCACCAAAGACTAGTGCGCTTGAACCACCCCTCTGCTTGCTACACACAGCAACAGCAACATGCGCATTCTGGTCAATATTAGGATGTACATGTTTGCTGGTATGTGTGACAGCACGACTTACCTTCATGGAGCTGTTGAATGTCTGAGGGTAGTTGACCAGCAGATGGTAGTTGTGGCGTGCATCCCAGAGGCGCAGTCTGTTGTCAGTTCCAGCTGTGAGCCAGTGTAGACCCTCTGGAGTGGGCAAGATGCCCGTCACCCGACCATCATGAGCCACCGCTGCTGTAGACTCCTTCCTGGCAGCACCATTCCTGGATCGCTTCCTGAGCAATGACATGGCAGAAATAAGCCCAACCAAGACATGTCTTTTGATCTTTGCCAAAGCTATGTATGAGTTGAGTAGCCCTGACAAGACAAGTGAAGTTGGGAAGGGGTAAGGGAAGTCCCCCCCCCCTACCTGGGGGAGAGCAGGGAACTTCCTGGCATCCCCCCCCCCTGCTTGTCTGAGAAGTTGTTGCAAGCAGCAATGTTTGTATAGGTAAAAGGTGCGCTATGCCATACACTGCAGAAAGGCCCCTGTGTTACCAGATCCAGGCTATACATGCATTTGCTGAATTAATGATGCAGCCTCTTGGATGATGTCAAGCATTGCATACAGAACAATGCACATATCATCTTGATGCTGATACAAGCATGTATCATGTGTACATCTGCGCTGGAGAACTCACACATTTTGGTATGCAGTTGAGCATGTCAAAGAATTTGTCAGTGGAGAGGTGCAGGTCACCTGCTGCCAGCTGACTCTGCTCTGGCAGGTTTGGGCCTCTGTGTCACATGCTCATCAAAGACACGCAAGCAGTTGTATGTTCTGATGTCCCACATTCTCACCTGCAGCAAATCACATGAGTGCGAAGCAAAAATTCTCTGCTTGTGTCTGGAAGCTGTGATCAAGCACCCACAGCGCGGTGTCTTGCAAACACTGTGCAAACAAATTAGTGCTGCAACGCAATGCACTTGCTGATACAAGAATTGCTTTGTCCATAACCCTTTTCCTTTCTGAACAGCAGCATCATTAGAACGGGCGAGAACAAAACATCTACCTGGCCATCACATCCGCCAGTGACAAGATGATACTCTGACTCTAAGGACCAGCTCACAGCCCATACAGGCTCCCTGTGTCCAACCAGCGAGTGTGTGAACCCTCCTGTAGCTGGATCACACAGCTTGACGTGAGGGTCACCGCCAACGACAGCTATCAAGCAATGTGTTGCAGCAATTGCCGACATTGCCACGCCATAAACGCGGTCTGGGAATGTGAAACTGCATGCTGCCTGACCAACATTGGCATCCCAGACCTGTAAGGGTACCAGAAAGGCATATTATCAAAAGTTGATGTGCACTTGATGACAGGGTGAGATGCAGCAGAAACTGCGCACCTTGACTTGATGGTCAAAAGAACCAGTGACAAATAGGCCAGTATCAACGGGGTACCAAGCTACGCTGGATACGCTGTATTGATGACAGTCAGAGTTTGCTGAGGTGATTTTCAGCACGCTTCCATAGTCCCCAGCGCCGCTGTTATGCTGTCCATTGGAAGTGGATGGCTGTGCCACATCGTACACAGCAACTGAGCAGTCTGCGCTGCCTGCTAAAAGGTAGCGGTTGTCTGCATGTTCTAAATCAAGCCAAGTGACTCCTCCCTTGTGTATGCTACTGATCTGCTTGGATGTGTCAAAACCTAGAGAGCGGGCTCTGCAAACACCAGAGCGTTATACAATAGCAATTTCAAATTGTTGCAGCACCACCGTCCGAGACATCAGCCAGTTACCTGTTCAGCTCGAGCTGCCTTGTAAAGTTGCGGTGACTCTGGTCATACTGACGCTGCAGCAGTCCCGACAGAAGCGGCAGGGTCATCTCTCATCCTTGCAATACTTGTATTGCATGCAAGCTTTCTCCCCTTGCACAACAGCACCTTCTGCGCATCGCTGTACACACACAAAGAAGTCGCTAGGTCAAACTAGTTGACCAGCAGGATGCTGACCTATTCTTTGCAAAACGTCGAAAGCGAAGGATGGTCCTCAGGTCAAGCTAATGATTGCACAATAGGCAAGAAATCTCAAGCGCCTTGTTGAAAATAATCACACAGTTCGGGCTGCAGGAGAACAATGCAGCTGAACACTTCTCAAGCACATGCCGGATCGGTAGATCGTATCACGTATCAACGCCGGGCGCTGCTCCTGTACAGACAGGCTGCACACATCCGTCAGAAGACGAGATCTCTCGAAGGTTGTTCTCCTAGGCGGAGTCAACGGTGTGGGCTAGGCTTTGACAAGGTGCAGTCCTCCAGGGGTAACATTCAACGCCACTGCTGCGCACGGTCTTGCATGCGCTTCGCTTAGGACCAGATACACACACAGAGCTCGAATTCATAGCAGGCTCAGCTTCTGGGAAGGCATACGCAGCAGCATCTGAGGCGGCCCATCAAAATGACTTTGACAAGCTGAAACCGCTTTCAGTCATCCGAGCTAAAAATGGAGAGACAGTGCCATTGGTCTCTGTATTTCAGGTGGGGTGCAGCAGCACTGTGTTGAGCGCAACTCCATAGACCTGTTTTTGTATGTGCAATGTCTGCTGATGCTGCCATGAGGTGATCATACTACCATCTCATCTATGATGATGTTGCTCTGCAGAACTATGGCCCACAGCATGTCTGTTTGCTGCCTTTCTTGACGCACTTTGCAGATCTGAGCTCGTGGGAATATGCAAAGAAGCTCAAAACCATTATCCCGCAGATTGAAGCTGCAGGAACCCAGGCAAGCTGCTTGACCTGTTCCCGCACAGTTGCTTTTGCTAAGACAAATGTATGCTTTCACAAGCTACACTTATCACGACTTGACTGATACAAGGTATCTCTCTAAAGTAGCAATTTCTGACAGTACTCTCTAGGTACTCTCTACCTGAGTTCAGATTTATGAAGTCGGCATGTTTTCAGGAACAATGGCCTTTCTGTATCCTCAAGAGCTGTGCATCTGCTGTACAGGTGGTAGTCGTTGGTTTGGGCAGCAGACAGAGTGCATTGTCATTCTCTAAACTGCTAGATTTCCCTCTGCGCTTGCTCTATGCTGGTGAGCCGTCATTACTGCCACAATCTTACTGTGTTGAACTGCTTCACAATCAGTTTTCCACGCCTGCATCTTATCCAACAGTTGCTGCCTGGCCAGCGACAACTGTGTGCACTATCCCAAGAACCACGGCATTGGTCTGTCTGCGTTACAGAGCTAGCGTTTCTTTTGAGAGCATCCTCAGGTGTTGCTATATCTTAAAGGGACTGTGACATCACACAATGTGTGTTTGCACTGCTGCAGATCCAGAAGGAGTTTGCTACAAGGCTCTTGGCTTCTCACCAGGTTTTGCTCCTGACGCTCCAGTATCTGCATACCTCAAGCTGCTGCCCATGCTAGCTGGAATTGGCTCTCCTGGAACAATACAAGAGGTGCCTTTACATGCTTTTAGTGTTGCGGCATGCTTACGACATGCACGCCCTGTACCTTTGCTGCCAGCTGCATGGTCCGCAGCAACCCTCTTTACAACTGACATCTTCAGCTGCTTGGACCAGGGCAAGCCAGCAGATGCTGCAGCGTTACTGTGTAACATACAGTGCGTACGGCTGCCATGTGGTCAGTATGTGAGGGGTCATTGTGCTGTAGGTGCTGCGTGGATACATTGGCGACAGATCTAGCAAACCTGTGTGGGATGGCAATGTGGCCTTCAACATTCTAAGCAAAGGCTACCAGCGGCCCTTTGAGCTTGCTACCCTGCGACTAAATCACATGGTCAACATCTTGCCTCGATGTGAGTCTTTGGCACAACAGCCCCCAACTGTGAGCATGCAGAAGCCTTGTGCCATGTCCACTGAAGCATGCCCTGTCAGCTTGCAGCTTGTTTTGTATCCCCCAGGAAAGATGCAGAGCTGATGCATGCATAATGAGCAGTGCATCATGCAGTATGGCGTATCTGCCTGCAAACATGCGTGCCAACGTACGAGTGTCTTGTAAAGTGATCTGTCTGCACGTCCTTGCATTTCTGGAGTTGCCCCTTCACCATTGCACGCCCGTACCTGTTGTAACTTCACAGCCAGTCATCAGTTCAGCATTAAGAACGTACAACGACAGAACAACTGCACGACTGCCATGGTTCACTCTTGCTGCAGGGGGCACTCTGTGTCCAGAAAACACAGCTTTGCTGACACAGCAAGGAGGCACTTTGATCTTTGAGGACGAGCACACAACTTTCAGGCAGGATGATGCTGGCATCCTGAAATACACCAACATTGCAGACCTTACAACGGTGCTTGCCAGGTTGCAACAGAACACAATCGCCACCACTGCCCAGGTTTAGAGAGGCATATTTCACATGACAGGATGTAGCTGTGGTGCAGGCAACAAGGCAAGCAACAGTGATCATGATCATTATGGTGGGCACCAAAGGAAAGCTCATGAGTGATCACAAGCAACATGTATTTCAGCAAGGTGAAACACTGAAGAGTAACAGCTTCAACACATTTCTGGCCTGCACATGTGAATGACATGCGACAGGCTTGTACAAGTACGCTGGAAAGTTTTTGGTCTGCTACTGGGGAGCCGTGTTCGACTGCATGTCATTGATGCACCATTCATTCCATCTGATCTTTTTTCCACAGCAGCTTTGACAGCGCTCTGCTTAGCTTGTGGCTTGGCACTGAGACTGGCTGTGATACCAGAGGTGGCTCTTTTGCCTGCAGCGATCTTGATGCATGAGGGGACGTTGGTTTTGCAACTTGCAGCAAGAGGCCGGTGCAGGGACAATTCAACATGTCCAATGTTAGCTCTTGTGTGCCCATTCGGTTTGAGTAGCCCAGTTCAGCGTTGCAACCTCAAAAGCCCGGCCCAAATTTGTACACAAAAAAATGCATACGCACAGTGACCATCAACAAATGCCACACCCTTACACGTTGTTGTCACATTGGCCGCATTGGTGATATCACAGGTCTTGACCGGAAGGAGTTGGAAGACAGGATTAAGCGGTGCTGTAGCTGCTGGGACCTGTCTTAGATGACTGGGCACATGCATATATACTGACAAGTTCTATGTACAGCAGCCTTGCAGTGCGCCAGCTCCTGTGCATGTAGCTGCTGGCTTGATTGCAATGATCCCGTTTTGTGAAAAATAGCTGCAGTAAGAAACAACTCATGTGGTCTTGCTGCTGTTGGCAACATCACAGAACGGTCGCAGACCAGCAGTCTAGCCAGTTGCACACTAAGTCTTAAGTTGTCATTTGCAAATGGAATCACAAAAGATGTCAAGGTTGACGCCTGACAAACGAAAATTGGCCACTGCAGGTGAACTTGTCTCCACCCCACACTAAGCAAGGTGGGCAGTCTTGATGAAGTAATGGAGCGCTGCAGACTGACCACCTGGACTATGCAGACCAAACAGGCATGTTTTGTTGTACACTGAACCAGCTATGAATTAGGTGTTGCCCGTATGTATGTACCTGGAACAGCATGTGCTGAATCACCTACTTGTACCATGTTCACGCTTGCTGGGCTTGCCCAGCTCAGCTCAGGACATGCAAATCCGCAGTCAGGTTCCGTAATTGGCAATTACTAATTGCATCACTACGGAGCCACAAGATGTTTGCCAGCGGCTGAAGTCTGTATGGAAGTGTTTGCTCTGCGGCAATACACGCAGCTATGTCACCTGTCTGTGTGGGCGAAGCGTCGAAGCTGTTTCTAGCGTAACGCAGGCGTCGAAGATGCCTCTGAGGACGCTACTCATCGATAATTACGACAGCTACACGTACAACTTGTTTCAATTGATAGCCGAGGTCCATGGGGGTATGTCCAAATGTGACAGTTTCTTTTGCGTTTCTGCACACAGATTAGCTGCCTGTCTCTCCGGCCTGGTAACACAGTGTTGTTGTGCCCAGTGGTCCCAGAGGTGATCTGTAACGACCAGCTGACTTGGGAAGCGCTATCCCAAGTTCTTTTGGATGGCAAGTACGATAACATTGTCATCTCTCCTGGGCCTGGAACCCCAGAGAGTCCTCAAGACATAGGTAGGTGTGCACTTGCAGTTTGCTGAGACACTGCTTTTGTCCTGCTTTTTGTCTCCTGTCATGAGCATCATTGCTGTCTGCAGGTGTATGTGGCGAGCTGCTGAGAGCTAATATACAGCTGCCCATTTTGGGTGTATGCATGGGTATGCAAGCACTAGCTGTTGTACATGGGGCGACCATTCAGCATGCTCCTGAGCCCATTCATGGTCGGCTCAGTCAAATTCAGCATACTGGGCACAGGCTTTTTCACAACATTCCTTCTGGTAAGTTGCATTGAATGAGCACAATGCATTGTAATTCGCCACATGTAGCTATGACAAAGTTGCTGCACATCCAGCACCCTTCCACCGCTGCGCAGTGCACTCATCATCCATGCCAACAACATGTGCACAGAGTCTGTCATGTATACTGATACGACACATCGTTCCCATGTGTGGAGTGCCGGTGTCGTCAAGCAGAGCATGCAGGCTGTGCACTCAGGTGCAATGGTGTGCAGGTGTTGATTCTGGCTTTGCTGTGGTGCGGTACCACTCCTTGGCAATTTGTGAGGAGTCACTTCCAGATCATCTTGAGCCTATTGCCTGGACTTGTGGCAGTCATCAGCCCCTTAGAGAAGCAGCTGACAAGGTACAGAATCACAAATGCATGCAGCGCTCAGCATCCACCATGTCTGCACAATACTAGGACGGCCTCAGGCTCCATTTTGTGGACATTTTTGCACTCTGCAGTTGTATGCCAGGGGTCATCATTGCATACATGGCAGGCCTTCATGCTGCCATCAAATTGCAACCCACCTTTTGTACAGCCGAATTTCAGCAGATTTGTTACAGCTACCTTGCATCTGATTTGGCATATGCCGTGACATTGAGGTGTGTTTGGCTAACCAAGCATGAAGGTTTGACAGATACATGCAGGTCCTTACAGATTTCTGCATTTACAGGCAGTTGTTCCTGGCAGCACCCATGCTTCACAAGCAGAAGCTAGAGCGGCTGACCAGGTGTTGCAAGGCGTTGCGCACACTTACCTGCCATACTATGGCGTGCAGTTTCACCCTGAGAGCATTGGCACCGCATTTGGCCGGCAGCTGCTGCAAAACTTCCATGACATCACAGCTGATTGGCATGGCTACCAGACACCGCCTCACGCTGTATCACCCAGCACAGGTACTTTGCAATGCTGTTGTAGCAGAGTGCTCCTTTGCCTTTTGGGGGCTTGACATGGCAACTAACATGGTTCTTGCAATCTGCGATATGATGCTTTTTCACAGCATTCTACTTTCCAAAAGCTAAATGAGATGAAAAGAAGTAATTAGACACAGAGAGCATTCATTCATGGTTTTGTGCTTATTGTACCTTCCACCGTTGGTTTTCAATCCGGTCAAGTCTGGAGGAATCTGCGCGTGCCCTGCCGGACAATCTATCAGACTCGATGTGCTTGTGTTGGCAATTGCGGTTTCCGTCGGTTTCTTGGGATCTACCTCATATAAGGTGTGGTAGCATAAGCAGCCAGAGCATGTGTGCTCAGGGGAGCCTCGCAAACAATGTGGTCATCACGATCAACAGCGGCTTCTCAATAGTCCTGCTCTGCGCAGTGCACCTTGAAAGCTGCGTGATCTTTGTAATGCACCAACAGCGGCATCAAATAGCATGATGTGCTCAAACTGGCAGCCTGCACAAGCGTCTGAGTTGCAGCATGCTGCTGCAGGGCCTGGCCCCACAGCCCTGCCCCCTTCTCCCTGGCAGCATGTGGGAGGGCCTGCAAGTTTGGCTGTCAGGTGGCAGAAGCTAGAGGGGTCACTAGGTGATGTGGGAGGCTCAGAAGGTCTCTTCATGCATCTCTTTGGCCAAGAGGGCGCCAAGGACACCTTCTGGCTGGACAGGCATGTTGCTCACACCACACTTGCTTGCCACAAAGAGTGCCGCAACATGTCTTGTCCCAGTAGCTCTCATCAAACTTTCAATCAAAGGATAACATTGACTTGCAAGCTGCTTGCATGTCACTCATGCTGCAGCTTGTTCAGTCTGGCAATTGTCAATTGCAAAGAGCTTTGGCAACACTGTCCGCTGAAGTGGGCACCTAAAGGGCACTGCTGATGCTGAGTTTTTCTGATCTTGTCCACTGGAGACATCTTCCATGGTTTGCTTGTGTTGCTGCTGCAGCTCTGCATCAGACAGGGGGCGCTTCTCTTACTTTGGAGGGCGTGGCGGTCTCCTCTGGCAGCGTATCAGCTATCAGCTGCCAACACCCTCACAGCCCCTACAGCATCCTAGTATCAGTCAAGCTACCTCACACCCCTGCGGAACACCTTCTGCTGATGCTCCACTTGTGACTTCCTCCAAGTCTGCAGAGTCACAGCAGAGGCTGACAGCAGACTCAGGCGCTCGCTCCAGCGGCCAGCCAGCGTCTCAAGGTCAGCTTGGTCTTGTGCAAGATGCACCAGTCTATTTGCTTCAAGCCCAACGGACTACTCAGCAGCAACCAGGCACCCTCACTGTTGAACATTCCAGTCGCAGCATCACACAGCAGCAGGTATCCATCTGGGATTATCTTAGGGATCAATTGGATCAGCACAGAATCCTGATTGATGACAAGACAGCTCAGCAACTGCCGTTCGACTTCTGGGGTGGGTATGTGGGGTACCTGGGGTATGAGCTGAAGGCAGAATGCGGAGGGGACAATGTGCATCAGGCCCCCACACCTGATGCTGCAATGTTCCTAGCTGACAGGTGAGTCTGTGCAGTTTGCACTCACTGCTTCACCCTCTTCCTTCCTGCGTGAGGCATTGCAACTGTCAAGCTCGTGCTCAGCTTTCACTTGTCTTTCAGTCACCAATGCCGTCAGCACCAATTGAAGTGTTGTAACAAAGCATTGAGTAGTGGGGCAGTGCATACTCAGGGAACAAGGCAACATACTTGACCATCAATTGTTGAGTACCCTCAGGCAGGCTGTGCTACTGCAGGTTCGTTGCTGTGGATCATCACAGCAATGATGTTTTCTTAGTCGCTCTTGTCCAGCCACATTCAGAGACCAGTGAAGCTGCTGCACAGCAGTGGCTGCACAGCACACACACCACCATTCAGACAATGCAGTCAACCACATCCCTGTCAAGCCACAGAGGTGCTTTTGGCTTTGGTAGTTCAAGCAGTCTAGCTGGCAGCAGTCAGACGCACCAACACATGGACACTGAATCATCTGATGTTGCTATGTCAGATGATGACTGGAGCCACAGGGATCAGCGGGGATCATTTGGATCACTGGACAGTCTGCTCACAGATCATAGTACACTTTCTGCTGTAGAGGCTAAACAGCACCACCTGAACTCTGCTGATAACGATGTCCACCAATGCAAAGCAGCTCAGTCACCACAAGGTTTGTCGCATCCCCAGCAAGCAGACACTGGCAACACTCACAAGCAACCTGGTGCCTGCACAGATGCCATCCCTCCTTTCAGGCTTGCACGCTCAGAGCAGCAGTATTTGAAAGATGTCTCAGCATGCCAGCAAGCTCTTCATGATGGTGACAGCTATGAGATCTGCCTCACGACAGCGCTGCTCAGGGCTCACCCAATGGATGCGCTCCTTCTGTACAAAACGCTGCGCAAAGTGAATCCAGCGCCCTATGCTGCTTGGATGTCCTTTGGCATGGATGATGTACAGATCTGCTGCTCATCTCCTGAAAGATTCCTGAAGGGGGGTAGAGGGGGGCTGTTGGAAGCCCGGCCCATCAAGGGTACTGCTCCTCGGTCAGCTGATCCTGAGCAAGACAGGGCGGCTGCCTTGGCTTTGGCAAACTCTGAGAAAGATCAGGCTGAGAATCTGATGATTGTGGACTTGCTGCGCAATGATTTGGGTCGTGTCTGTCAGGTATATTAGCTGCCTGAGTACAGCTGTAGGGCCCTGTTGCTTTCAGCTGCATGCTAACAGCTTGTGCAGGCCAAATGTTTGATTGAGCTGTGTCTGTTGCTACTCTGTCAAGAAGCAATATGCTGAGGAGCAGTTTGTGTGGAAGAGTGAAGTATGGTCTGGTTTTGGGTTGGGTGCATCTGCTGCATCGCCACACTTCATGGCGTGTCGTGCATCCATGACAGGCTGCTCACTGGTGTCCTTGCACATGGTTTATCTTATGCTCAAAGTTGATGAGATGCTGGAAAATGTTGATTGAACATGTGTGAATGCAGGTGGGTAGCGTACATGTGCCAGGCTTGATGGAGGTAGAGAGTTTTGCAACAGTTCATCAGCTTGTCAGCACTATCAGGGGACAGCGGCAGAGCTCAGTCTCCCTCATTGATGCAATCAAAGCAGCCTTTCCTGGCGGCTCTATGACAGGTGCACCCAAAGTACGCAGCATGCAAATCTTGGATGATGTGGAGAAAGAAGCCCGGGGAATTTACTCAGGCTCTATAGGGTTTATTGGCTTCAATGATACATGTGACTTGAACATAGTTATCAGGACTGCTGTCATGCATGGAGGCATGACACACATTGGCGCTGGCGGTGCTATTGTTGTTCAGTCTGACACACATGGCGAATATGAAGAGATGCGGCTGAAAGCAATGGCTTTGCTGAAAGCTGTCAGTCTTAGTGAGGGCCAGAATCCATCTGAAGCTGCAAGCAGAGTGGACGTTGGTGCAAGCTAGTGCAGGCCAGCTGGCAGCTTGCAAATGTTGCATATCCTGAGCTGCTGCACGAAGTCGATGTCGCTTGAATGAACTTTTACTGGACTTCATCCACAGAGTAGATGGCTAGGTCAATACATGTGTATGTGCTGTTTCCAAAACGTGGAAGCAGCTGCAATATTGTGTTTCAGATAGAGTAGAATATTAACAGGTTTTGCTGCAGCTTATTCGTCCACGCCCAACTGCAACGGAATGTAGAAGATCAGTGTGTACAACATGTCATCATGTTCTGCATAAAATCACGTCAAATAAATGTGCAGAGTACAAATGGATAATTTACCTTTTCGCTATGCATCTGGATGATTGCAGGATGCATGGCATGTCCGAGCATTCCCTTGTTTGAGGGAAGAGAGAGAGAGAGAGAGAGAAATGCTTTAGCCAGTCAAGTCTGATCACACATTGAAGAAGACAATGGGTAAGTCTGGAGGAAATCAAGACAACTCGAAAGACTGCAATTTAGTCAAATGGGCCGTAGCCAGGACTATAGCTAGCTGGCCCCGAGCACAAACTTTGAAAACCTGCATAGAAGGCAGTCCTGCATGAACTTGAGCAACGAAGAAAGGAGCAGGCAACGCTTGCCTCTCTCGACTCAAGAAGTCTTGAGCCCCTGATCATGACCCCCATAACCGGCCCGATTCAAAGTCACCTTGGCGACCATTTTGCCCGTCTATTCCA
>JAABUP010006251.1_pt1 | contig 17179 bp, 9 predicted proteins | sample 5559201 | NCBI WGS metagenome assembly JAABUP01 (sample SAMN10711887, study PRJNA513373) | rock metagenome | isolation source: Antarctica rocks | place: Antarctica
AGGGGGCGGCGGTGGGGTTGAGGGGGGTGGGGGCGGTGGGACAGGGTGGCAGCTGAGAGCCATTCCAGGCTTCTGGTGGTTGATTTCCGGGCCACACTCCCATCGTTGAGGCGTTGGAATTGGGAAATGTTGGTGGTGTATCGGTCCAGACGGCTCGGTCTCCATTCCACGCTTCCATACTCTCCATGGCATATACCTGCGGCCACTGTCCCTCCAGTGGCGCTCTCGAAATTCCGTGGTTGAAGAAGTCCATCCCACCATCTCCATTTCCCTGCCCTCTCCACGCTTCCACTCTCCCCATAGCAAACATCCGCCGCTCCTCTTCCTCTTGCCTCATTCTCTCGCCCTCGGCCTCAGAGAGGCCTTCTGCGAGCCAAGGTACGCCTCCCGTCCAGAAAACGTCGGTTTGCGGAGTGGGGAGTTCGATTGGGTAGCTTGCAGGGGCGCTGTTGAAGGATGCAAACATGCCCGGAAGTATGGCTGGCGAAGGGACGTTGGTTTGTTGAGCCGTCGACGGGATAGAGAGAGGTGGTGAGAGGGTGCGGGCTGAGAGTGTAGGAGCTGCACGGTGTGGAAGTGCAAAGTCGATAGCTGCGAAATTTGCGACTGGGAAGTCAGGAGCTGGAACTTGGCTACTTGGAAGCTCGCAGGCATGCAAGCCTCGAGGGGCTCCTGAAGCGTGACCCAGTGGAGCGTGAGCCAGCGGAGTCTGATACAGCGGCGTCGAATCGTTAACCTGAGTAGGAGAACGATGCTCTTCGTTTTCCAGCCATCCGACACGACGAGAAACGTTTCCTCTCGTTCTGGCGGGTCCCAACGCCCTCTCTGTGCCTCCTTGCTCTTCAGCACCGCCCCAGGGATGCGACATCCTTGACCGCCCTCTTCCTCGCCGCCCACGGCCTTGTCCTCTCCCTCGTTCTCGCTGGGATTCTGCATGGGCATCAAGGTTCCCTTGGATCTCCCATGAGGGGATTCGCCAACCTCTTATCTCTGGTGGCTCTTCACCTTCCCTAAGATCCCAGTCGATAGGGCATGCTTCTGGCATCCTCAAAGCTTCCGGGTTCTGTTCTGCCGTGCCAAGTATTTGTAATGGCTTGCGACAACGTTGCGAGTGGTAGTATTCGAGTGATCTGTCGACGTAGTTGCAGTGGGAGATGCTTGTGAGATAGGGGTTGCGGACTAGGAGGTTGGGGTTGTGGTAGAAGAAATGATGGATGCACATCTTGGCTACTTATATAGGGAAGGAGGAGGGAGGATGAAGTGATTGAGGGTGTGTTGTTGGGCAAGTGTTTGGAAGAGTGTTCGGTGGGTTGTGACTGATGATGTGATGGATGGTGATAGCCAGAGGAGATGGTGAGAACAAATCTGGTATTGGTAAATCTGAGTATCTGGATCTCGTGTTCGTATGCGGATGGGAACTTTGTTGATCTGAGTTGGCTTAATGGGCTGATCCGCTGTAGAGTTGTCCGTTGTCTTGATGAACCAAGTTTTTGATGGTCACCGTTGTCTGAGTACTCTTAGTTCTCAAGCCTTTCCAGCGCGTGGGTTGCAAATCCGTCCACTTCCCTCAACACTGCCTTTTATATACCCCATAACCCCCCCTCCATTGCTGCCCAAGCTTGTGATTCTTTCTTTGCAAGACTCATCACACGGATACCTGCTTGCTGTTGCCTCTTCATTTCCCTCAAATCTAGATCTAATGACCTAGCTTAGATCTGGCAACGTAGCAAATAATTGGGTACCATCGCCGAAATGGGCTGAGCTGTGAATGTGTTGGGTATGTTTGCTCCGGGAGATCTGAGACAGGCATCTCAATCCGGGCATCATTAGATTGGCCTGCACGTAGGGCGGGAATAAGACGTGGTGGCGAGGGCGTGGGTGAATAGGGACGGTGGGAACGTGTCATGAGTTGGAGGCGGTAGGAGTCATAGCTCGTCATCGTGGGAGTTGTGTGTAGTAGATAATTGCGGCCCCGTGACTGGTCTAAGCTATGAATGCGATTTCCAAGGAAGCGATACATTCGATGGGCCCGGTAGTACTGGGTTGAGACTTGAATCTGCTGTGTGGAGTCATGATAGGCCTTTGGTTACTGGCAAGACACTTCGATCTAGCTCCATGGTCAGTGATAGTACTCGGGGAGCTTGGAAGGTGAATCAACCTGAGCGTGTTCGCTTATCCAGAAAATAGGGTTATCTTTGGTGGAGATTTGGAGCTGGCTTTCTTGCTGATCTGGGAATTGGAATTGCCATCCATTCAACGCGTAGCCCTGATGCTAGAAGTAATTGCGTCGGGATTGATTTTGTGATCTATAAGAAACTTGTTATAGGGAGCTGGCAGTTGTATATAGTGTTTCAGCTTCATGAATGAATAAAGCATAAGATCAGTCATGGCCAGAAAGGAACCTTTCTGTCCCGAAGTCCACTCGTTTAGATATAAAATGTAAATGAAACGTCTCAAGTTCCAAAGGCGAGAAAAGTATAGATCTCATGGTTACTTAAAGGGGCGTTTGCCTAGCGACGTGGCGGGTCGAGATCTAAATTCGTGGATGTAAAATTTGGTAGCAAACTTGTTTGCGTGTTATGACGTGGTCTAGCATGGTGGTAATCGAAAATCTTAAGGGAATAATTATGCTGTAAGGGTAATCTGTTGTCCTCATGGTCTGCGGTAAAAGACCAGACGGAATGTTAGACCGGACAGCCGTCATGGCGTTTTAAGCTTTCCGTTGAACAGATATACTGTTTGTGAGTATATATAACTGGATCTTGCCTATGATAGGTCAGGTGCTCGTGCAATATGGAGGCCATTGTTGAGTGGAGACAGAGGGTAGAATAGCAGGCTAGGAACTCAAGGTTGGGAATATTAACCTCTGTCGAAGGATGATCAAGCGCAAACATCCGAGATGAAGCTTAGAAGAAAAAGAAGGATAGGGAAGGAAGACAACGATAGTAAGTAAAGAATAGAGCTAGAAAATATGATTGTCGATATAAGACATCGTTATGTAAGGCGACAAAGATCCGGGTAGGAAGCTATTCTCCTGATTACCACTTTCGTAGCCCGACAAACTGACAGGACCAGCGCATAGAAGAGCTCCAATCAAAACCCAGTATTCCAGTTACAACTCGCAGGCTCGCTGTCGCATGCTACGTTTAAGAAGTCCAAACAAAGATAAGCAAACAAGAGGTGCACCCGATTTCAAATATGGGCGAAGTGAGCTTGGACCTCATCCATTACGACGCAGTAGTGGACGAGGCAGTCTCATCTTTTAATCGTCGTACTTTCCAACCATTTGTAAGCTTCAGAAAATTGGTTATCGCATGCTCAACTAAGAAATCAATATGCAAGAGTGTATTGTATGCATACAGGAAAGACAAATATCCAGAGATCCCCCCAAACCTCGAAACGCATCCACACCCAACAAGATGTTTTAGTTATTCTGTCTCTGCTTCGGCGTCCATCATGTTGAATGTCCGTCTTATTGAAAGTTTTGATGTTAAGGTTCCTCGTCCTTGATTAGGTCCGCTTCCTTAGCAAGCCTCTCACACAGATGGTCGTCATAGACCGTCACGACATTGCTCCCAGGCGCGGATGGAAGGCATCTAGCTCCATAAACTTTGGCTGTATCACATAGACGATTGAATTTGGGCCCCTGGCACCCATGATGACAACCCAATGCGCATTTCTTCAACCGATAGAAACACATACTGGACACGGGGAGGAGGTGAACTTGTGACCAAAGTGTGTGAAGGAGGCGAAGCGATTATGATACTGGTGGCCTGAGCACTCGATTCAATGGTTGTGTAAAGCTGGAATCAACTTCCGATATCTCGGGACTGTGTTAAAGATGCTTTGTATTTGATAGCAGGATGTTCTTTCTTTTGATGATGATCAGTTCAGGTCCTTACTTGCGGGAAAGCCTTGATACTTAAATGCAGCCGTTCGTTATGAGACGTGTAGTGTCTTGAGCTGGGTCTCTCTTACAGAGAAGCAAAGACTTTGAAAGATTTCAGAAGAAGGTTCGATGTCAATGTACCTTTGTTATCAAATGTCTCGACAGCGTTTACACGGATGATGACGGCCACCACTGTCGGAACCGGCAAGAGATGTGTCACTGGATCAGTAATGCCATGATAGACTAAGCCGTGGCCGATTGTGTTCCAAAAAAGTTAGAAATGTTAACATGATGATGATGATGGTTGATGGAGGGACAGGCAAAAGACTTACGGGCGGAAAAGACAGCGTGCTTTGTGGCTTGGCTGGTGGACTATTGATGAGACCCAAGCATATGTAAATTAACTAGCGTTTTGTCGATTACCGGTAAGCCCTTACAATCTCTTCACACCATTGCTATGAGAGCCTGAGGTTAGGATAAAGCCACTCTATAGATAATTAAGAGAATTGGGAAAATAGACAAAGGAGTGCAGCTGACATTCTGATACTTAAAGACAGGTACTTGATAACGCGCAGAGTGTAAGCTTAAATTGATGGGCCTTACTCCAGATTTGGCTTGCTCTATTGATGGCATTGGTGGAAGAAGGAAGAGGAAGAAATGCAGGAAGAAAGGAGCAAGCGTAGAGCAATACCGAACCAGATATAGATAGTATAGTTCAGGTACTAGAAAACTCTTTTCCTACTCCTGATCTCGTGCAAAATGACTCTAAGAGCTCAAAGGCTAAGAGATTCAATTGGTTTTGCTTGCCAAGTCGTTTTGCCCCATTTGCTTCCTTCGAGAGCAGAGAAGTCAGAAGACTTTGTGTTCAGGAAGATGAAAGCTATTAACAACTAAGAGAGATGTTCCTTTCTCGCATGTTCTCAACAAAATCACAGGAACCACACGACCACGAAGCCCGCCAATAAGATTGCCCCTGATTTACACCATTTTTGACTCACTGTTCCGAACATTTGCAGTGTTCCGCAATGAAACTCGCCGTCAAAGTATATGATATTGCTCATCGTCATCAAGGTGGTAACCATAGTAGCAGTGCCGTTCGTGATAATCGTTGGGCGAGAAATATGGGGAAATATTAGTACCACGTTTAGCGCGTCCAAACGCCTAATCAATGCTCTGCTTTGCGTCAGCGTCCTGGCGCAGCCGCCCCAAGTAGAAGAAGAGGAAATATCGAGCTACATGAGCTGCTCGGGAGGGTGATGGATGTGGACTAACATGTGCCTTCATTACTCAGTTCGGTCCATCAGCTGGATTCAGTTTCCTCATGTCCAGTGCGAGCGTCTTGTTCCCCTAAATTGCCATCCAGGAACTTGACATCCGCTACACGCCTTCTCGTGTTGAATAATGTTGACGTTCTTGTCTAGCTGTGGCCTACAGCGTTCTGACAAATCGAAACAAAGTCCTCTTTCTCTGGGATCGTAAATTCGTACAAACTGTTGCCAGGTATTCGTGCAGTTGTACTTGTCTAGCACGCCGCTGTTGTGCCCGCAAGCGAAGAGAACAACATCAAAAGCGCACATGCTAGCAACGAGATCGGGACGATTGTGTGACTGGTGAGGGCGCTAGGTAGGTAGTTGAGAAAGGTCAATAGCTAGGCTGAGATCCGAATGAGGATACAGGTCTCTATATGAACAGATGGGAAGACAGCTAGCAAGGGTTGAAGATGGAAAGATCAGGTGACTGCGAAGGAGGCTTCCAAATGGAAAGTACAAGATACAAAGGGTCATAATATAAATAAAGCTCTGCCAACAAATCCATGGCTGGCAGCAATCCGGTAGACCCACACAAGGATCAAGAAGTGAAAAATACATTGAAGTTACACAATTGGTGACTGATGCTGCTGGAATCGTGGCTTCGACTAGAATACCTAGACAACTCCATTCTCAGGCATATATCTGCCGGCGGACATAGCCACTGTAGCTATCTTGAGGTGATACGAACACCTAGATTGCCACGGAACAACACAAGGTCACGAACACTAAGTCAGGTGAGTTCCAGTCACGAACTTGCTGTGTCTCTCTGGATGAAGCAAGCTCAGTCAACGCAAACAAGAGATCCAAAGCCAGTCACCATCGGCAGTCGATGAAAAAGAGATACTGTGACGCTGATCGGCCGGCAATCAAGTTTTGTAGGCTTTGGGCAAACCTAATAGGTTCTTCCTGATTCGTTTGGCGCGGGTCTCCGGAAACATCGTCAATGGCAACTTCATGTGGCAGTGCCGAAGTTGCAACGGACAACGGAAAAGGAACGGAATTGACAGGTAAATTCCTGGAGCCCAAAACCGGGTGGTGAAGATCGCGAAGTTTCCCGAAGGGGAAGAGATGTATGAGGCTCGCATGCTTGCCGTCCCGCTCCTACCTTACTTTGATCAGGGTACCCACAGGCATGACACTCGCCAACGCACGAATCCGCTTTGCTGGTGGCCTGTGCATGACTCAATCGAGACCTCGTTGATACTATACAGGCACAACGTGTTCCTAGAGACGTCTTCAATTGAAGTGCCCTGAGGCTGAGCGAGAAAATTCCGATTCCGATTCCGATTCCACTATGTTATACTAGACTAATCACCACACCAAGCGCTCAACATGTACATTGTGATGGTTTGATTGACGCTAAATGCAGATAAAAGTATACAATCCAAAAGGACATTACTCCCCCATGATCCTTATCCGATCGAATAATTAAGGCAGTTTCAGATATTCCAAATATCGCAAACCCTAGATGTCACAATATCAGCATACCCACTAATGCCACCAAAGCGGCAAACATTGATCCTTGGAACACTCTTTCAGTTCTCGGCCCTGGACTGTCGCTCTTCTTGGTCTGGTCACCTTGCACAAAGCCTCCGACACCTGCCGTTGCCGTTGACCCAGCGGCAGTCGAAGCGCCACTTGCAGAAGACCCAGAGCCTGATCCTGATCCGGAGCTTCCGCTACCTCCATTGGTACCACTACCGCCACCATGGTTGTTGATGGCTGGTCCGGCACCAGTCAGGCCTGGTACCAGGGCGACGTCGCTCGATGCTGATGGAGAAGCAGAAGCAGTGCTTGTGCCAGAAGACGGGCTTGCACTTGGGAAGTCCTTATTGGGGTCTGTGCCTGATCCGAGAAGCGACTTCAAGACGGTATTCTGATCAGTCGTGGCAACAGAGGAATTGTCCCCCGACGGTGAAGTATAAATATATGAAGTCTTTCCGGTCACATTAGCGCCTGATGGCGCAGGGTAGCACTGGACATTGACGTCCTTGAACATAGCGTAGTAGTAGCCATTCTTCTGAACATCCTGGCTCTTCCAGTTGACCAAGCCGCCGGACCAGGCTATTGTACCTTGTCCATTCTTGCTTGACCCTGCGGGCCAGAGAGAAAGCTGCACACGTGCCGGTGTTTGTGGGTAGTGGTATTGGTTCGTTGTGGAGTTCCATGTGTCGCTCTTCTTCAACGTACGGTGAGGACTGTTGTCGACTGACCATGTGATCTGATCTGGGGTCCAGTCCAACTCGTACAGATGGTAATTATCAAAAGTGCTGTTGTCAACCTTGACGTCAATCTCGTTGTGATCTGTGGTATTTAGCATGAGATCCGTGATCATAACTGATAAAGAACTTACAGTCTGTGATCCCCTGGAAGTAGTAGTTAGATTGTGCGGTATCCAAATTTGTACCTACGAATTCAAAGTCGATTTCATCCTTTACATCTGATAGTAGGATGAATGCAGTGACAACACCCTGGCCTCGACTCGTCTTCAGCTGTGCAGACACTTTCCCGTACCAGACGTATGAGGTACTAGCCAGTAGAGTTCCAGACCCGCTCTGTCCAGTTTCTGACAAGGTGAGGAGGACTTGATCCTGGTAAATCTTGGGAGTTCCACTCGTTACCCAATTTGCTTTCGACGCATCGCCTAGATAGTCTGTATTTGCTTGCATGCCATCCAGCGAAGTCATTTGGTAATCCTGGCTCTTGCAGACTGGTGCCGGCATGCAGGATTCGAGCGAATGGGAGTGTATGGGATCGCAGCCTCCAAGACAATATGCTCCCGCCCCGCACTGTCCGTATTCTAGATGGGACCAGCGGTCAGTCTCCGTTTGTTCCGTCAAAACTTGATATACATACGGGAACAACAAGGTGAGTCTGATGGACAATTATTTCCTGGGCCACACTGAATTCCTCCGCTATTCGTTGAACCACCGCTAGCTTGACCAAGGACAGCGGAGGCCGAGAAAGCAGCCAAGGCTGCCGAAGCCAGGATGTGGACCATTGTGAGATGTTCTGATGAGGACCACGGATTAAATATATATGTATTGGAGGGTCACTTATACGGCGACTCGTCGATTGAAAACGAGGATTAAGACTGTGAAATGCGTTCAGATAGGATGAAGAGCCCGGTCCTTTGTCTTTGGGCTGAATAAATGATAGTGGATTCCTGGCGCACGAACCGAATAGCCCAAGAATCGAAGAAAAGCTAGATCTAACAATGCTGAGCGAAAGTAAAGGTCGGGTTGGCCGCCACCGTGATAAATTGAAGAAGCAATGAATCTACAGAGTACTTCTTCATGATACGAGGCCCGCCTCCCCCTAGCAGTTTGGCTAAGCTTTTTATAGACTCAACTAGTGGCACATCGGAGTTGTCGGCGTTTTGCCCTATCAGCCAGGCCAGTACATAAAAGACTGGCAAAAACTACCTAAGTACTACTGATGAAAGTACAACAGCGACACTTATGCAGTCCTGTCACTGAACTAATGGTGTACATTCTCGAAAACGCTTCTACCGCAACTTTTGAAGCGGTAGACAGGGCTGGCAGACCCAAAATCCAGAGTGCTGACAAGGAATTGGGAACCATCACTCTTTTACTACTCTTTTCCCCTATACTATGCAACTACCGTTGAGAGACCATATACCTTGCTCTCAATTTGCACATTGACAAACCCTTGAAGAACTTGCTGAATTCTTCTGGGATACCTGGTCTATCAGCTATTCCATGGCGTGTGGATTTTATACCTCCATCTTGTTGCCCCTCGACACTCCTCTTGGCCAACAATGCTTCGAGCGGCCTAGAAGTTCATGTGCCTCCGCCATAGCGTTTCCAACATCATTCCAGCTTCTGGATTTACTCGACACTTGGTCGAAGACATATGCCTCTTGCCGTTCCAAGCTTTCTCTTGATGTTTAATTGGCGAACTCGCCATTTTGTACACACTAAAATGTTCACCTAGGCTCCTTCCATCCTATTGGAATTAACGCAGCAGCGACCTCACCAACACCCCGTTCTGTGGCAAGCAGATTAAATTGCGCGGCCGCATTTCTAGTATCTTGTATGTCAACTCGGATCCCTAGCGAATTGATGTAGTTTCTCGTTTCTGGGGAAATGGGATGCACGTGAGGGCCTAATCCTAGAATGAGAAGATCTGTAATCGTGATATTAGCACTTCTATTTCCAGAATTTGAAGCCCTCGCCAGCAGGATTAGTGGAGCGAGGCAAATTATCCTACCCGGCTTTGGCCACACAAGATCAAGTGTTCCCCAAGCTTCATTCTCAATATCCCACTGCCCTTTTTTGTTGATCATTCGCCCCTTTCTTGACCCTCTTGGTCCACCTCCCGCGTCCCAGGGTCTCCAACTGAACGCCTCCCCTCCCACTAATAGGCATCCGCTACCCCCACCAATCTTCAGTCCACTGTCGAAATGAAATCCATCACTTAGGCATGCATCAATAGCTGTAGTCGGTGCAGGGGTATTGCCCAGGACGTTCATAGAGCCGAAGTCGGTCTGAGTGTCCTCCTTGGACGGAGGACCGCGATCTGAAGTTTTGGGAGTTTGGGAGGATCGGTGTATCGTTGCTGAAGAAAAGGATCGCAAAGGACGCGTTTTATGGAGAGTAAACTTGGAGGGGCTGCCAGCTACTGCTGGAGAACATTGGGGAGGTGAGCAAGTTGCTCGCGGCGCTGCACATGCTGGAGCTGGACAGAATTCCGTAACCCTGAAAGCTCGAAGAAATTGGAGGCTTGGAGGTCGCATGGCTGGTCTAAATGCAGGCTGTTGACTATGAGTACCAAAATGAATTGTCCTTCAATCGTTCACGTCAATTTGGAAACTCGCGGTTAGTAAGCGTTCTCAGCCTTACCACCATACCTGCCTCAACATAAGGCTCGCGGCGAAGCTGCTACTCATGCAGCACTGCAATTCTGATAATGGGGGCAGGAGTTCCATAAAGAAGCCTGATTAATGCAACACATACTGATGTTGACAACAAACGTAGCGTGGCGACAAGGAGTCAACACTACAGAATCACGCTATGGCCCCCACTTGAGTACAGCCCGTCCTGTGTCCGGAAAGGAGGTGGTCCAACCCTCGACCCCAATACTGTGGGTCTGGAGCCTTACCCGTATCCTATGAAAACACTGGGAAGGCGCGAAACACTTAATAGATCTAGGTTTAATCTCCTTCAAGAACACCTCGATATGATATATACTACTTGAGGTCTCTTTCCTTCTCTAATCCTTTTTCTATGTTGCCTCCCAGCCTAAGTGCGGTTTGTTCGGTTTGACTTGCTTATACTGCAGTATCTTTTCAAAACTGTAAGCCCTTATTCTTGGATAAGTATCATTGTAAAATTTCTGGTCAAATCGCTTGAGATACAACGCACTTCCAGTCGCAGAGAAAGCAAGGTTTGAAACAAGTGCTAAACACCTACATCGGAGTCCTGAAAGCAAGCAATGGACCCTCTTTCGGCGATTGGCGTCGCTGCTTCTATCGCTCAGTTTGTGAACCTTGGCTTGCAGGTCGCAGCACGCTTGAAGGAATACAATGCAGCTACAACGGATGTCCCCAAAGCACTGCAGCATATCTCGGCACAGCTGCCGCTCTTACTTAGGTCTCTCGAGCGGGTGAAGACTGGGATCGAAGTCGAAAAGGTTGACCTTGATACAAGATGCATTCTCAAAGGCGTAGTTGCTGGATGTATGCAACAGGTGGAGAAAATTGACAGAATCATTGAGAAGGTGCTTCTCGTCCCGGGAGACTCTCTGGTGACTAAAGTCCAGAAAGTGTTCGTGGGACTAAAGAACGACGAGAAGATACTGGCGATCCAGAAGAATCTGCAGACTTATATCTCGGTTCTGATCTTGCACCGTGTGATTCAAGGTTCAGACGCTTCTCTAGGTGTGAACGAGGATTCTTCGTATTTTGAAGTACGTGTAAAGAAGGTATCGCCTTTTCTTGAACGTGTTGAGACCATGCAGAATCTTGAAGCACAATTGTTTCCTGTGGCAACTGCACAAGTTCAAACACCAATTGTGGTTGCACTTGTCGGGCCAGAAAGAGCGGGCAAGACTCAGCTCGCTGTGGAGTATTGTCATCAGGCAAAAGACATTGGACAATTCCAAACCATATTTTGGGTAAATGCTGCCACGCCCGAAAATCTGTGTCGCAGTCTCGAAAATATCTCAGATATTGTTCGTCATACGAAAGAGGGTTTGAAGGACCGGAATGAGAAGGTTGATTTTGTAAAGTCTTTTCTTGGTAACCGATGGCACCCATGGTTATTGGTCCTTGATAACTACGATCCTCCTGCTTTCAAGAACGTCATGGAGTTCTTTCCTTCTACGGGATCAGGCGCATTACTGTTTACCTCTCGTTACGACTTGTTGCCCGATGCAAGTCACGTTTTAAGAGTACCTAAGTTCCGGGATCCAGATGAGATCGAACGACTACGAAGTTCACTCACGTTTGCTGTTCGTAATGATAATTTCGAGAAAGCCGAATCTTTGCTTGCCAACGGCGCCGATCCAGATTCTCGTGAGCTCTCTGGATGGCCTTGTCTACATCGCGCCGTAGACGATAAGAAGGAAGCTCTCGTAAAGCTCTTACTAGCAAACGGCGCGAACTCCAGGATTCAAGGCCCTCCGTATTGTGGAGCTGATGGTTATGTGACGGCCTTGTACTGGGCAGCATCAAGCGGCAGCGTCTCAATTACTAGGCTACTGCTGGATCATGAAGACGCCGTTGGTCTCACTCCTCAAGCGCCTGGTAATAACGCCATACTTAGATATGCCGCTGAGAGGGGCCGCGAAGAAACCGTTCGCATGATGATCGAGCATGGCAGCGTGCATGTAGCAGGCAGGGGTGAGAAAAAGGAAACTGCTTTGGGGCTGGCGGCCAAGGAGGGTCATTCCGCTGTTGTCAAACTTCTGCTTGATTCTGAAGCAGATCCAGAAGCCGAAAGCAATGGCGTAAGTCCTCTTCTTTTGGCTGCAACTGAAAATCACCTGGATACTGTGCAAGTATTGTGCTCGCAGGGGAAAGTTGACGTAAATACTGGCGATTACTATGGCCAATCGGCACTGGGATGTGCTTCTCAAAAGGCTGGTGGCACCGGAGATGAAATGGTAAAGTATCTGCTGGGGCAAGGAGCGGACCCTAACCGATGCGACAAGACTGCCACATCCCCATTATACGAGGCCGCGGGTCGTAGATCCGATAACATAGTGTCAATGCTTCTAGCGTACGGCGCCGACCCATTTCCCTCAAAACACTCAGGTTATTCGCCGGTCGAGGAGGCGGCACGGCTTGGGTACGACACCGTGGTAAACCTACTGCTGAATTCAGAAGCTAAGGACTCGGCTGTCCGGAATAATCAGCTCGAACAAGCACTGATTCTCGCCTCTATTAGAGGCCACAGAGACGTCATTCTAGCCCTCCTAGAAGCCGGCGTCAACATCAACTGCATTGGTAACAGAGGGAAAACCGCCCTCGTCTTCGCTATCCAAAACGCTCAGATCCCCTCCACTCGCCTTCTCATTCGCCGTGGAGCCCGGCAAGACCTCCCTGATGATGACGGCGGGCTCCCTCTCTTCCTCGCCGCCGAAAGTGGTTTTGATCCTGTAGTCAGCGAATTGATTGGCCGTCATGGCATCAAGAAGCCGGATGTACGGAATGCGAAGGGGGATACACCGTTTTGCCTAGCGGCGGCCAAGGGGCATGAAAAGGTGTGCCGGGTTTTGTTGGAGGGAGGTGCCAAGCTCGAGTTCACGAACAAGTACGGGGACACGCCACTGGATTTGGCGATGGAGGGGGGCCATAAGGAGATCATTACGATGATCGAGGATATGGGTCATCTTTGAAGCGCGAGCGGAGCCTGTTCTGGTATTCTCTTACGCGTTGAACATTCTTTTAAAATTTAAACGTTCACAACATCTAAGCGTCCTCGACACTCTCATATGTAGATCGATAGGCCTTACGCAGTACTGCTTTCCCAGATCGACGATTTTTTTTGGGTTGTGCATGTTAACTCGTCGAGTTTATCTCGCCATCGCTATCCTTGGGGGGAAGCATTAGGATATCACAAGATTCGATAACGTTGGGGGTTCGAGGAGTGGTCATTGAACAGCGCAGGTAGTGGTTATAGGTTTTCAGCTAGGGTTGTATCAGTAAACATGTGTATCAATGGGTCGACTCGTGGGGCCATGAAATACGATCTGCCTTTCATGGTTTTCGGGCTCTCTAACAGCAGGATATATTTTAACAGAGTTGGGCCCTTTTTGGTGGAAAGGCTAAAAGGTGTCATGATCATCTTGACGCAGTATGATGTGAATCTGAGTATCTTTGGAAACGCGTTCAATAAGCACTTCCGATTAGTGCCAATACTTTGAGCATCCAAAGAAGTCAAAATGTTTGATTGTCCAGGGATGTAGTGTTTTGGTAGTTCTGGTAAAAGCTTAGCAGCCGATGTCGGTGCGTCATTGCCCACTGAATGGCTCATCCGTTTTCGTCGGATTCTCTCTTCTCAAGACACTGAATTTGCTTCATCCTTTCAACGTCGACTATATAGCTAAAGGATCGATATCGTGGGACGAGGTCTGCTAAGATAGGTACCTTACATATCTTCTTCATCTGTATCGATATGCAACTCATTTTCTAGGGTCATGTAACCTCACCAAGCTTCGACGGTCAAATTTTGCTAAGCTTTGTTTTGTCACCAAATGTGTATCAATGATGATGAAGGCTGGCGTTCAAACTAACAACAATGGTACAGGAGCTGCGAGAACATGACAGAGCCCAAAGTCCAAGTACATCGCTCGACTCCATTTAGATAAGATGATGTCGACTAGCAACGAATTGATCAGTGATCAAGGTAACTGTATGATTAAACGCATGAAACCGGTGTTCGACATCTTTGTCATACTGCTGCATCCAACCCTCTTTTCTTGTCTATTCTCATCGACGTTTAAGACGGGAGATGCTGCAGATCTGATGAGCCGTCGTTCTGAGATCATACGGTCGAACTTGATCTGGATAATTCCAGCGAAAGAATCATGCTATCTTTCTCTGTCATCAGGTTTACTGATTGAAGCAGGGCGGAATGTCGACTACTTCGTCCGATGTGGAGAGGGGGCTGCCTGTGGTGGGGAAGGAGGACGATGTGGGCGACCAGGCTCATAGAGCACCAGAAACTTCCGCTTCATCATTACCACCACCGTCAAACTTCACTGAGAAGGTCAGTCGCTATACCAGAGATGTCGAGCAGCGCTTGGTCGAGTACAATCTTGAAGCGCGGGGAATCCAACGCGTAGAGCCTCATGAAACCCATGACCTATCTTGGAAGCGGTACCTGCAAGTATTTGTGCTCTGGTTTTCCATAAACCTTGCAGCAGTTAATATTACCCTTGGTATGCTAGCTCCTACGATTTACGCATTGAGTTTCAAGGATGCAGCATTATGTGCTGTATTCGGATCCCTCATTGGCAGTTTAGCCGTGGCATACATTGCTACATGGGGCCCTGTATCTGGGAACCGTGCTATGGTCAGTTACCATAAGCAGAACGAGAGTATAAATCAATCTAACTTGATCCCTTAGATATTCGCACGATATACACTCGGATGGTGGCCAGCCAAGCTCATCGTACTCCTAAACATCATCGTCTTACTAGGGTACGCCCTTATTGGCTGCGTAGTCGCAGGACAGATCCTTTCGGCTGTCTCGTCCAATGGAAGCATGTCAGTAGTCGTCGGTATCATCGTCGTTGCCATAATTAGCTGGGTTGTCACGACCTTTGGCATCCAAATCTTTCACTCCTACGAACGCTACGCCTTCATCCCCCAACTCATCGTTCTCAGCATTCTATACGGCGTTTCAGCCAAACATTTCGACCTTACTACTCCCTCTCAGGGTGACTCCCGCACCATTATAGGGAACAGAATCTCCTTCTTCTCCCTCTGCCTCTCAGCCGCTATAACCTATGCCGGCGGTGCCGCCGACTTCTTCGTCTACTACCCCCCCTCCACCTCGCGTGTCGCCCTCTTCGTCCTCTCCACTCTCGGGCTCGTCACATCCTTCACCTTTGCCCTTCTCGTCGGCATCGGTTTAGCCTCCGCCATCCCCTCCACCCCGTCCTTCAGCACCGCCTACGACACAAGCCAAGGCGCCCTTCTCGTCACTGGCTTTGCCTCCCTCAACGGCTTCGGCAAATTCTGCGGCGTCGTCATTGCCCTCGGTCTCGTTGCCAACATCGTCCCGCCAACCTATGTCTCCGGTATCAACTTTCAGATCCTCGGCCGTATCCCGGAACGAATTCCTCGATTCATTTGGAATTCAGTTGGGGTCATCATCTTTACTGTTTGCGCGTTGGCGGGCCGTGACCATCTAGCGGCGATATTCACGAATTTTTTGGCATTGATGGGGTATTGGGTGGCTATTTGGATCGCGATTACCCTGGAAGAACACCTGATCTTCCGGCGATCAAGGGGGTATGACTGGACTCTGTGGAATCATCAAAACAAGCTGCCTCTGGGTTTGTCAGCCCTTGTAGCATTCCTCGTCGGCTGGGCTGGAGCTATCCTGTGCATGGCGCAGAAGTGGTATATTGGACCTATCGCCAAATTGATTGGGGAGTTCGGAGCCGATGTATGTTGTCCTTTTTTTTTTTAAATGTCACCAGGTTCCTTTCGCCCTTATCATCACCAGCTTCTCTCCACCCCCGCCCGTCACCTATTCCCAAGCCCTTCGCTATTTCTCTCAATCTACGGGCCTAGACCCTCCTCGAACCCCTGGCCGCCACTTCCCCTTTTTCGCCCCTACCGTTTCCACACTCGTCAAAACTCCCTCGCCTCTAAACTGACAATCCCACAGATGGGCAATTACGTCGGTTTCGCCTGGGCCGCCCTCGTCTACCCGCCGCTTCGATGGTTTGAGCTGCGAAAATTCGGGCGGTGAAAACCTCTCGCTACTCACAACCGGTAATCGAAAAGTTCGTCGCTATGTAGTACATATGTCCCTCTTTAAGACAGAATTTCGCGCGTCTGCATGCCGAGCACTATCTCCATAGGACAGGGTTCGCTCTTCTACACATTCATTAAGAACATGTCTGCGTAAATTTTTCCCTCCGTCCGTTGTTTGGGGCTATATCATTCCGTAGACAACCCTTGTGATTATGGCGGTGGGGGATACACAGAACCACCCTAAAGGCTTGAATATTAATCACATCTTCAGCAACACACCACTTATTTTTACCAAAAACAACAACAAATCTGCCACCCTCACCTCATCCCATCCCCTCTTCCTCTACCTTCTCCACCTTCCCCAAACCCACTGCGGTCTCCCCTCTCTTGAATTCCAAAGCATTCCTCCCCCTCATCTCCACCCCTCCCCCCAATTCGCCAACCACAACCCCCATTCCGTTACAGAATCGTCCTCATAGCTTTTATCTGCGGAACTTGTAAGAAGAAAGAAAGGAAGAAAGAAAGGAAGAAAGAAAGGGAGGAACAAAAAGCAAGAAAATGTAAAGACGAGAAAGAAGAGATGAGAAACAATCCGAGAGGGTGAGAGATTCGCAGGGATAATATCAATTTTCTAAACTCGTCTTTCGCGGACGGCGAGACGCTCCACCAATCTCCCAAAAAAATCCTCCCCGATTATGCTCAAGGCATCGGGCGTCTCCCCCCTCCCATCTGGAGCCCCACCACACTCACGCCCACACCGCAAAACCGCACCTCGCACAAGAGCCGATCAGTAAGCCGGATCACGGTATTAAACAATCAGGAGATTCCGAACCGCGAGGTGTGGAGAGATTACATAGATGGTGGATTTTGGTGACGGGGAGGGAGATTATTGGATATGTGGGGAGAGGGAAGAGAGAATTAGAAGGGAGGAGATGCAACAAAAGACACGGGCGAAAGGAGAAACGGAGAAGAAAAAACAAAACAAAATCCCACGGCACTCATGCATCCTCGTCTTGACTAAAA
>JAABUP010006252.1_pt1 | contig 17177 bp, 13 predicted proteins | sample 5559201 | NCBI WGS metagenome assembly JAABUP01 (sample SAMN10711887, study PRJNA513373) | rock metagenome | isolation source: Antarctica rocks | place: Antarctica
CAGGGCGCGCAGGCAGTTGGTGACAGTGCGCGGCCCGACCGCCAGCAGCGCACCTACGGCCAGTGCCGAAGCGGTCGGGCGTGTCCGCCGCGAGAAAACGGCCAGGTATGGTGCGAGCCAGGCGAGGAAGCTGGGCGACAGATGAAGATCGGGGCGGATCATGGCGGACCTGCTGGGCTATGCCGGGACTGTGGGCCTCAACAGGTCACAGGCAGGAGGGATCACAATGGCGGCAAACGATCCCGTGCTGGAGCGGATTGCAACCTACCCGTGGCCGCGCGGCGGCGTCCAGGCGTGCCGGGTCCGGGGCGGCTACACCCTGACATCGGCCCGCACGGGCGCGCCTGTGGCCCGGCTGAAGCCACTCCCGTCCAGTGACCGGTTTGAGGTGCTGTGGTGGCGCCGAGACGCTTGGGGGCCCGCCGGGCCGTTCGGCGCTGTCCTGTCGCTCGACGACGCGCTCGCATTCATCGCCGACGAGCCAGCGTTCTGGATCCGAGCCTAACCTCACGGACCGGTGATATGGGCAAAGTCGAGCTGGAACGGCGATCACACAAAGGCATGCGAAGCTCTGGGCCGGATCGCAAGCTGGGCCAAGGACGCCATCGTGCTGAACGAACCCAGCGTCGAAGCGAAGGCCAGGCGCCTGGTCGCGCGTTGCACGGAGCTGCGCGGCTACATCGAAAGCAACGAGGGTGCGATGATCGACTACGGCCAGCGCTACCGCGCAGGCAAGCCGATCTCGACCTCGCGGGCCGAGGGCACCGTCAACCAGCTGGTGAGTGCCCGCATGAACAAGCGCCGGCAGATGCGCTGGTCGCCCCGCGGCGCCCACCGCGTACTTCAGGTCAGGGCCGCGGTGCTGGACGGACGCTTTGGCCACCAACCGATCCAACTCGCGGCGTAGCGCCCCAGGTTTTTGACGCTTCCCTGGCGGTGCAGCTCAACCCGAATCGCCAGCAACCACGCGCCCAGGACCACCAGCAGTCAGGACCCAGGCCCCTTTATACCAATCGCCCTATGTGATGGATTGGTCTTACTGGATTTGCTACGTCGAAAATCCTATTGGTGACGCAGGCAGAAAGCGATTATCACATAGGGCAGTGGGTACAACTCACAGCAAGTCTTCGTTAACTCGCCCGAACGGCGTTGGCATTCCTGACAGGTCCTCCTTTCTGTGGAAAGCGGACGCTATACGTTATTGCTCACCTTGGGTGACGTCCGCCTGTGATGGGGTGTGAGACTTCCGTGGACCAGTGCTGCGGCAGCAACCGGTTGGAAAATCCTTGACACGATCACGGTCGGGTCGACTCTAACCGCGGGGTGACTCCGCCCCCTGACTTTAGCAAACTGAGCCATGCCGAGAAGGACACGCTGATCCTGGCGCTGTTTGCGCAAGTAGCAGCGGCGCAGGAGAGGATCATCGCGCAGGATGCCCGCATTGCGGCGCTAGAGGCGCGGCTCGATGAACTGACCCGACCGCCGAAGACGCCCGACAATTCATCGAAGCCACCGTCGCAAGGACAGAAGCAAGACTGCCCGGCGCCTGGTGAGGATCGCCCGCTACGCAAAAGCCGCCCTGGCGTGGGCCGGGCGCTGCATCCGAATCCTGACCGTGTAATCGACCAGCGGCTGGCGATTTGCCCGAAGTGCGAGGCCGTATTCCCCGACGCATCGCAGACCCCGCAGCAGGTCTACGAACGCATCGAACTGCCGCCGATCAAACCGGACGTAACTCTGGTGCGCTTGTTCGGCGGCCGTTGCGCCTGTTGCGGCGAGCGAGTGAGCGCCGACGCCCCAGCCGGGCTGGAGCGCGGCTCACCGTTCGGCCAGTCAATCGCCGCGATGGTGGTCTATCTGCACTATGCTCATGCCATCAGCATGGAACGCCTGGCCGCGTTGATGGACGAACTCTTCTCGCTGTCGATCAGCGAGGGCGCCATCAGCAACATTTTGGCCCGTGCGCGTGGACCGCTGCTGGACGCCACCGCGGCAATTGCGAAAGTTGTGCTCGCCAGTCCGGTGGTCTGCTCCGACGAAACCTCGGTGCGCGTGAAGGGCAAGAACTGGTGGGAATGGGTGTTTATCGGCACGCTGGCGGTGCTGCATGTCATCCAACCCAGCCGCGGCAAGGTCGTGGTAACGGCGCTGTTTGGCGACACCAGGCCCGCCGTATGGGTCTCCGACATGCTCGGCAGCCAGCGTGGCCATGGTGTCCTTTGGCAAGTGTGTCTGGCGCATCTGCTGCGCGACGCACGCTACGCCGTCGAGTGCGGCGATACCACGTTCAGCGCGCCGTTCCGGTTGTTTCTGCTGCGTGCCATTGCGATCGGACGACGGCGAGAGAGGCTGAAGGACACCACCTTGGCGCAATATCTCTACGACCTCGACCGTCGGCTCGACCGGATCATGGCGGCGGTCCCAGATGGGGAACCAGGCCGCAAGCTGCACAAGCGCATGCTCGCCAATCGGGCGCATCTGTTTGTATTCATGACCAATCGGGCCGTGCCATATACCAACAACGTCTCCGAGCGGCATCTCCGGCCCAGCGTGATCTTCCGCAAGGTGACCAACGGGTTCCGCTGCGAGTGGGGCGCGGAAACCTATGCCGCCTTCCGCTCCGTTGTTAGCACCGCGAACGCCAACAGTGCCTCCGTCCTCGACACCATCCGGTTCGTGCTGTCAGCCAAACCAGCAGGCCAGGTCCTCGCCCTCCCAAGGTGAGCAATTACCGCTATACAGCGCCAGTGCGTTTCAGAACGGCTGGCATAGTTTTGGCAAGGATCACGATGTCCTGCCAAAGCGTCCAGTTTTCGACGTAGTATGTGTCGAGCTGCACCCGCTGTTTGTATGTCGTACTACTGCGTCCGTTAACCTGCCACAAACCGGTCAAGCCGGGTCGGGTCGCGTAGTAGTGGGCGATATCGTCTCCGTACTGCTCGATCTCGTCATCCACGATTGGACGTGGCCCCACGAGGCTCATCTCCAAGCGTAAGACGTTCAAGAGCTGCGGCAGCTCATCCAAGCTCGTTTTGCGCAGAAAAGCACCAATCCGAGTAATGCGCGGATCATTGCGCAGCTTTCGTGTCGTTGCCCACTCAACTGCGGCGACTGCGTCGTTGTGGAGCACGTGCTCCAACATCGCTGCGCTGTCCGGCTTCATCGAGCGGAACTTCAGGCAGCGGAACCGGCGCTTGCCTAAACCTATCCGTGGATGGGCATAGAACACTGGGCCACCATCAAGCTTGACCATTGCTGCAATGGCCAGCAGCAACGGCAACATGACCAAGATCAAGCTCAAGGCACTAATTAGGTCTATCAGGACCTTCCCTATCTTGGACAATGGTTGCGGGAGGAAATGGCGGTAGGAGGAATGCGCAATCGGAGATGAGCCGCAAGGGTCAGCGTAAGAAACCACCATTCAGCCTTTTCTGTATAAATTGTGACATAAAATTAATTTAGTGCAATGAAACGATGGTATTGTTTTATAAAAGCCTATTATTTAAGCGCACGCCTGACATCATACGGTGTTGCTTATGTTGTGGTGCTTGCGTCAGCCCTAAATTTGCGCAAGAGCCATGCCAAGTGCTGAGGATGTGATTTATCAGGGTTTCCAAACTGCTGCCGAGCTGATTGAACACGGCAGACCAAGAAGGTTTGCCGTGCCTATTGCGCCTTCTGCAAGGGCTTTGATGGCGTGCACGCCTTCGGCTTCTTGGCATCTATGGTTCCTGGAGAGAATAAACAGCTACGGCTTGCAGGCACTCTTTGCGTCCGCAAGCCGTGAACCCTTCCTGTCCGGCCTGTGTGTGACAGGCGCTAACCGTTTGTGACAGGCAGTAGCCCAGCCAGCGTGTTCGAGGCGTTGCTGCTTGCCAGGCTGATGATGGAGGCCGCCGACGGGATTGGAGTATCAAGGGTTGCGCCCCCGGATCCGACCGACCCGGTCTGCCCCGCGGACGAGGCTAGGTTGGCGAACGCCTGATAGAAATCCTGCGACAATGTCTGCAGCAGCGCAGCCAAGTCGGGAGTACCCAACGTGGAGGGCGAGAACAGCAGGCCGTGCGCTGCATTCAGCCCGGTGAGGATCGGCGTCACGACCCCGGTGCTCGGGTCTATCTGGTCCAGGTTGCTGCCGACGGTGGCATAGAGGTCGCCTGTGTTCAGCTCCGTGACCTTGGCCGCCAGGATGTCGTTGTCGTTCTGGTTGGAGATGTAGAACGTGCCGGAGGTCGCGATTGGCCTGATCACGTCGTCGGGCTGGCTGGAACCGGCAGGCAGGGCGACGAAGCCCGCGCTCTGCTCTGTCGTGCCGGGGTTGCTGATGATGGTGAAGGCGCGGTCAGCCTCGCCGGTGAGGATCAGCGAGCCGTCGGGCAGCGCCTTGAGCGAGTCTGGGTCCGTGACGGGAAGCAACTGTTTGGTCTCGCCTGTCACGAGGTTCGTTCCTGTGTCGCCGAGGCGCAGGACGTCCGTGGTCTGCAGCAAGCCGAACGGCGCAGTGCCGTTGGTGAGCTGCTGGATCACCGGATCACCGGTGTTCTTGGGGCCGGTGTAGCTCTGGAACACTTTTTGACCGACGAAGGCGACGTCGTCGTAGCCGCGGGCAGAGTCCGCGCCGTAGGTGTAGGGAGGTGCATAGCTCAGCGGTGCGCTGACCTGCCCGGTCTTCGGGTCTATGAAGGTCAAGGTGGAGTTGCCGTCCTGGTTCTGCAGCGCCCACACGTTGCCCGTCGCCGGGTCAACCTTCAGGCCATCCGCCAAGCCGGGCAGGGTGTAGGTGCTCTGCACGGCGCCGAGCAGGTCGTATTGGACGATGGTGCTACTGCCAGCCGAGCCGTCGCTCTTGGCGCCGTTGCCGTATTCGACCCAGATCGAGCCGCTCCCTGACGTGATGGAGTCCGGAGACTTGGCGCCATCCGGCGCGGTTGCGAAGATGCTTGTGCTTTGGACGGTGGGCATCGGTATCCTCCTCGTTCTGCTTTGCTGCGCCTTAGCGACGGGGAGGCTTACACCGCCTGGCCTTGGCCGAGTGTTAAGCTACCCTGACGTTCTTATGGCAGCATCGGGGCACCAAGATGCTGTCACGGGTGACATTGAATGGGGAATACTCCTCCTTTTCACATAGCCCACATCGCAATCGCTAATTGTAAGTGGGCTCTTGGCCACTTCAGATGAAGCTCTCCCCCCACGGGATCGGGAAGTCGCCTCCATACAGCCGTCACTTCACGTTGATGCCGCTTATGCCTAAGCCGCCGGCGCAGGCGTGAGCGGCAGAGCTGAACGGGCGTGGTTCAAAGACGGGTTACAGCTGGAGCCGCGTTGACGTTGCCAGGTCGGGTGACGGCACCCTGACGTTTTCAGGTGCGGTGCGAGATGGATCGATGTGTTGGCGCAGCGGCGAGGCTGCCGGAGAGCGAGCGTAAGGACTTGGCCATTCAGGCGTTGGCGCAATCAGCGACAGTCAGTGATCTGGCGGCCCGGCACGGGGTGAGCCGCAAGTTCGTCTACCAGCAGACACACAAGGCTCGAGCGGCGTTGGATGAAGCTTTCCTGTCGGCGACGCCCGACCATGAGGTGCTGTTCGAGGTGGCGGTCACCAAGACCTGGCTGCGCCAGGTGATCGTGGCGCTGGCGCTGATCTGCCACAGCTCGTATCGCGGCGTCGTGGAGTTCATGCGCGACCTACTGCGTCTGTCCATCAGCGTGGGCACTGTTCACCACGTGCTTCGGTCGGTCACGCAGCAGGCGGGCGTGCTCAATCGGCAGCAAGACCTGTCAGGCATTCGCGTGGGCCTGCATGACGAGATCTTCCACGGTGCCACGCCCGTGCTGGCCGGTGTCGATGCGGCGCCGACCTACTGCTACCTGCTGGCGGCGGAGCGCCACCGCGACGCCGACACCTGGGGCGTGCATCTGCTGGATGCCGCCCAGCAGGGGCTCGATCCTGACCATACGATCGCCGATGCCGGGCAAGGCTTGCGCGCCGGGCAGAAGGCCGCCTGGGGGCGTTGGTGCACTTTGATAATCTGAAGGGGTGGTAGGATGCCGTTCCCTTTCTGGTTCTAACCGCTCCGATGCCGCACAAACACAACGCTGATCGCCGTCACCACATCCCGAAGATGTCGTTCAAGGTGCAGAACTGGCCGGCCTATGAGGCAGGCCTGCGCCGGCGCGGCAGCCTCACTTTGTGGATCGAGGACGCCGCTCTGGAATGCTGGCAGACCTCTGGGCCAAGTGGTCAGGCCCGGTTTAAGGACGCAGCCATCCAGACCAGCCTGATGCTGCGCACGGCGTTCAAGCTGGCATTGCGGCAAACTGAAGGCCTGATGACATCGGTGCTGACGTTGATGGGCTTGACGCTCTCGGCACCTGATCACACCACGGTCAGCCGTCGCGCCGTGGCGTTGCGGGTGATCGAGCCAGCACAAGTGCCGCCTGGTCCGTTGCACGTATTGATCGACAGCACCGGCCTGCAAGTCTACGGAGCAGGCCAATGGCTGGAGGCGAAGCATGGCGCGAAGTCAAGCCGGACATGGCGCAAGCTGCATCTGGCGGTCGATGCCGCCAGCGGCGTGATCGTGGCACAGACGCTGACCGATCAGGACACGGATGATCCATCACAGGTCGGGCCGCTGCTCGATCAAATCGACGACCCGATTGGCCGGGTGACGGCGGATGGCGCGTATGATGGCGCGCCCACCTATCAGACGATCGCGGCGTATGGTGATGGCATCAAGGTGGTGATCCCGCCGCGTTCAACGGCTGTCCCTAGCGGCGATCCAGGTGTGCCGACACAGCGTGATCGTCATCTGGCGATGATCGCGGAACAAGGCTGCCTGAGCTGGCAGGTCGCCACCGACTACGGCCAGCGTTCGTTAGTAGAAACGACAATGGGTCGCTACAAGGCGCTGATCGGACCCCGGCTGCGGGCCCGCGGCTTCGCCGCCCAGCAGACCGAGGCTACCATCGGCGTGGCGGTGCTGAACCGGATGCTGGCGGCCGGACGCCCAGACTCCGTTCGTCGCCAACCGATCATCGCATAGCAATCGAGGGTTTGGGGCTATCTCGACCGCCAGCCGCCAAGTGCACCAACGCCGGGCGGAGGCGACCGGGCCGGCAGGGTGGATGATGGTCTTCAGGTGGGTGTCGTCGTAGTCGAGCACGTGGGAGCTGATGCCGTTGACCAGTGCCGCGTGCGGTGCGTCCAGCCGTTCCTTGCGTCCGAACAGCTGGCCTGCGCCGGGCCGGAGAACGGCTGGAGCGCGGCTACGGCGTGGCGGGGCGCTCTTTGCTGCGACCCACCGACGGCGCAGCCGACCCAGCTGAACAGCGTGCGCGTCGCCTCCGTCCGGGCGGAGGCGGGGACCTGCTCGACCGGTGCCGTCGCCACATGCGTGCCAGGACGTAAGTGACCGGCACGGGCAGAGGCCCTTTCGGAGCCGCGCCCGATGGCGGTGCGACAGCCGAGGAGCCGTCGCTTGCGACCAGCGCCACGGCGGGTTCGGCGGCCAGAACGGCGGCTGCCGTTGCGGACGTGCGGAGCAGGTTGCGGCGTTCGATCTAGGCCATCCGGCGTCCTCCCATTGCTATGGGCGGCAAACCTAGCGGCTGCCGCCCGGCATGGCGAGGCGTCGTCCTGCTGCTGCATCCGGCCCAGACCCGAATGCCCTTGAAGCCGACCCAGGCTGGGTTTCAATGGTTCCGGGCAGAAGAAAGCCGATCCACCCCGTCGCTGGCGCTCCAGAAACGGAGCCTTGGGCCCGGACAGGCTTTGAATGCCATCCCCTGCGACGTGTAGCAGTCTGCGCCTGGGCGAGCACGCGTGTGGCGGTGACATGAAATCATGCGTTGGCGCCGCAGCATGGCGCCGCACTCTGCCCTTTCAAAAGCCGCTCACGTGAAACGGAGCTTCATGGTCGCGTTGCTTCGCGGTCAGCCTGCATCAAGGCCGGCTTGCGAACTGCACGCAATCGGAGGCGCCGTCGGCGGCACCCCGGTTCACGCACCGGCAGAGCTTTTCTCGGCCTCCTCATCGCACTCCTGATTGCGTGACGCGCCCGCTGCCACCCTGAAGCCTGGCAAGAGCTTCTCGACAATCCTGGCGTGGCCAGCATACGAAGCGGCCCTCCCAACCTTGAGGGTGCCCCTGTCCCGATGCCGACGCCGTTCTCGTCCGAAGACCTCGGCCGCGTCTTCGACGCACGCACGCTCACCAAGGGCCGTACCTTGGTTTTGCTGGGCGTCGTGGACGTTGTGTTCCATGACCCGTCGCTCGCCGTGACGGTGGAGCATCTTGGCGTGCGCCATGTCGCCAGCATCACCCCATCCCTGCTCAGGCGCCGAGTCACCTTTCTCGGCCGATGCAGCTGCGGCCACTCCGCCTGCGTCCATCTTGCGGCGGGAGCCTTGGCCGCGCTCGACCGTTACCCTGCCCTGCGCAAGCCGACACAGCAGAGTTTCCTGGACGCGCTTGCCGTCCCGACGGCCGAGGAACACCGGCGCCTCGTGTTCGAGCTTTCCCCCGGCGAGCCGCCACACGCTTGCTTCGTCTCCACCTTGCTAATCGGAGAGCGCACCGGTCGGATTGAGGTCACCACGCCGCGCCGCATCCTTGTCGACCCTGCCCATGACGATGCCACCCGGACCGTGGCCGAGTACCTGGGCGGCGGCGACACTGACCGCACCCCGATTGCGCCAAGCGCGGTCAGCCGCGTGCTCGGCCTGCTGGCACAGTCAGGAACGGCACGCTGGCCTGCCACCGGGAAAGCCCTCACGCCTGGCGGCGAGCGCGTCTTCCAGGCCGGCATGCCGCCGAACCTGCCGCCGAGTTCCGCCCTCATCCTTGGGGAGGGCGGCCCATGGTATGTCGACGGCATGACGGGCGAGGTGGGCCCCGTCAGGCCACGCTGCGAGCCGGCCGCGCAACTCCCACCCACTCCTGCTCCCCAGCGTCCATTCCCGCCGAGCCGCGGCCCGCAAAACCTGCCTGCCACACGCGCGGAACCGCCGCGCTCCGTCCCGGAACGCCCCGCGCCTTCGTTTTCCAAGCCATCATTCCCGGGCCAGGGCCGCCCCGGCCTGCGCCCTTCCGGACCAGCCGCTGCCACTGCGGCCGAGCCTGTGATCCTGGAGCGCCTGCCCAGCCCGACGCTGCGGCTGTGCCGGGTCGAATGCCCGGACGACAAGGGCCATGCGCAACCCATCGACGCATTGACGATCGACTTCGACTACGGCGGCGCGCTTGTGGCTGCCCACGACGAACGCCAGTTCGTGCGCTTGTACGGTTCGGACGACGCGCCCGGCCAGCAAAGCTTCGTTCGCCGCGACCGAAGTGCCGAGGCGACAGCCCTCGATGCCTTGCGCCAGGATGGCTTCAGCCCGATGCGCATCCAAGACCCCGCCGGGAACGGCCGCATGGTGTTCGTCCATCGTGGCCGCGACGCTCCCGAACGGTGGCGGAGCTTCGTCGCCCATCGCGTCCCAGTTCTCCAGGCGCTCGGCTGGCGCAGCCAGATTGACCCTGATTTCGGGTCTCGGTCGGTGCAGTCGGTTGGCGGCTGCGACGTGCGCGTCGCCGACGCCGAAGCCGGCTCGTTCTCGCTCGATTTCGGCATCGAGATCGACGGCGCGCGCATCCCGCTGCTGCCGATCCTGTCCCGCCTGCTCGACCAGGGCGGCATCGACGCGGCCCAGATCGTCGAAGGCGAGCTGATCACCAGCCTCGACGACGGCCGCATCCTGACGCTGCCGGTGGAGCGCATCCGGCGCCTACTCACGGTGATGGCCGATCTGATCGACGCCGCCCGGCGCGCTGCCGACGGCCGCCTGATGCTGCCGGACACCGCGGCCGCCAGCGTGCTGGACCTCGAAGACCTGCTCGTCACCCGCTGGGAGAACGCCGCCGCCATCGCCGCCTACGCCGAACGCTTCCGCGGCGCGGCAGCCATCCTGCCCGCGACAGTGCCTGCCAGCTTCGCCGCCACGCTGCGCCCCTACCAGCAGCACGGCGTCGACTGGCTCCAGCACCTGCGCGCGCATGGCCTTGGCGGCTTCCTGGCCGACGACATGGGGCTTGGCAAGACCGTGCAGACCATCGCCCACATCGTCATCGAGCAGGACGCGGGCCGGCTCGACCGCCCCGCCCTGATCGTGGTGCCCACCAGCCTGGTCGCCAACTGGACCGCGGAGCTGGCCAAGTTCGCCCCGCATCTCGGCGTCGCGGTGCTGCATGGCCCGGACCGCCACGCGCGCCGGGCCGGGCTGTCCGGCGTCCACGTCGCGATCACAACCTACGCCGTGCTCGCCCGCGACATCGAGGACATGAAACTGCTCCCCTGGCACTTGGTGGTGCTGGACGAGGCCCAGGCCATCAAGAGCCCCGATGCCAAGGTCACGAAGGCCGCTTGCCAGCTCGACGCCCGCCATCGGCTGTGCCTGTCCGGCACCCCGATCGAGAACAACCTACAGGAGCTCTGGTCCGAGTTCACCTTCCTGATGCCCGGCCTGCTCGGCGACCGGAGAGGCTTCGCCAAGCGCTTCCGCACGCCCATCGAGAAGAACAACGACCCGGCGCGGCGCGTGCAGTTGGGCCGTCGGATCAAGCCCTTCCTGCTGCGCCGCACGAAGTCCGAGGTCGCAGCCGATCTGCCGCCGAAACACACCATCCTGCGCCGCATCAACCTCGGTCCCGAACAGCGCGAGCTATACGAAACCATCCGCAGCACGCTCCACGACACCGTTCGCAAGCAGCTTGCCCGGCTCGGCGCCGCACAGGGCCGCATAGTCATGCTCGACGCGCTGCTGAAGCTGCGCCAGGTCTGCTGCGACCCCCGGCTGGTCAAGCTGCCTTCGGCACGCCTCGTGGGCGGCTCCAGCAAGCTCGACGACCTCCTGGACATGATCGGTGAGATGGTGCCCGAAGGCCGCCGCATCCTGTTGTTCTCGCAGTTCACCTCGATGCTCGACCTCATCAAGCCGCGCCTGGCCGAAGCCGGCATCAGCTTTGTCGAGCTTCGCGGCGACACGCGCGACCGCGCCGAGCCGGTCCGCAGGTTCGAAAGCGGCGACGTGCCGCTATTTCTGATCAGCCTGAAAGCCGGCGGCAGGGGCCTGAACCTCACATCCGCCGACACCGTGATCCACTACGATCCCTGGTGGAACCCCGCCGCCGAAGAGCAGGCGTCCGACCGGGCGCACCGGATTGGCCAGACCAAATCCGTCTTCGTCTATAAGCTGATCGCCGCCGATACGGTCGAGGACCGGATCGTGCAGCTGCAGCAGCACAAAGCCAACCTGGCCAACATCGCCCTGAGCGAGGACGGCGAGCTTGCCGGAGTCGACGTCGAAGACCTGGATTTCCTGTTCGGCGACGGCACCGAACGGCTGGCGGGGCGTGGTTCAAAGTCAGGTCACACGGTGAAGCTGGGTTGGCGCTCCCAGGGTGGATGATGGCACCTTCATGTTTTCAGGTGAGGTGCGAGTATGGATCGAGGTGTTGGCGCCGCAGCAGGGCTGCCCGGGAGTGACCGTAAGGACCTGGCCATTGAAGCGTTGGCCGGCTCGGCGACGCTCAGTGATCTCGCCGCCCGGCACGGGGTCAGCCGCAAGTTCGTCTACCGGCAGACGCACAAAGCTCGTGCTGCGTTGGACGATGCCTTCTCGTCTGCCACGCCGGACGACGAGGTGCTCTGTTCGAGGTGGCGGTCACCAAGGCCTGGCTGCGCCAGGTGATCGTCGGGCCGACGCTGATCTGCCGCAGCTCGTATCGCGGCGTCGTCGAGTTCCTGCGCGACTTGCTGGGTGTGCCCGTCAGCCTGGGCTGCGTCCACGACGTGCTTGAGGCGGCCACGCGGCAGGCGGGCGCGATCAACCACGACCAGGATCTCTCGGGCATTTGCGTGGGCTTGCACGATGAGATCTTCCAGGGCGCCACGCCCGTGCTGGCCGGCGTCGATGCCCAGTCGACGTACTGCTATCTCCTGGCGGCGGAGCAGCATCGTGACGCAGGCACTTGGGGCGTGCATCTGCTGGATGCCGCCCAGCAGGGGCTCGATCCTGACTATACGATCGCCGATGCTGGGCAAGGCTTGCGCGCCGGGCAGAAGGCGGCCTGGGGCGACACGCCGTGCCATGGCGACGTGTTCCACATCCAGCACCAGTGCGAGAGTCTCGCCAACACGCTGGCGCGCCTCAGCAAGGGCGCTACATCGCGGCGCCAGATCCTGCAGGCCAAAATGGGCCGTGCCGGCCCGCGGGGCCCTGACGACGGGCTCGCCACCCAGCTGGAGCTTGCCCGACAAGCCGAGACCCAGGCGCATGAGCTGGCCCGCGATATCCGAACGCTCACCCAGTGGCTGAGCCATGATGTTCTGGCGCTGGCCGGGCCAGCCCAGGCTACCCGGCAAATGCTGTTCGATTTTATCGTCGAGGAGCTGGCGCAGCGCGAGCCCGAGGATGCACGACGCATCCGCCCCGTGCGCGTCGCGCTGCAGAACCAGGGCGACGGCTTGCTCGCTTTCGCCGGCGTGCTCGATCAGAAACTGGCCGATATCGCGCAGGTCCACGCCATCGCCGAACCCCTCGTGCGTGAGGAGTGCGAGCTGCACCGCTTGCCCAGCATCTCGCCCGCGTATTGGCAGGGATGGAACCGGCTTCGAGCAAAGATGAAGTGCAAGTTCCACACGCTTTTTGACGCCGTGAGCCACGCCATGGCGCACACCCCGCGCAGCAGCTCGCTGGTGGAAAAGCCTCAACTCGCGGCTGCGCCCCTACTTCACCCTCCGTCGCCACCTGGGCAACTCGTACTTGGATTTGCTGCGGTTCTTCCTGAACCACCGCCGCTTCCTGCGCAGCCGGCGTGCCGAGCGCCATGGCAAAAGCCCGCGGGAACTGATGACGGGCCAAACCCATCCGCACTGGCTCACCCTGTTGGGCCTGGGACCGCTTCAGCCCCAGCGAGCTTAACCCGGGGAGGCCAGCCGCCTCCCGCAACGGACATCCTTCCAACCGAAATCCGGCCCTCACAGGCCGGCGGTTTCCGCGCGTCTGTGTAACCCAAAATCGGCGGATTCTGAACCACGCCCGGCTAGGCACGCTTCCTTGACCGCAGCCGCGTCACTGGCCGCGGTGGCAGAGGTTCTAGGCTCCAGCCTGCGATAGTCCGGGCACATATCCGCGCCTGGGCGTTGTCGGTGATGCCCGGGAACCGGCGTCGTAGCTCGATTGCTGCTGAAAGCTCACCACCCTCGTGGAAAGCGGCACGGATGGCGGTGGCGTCATCTTCGGATACAGCGAACACCAATGACAGGTTGGATCGCGCCGCGTTGCCAGCAAGCGCCGCGTAGTCCACGGTTGCGCGATGATCGGCCTTGGATTCCTTCACGCGAGGCGGCTTCTGCCCGTAACGCGTCGAGCACGGGAGCAAGCGGGCAAGCTCGCTGCTGCTCGGTCGAGGCTTGCAACCATCGCGGACGCGGTTCGCGAGCTTTCTTCCGCAGAGGATGCGCATGCGCACTCGATCCGACGGGTCGCACGCGCAAGTCGTGGCGCGCTGACAGAGAAGGCCACGGCCCATCCGGTTCAAGACGTGATCATGAACCACGCCGCCAACGCCTTGGCTCGATCAGTAGGGACAGCAGAGGCCCTGGATCGGGTTGCAGAGGCTTTGGAGCTGCTGGCGGCATCGCTGCGGGACATGTAACGGTGCTGGTGAGGCTGATCGGGCGGTCATCGACCGGGACCGGCCGGTGGAGCCAGCCAAGGGGTGGGCCTAAAGCGTGTTCGCAGGCTGCCGAATGATGGAGGAAGACAAGTCCATGACAGGCGAAGCGGAGAAGCCGAGCGAGTTCCTGGAAGCTATGCAGCAGGCGGCTGACATCCTGGCTGGCAAGCTCGCGCCTGCGCGCGCGCATCGGGTGCCGCTGCACGAGGTGGACGTGAAGGCAATCCGGGGCAAGCTCGGGTCGAGCCAAGGGGTGTTCGCGGCACGCTTCGGGTTCAGCGTGGGAGCGGTGCGGGAATGGGAGTGAGGGCGGCGCCGGCCGGAGCAGGCCGTGCGCACGCTGCTGCTGCTGATGATCGAGCACGACCCACAGGCGGTCGTGGCTGTGCTGGACCACATCGCTGCGGATGAGCAACACGGGCACCGGCGGAGTGAACTCCTGCCTTGGCGTTTCTTCCTGGACCGTCCACGCCTTAGCCAGGGTCTGCAGCAATTCTAATTGGCTGTTTGGCTGCACTAGCCTCATCGTGTGAGTTGGGCCTCGACGTGGGGCGGCGGTTTTGAGTCGATCAGGGTCTGCATGAGCGTTGTCCAGTTGGGGAAGACGAGATAGGCCGTGATGGTCCGGATGTGCTCGAAGAAGCGCGTCCGGGCTCGCTTGGCGGTTCTGGCCGTGATCCAGAGCTGTTCGAGGCAATCGCAGACCGTATGGAGCGCGAAGGCCAGCAGGTTCATGGCGACGAACATCATGGCGAGGTTCTGCTTGCCGTGGCCGAAGTTGTGCTCGAGGTGGTAGCCGTTGGACTTGAGGACGTTGAAGCTTTCGTTCTCGATCTCGGGCGAACCTCTTGGTTCGACCTTCCATCTGGCCCTGGTGCAGGCGGCGATGTCGGCGACGGTGTCGCGCGTGACGGGCAACGAGGTTACGAAGGCGTTATCGTAGGTGACGTCGCCCTTGGCGTCGGTGATGGTGACGCCGATCCAGTTGACGAGCACCGCGTCGTGGGCGTCCCGCAAGGGCGCGCCCTCGAACCAGCGGTAGCGATAGGTCAGGCGCTTGCCGTTGGTCCCCTGCGTGACCGCGTGCTCGTCGAGTTGGGCGCCTTGCATGAAGTCGTATAATGCCTTGTGCGACGCCGGCTTGGCCGTGAGGAGGAAGTCCCCGCCGGCCGCGGTGATCGCTTCCGCGATCGGCTGGCAGGCGAACAGGTCATCGCCGAGGCAGACCGGCCGCAGAGCCTTCACGCGACCCCCGTGGGCGGCCAGCTGCGGAGCAGCGCTCCCAGCGTGCCAGCGCCGGGCGGCGTTGCGCTCGCAATCCTGCTTTCCCGTGCCGTCCTGGGGGGCGATGAACTCCGGCATCAGCGGCAGCGTCATCGCGTGGCCAGGAGCCACGAGCGTTGCGGCCGGCATGGCATGGTAGCTCTCGACCTGGCCGTTGGCACGCCGGCGCGTCAGGCACTGCGGACAGCCGAGCTTTTGCGAGCAGAAGTATTCCGTGCCGTCGAGCGCGATCAGAACGCGGCCACCAAGCCGCTGGAAGGGCGCGAGGCCTCCTTGCCGACGCAAAACGCCCACGGCCTGGTCGAAGGCGGGCTGCAGGTGCGAGGGAGGCACCGGGTCGAGCATGGACCGGATATGGTTGTCGGTCGGGATGGCCGCCATGCCGAACAGGCTATGGCAGTTCGACGTTTTGCGGCCGGCCTCAAGCTCGCGCTGGTAGGCGAGAAACGACTCACTTTGCATGAAGAACAGCGAAAAGGCCGACAGGCCGATATCCGCCATGCTGTATCTCACGTCGCCACGCCGCTTGTCGGGAAAGGCCGCGCAAGCCGAGCGAACACCGTCCAAAAGGGTCTCAAGTATCTCCATGCCGGCTTGGATCACACATCACGCCAGAACGAAACCCATACCCATCAATGGCCATTTAGAATCGCTGCGGGGCCACCGCGATAGGACGGCCGTTCCGCTGTCGTCCGAACCTTCCACACGGTGGGCGATGGGACGTCGTCCCATTCAAGGAAGCGGACGAGGCACCTACGTCGTGCTCGACACGTCCAGCACCAAAGGAATGTGGGATCGCCCGCCGGGCCGCGAGGCGCAGGGCGACGGAGCCGCCATAGTACTCCGAGGACGGGAAAGCCGGCCACATGGGGAAGGGCGGCAGGTGTCCTGAGACCCAGGCGGGGAGGTACGCGAGATGCGGAACGCCGAAACCGTGCTGGGGATCATCCAAGACCGCGGCCGATCGCCAGGGTCTTGGACGACACTGGAAAGCTGGGTGCTCCGAAAGGCGCACGCCCGGTTTGGGGAGGGGCGGTTGGAAAAGTGCCGATCTCGGTAACTCGCCAGCCGCCTACTCTACACCTTGACCAGCTTCGCCCGCCCCGGGTCGTCCGTGGTTCAGCTGTCCACGCCGCGATCGCCTCGTCGGTGACCCAAACCGTCAAGCTCCCGCGCTGGCGCAGGCTCGCGTCATAGTCGCGCCAGCTGCGGAGCAGCGCTCCCAGCGAGTTCGTGATCTTGAACTTCTGCTTGGGGATGTGGTGGCGACGGTCGGCGTTCAGCTTGAAGGGCAATATATCATCCAGGGTCAGACAGGGACGAACCTGCTACCCCGGCCAGGTCTCAGGCGCCACCAAGCCGATCCGTGCAACAACGCCGCCTGTCTTGAACGTGCCCTCTGCAGATTTAGTCAGCAATCCTCCGATCAAGAAATGACGAGGTGGTTCGCCACCTGCCATCGGGACCGCCCTTGGCGCGGTGCCTCCGCCGAAATCCAGGCCCGCCGACCGCGGCGTCGGTCGGAGCATGTTGTAAAAGGTTCATAATTGTAGGGTCGCGCGCAGGAGGCAAGTTGGTGCAGCCTTGAAGCTCTGCGAACTATCCTGACCGTCCAGCGCAAGCAGACGCTGGTGAAAACTGAAGGTTTTTGAAATGAATGTGCGCTCCGTCCTCAGTCTGACGCGATCCGCTTTGTTAGGTGCGACGATTCTGTCCGGCCTAATGCTGTCGGAAGGCACGGCAAAGGCCGAGGACAATGCCACGATACAGGCCGGCAATAATGGCCAATTGCCCTTGCCGACCGGCCAGTTCGTCACGCCGACGTTGGCGACGGGCGCCAACCTCCAGTTCCTCAATCCCGGCCTTGTGAACTTCCCGGACCACGTCGCCGGCGACGCGGTCAAGACGGCGGTCAGCCCCGACGGGAAGACGCTGCTGGTGCTGACCAGCGGCTACAACCTGCTGAATGTCGCAAGCGGCGCCAATCTGGGCACGCCGGACATCACCGCCTCGAACGAGTACATCTTCGTGTTCGACATCGCCGGCGCGAACCGCGCGAAGCCGCTGCAGCTGCAGGCGCTCCAAGTCCCGAACACCTATGTCGGGCTGGTATGGGCGCCGGACGGCGCGACGTTCTATGCCGCCGGCGGCGTTGACGACCGCATCAATG
>JAABUP010006254.1_pt1 | contig 17174 bp, 10 predicted proteins | sample 5559201 | NCBI WGS metagenome assembly JAABUP01 (sample SAMN10711887, study PRJNA513373) | rock metagenome | isolation source: Antarctica rocks | place: Antarctica
GAACACCTCGCGCGCCACGGTGGGCAGGTGGATCGGCTCGCCCTCGCGCGGGAAGAACGACATGCCTTTCTCGGAGCGCGTCAGCAGGATGTCGGCGCCGCTCATCTGGCCCGCGATCGCGGCGGCCACGCGGGCGTCGGCATCGCTCTCGCAGGGATGTCCGGTGGCCAGCGTCAGTTCGGCCCGGTTCGGCGTGACGATGCTGGCGCCGCGGTAGGCCGGCAGGTCACGCCGCTTCGGGTCCACGATGACGCGCTTGCCGTAGTGCGACGCCCGGCCGAGAACGGCGCTCAGCACCTTGTCGGATAGGACGCCCTTGCCGTAGTCCGACAGGATCGCGAGGTCGGTCTCCATCACGGCCGCAACGGCGCGCTCCGCGACTGCGTCCTGGATGGCGTCGGGCTGAGGCTCCCGGCGTTCCTGATCGATGCGGGCGATCTGTTGGCGATGGCCGAGAAGACGCGTCTTCTTGGTCGTGAATCCGTCCGGGTTTATCACGACGTCGTCGAGCGCGATGCCGCCGTGGGCGGTCAGAAGCCGCGACAGCGTCGCGAAGCCATCGTCCGGCCCCGCCACGCCCACCAGCCGCACCTGTCCGCCGAGATGCGCGATGTTGGCCGCCACATTGGCGGCCCCGCCCGCAACTGCGCGCTCCGAGACGAGCCGTACCACGGGCACCGGCGCTTCGGGCGAGATGCGGTCGACCTCGCCGTGCAGATAGACGTCGAGCATCAAGTCGCCGATCACGGCGACTCGCGCCCGGTCCAAGCCATCGAACGCTTCCCGCATGACGCTGCCTCGACCCGTCGGAACCGAGGCTTCCCGCACCCCGGTTCAGGACGGTATGGCGCGACCTGCCGGTTTTGCCAAATGGGCGCGCGGCCGGCCACCACGCCTCGGCGAGGGCTTGTGCCAGGTGATGACAGACCTTCCGGCCGTGCCTCGCCGATCTCCGTCAACCGGGGTCGGATCGGGGACAGGTCAAGGGAAAGGGCCGTCCCACACTCGCGATCAGAGACAAAATCGATGGGAGGTCAACATGAGCGACAATCGCGGCGTCGTCTATCTCGGCAAGGACAAGGTCGAGGTGCAGGTGATCCCCGACCCCAAGATGGAGGCGCCGGACGGTCGCGCCATCACGCATGGCGCGATCCTGAAGGTCGTATCGACCAACATCTGCGGGTCCGATCAGCACATGGTGCGGGGCCGCACCACGGCGCCCGAGGGCCTCGTGCTCGGCCACGAGATCACCGGCGAGGTGATCGAGACCGGCGCCGACGTCGAGATGCTGCACAAGGGCGATCTCGTCTCGGTGCCGTTCAACGTCGCCTGCGGTCGCTGCCGCACGTGCCACGAGGGCCACACCGGCGTCTGCCTCACGGTCAACCCGGGCCGCGCGGGCGGCGCTTACGGCTATGTCGACATGGGCGGTTGGGTCGGCGGACAGGCGCGCTACGTCCTGGTGCCCTACGCGGATTTCAATCTGCTCCGCTTTCCCGACAAGGCGCAGGCCATGGAGAAGATCCGCGACCTGACCATGCTGAGCGACATCCTGCCCACGGGATTCCACGGTGCGGTGTCGGCCAAGGTGGGGGTCGGCTCGACCGTCTATGTGGCGGGTGCCGGACCGGTCGGGTTGGCGGCCGCGGCCTCGGCCCGGATCCTCGGTGCCGCCGTGGTGATGATCGGCGATTTCAACGCCGATCGATTGGCGCACGCCAAGACGGTCGGGTTCGAGCCGATCGATCTCGGGCGCCACGACCGGCTCGGCGAACTCGTGGCCGAGACGGTCGGGGTCCCCGAGGTCGACAGCTTCATCGACTGCGTCGGGTTCGAGGCGCGCGGCCACTCCGGAGGCGAGCAGCCGGCCGTGGTGTTGAACCAGGCCATGGAGCTGACGCGTGCCGCGGGAGCGATCGGCATTCCCGGCCTCTATGTCACGGCGGATCCGGGAGCGGCCGAGCAGGGCGCCAGGACCGGGAACCTCAGCCTCCGGTTCGGGCAGGGCTGGGCCAAGAGCCAGAGCTTCCATACCGGCCAGACCCCGACGCTCCGCTACAACCGGCAGCTCATGCAGGCGATCCTGCACGGACGCCTGCCGATCGGCGACATCGTCAACGCCACCGTGATCCCGCTCGAGAAAGCGGCCGAAGGCTACAAGTCCTTCGACGAGGGCGCGGCGAGGAAGTACGTCCTCGACCCGCACGGCATGCTGGCGACCTAGTTCATCCTGGCCCGGCCGATGTCGCATCCCGAGTTACCCCCAAAGATAGCGCCGAAGCCGGTCGTCCTCGCGGCCTGTCAGTCCGGCGTCCAGGCGTCGTAGTCGCCGCCCGTGCGGGGGCGCGTGCCATCCTTCAGCAGGGATCCCGGCGGCCGATAGGCGGCCGGCGTACCGGTCATGTTGGGGAGGTAGGGCTTCTCCCACGGATGAGGAACGTAATCGGCGGCCGGTGGCGCCACGTCCGTCTGGTGATGCAGCCAGCCGTACCAGCCGGGCGGCGTGGCCGAGCCCTCGCTCTCGCCGCGATAGATGACCCAGCGGCGCTCGAACCCCAAAGCGGGATCGATGGCGCCGCCGACCGTGCGATAATAGGCGTTGCCGAACTCGTCGTAGCCGACGACCTCGCCGTGGCGGCTGGTCCAGAAGCGCGTGTTGATCGTCGCGCCGGTCCACCAGGTGAAGATGTGGAGCAGGCGCGTCTTCAGCGTCATGCGCAGGCTGGGCGGGGCCGGAAATGACAAGGGGCTGCTCGCTGTCGGGAACGCTGAGGTGGCAATAGGACGCTCGCGCCGGGGAGTAAAGGCGCGGAGCATCGCAGGCGCACACAGCGGCTTCGTGCCCTCGCCGAGCTGCCGAGCCCGGCCGAAGGCGACCCTTTGGCCGCGACTTCTTCGCGGTTGATAAGTCGGCTGGGACCCAGCAGCCCGCACCCCGCGCCACGGACCGCGTCGAATCTGAATTGGCGTGAGTCCATCGTTACTTAACCATCATGGTGGAGGATCCACGAACGTCGCGGCGATACGGGCCGGAGCCGTCCATGGAGTCGACACGACACCCGCCCGACGCCATATTGAGGGATGAGACACGCCGGTCGGCGCTGCGATCGACTCTCCGATCCTGGGTGGCAGGCAGGGGGGTCTGGCGACGGAACCGCCACATGGGCTCGCTTCGCCGCAGGCCCTCCCACGGTCACCTCGCCCGGCACAGAATGGATTTGAAATCATCATGCGCATCGAGCGTCGCTACACCAAGGCCGTCGGCTTCCCCTATGCGGAGATCGAGTTCCGTGCGGCCCGGAGCGAGATCCGCAACCCCGACGGTTCGGTCGTGTTCGCGCTCGAGAATTTCGAAGTGCCGGCCGCCTGGAGCCAGGTGGCGGCCGACGTGCTGGCGCAGAAATATTTCCGCAAGGCCGGCGTGCCGGCGCGGCTGAAGACGGTCGAGGAGAACACCGTCCCGTCGTTCCTGTGGCGCTCGGTTCCGGATCAGGCGGCGCTGGCGCTCCTGCCGGAAGCGGAACGCTACGGTCCCGAGACGTCGGCGAGGCAGGTCTTCGACCGGCTCGCCGGCACCTGGACCTACTGGGCCTGGAAGGGCAGATATTTCGGCTCCGAGGACGACGCCCGCGCGTTCCACGACGAGTTGCGCTTCATGCTGGCCCGCCAGATGGTGGCGCCGAACTCGCCGCAATGGTTCAACACCGGCCTGCACTGGGCTTATGGCATCGACGGGCCGGCGCAGGGGCACTTCTACGTTGATCCGGAAACGAACGCGGTGGTCGCCTCGACCAGCGCTTATGCGCGGCCGCAGCCGCATGCGTGTTTCATCCAGTCGGTCCAGGACGATCTCGTCAACGAGGGCGGCATCATGGACCTCTGGGTCCGGGAAGCCCGCCTCTTCAAATACGGCTCGGGCACCGGCACCAATTTCTCGCGGCTCCGCGGCGAGAAGGAGAAGCTCAGCGGCGGCGGCAAGTCGTCGGGGCTGATGAGTTTCCTGAAGATCGGCGACCGGGCGGCCGGCGCCATCAAGTCGGGCGGCACCACGCGCCGCGCCGCCAAGATGGTGGTGGTCGACGCCGACCATCCGGACATCGAGAGCTATATCGACTGGAAGGTGAAGGAAGAGGAGAAGGTCGCGGCCCTCGTGACCGGCTCCAAGCTGACGCGCCGCCATCTCAAGGCCGTGCTGCGCGCCTGCATGAACTGTCAGGGCTCGGGCGACGACTGCTTCGAGCCCGAGAAGAACCCGGCGCTGAAACGGGAGATCAAGGCGGCCCGCCGCGTCGCGGTGTCGGACAACATGATCCGACGCGTGATCCAGTTGGCGCGCCAAGGCCACGTCGCGATCGACTTCGAGGAGTTCACGGCCGATTGGGATTCCGAAGCCTATCTCACCGTGGCGGGCCAGAATTCCAACAATTCGGTGCGGATCACCGACGCGTTCCTGCATGCCGTCGAGACAGGTGGGCCGTGGGACCTCATCCGCCGCACGGACGGCAAGGTCGCGAAGACTCTTCCGGCCCGAACCCTGTGGGACAAGATCGGCTACGCGGCCTGGGCCTCCGCCGACCCCGGGCTGCAGTACCACACGACCATCAACGACTGGCACACCTGCCCGGCCGCGGGCCCGATCCGGGCCTCGAACCCGTGCTCCGAATACCTCTTCCTCGACGACACCGCCTGCAATCTCGCGTCGCTGAACCTCATTCAGTTCCGCGGTGACGGGCCGGGCCGCATCGACGTCGCGTCCTTCGAGCACGCGGTGCGGCTCTGGACCGTGGTGCTGGAGACCTCGGTCCTCATGGCGCAGTTCCCCTCGGCCGAGATCGCGCGGCTGTCGTTCGACTACCGCACGCTGGGGCTCGGCTTCGCCAATTTGGGCGGCTTCCTCATGTCGTCGGGGATCGCCTATGATTCGGACGAGGGCCGCGCCATCTGCGGCGCCCTGTCGGCCCTGATGACGGGCATCTCCTATGCCACCTCGGCCGAGATGGCGGCCGAACTCGGCCCCTTTCCGGGCCATGCTCCCAATGCCGACCACATGCTGCGGGTGATGCGCAACCATCGCCGGGCCGCCTACGGAGAAGCCGCGGGATACGAGGCGCTGTCGGTGGCGCCGGTGCCGCTCGACCGCTCGGCCTCCCCCGACCTCGCGATGGTGGATGCCGCGCGCCGTGCCTGGGACCTCGCGATCACGCTCGGGGAGAAACACGGCTATCGCAACGCACAGGTCTCGGTCGTGGCTCCCACGGGGACGATCGGCCTCGTGATGGATTGCGATACCACCGGGATCGAACCCGACTTCGCACTGGTGAAGTTCAAGAAGCTGGCGGGCGGCGGCTATTTCAAGGTGGTCAACCGGGCCGTACCCGAGGCCTTGCGGACCCTTGGCTACCCTTCGTCCGACATCGGCGACATGGAGGTTTACGCCGTCGGCCACGGCAATCTGCGGCAGGCGCCGGGCGTCACGGTGTCGGCGTTGCGGACACGCGGCTTCACGCCGGAGAAGCTGGAGGCCCTCGATCAGGCGCTGCTCAGCGCCTTCGACATCAAGTTCGCTTTCAACAAATGGACGCTCGGCGCCGACTTCCTGACCGGAACCCTCGGGGTCCCGGCCGACAGGCTCGACGAGCCCGGCTTCGAGCTCCTGCCGTTCCTGGGCTTCTCCAGGTCCGAGATCGAGGCCGCCAACATCCATGTCTGCGGCGCCATGACGCTCGAAGGCGCGCCCCACCTGCGCGCCGAGCACTACCGGGTGTTCGACTGCGCCAATCCCTGTGGCCGCACCGGCAAGCGCTATCTCTCGGTCGAGAGCCACATCCGCATGATGGCGGCGTCGCAGCCCTTCATCTCGGGCGCGATCTCGAAGACCATCAACATGCCGAATGACGCCACGGTCGAGGGCTGCAAGGACGCCTATATGCTGTCCTGGCGCCTGGGCCTCAAGGCCAACGCGCTCTACCGGGACGGGTCCAAGCTTTCCCAGCCGCTGAATTCGCAGCTGATCGCCGAGGATGACGACGAGGAGGGCGTCGAGGAGCTCCTCGCAGCCTCGGTCCCGGCCCGGGCCGCCGAGGTGGCGGAACGCATCGTCGAGCGCGTGGTGGAACGCATCGAGCGTGACCGCGAGCGCGAGAAGCTGCCGGCCCGTCGCAAGGGCTATACCCAGAAGGCCACCGTCGGCGGCCACAAGGTCTATCTGCGCACCGGCGAATATGTGGACGGGCGCCTCGGCGAGATCTTCATCGACATGCACAAGGAGGGTGCCGCCTTCCGCTCACTGATGAACAATTTCGCCATCGCGATCTCGCTCGGCCTGCAATATGGCGTGCCGCTCGACGAATACGTGGACGCTTTCACGTTCACGCGCTTCGAGCCGGCCGGCCCCGTGCAGGGCAACGACGCCATCAAGAACGCGACCTCGATCCTGGATTACGTGTTCCGGGAGCTTGCGGTCTCCTACCTCGACCGCACGGATCTCGCCCATGTGGTTCCGTCCGACATCGGCTTCGATGTGCTGGGCTCGGGCGAGAGCGAGGGACGCTCGAGCGGCGGCGAGGGCCGGCCGGCGCCGGCCCAGGCAAGCCCGGTGTCGAAAGGGCTCGTGCGGTCGAAGCCGGACCGTTTCATGCTGGTGCGGGGCACGCCGGCCGCGGCTCCGACGCCCGCCGCCGACCCCCGAGCGGCCTCGGTCAAGGCCTATGGCGTCGAGGGAGCCACGGCGTTGAAACGCGAGGTCGAGCAACAGGCGACCGCGGAGCTGACGGCCCTGGCCTGGAGCGAGCCGCAGGGTTTCTCGGCCGCCAAGTCCGCGGTGTCGGACAAGCGGGCCGAGGCTCGCATGAGAGGCTACGTCGGCGAGGCCTGCCCGGAATGCGCCAACTTCACAATGGTGCGCAATGGCACATGCCTCAAATGCGAAACCTGCGGCGCCACGACGGGGTGCTCCTGAGGACGAGGCGGCGGTGTGGTGGGGCAGAGGTGACGACAGCTTGTCGGTGGTGCCCCTTGTCGCTGCTCAGGCCGAGCTTGGCGTCGCCCGTGGCGACCGCGGCATGATCGAGGCCCTCGACTTTCACGCCCGTGAACTTCGCGTTCTCCCCTTCGGAGAAGGACAGGACGAGTTCCGAGGGCGACGTCGCTATCGTGGCGCCCATCGCGGGCGTGGACGACTTGAGATGCGCGTGGGCCTCGGCCACCAGGCCGAGGCCCAGAGCCGACGCGAGGGCAAGGATGCGGATGTGTCCTGTGATAAGCTTGTCATCAGGGTGGGATGGGCCACGGCCCCGGAGGTGTTCGGGCCGCTGAGCGGCCGGCTTCTGTTCATGTCCATGCCGGGCATGGGGGGCTTCGCGGGTCCCGCCGTGCTGGATGGCGCCTTGGCCCCGATGCCCTCGACCGTGAAGCGAACCGGCACGGTGCCGGCGCGTTCGAACGTGAGCGTGCCCGCAACGCTCTCGCCCGTCTTCAAGCCATGTTTGAGGCCGGTGAACATGATGTGCCGGCCGCCCGGCGAGAGCGTCAGCGTTCCGCCGGGCGGGATCTCGAGCGGTCCCACGGGGCGCATCTTCATCACGCCATTCTCGGTCGTCATGTCGTGCATCTCGAACCGGTCGGCGGCTTCGAAGGAGCCGCCGGTGAGCCGGTCAGGCATGGTGCTGCGGTTCAGCACCGAGAGGTAGCCGCCCGCCACCTGGGCACCCCCCGGCGTGGCGCGCGTCCAGGGTTTCTCGATCACGAGATCGCCGGCCTTGACGTCCTGGGCGGATACGGATCGGCAGGCCAATAGGGAGGTAGCCAGCGCGGCGGCAAGGCCGGCAGCGTGCAGCATCTGCATGGGAATGAGTCCTGGATGACCTGCGCCCGCATGGCAACGCGTGCAGCGTCGTGCGGAGGCGAGGAATGAGATCGGTCGCGGATCGCGCCGTAGCGCGAGGTCGGGTCACGCGGCCGGGGGACCCTGGGGCTGCCGTGGCGAGCGAAGGCGCGTGACTGCGGGCCCAAACCGCGGGGCAGGGACCCACGGCGCGGCCTGCCTGACGGACGACGGCGCCGACGGCATCGGGGGCGGCGGGACGATGACGGAGGCGAGGAGCGCGCAGGCGGCACAGCAGTCGTGCGTCGATGGATCGGCGGGATCGGCCGGCCCGCGAGGTTGCCCATCGCCCGATTGGCAGATGGGACTTCGGACGCCCGGAACGAAGGAGCGGGCGTCCAACGGGGGTCCGGCCGATAAGCCTTGCCCGACCCCCGCCAGCATCAACAATGGGATCATGAGTCCGGCGACGCCACGCCGAAACCCTGATGTGGCCGATGACTGCATCCTGTCGTGCGAGACCAACAGCGTGACCAGGTCAAGAGGAACCCTCTCGACCCGGCGTGTCAGCCTTCCCGGCGCGGGGCCGGGCGGCCCAAGAGCTTGGCCATTTCCTCTTCGAGCGACTCCAGGCTCTCGACGCCTTTGGTGGGGGCGACAGATGGCTGGCCGGCATCCTGCCGAGGGGCCGCGGGCTCGGCAGAACCACGGATCACCCGGGGCTCCGGCTCGACGGCCGGACCTGCAGTTTGAGGCGTCGAACCGGTCGATGCAGGTCCCTCGTTCACCGGGGTTGCGGGCGCGTCGGAGCGCGGCGGTGGCGACGGATCGGTTCGGGGCGGCAGGGGGGGCCGTGGCGGACGAGGCGGCAGGCTCGACGCGAGGCTCGGGCGGGGCGGCAGCGGTGGCCGCGGCGCGGGCCGCGTGGGCAGCGGCGGGCGTGCGGGGCCGGGTCCGCCCGGCGCCCCGGCATTCGGGTTCGGCGCGGGAGCGGGAGCGGCGGCGCCAGGCGCCTGGGCCGGAGCGGGACGCGGTGGCAGACTGGACGGACGGGGCGCAGCCTGCGCATTCGACGGCTGAGCGGAGCGGATCGGCGGGATCGGAGGGTCCGAAGAGGGTGCCGGAGCGGAGCCTGACCCGCCGGACGGCGGGCCATCCGGCTGTGGACGCGCCGCGGTGCGATCTCCCATGCCGTTCTGGACTGGCAGGGGGATCGGAATGGCCAGCGACGGTTCCGTTCGGGCGGGAAGCGGTGGCGCGAGGCTCGGGGACTGGGTCGCGGCCGCGAATGAGGGTGCCTGCTGGCCGAGCGCGGGCAGGGGCGGCGTGAGCGGCCCGACGAGCGGCCCGGCACCGTCCTTCTCACGAACCACCCCCTGCGTCTGGGTTCGCACGATCGCCGATTCGATCACCACATCCGTCGGGCCTCCGATCATGATGAGGTGTTCGACGTTATCGCGACGGACCAGCACGAGCTGCCGCTGGCGGTCGAGGTCGTAGGCGTCGACGATCCCCAGTCGCGGCTGCCTCGCCCGACCGCTGGTCGCGGTCCGCAGACGGCGCCCGAACAGCATGCGGTACAGGACGAAGACGACCATGATCAGGACGAGCAGCGCCGCCACCGTCGCGGCGTAGGCCAGAGGCTTGTTGTCCTCAAAAAAAGCGGCCAAAGACTGCATGCTAACGTTCGCCTCTCGACACACACCCCATCGAAGTGCTGAATTGTAGCACGAGGCGCGCGGTGCGCTTCAATAAGGTTAATCAATGGTTAACGAGGTGGGGTACCGGTCGGGCGTGATGGTCCGCGGTCCCCGGTCCGTGACGGCTGGCCTGCTCGACCGGTCCTGGTCGGCGCGGCGCAGTCTCGGTTGCGACCCTGCCACAACGGGGTGGCCCGGCACAATGCCCGGCGGTTCGATCCGGAACTGCCCGCCGAGACTCCCATGAGCGACACTCCCATCTCGGCCATCGACCGGACGGAGCGCTCCGGCAGTCCGCTATTGGTGCTCGTCATCGCTCTGCTGCTCGTGGCCGCGGCAGCCTCGTATTCGTTCCTGCCGCAGGACCAGGCGGGACGACTCACTTTGGGCCTCCTCGCCCTTCTGGCCATCGTCGGTCTGATCGCACTGTTTTTCCTCGCTGTCGGTTTCCTGCAGTTCTCGGGGCAGGCAGGCCGCAACGACCTGACCAAGCTGGTCGCCGACACCAACGGCGAGGGCCTGCTCGTGACGGAAGGGGATTCCCGCGTCCTCTATGCCAACGAGAGCTATCTCGTCATGTCGGGCGCCCGCGACGCCTCCCATATCCGGCCCGTGGAGCGGCTTTTCTCCGGTCCTGCCGAGATCTCGGAAGCCGTTTACCGGCTCGCGCAGGCTGCACGCGATCACCGCAAGGCGGTGGAGGAGATCCGGCTGTCGCCGGCGCTCGAGGGCGGAGGCGATGTCGGCTGGTACCGCGTCAAGGTGCGTCCGCTCGAGCGGGCCGGGCACCGGCGGGCGGTGCTGTGGAGTGTGGCCGACGTCACCCGGGAGCGCGAGCGCCACGAGAACGTCTTCCAGGAACTGCAGCACGCGATCGACTTCCTCGACCATGCGCCGGCTGGTTTCTTCTCGGCCGAGCCGGACGGGCGTTTGTCCTATCTCAACGCGACCCTGGCGGAGTGGCTCGACTACGATCTGGCTCAGGTCGGCTCGGGCGGGCTCAACCTCGCCGACATCATGGCCGGCGATGGCGCCGCCATGCTGACGGCGGTGCCCGGAGCGCCGAGCGAGGTCAAGACCGAGCAGTTCGACGTCGACCTCAGGCGCCGCAGCGGCCAGAGCCTGCCGGTTCGCCTGCTGCACCGTGTGGCTTTCGCCGAGGACCGAGTACCCGGTCCGTCGCGCACCCTCGTCATCAGTCGCGCCCCGGGGGAGGAGCCGGCCGAAGACCTCCGGGCCGCCGAGGTGCGATTCGCCCGCTTCTTCAACGCCACTCCGATGGCGATCGCGTCGCTCGACGGGGCGGGCACGATCGTGCGGTCCAACGCAGCCTTCGTGAGGTTGTTCGGCGAGGCGCTGCGGGGGCAGAATGAACAATCCCGTTCGATCTACGCGGGCGTCGCGGAGCGCGATCGGGCGGCCCTCAAGGCCGTCGTCTCGGCCGCAGCGCTCGGGCGCGGCGACATCCCGGCGGTCGACGCGACGTTGAACGGTCCCGGCGATCGATCGGTGAAGCTCTTCGTTTCAGGCAACGAGGCGCGGGGTGGAGAGGGCTCCACGGTCAATATCTTCGCCCTGGAAACCACCGAGCAGCGCAACCTGCAGGAGAGCTTCGCGCAGGCTCAGAAAATGCAGGCCATCGGCCAACTGGCGGGGGGCGTGGCCCATGACTTCAACAACGTGCTGACCGCAATCCTGGGCTACTCCGACCTGCTCCTGGCCAACCACCGGCCGACCGACCCGTCGTTCCAGGACATCATGCAGATCAAGCAGAACGCCAACCGGGCCGCCGGGCTCGTGCGGCAGCTGCTGGCGTTCTCGCGGCGGCAGACGCTGCGGCCCGAGGTGCTGCAACTCGGCGATCTCCTGGCCGAATTGCAGAACATGATGCGGCGCCTCGTCGGCGAGAAGATCGAGATCGACGTCAAGCACGGCCGCGACCTTTGGCTCGTGAAGGCCGATCTGAACCAATTGGAGCAGGTGGTCATCAATCTGGTGGTCAATGCTCGCGATGCCATGCCGGATGGCGGCCGTATCCTGGTCCGGACCCGCAACGTGGCCGAACGCGAAGTCCAGGGCTTCCGCGAGAAGACCCTCACGCCGGCCGACTACGTGCTGATCGAGATCGAGGATTCGGGAGGCGGGATCCCGCCCGACATCCTGCCCAAGATCTTCGAGCCTTTCTTCACCACCAAGGAGGTCGGCAAGGGGACCGGCCTCGGCCTGTCGATGGTGTACGGGATCATCAAGCAGACCGGCGGTTTCGTTTTCTGCGAATCGGTGGTCGACAAAGGGACTGTCTTCCGCATCTTTCTGCCTCGCCACAAGGCGCTTCCCGTCGAGGAGATGGCCAAGAAGGAACCGGCGAAGACCAGTTCGGGCGACCTCACGGGGCACGGCACCATCCTGCTGGTCGAGGACGAGGACGCGGTCAGGGCTTTCGGAGCGAGGGCGCTCACCTCCCGGGGCTATACGGTCATCGAGGCGAGCTCCGGCGCCGAGGCGCTGGACGTGGCCATCCAGGTCGGTCAGACCATCGACCTCATCGTGTCGGATGTCGTGATGCCCGAGATGGACGGGCCGACCATGTTCGGCGAGATGCGCAAGCGCGGCATCAAGGCGAAAGTCGTTTTCGTGTCTGGTTATGCCGAGGAGGCTTTTTCCCGCAACCTACCGGAAGGCGAGGATTTCGGCTTCCTGCCGAAGCCGTTCTCGCTGAAGCAGCTGGTCGAGAAGGTCAAGGAGAACATGGGTTAGGCTCACGGCTTCGACCGGATCCACGATTCTGGCCGCTTCGCTCGTCCTTGGTACCGAATACCTTACTCCAGGCAGGTGTTCGGAGCAGTGCCGCCACTCTTCGGCAACCCGTGATAGGCCATAGGCTTTTTCGACAAAAAAAGGGCCGGAACGAGCATTGCGTTCCGGCCTCCCTGTTGCTGTGCTTCGCCGGGCTGCGGCCTTGGTCAGTTCAAATGCGAGCGCGCTCGTCGACCGTATCTGTCAGGGTCGGCTTGACCTCGCCGCTACGGCCGCCGAACCAGCCGGCCAGCGCGCCCAGGAGAAGAGCCACGAAGCCGAAGAGGGCACCGCGCGACACCACGGTGGCGGCGGTATCTGCAGCCTGCATGGCCTTCTGCTTCGCCTGGTCGACCGACTGCTGGTACTGCTGCTGATATTGGCTCACTCGCGTACGAGCCTCGTCGATCGAGACATTCTGCGCCTTGGCCAGGGCTTGCGCCGCACTCTCGCGCGCCTGGTCGGCCTGACCCTGGTCGCCCGTCACTGCCGACTTTACGGCAGCCACGGCCGCGTTCTTCATCGCTGTCGTATCGTTGCCGCTGGCGTTGAGCTGGTTGGCGATGGAGGAGAACGGATCCGCACCGCCGGCCGTGCTCACGCCGGCCGCCGTCGCCGCCGTCTGGCCGAGGCCGCTGGCCGCGCCCGTCACCGTGCTGAACGCGCCACCGATCAGCCCACCTACCGCCGTCGTCAGCAGGTACAAGATCACGAGGGTCGTCATGGCCCAGGCGACCAGCCCATGCCATGCCGCCGTCGAACTCTTGGCTCGCCCCGAGAGGCGAGCGGCTGTGTGACCTCCGAGGAAGGCCGCGATGAGGCTCGAGACGAGGTACCAGACACCGGCGGCTATCGAGAGCGTCCCGGCCGCCGGATTGTTGTTACCCGAGGGCGTGATGTTGGAGACCCCGATCCCCAGGCCGAGCATGTTGAGGAGCAGCGTGGTGACGAGCGCCACGGCGACGCCCGCGAACACGGCGCTCCAGGAAATGTTGTTGATCAAGATGGTTCGCGCGTCCTCGGCGGGGGTGACCTCGCTGAGGTGCGGCAGGGCGGCCCTGCCTTGTGCTGGAGTGAGAGTCGACATGAATGCTCTTTCTGAATGGGAGTCTGGGGACAGGCGGTTCAGGCCGCGGTCCAGCGGCTCTTCACGTCGGCGGCCGAAGTCTTCAGCGTGACCTTGCTGTCGATCGATTTGACCCAAGCGGTCGGGATCAGGTGATGCTTGCCGCCCGAAGCGGGGTCCATCTTCTTCAGCTTGAGGTTCGTGCCGTCGACATGGTCGACCGCGCCGAGGTGCTGTCCATCCGACCCGACCACTTCCATGTCGTTCACGATCTCCGTCGTGAAGCCGCTGATGAGGCCCGTCCTGCCGCCCGTAGTGCGGCCGTCCTCGATGTCGACCTTGGTGCTGCGAACGGTGTCGGTGATCGTCTGGGTGCGATCGGACACGTCCTTGCGGATGCCGATCTCCTCGACCACGCGAGCCGTCTTGGCCACCACCGCCTCCTCGTCGACTTCTTCCATTTCGATCGTGCGATCCTTGAAGGCATCGACGCCGAGATTGGCGGCCGTCACGGGGCGGTCGATGGGGTGGCGTTCGATGCTGACCGTTTCTCCACGCAAGGTGACGCTCTCGTTGACGGGGGTCTCGACCACATAGCTGTGGATGCGGACCTTGCCCTGGTTCACGGCGCGCTTGCCGACGTTGATCTGTTCCTCGACGACCTGGACGACATCGTCCTTGCCCGTGCGAGCCGCCATGGCTCCCGTTCCGACCGGCGGGGTGCGGGTATCGGTCGTGGTCGCGGTCCTGGCGGAGGCGAGGCCCGCCGCTGTCGCCGTGCCGGCCAGGGCAGCCGCGCCGACGTTCGGAGCACCGGTCCAACCCTCACGCCGCCACGAGGTCTCCCGCTCCGTCAGATCGACCGAGCCGTGCTGTTCCAGCACCCTGATCGCGTTTTCGACCTTCGCGTCATCGACATGGGCGACCAGCATCGTGCCGCCGCGCCGCAGCCCTTCGGTATAGGTGGCGTGATCGTCGGAGCCGCCGAACATCTCCTCCAGCGAGGCCCAGAAGCCTTTGCCTTCCGTGCTGGAGACAGCGGACGACGCGGTGCTCCCCGATGCAGCCGGGGAGATCGTGATGTCGGCCTCCGAGACACCCGCCTGCCGAAGCATGAGGGCCGCATTGTTGGCGTACTCGCGGCTGTCGTAGAATGCAGTGAGGGTTTGCTTCGCCATGATAAAAACCTCCGAGGTTCAGTTGATGGTTGCTACTGATTGAGACACTCTCGCATCGGCGCCGCCCACGGCCGGGCGGCAGCGGGGCGACGACAGCCAGACCCTCGATCGGTCGCTTGAAGGCGGCCGAAGGGAGACTGGAGCTTTTGAAATCCTGATCCGATTCGAGAGATGGCCGGTTTAGGTTGCAGCGTCTCGTCACCACCGATCGGCACACGAGAAACCGCGCAACACCACGTTCACTCCATGACGGAGCCGGACTGCTTCTTGCCAAAGTACAGACGTCAGACTTGGCAAGTCCTCCCTGAGAGGTCTTTGCGCCCTGGAAACGAGGGTCCGTCAGGAATGGTTCCCAAGTCACGTGCGTTTACCGCTCCCGGTAAGGTGTGGACGTGGCTCGGACCCGCGGTCGTCGCCGTCGTCGTCTCACGTCCATTGCCGCCCATCCGGTCGAGCATGTAGGCTCCGGTGCGATCGGCAGATGTCGGCACCGCGGCCGTTCGGGCGATCCGGCCGCGGTGCGCCGGTCGGGCACGGCGGCGGCCCGCCGCCATATCGAACGAAGTGCCGGAGTCGCCGGCCCCAGCACAGAGCGAACCCGTATGACGATTGCCCTCGGACGAGACCGCATCGCGATCGAGGATGTCGGCCGGGTGGCCCGCCGTCGCGCGCCCGCCGTGCTCGACGGGGAGGCGGCGCAGCGGATGCGCGACGGCGAAGCCGTGCTGCAGGCCTGGTCTCGCGCCAACCGGCCCGTCTACGGGTTAACGCGGGGCCTCGGCAACCGGGCCACGACCGCGATCCCGCCCGAGGAGCGGCGCGGCTTCAGCGAAGCCATGCTGAAGGCCAGGGCGTCCGGAGCCGGCCCGCGCTTTCCGGACGAGGTCGCGCGCGCGGCGCTCTTCGTGCGGGCCACGACGCTGGCGCAGGCGGGCGCGGGAGCGCGGCCCATCATCGTCGAGACGCAGCTCGCGATGTTGGAGCGCGGCGTGGTGCCGCTCGTGCCGCAGATCGGCTCCATCGGCACCTCGGACCTGCTGCTCTGCGCCAATCTGGCCCTGCCGCTGGTCGGCCTCGGTCGGGCCGTGTTCGAGGGGGAACTGCTGCCCGGGGCCGAGGCGATGCGCCGGGCCGGGCTCGCGACCGTCGAACTGACCGAGAAGGAGGGCCTGGCACTCTGCAGCTCGAACGCCGTCTCCATCGGGTTCGGCGCCCTCGCGGTCGCGGACGCACTGCACCTGCTCGACCTTGCCGACGCCGCGCTGGCCATGACCTACGAGGCCTTCGTGGGCAACCCGAGCCCGTTCGACGTCAGGATCGCGGCCGCGCATCCAGCGCCCGGACAGGTCGAGGCGGCGCGGCGCCTGCGCGCGCTGCTGTCGGGATCGGCTCTGTTCCACGCAGGCGTTCCCCGGCGGGTCCAGGACCCGATCAGCCTCAGATGCGCCACCCACGTCCACGGCGCAGCCCGCACGGCGCTGGGTTGGGTCAGGGAGGCGGTCGAAGTCGAACTGAACTGCGCGGCCGACAATCCGCTGATTCTGGCGGCCGACGACGAGATCCTGTCGACCGGGAACTTCCACACGGCCGCGATGGCGATCGCCTTCGACGCACTGCGCCTGGCACTGGCCCAGGTCGGCACGATCTCGTCGCAGCGATCGGCCCGGCTGCTCGATCCCGAAGTGTCGGGGCTGGCCGACCGGCTGCGTCCCGGCAGCGCGACCCGGTCCGGGGTCGCATTGCTCGGCATCGTGGGCCATACGCTGAGCCGCGAGTCGCGGGAATGCTCCCACCCGGTCTCGAACGACGACGCGACGCCGTTCGGGGTCGAGGACCAGGCCCCCTTCACGCTGCTGGCGGTGCGGCGTACCGCGGCGCAGATCGCGGTCCTGCAGCAGGTGCTCGCCTGCGAGATGATCGTCGCGGCCCAGGCGCTGGACCTCCGGCCCCTCGAACCCTCGGCCGCCGCCGTGCAGGCCTTGCAAGCCGTGGTCAGGCGCCACGTAGCCTTCCTCGACGACGATCGCAGCACGACGGAGGACATCGAGGCTTTGACGGCCGCCATCCGCGACGGGCAGGTGGCGGATGCCGTTGCTACGGCGGGCTCCGACGCGCCGGGTGCGGCCTGAAAGCCCGCCGGTCTCAGGTCAACACCACCACCTTGCTGAGGTGACGCGGCGCAGCGGTGTCGAGTCCGCGTGCCGCGGCCACCCGCTCGCCGAGGATCTGCAGGGCGGGCAGCATGACGAGCGCGCGCACGAGAGGGTCGGCCGCGACCGCGACCGCGACGTCGCCGGGGCCGTCGAAGCCGACCACGACCGCCCCCTTGGCCCGCAGCTCGGACGCCACCTTGGCCTCCTCGCCGCGGGTGTCCGGGCTGTAGAGCAGCACCGCGAAGGTCGTCTCGTCGACGAGGCTGATCGGCCCGTGGCGATATTCCATGGTGTGGAAAGCCTGGGCGTAGCTGAGGCTCATTTCCTGCAGTTTCAGGGCGCCCTCCTGGGCCAGCCCGTGCAGGGCGCCGGCCCCGAGATAGACGTAATGCGAGCGGCCCTGCAACGCCGCCGCCAGTTGGCCGTCGAGCCGCTCCAGCAGCGCCGCGGCCTCCGCGG
>JAABUP010006255.1_pt1 | contig 17168 bp, 18 predicted proteins | sample 5559201 | NCBI WGS metagenome assembly JAABUP01 (sample SAMN10711887, study PRJNA513373) | rock metagenome | isolation source: Antarctica rocks | place: Antarctica
CACCGAGATCTTCACCCTCACCCGATGGGCCCCACGGACTTAGGTCATACACCCAGCCCACCACCAAACCACCCCGACCTGCACGTTTACCAGACTGCCGCGAGCTAACTAGGAAAGTCCCGCTAGCCGCCCGGCGCTGTCACCCCGGGCGCCTACGCTCCGAGCCGTGAGCCTTCGACAGAATCTTGAGGACCCAGCCAGCCCGCTGCGGCAGGCGTTCCACGAACACCTTCCCCGTCTTGCTGCCACCACGCGCGACCTGGAAGGCCGCACTGGTCGGCGCGGAGCCGAGCTCAGCCCCAGCGGGACAACCAGCAGACGTCCTCGGTCACGCCATCAGCGAACGCGTGGTCTGGACCCGTTCGCCACTGTCCAGCCCGGCTGCTCCGCTGCTCGGGGCCGCCCAACTCCTGTTCGCGGGCGCGTCACCGACCGTGATGTCTGCCCTCGATGGCCTTGCCGCTGGCGCCGCCCCCCATAACACCGACCAGGCGGCCCGGACCGCAGTGCTCATCGGACTGCTCGACCGGGCCCACCGGAACAGTTCGGCTCTCGCCGAAGCCTGGTACGAGCCTGCGTTCACCGCGGACAGTCTGGACGATGCCCTCGCGACCGTGCCGGAGTCGTGGGTCGCCGACGTGCAGTCAGTCACCGAAGTCAGCGCGCCGCTGCTGGCGTCACTTCCGGGACCGGTGACACCAGGACCCACGTTCACGGGCTCCTTGGCCGTGGGTGGCGCGGATGCCGACCTGATCATCGGCAGCACCGTGGTCGAGATCAAGGCCACCCGCACCGCAGAACTGAGACTGCGCGATGCCCAGCAGGTCATCGGGTACGCGCTGCTGGACTTCGACGACACATACGCGCTGTCCCACGCTGCGGTGCTCTCGGCACGCTACGGCAAGCTGGTTGTGTGGGACCTGGAGGACTTGCTCGACCAAGCCGGTGGCGTCAGCCTGGCCCAGGCCAGATCACACATCGCGGATGCTCTGAATGCGGTTCGCCGGTGATGACATTGCGGCCTAGGTTCCAGCCAGCTGGGCGCTGTAGTCCCGCCTGGAATTGACGCTGAGGCGCGCCGACATCGAACGTTGACGGGCACGATTACGCGAGTGTGCACCTCGCGGTGGCGGCCTGCCCTACCCTAACTCGCACACCAGACCACAAGGGGACTCGATGAAGGCCGACGCACTCAATCCACGAGAACTGTTCGGCACCACCGTCCATTACGAGATCCCGGCATTCCAGCGGCCTTACGTCTGGACCCTCGATGACCAGTGGCAGCCCTTGTGGCAGGACATTCGCCGGGTGGCCGAGAAGGTCATCGCCGCGGACGGCGACGAGGCCGCACTTGAAGGAATCGGCGGTCACTTCCTCGGCGCCGTCGTGTTCAAGCTGAAGTCAGCCGTCGCTGGCGACGTAACCAGACAGTCCGTGATCGATGGGCAGCAGCGCAGCACCACCCTGCAGATCTTGCTCGACGCCGTTCACGAGGCCGTGCTGAGCAGAGGCCATGAAGTCGAGGCTGAGGCGATCGAGGAGCTGATTCTCAACCAGGCGAAGCGCTTTGCTGGGCGCCCGGAACGCTTCAAGCTGTGGCCGTCCCGCTCGGACCGGGCCGCGTTCGAGTTCGCGATGGACGAGTCCGGTTCGCACGACGGTGACCACCTGATCGTTGAGGCGCACGAGTTCTTCCGGACCGCGGTCGGCAACTGGCTGGCCGGCATCGTCGATGAGGATGAACAAGCCGTCGGGGACGAGAAGGCCCGCGTGGCAGCGCTGGCTGACGTCGTCCAATCCCGGCTCTATGTGGTGGCCATCAACTTGACTGGTCACGACGACGACCAGGTCATCTTCGAAACACTCAACGACCGCGGCACGCCTCTGCTCAAGGCAGACCTCATCAAGAACTGGATCTTCCAGATCGGCGAACAGGTCCACGCCGACGTCGACTCCTGGCCCGAGAAGTACTGGGCCGACTTCGACGACACCTGGTGGCGAGACGAGATCACGCAAGGCCGCCACATGCGGTCCCGAATCGACATCTTCCTGCAGTACTGGCTGACCATGCGCCGTCGTGACGAAGTCCTCACCGACGAGGTGTTCCGCGAGTTCGTGGCCTACGCCAAGCCCCGGATGACCACGGCGGGCGACGCAGAGGGACTGCTCAGCGAACTGCGCCGAGACGCCAACACCTTCCGCAACTTCGCCCAACTGTCCAGAGACACCGTCGAGGGCCGGTTCTACGGGCGGGTCGTGGAGTCGCTCGAGCTTGCCTCCACCACCCCGCTGCTCCTATGGATGCTGTCGGAGAACCACGCCGTCCCGGCCGACCAGATCGCGACCGCCCTCGGCGCCCTCGAGAGCTGGGTCATCCGACGCACCCTTCTTCGCAGCACCATGAAAGACGTCAACAAGATGATGGTCGCCATCCTGGCGAAACTGGAGGGCGTCAACGTCGACGAGGTCGGCCCCGCAGTCCGGGACTACCTCGCCAACCAGACATCCGACGCGCGGACATGGCCGAGCGACGAAGACATGATCACCGGACTGCCCGGGATCAAGCTCTACGGCAACGTGCGCCAGTCTCGCCTACGCGTGGTCCTGGAAGCGCTGGAGATGAGGATGCGCACCCAGCGTCACGAGGCAGTGACCATCCCCGCCAAACTGCAGGTCGAACACGTCATGCCCCAGGCATGGCGCAGTCACTGGGACCCAGAGCCCAAACTCACCCCCGAAGAAGCGGCCGACCGCGACAAGATCGTCAACACCCTCGGCAACCTCACGCTGGTCACCTCAGACCTGAACGGCACGCTGTCGCACCAGCCTTGGACCGACGCCGACACAACCGTTCTGAAGACGACTGGCGACAACAAGGGACTGGGCAAGCGCTCCCTGCTCAACAAGTTCAGCGTTCTGGTCCTCAGTCGCGAGATCGTCGACAACCACGTTGAAGCGTGGACCGAGGACGACATCCGCGAGCGGTCGGTGAAACTGACCGAGGTGCTCTGTCAGGTATGGCCACGCCCAACCTCATGACAAGCGCACACGTCACCGACGACCTGGCTGACTGGTCCGCCTGGCGGCCGATGTCCGAAGCGCCGGTCGCTGCACCTTCGGCGCCCGGCGTATACATGGCGCGCCAACGAGTGAGCAGCGAGGTCGTTTACGTCGGCATGGCGGGGGAGCGCAGCGGCCGTGGATTGAGGGGTCGCCTCAGCGTCTACCTGTCAGGCAAGGCTGCCGTCTCTGGCCTCGGTGAGGCAGCGATGGACCGCGCCCTTGCCGACGCAGACTGGTTGACCCAGATGCTTGAGGAAGCGCGCGCGGGAACGCCAAGCCGAACGCGGATCTGGGCAGCGCAGGCGCTGGCCCGCGCCGACCTTGAGGTCCGCTGGGCAATCTGCGGCGACAGAGCAGAAGCCATCGCCCTGGAGCGGCTCGCGCTGGTGCGACTCAGGAATTGCGAGCTGTGGAACCGCGCGCGTTAGATGGCCGTGCAGCCGGGAGGAAGTGACGCACAGATGGCCGAGGCAGGCAGCCCTAACAAGTTGAAGCATCTGGACTATCTGCAGGCGGTGATCGCCCGGATGGCTCAGAACTCGTTCCTCTTCAAAGGGTGGGCGGTAACGCTTGCCTCCGGACTCTCAGCCTACGGCGTGACGAAGAGTGACCGCCTCGTGCTGCTGATGCCGATCGTCACTACGCTTCTCTTCTGGGGGCTCGACGGCTACTACCTCTGGCTTGAGCGAGCATTCGTGAAGCTGTACGACCGGGTGACTCAGATGACTGAGGCCGAGATCGACTTCGCGATGCGTCCCGACAAGGACGCCGCGTTCAGCCGCTGGCTTCGCACGTGTCTACGGCCGCACCTGATGGCGCTCTATGGGACGATGATCTTCGTGCTGGTCATCGGGACCTGCAAGGTGAGATCTGGGGGTTGAAGCGATGCGTCGCACCTTTTTCAGTTTCGAGTACGGCGATGTCACGCGTGCCATGGTGGTGAGGAACAGTTGGGTCACACAGGAGCGGGTGGCCCGAGGCTTCATCGATGCCGCCGAGTTCGAGAGCCTGAAGAAGCAGGGTGACCAGGCTGTCAAGAACTGGATTGACGACCAGCTGGATAACACTTCCGTCACAGTGGTCCTCGTGGGTGCGAGCACGTGCACGAGCAAGTGGGTGGACTACGAAATTCAAGCAAGCGCCGCTCGGGGCAACGGCTTGCTAGGCGTGGACATTTCGAAGATCAAGGACATGGCCGGATCCACGACCGAGCGCTGTGGCAAGCTGCCTGACGGCTACCCCTTCTATCTGTGGAACAACGGCGACGGCTACAACAACATGAGCGCATGGATTGAAGAGGCGGCAAGAGCGGCCGGCCGGTAGGCGTGAGCAGGATGTACTTCGAGTCCGGTTGCGATTTTTGCGAAATCGCCAAGGGTGATCAGCCTGAGACGGAGGTCATCTGGCGGGCCGACGAATGGATGGCATTCTTCCCGCTCGATCCAGCGACGCCAGGACACACGCTCGTAATTCCTCGAAGGCACGTGCCCGACTTGTGGGAGGTCGATGCCAAGCTCGGCGAGGAACTCATGGGCGTCGCCATCCGGATGGGCCAAGCAATCCAGGCCGCGCTTAGACCAGACGGGTTGAACCTAATCACGTCCTCGGGGCGGGTGGCAGAGCAATCCGTATTTCACCTCCATCTCCACCTCGTGCCCCGGTGGCGGGACGACGGGTTCGGCAAGATCTGGCCGATGGAGAGTCGGTACGAGAACAACGACCTCGACGTCAGGGCCGACCGCATCCAGGACGCGTACAAGGGCCTCGCCGGGCCGGCGTGAAGGCGCGGGGTAGCGGATACAGCTTCGACTCGGAAGTGCGTCTTGGGAACTGGCCCCACCCGCGGGAACGCCTCACGCAAAGTGAAGGACATCATTCGACCTGCCTCACCCGATCCCGAAAGCGCAGGGGCTTCGGCGAATCGAGTGTCAGGGGTTGTGTCTACTGTGCGGGGCATGCGACAGCGAAGGCGCGGGACCCAGCCTCGCGGCCGTCGCGCGGTCGCCTGGTGTCGAACGCTTGGGAGGGCAAGCGTCGCTGCTCCCTGCATTGCCCCGGGGATCGGGGCTCGCGAGGAAGAGCGTCGACGGCCAATCGTCGCTGAGCTGAGGCGTGTTTACGGGCTGGCCATGCTCAACTTGGCGTTGCTGATGCTCGTGCTCGTTCCTGGCGTCCTGCTGTGCGCGTACATGTCCGGCCACGGAACGGCGGCGCCTCTTCACCTCCCTGAGGTCGTCCGCTGGGTGCGTGTCGAGCGTGTTGATTGGAAGACCGAAGTATTGCTTGGATTGCCCATATCGGTCCTATTCCCGAGCGTGCTGACGGTTCTGCTCAGTACGGCGCCAACGTCACCCGGCGGCGACAGCCGAACTGCGCGTGAGGAAGCGTTCCTTGAGGTCGTTCGCAGCCTTCTCTACCTCGGACTGGTTCTGGGTGCTGCCTTCGCCCTCCTCGCTGCCATTCCCCCAGAGGGTCGCAGCGATCTGCCGGGAGTCCTTCTTTCTGTGGCGATCGCTGTGGGGTGCGTCCTTCTGTCTGGCACGCTGCGCGTCGACGGCACCCAGAAGGACCTTCTCGTTGCCAAGGCGCTGGGTCGGCGGGAGGCGGCCCTCAAGGCGCAACTGCTCCTGAAGGAGCACCTCGAAGCCCATGCGAGTTGGGCCACCCCGCTACTGCGATCAGGGCATGCAAGTCACGGGAAGGTTGTCGCCATCGGCGTTATCCTGCTTGGGACCGTTCCTGCGGGTGGTCTCGGACTTTGGTCGCTCACTCAAGGTCATCCCAGGTCGTGGCTGAGTTGGCTGGTTGGCTTGGCGGGGCTGGCAGGCTACTTGGGCGGTCAGGCCCTGTTCCTGGTGTTCCTAGGATCGCGACGTCGACTCGCAACAACAAGGCGGGAGCAACTGACCTCACTCGGATTCCTCCTCGTCCCCGCAGCCGTCCTCGGGTTCTCGACCTTGGTCCTGGCCCTGGTTCCGACTGATCCAGAATCACGAACGGTCCTGTGGGTTTTCGCAATATGCCTAGCCCTGGCCGACGGGCTGGCGATTCTGCTCGACCGAACAGTCTTCGCAACGATCGTGGACTACCGGCGGCTCAGCGCGCTGCAGTCATATGCGGAGGGTCAGGCTGCATACCTCACCGATGAGAGGAGACCTTCGTCGGCCATGGGAGACCTACGGTTCCCAAGAGCTCGTTAGTCGCCGACGCGAAGATCGCGGCTTCAAGTAGATTCGGCCATGAGCGAGCAGGGTTCCCCGCGCGGACCGTTACTGTATTCGTTGCATCTCGACAAGTGCTGACGTCCCCATAACTTGGGACGTCAGCACCGTGCTGCGCCCCTCCTCCCCTGTCGTCGAGATGCAGCGAACTTTTTCCAAACGGGCGCGATAGTACTTTCAGTAACTGGATCGGTAGAGATTCGGACGCGCGACCGTGGTGGGCGGCGGTTAGCTGGCGGGAGGGTGTGCCGGTTGTCGCCCCTTCACCGGGACGCTTTCCGGACGGGGCATACGGGACGCTTGGGCATCAAGGCGCCGGGCGACCTGCGTCTTGACCGGTAGGCGTTCCCCCACCGCAGGGCGATGAGTTTTCGTCCCGCCGGTGGTCCGTTCCTGAGAACGCAGGACGGTCGGGAATGTTCTGCGCGACGAAACTCGTCGGGAATGCGCTGCTTGGCCGTCATTCCCGGCGCCACCGTCCACGACGCTGTCCTGGAGGCCACGATGTATCCGACGATCTGCTCGTACCACGCCTCCGGCGGCGTCATCGCGGAGGCGTTGGTGTGATGACGACGGTCGAGGCGAACGGAGTCACGCTCGGGGTCGAGCACTTCGGTGACGCGGCGGCGCCGCTCGTTCTTTGCGCGGGTGGCACGACCATGCTCTCTTGGCCCGACGCGCTCTGCGAGGCGCTCGCGCGCGGCGGGCGCCACGTCGTGCGATACGACCTGCGCGATTCCGGTGCGTCGATCACTGTCGATGCCGAGGCTCCGGCGTACACGCTGCGCGATCTTGCAGCCGACGCCGCGGCGCTCGCCCGCGAACTCGACGACCGGCCGGCACACTTGGCGGGCATCGGCGTCGGCGGGATGGTCGCCCAAGTTGCCGCGCTCGACCACCCGGAGGCGTTCTCGGCTCTGACCCTCGCCGGAACGCGACCCATCGCCCCGGGCCCGGTCGACGACGACCTGCCCGACCATGACGCGGCGACGATGGACCGGCTGTTCTCGCGCTCGATGCCCAACTGGTCTGACCGCGCCGCGGTGACGGAGTACGCCGCCGAAGGCGCGGAGATCCTCGGAAACGACCCCGCCGCCGCCCGAGCGGCCGCCGCGCGCACATGGGACCGCACCCCGGGCACGGTGCCCCGCGGTGCAGATGGCCAACCAGCTGGGCATGGTGTTCGCCAGGCTCGACTGCAAGCCGCGGTGGCGCGAGCGGCTGGCCGAACTCGCGATTCCGACGCTGGTGGTGCACGGTCGCCGCGACCCGTTCTTCCCCACCGGCAACGGCGAAGCGCTCGCGCGCGCGATCCCAGGTGCACGGCTCCTCGTACTCGAACGGGCCTCGACGGCGATCCCCGATGCAGCAGCCGATCAGGTCGCGATGGCGATGCTGGACCTCTAACCAGACACCCACGGTCCTCGCCGAAACACGCGGACAGCAGGCTGCGTGAGAGGCAACCGGACTGCCAACCGGCCCTGGTCGCCGCAAGCCGATCCGCTACTGGAACGTCCCCTCCCTGCGACGCCTACTTTGACCAGTTCGGCCGAATCCAGGGATCGCTGCAAAGTCCGCGGCGGGCGGCTCGTCAATCTCCGCTGCATCTCGACATGCACTCAAAACTGTAAGAACTGCCCTCGATTACAGTAATTAGCCGACGTTGTACACCTCGGGCGTGTCGCATCTCTGCGTTAGGACTCTTCACTTAACCGGACTAGATTCGGTCGGTGGTCTTGCCCGCGCCCGCCGCACCTTGGGCAGCCGCGGCCTGGTGTTCCTGCGCGTCCACCAGATGGCGGTCGGCCACAATCCGGTGCGCTACAGGCAGCTGATCAAGCGTCCCCGGCCACGTTCTGTGCCGCCACGACCCGCCCGGCGCCACCGGACATCTGCCCAGCATCGATCGCCCGCGCGCTGATCGTCCCTGGCGCCATTTCCACCAGTCAGTCCGGTTAAGTGGAGCCCTACTCTGCGTTATTCGTCGGAGACATCTGGCCTGCAGCAGCAGCCTTTCCGCACCAGCCACGGGCGACGTCGCGTTTGCCACCCCTCTTCGCCTTGCCCGGAACACGCGGGCAAGATCGACTTCACGTCCTCTCATGCTTGATATGCGCGCGACAATTCGCCCACTAGGACGCCCCGAATCCGGCAGGCTCGAAGATGAGCCATGAGTGGTTGCGCCGGCGGTTTGGTCCACCTACGTCAGTTCGGCAGCCCACCCGGGAGTTGCCCGGAAGTGTCGGTCTCAGGGTCTACGGTTGCCGAACACAACCCACTGTTGCCACTGCGAACGGCTTGACCGATGACCTCAACCCCACTTCGGATCTGGGACGACAACCCCAGCCTTGTCGACCTTCTCGGGTTCGACGCCGTTGTCGCGCCCGTGCTTCAAGCCATCCGAACCCCAGACGCGGGGCCATTGGCCATCGGCGTTCACAGCCCTTGGGGAGGCGGCAAGTCCACAGTCCTCAACCTCCTGGACCACGCTCTAGAGGATGACCCGAAGGTGCTCGTCATCCGGTCAGACCCGTGGCAATACGACAACCATGACGACGTCCGCGGAGACCTGATTGCAGAGATTCTCGACCAGGTCGGCGCGGGGTTCAAAGAGAACGCTGGCGTCAAGGACAAGCTGAACGACCTCCGGAAGCGTCTCAGCTGGGGCCGCATCGGCCTGGCTCTCGGCAAGGGTGCGGTGCTCATGCAATGGGACCCTGACGAGCTCGTCGAGGCGTTCACGCCGCGAGGACGTGCCGATGACCGGTCCATGGCGGGCTTCAAAATCGAGTTCGCGGACCTCGTCAATGCGCTACCCGATGTTGACCGGGTCGTCGTCCTCGTCGACGACCTGGACCGCTGTATCCCGGCGGCGGTGATGGCGACGCTCGAAGGCATCAAGCTCTTCCTCGCCGTGCCCCGGATGGTGTTCGTGATCGCTGCCGACCAGGACATGGTCCGCGAGTCGATCGCCGCGAGCCTCGGCGAGACCAACCGAAGCGCCAAATTCGCCCTGAGGTACCTCGAGAAGATCATCCAGCTTCCCGTCGCGCTACCTCGCCTCGGCTCCCAAGACGCTGAGGCGTACGTCGGCATCCTTCTGGCAGCCGAAGACGGAGCGACACCCGAGCAGTCACTCGCGTTGGCGCAGCACTGTGCGAAGCGTCGGATCGCCGGACTCACACCCCTCCTCGGCGGCCTCGACGAGCTCAACTGGAAGCCCACTTCTGCGACGCTCGCGTTGGCCGCGCAACTGACCGACGGGCTGTCCGCAGATCGATTGGCCAACCCGCGTCAGGTCAAGAGGTTCCTGAACGCCTACGGCGTGCGCCGCACCTTGGCAACAGCCCGAAGCGTGACGATCACCCCGGCAGTGCTGATGAAGCTACTTCTGCTCGAGGACCTCCACAGCACCTCGTTTCAGACTCTCGCAGCAACCCCCCGACCTGAGCGCGGTGCACTTCTTGCCGGCTGGGAGGCGTGGGCGAAGTCGAGCGGGCCGGTGACCACCAAGCCCGCCAAGAAGTCGGGCTCCAGCGGCAAGCCCGCCCCACCGCCCAAGCTGCCAGCTGGCATCGCGGAAGACAGCCGTCACTGGGCCGCGTCCGAGCCGGCGCTTGCCGACCTGGACCTCTCCTCCTACATCGACCTCGCCGCATCCCTCCTCAACGTTCGCTCCGGAGCTCAAGCAAGTGACGACACCATTCGTCTCGTCGGCGACCTGCTCGGCCCGAACGACTCCGTCCGCGAAGCTGCGGTGGTGGACCTGGTGAAGCTCGATGAAGCTGACCAGCGCGCGGCGATGGAGCTCACGATCCAACAGGGCCGGAAGCTCGACGACCTCGACCGCCTCTTTGAGGTCGTCATCACATGGGCGGACAACACCCCGGCGCTGCTCGACCTAGTCCTGGCTGCGGCCGACGAACACTATGGCCGCCTGACGACAGGCGCCATCGTCAACATGACACAGGCACAACAAGCCGAGCGCTACAAGCCGCTCGTGGAGCGCATCGCCGCAGACACCACGCAAGACGACATGGTCCGTGAGGCCGCGGCCATGTTCCTGGAGGTCTGAGTGGGTACCAACGCCGCCTACGGCGGGAGTGGCGCCAAGCCTTGGGAGACGGTCCGTGACGAGTGGATGGCACTGGACACTTCCTCCGGTCCCGACGGTGTAATCATCGACGCGAACCCGCAGGAGGACACGGGTAGCGACCAGACGGTGACCAGTCCTGCCGACAGCCTGATCGGGGCGATCGCCGCCGCGCTGATCGCCGAGGATGCCGCCGCTGCGCGCCCTAAGGTGCCCACCGTCCCGCTGTCCCAGGTCCTGCCGCGTCGCCGTGGCGGCAGTGGAGGCGGAAGCGGAGGCAGCGGCAGCGGCAGCGGCGGCAGCCGCGCGGGAAGTGGCTCATCAGGAGCCGGACGTCGGATAACCAGCCAAGCGGCCCGGGGCGGCAGTGCGATCGGAGCAGCCGCTGCCTACCGGGACCGTGACGCTGACGCGCTTGCCGGCTTTGGCCTCACGCTCCAGGAACTCGACGCCCTTTCGACCCGACAACGATGCGCGAGGATCCTTGATGTCGCAATCGGCGAGGCCGGCCATCCAGACGAACAGGCGATGCGCCACGCGGCCCTCGAGCAGATGAAGACCATCCTCAACACTGCTCCGGACGCCCCACCTGTCTCCGGACTGGAGGCCATCCGGGGCTTTATCAGCGAGCTGCTGGTGCGCATCGGCATCATCGAGCTTCGTGACCAGTTCCTAGCCCAGGTGCTCACGCACGAGCAGGCAGCCGCACGTGAAGCGAGCTTGCGGACCTTCGTCCGAGCGAAGACCCGAGGCCTCAGCCTGGCCAAGTACGGGATGGTGTCGACCAGCGCCATGCACCAAGTCGCCCGCCAGATGAGCGCGGACGTCCTCCGTCTGCTGAGGGGGAAGTGAGATGGCAACAGGCGGGAGTTACACCATCCGAGCCGCGAAAGACCTAGCAGCCGACGATCCGGGTCATGTGGCACTCGCCTGGCCGCGGTTCCCGGGCGGCGCCACCGCCGCGGTCGAGTCCGAACTGGGCTGGGATCTTTCCCCGCTTTTAGGTCTGACGCCAGCTGTCGCGGATCTGGTCCACCTCGCGGTTGGAGCGTACCTCGCGGACCGTCGAACGCCACGGGGAGTTCGCTTCTCCCGGAATATGGCGCTGCGAGTGGCTGTGCTCGACCCGAGCCTGTGGGGCACCGGGACACTCGAGGCTGCCGCCGACCTCCTTGCGTGGCTCACTGGAGATGACTGGACCCTCTCCGTGACCCCAGCCGCATCGATCGACCTTCCGGGTGCGTTTCCCGTACCGACGTCCGAACCGGTGAGTCTGCTGAGCGGCGGCCTGGACTCGTTCTTAGGCGCGATCACCCACCTCGACGCGGGGGCCAGGCCGATGTTTCTCGGCCACAAGGACACCTCAACCGCAATCAGGCACGCGCAAACGACGGTGGGAACGTGGCTCGCCCAGCACTACACCCCGGCGCCTTCGTACACGCGATTCGCGATCACCGGAAGGGTTCGTCCTGAGCCCACGAGCCGTAGCCGCGCCTTCATGTTCCAGAGTCTTGGAGTGGCCGCGGCTGTCAGTAGAAGCACTTCCCGACTGGTTGTCGCCGAGAACGGCTACACGAGTATCAACCTTCCCCTGCGCGCCAACCGTGGAGGCGCTCTTTCCACGCGGTCGACACACCCGGTCACGTTCGACCGTGTTCAACGACTAGTCGATGCTCTCGACATCGACGTTGCCATTGAGAACCCCTTCGAGTGGATGACCAAGGGTGAGGCCATGGCGAGTGTCGTTGCCGGAAGGCCGCCGAGCGGATGGGACATCTCGGCCGCCTCGACCATCTCCTGCGGAAAACTGGGCGGGAACTTCTTCGAGGGCTCGCCGAACATCAACTGCGGCCTCTGCGTTCCCTGCCTGGTGCGTCGCGGAACCTTCATTGCCGCCGAGGTCGCGGATGCGACCAGGTACCTAATCAACGAGATCACCGGCGCGCAGCGTGGGCACCTGATCGACGTACGTCGCGGAGATATCGAGGCGGTTAGATCCGCCGTATCCGCTGGCGTCGACAGCAACGCGATCGATGCCGGAACCTGGCCGGACGGGTACGACCTCGACCGAGCCGAAGATCTCGTCGCCCGCGGTTTGCACGAACTCGGCATGGTCGAACTCCCGTGACTTTCGCGCTACCGCCCTTGGATTGTCACGCGCACATCGCACCCGACGTCACAAGGGCACAGCTCGAACGCCTAGGAGATGCTCACGTGTTCGCGATGACCCGAAGCCTCGCTGAAGCCAGCTACGCTTCAACCCGTTCCGACGTCACGGTTACGTGGGCGGTCGGAGCGCATCCTGGACGGGCCAAGGCTCTTGCGCAGTACGACCCCGGCCAGTTTCGCTCGGTCGCGTCACGCTTCGCTGTCGTCGGCGAAGTCGGCCTTGACCGGCGCGGATCGCCGAGCAACCAAGAGCGAGTCTTCGACGATGTCTTGACGGCCTGCGCAGAACTGCCGGTGTTGATCTCAGTCCACTCGACGGGGCGGACTCGCGAAGTAGTGGAGCGGATCGAGCAGCACGCCCTACGCGGCGTGATTCTTCACTGGTTCCTCGGGACACAGGATGAGTGCGCGCGAGCTGCTGCGGCGGGCGCGTACTTCTCCGTGAACACCGCGATGCCGGCCGAACTCGTCGCAACGCTGCCCCGCGACCGCGTCCTCCCAGAGACGGACTTTCCAGCGAAGCGGGTCACGGCGGCCATACCGGGCGACACCCACCCACTGGAGGCGCAGCTTTCCACGATCTGGAGAGAGCCTGCCGAGACGATTCGCCACACGCTCTGGCGGAACCTCCGAACGGTCTCCATAGTCAGTGGCGCGATCGACAAGGTCTCCGAATCACTGGCCGACCAACTCCTATCGGTGTAGGGATGGCGTGCATGAAGTCCTTGACCCCCTGGCACCACCTAGTGGATCTGCGGCTTCGGTAGTCAAGAGGTCGGCTCGAACCGGCAGTTGATGCTGCCCCCAGGAAGCTGCTGGCCGGAAGCGATGAACTCGTTGATGGCACGAAGTTTGCTCCGCACCCCGCTGTCCAGCATCCAGGAGATGGTGCTGACAAGATCCCGCCGCATCTCCGGAAGTCCCGTAGCCCGCCACAACACGGGACCGACAGACCAGCGTGCCGCCGGTCGAGGTTCCAGGCGACAAACCCGGGGCGGGCAGCAGACGTCCGTACAGGACGGTGCCCTACCTTGCTTGCCGACCTCAGTCGGTGTCGGTGTCGGGTGAGAGCATCATCGCGTGGAGGACAGGCGAGGGCTCGCCGATCGGCGCGCGATGGCTGTGGTCACGGCTTACGAGCGAGCACGCGGGGCGACACTGACGGACGTGAGCCCGGGCCGAGACCGGCGCTTGAGCCACGTCATTGAGCAGCTTGGAGGCACGGCGCCACACGTCGCCAGCGCTGACTTCATCTCGAGCCTGTTCGACGAGACCCGAATCATCGAGGTCAAGGGCAGGGGGTCCTCAGGTCCGATCACGGTGATCGAGCGGGAACGGGACACCTTCTTGGCAGCGACGGTGCACTCATGGCTCTACGTCGTCTGGAACACCACGCAGGCGCTCGAGTACCGGCTCTGGCTGCTGCGGCACCCGGCCCGGTTGCCGTGGGTCGAGACCCGCGCGGCCGAAAGACCCCCCGGCGGGGCCAGAGGTGCTCGACACGAGGCCGCGTTTGACTGTCAGCCAGCAGACATCGAACGGCTCGGGGTCGAGGTTGACCTCACCGGTCTCGACCTCCCACCGAAGGACTAGTGAGCGGGTCTCGGCGGGATGTCGGCAGTTGTCCACACGTCCGCTGGACCACCTCACCACCTCACCACGTCACCAGCTCCGGGATGCTTTGCACGGCGATGGCCATCGAGGTGAGCTGTGCAAAGCGTCGAGCGGTCGTCTGTGCAATCTGTGCTCCACCTCGACAACGGCCGCCGCCGACTCCGGCCGCATCTTGCCCACCAGCCCCCGCCGCCGCTGCTTCTTCCTCCCCGCTGGTGCTGCGCAGCTACAGCAGGCGACCCGCCGCCGCCGCTGCTGCCCCCTGCCGAGGGGTCGATGCCTTGCACTCGGGACGGTTCATCCCGTGACAGCCGCAAAGCCGTCCACCGCGAGGGATTCAAGTTCATCGAGCGCTCGCCGAGCTGCGTCAGCCGCATTCCGGTCACGCTCGGCCAGCCCGCTGGCCACGAACTCGTCTTCGTCCAGACGAAGCACCGTCACACGGTCTCCCGACACCCATAGGTCCAAGAACAGATCTTCAGAGAGAAGGCGTTCCCCGATGACCAGGGCCGGCCGTGCCACATCGCAGTACCAGCCCTTCAGTCGACCGTCCGCGTCCCGGACCTCCTTGATGGCGTACCACCGGTCGCGCCAATAGTGCTCGGTCCACACGTCGTCTCTCTCGAAGCGGACATAGCCGACGTCACGAGCACTGACCTCGGCCCACTTCGCGCGCACGACGACGTCGTCTCCGTCGTCTAACAGGACCTCAGCGGAATATTCGAGGTACGGCGGCTCACCGTCGTGGAAGAGCGCGACCGTCAACGTGGAGGGGTCATCGACCAGCGGCGAAGAGTCCGCGCGGCCGTTGGCGGTACCCATACCTGGATTGTGGCAGGGCTGCGGAGTCATCATGGGGAATCCGCTGGTCGGTCGGCGTCGAGCCACTTTGCAGAGCCGTGCTCGGCGACGCGATCTACGCAATGTGTCGTGCGGGCGGTCGCGCAATCTTGGTTGCATCTCGACAGATGCGCTCAATCTTGTAAAAACGGCCCTCGTGCGGCCCAGTCTCATTGACCCGCGACATGAGTCCGGCGCACCCTGATGACGTGGACTACTGGACGATCGAGGTGCTGGATGGAGAGCTCTCCGCTCTGCGCTGGCGCGACGCCTATGGCGACGCGCTGGTCGAGGCGGCCCACACCAACCTCGTCCTGGACTGGCAGTGGACTTCGCACCCATGGGGCGTCGCTCTCGAGCTCGGCTTCGTCGACGAGGATCACTGGCTACGGTTCCGGGCACTGCCAGTCGTCCGCGCCGCCCTAGACGCCGCGCCCGACCGCGTCTCAGGACTGTTGATCTACCCTGGCCGCGGCGGATCCCAAGGATCGTTGATGCCACGTCGGCCGCGACCCGCGCCGACATCCGCTGCGGCTGCAGCGCCTCTGCCCGTTCAGCACCTCCAGCTCAACATCCCTGCCCGCCTCCAACCGAGCCCGTTCCAGGCCGTCTGACCCAACAACTCGCCGGCGTCACCCACGACTCTCGAGGGCCCCCACGGGTGGCGGTGCAGTTCTCGATTCAGATCAGAGCAAGTCATCGAGGCGTCCGGCGGCGCCCTCGGGCGCGTAAGCCTGGGCGACCTCGCCGGTGCCCACAATCCGCAGCTCGCCATCGCCCTCGCCGGCGTACGCCGCGTCGCCGCGGCGCAGATGCAGCATCTCGTCGCGCTCGTTGAGGAGGGTGACCTCGCCGCCGGTGCACACCAGCAGGCGCGGGCCGGACGCGGGCAGGATTACTCCGGCCGGATCAGCCTGCGAGCTCTGCGTGATCGAGAGCGCGAACTCGCGGGTGGGGCTGAACACGTCGGTCGACGTACCGAAGAGCTGGGGCGTGACTCGGGCAACCCGGGACATGCCCTCCTCCAGGCAAAGGACGAGGCCGGCGGGGTCGATGTGCTTGGTGGTGAGGCCGGCGCGCAGCACGTTGTCGGAGGAGACCATGACCTCCAGGCACATGCCGTTGAGGTGGGCGTGGATGATCCCCGTATCGAGGTAAGCCGCCTCCCCGGGCTGGAGCGTGAGCCGGTTGAGTAGCAGCGAGACGAGCACACCGACGTCGCCGGGCTAGAACTTCTCGATCTCGATGGCCGTCGTGTAGGCCCGCTTGATATCAATGCCGTCGGCGAGCGCATCGCGGCACTGGTCCATGATGGCGGCGATGTCCTCGGGGCTGGGAGGCTCGAGGAGCAGGTCCTCGACGAGGTGGACGATGCCCGCGAAGCCGGGGTTGCTGCGCAGCCGCTTGGTGAGGTTTCCCACGACGGGGTGCGGCAGCGGCATGAGCACGCGCAGGATCTCGGCGGTCGGCCGGAATCCGGCCAGGGTGTCGAAGGTGGACAGCGCGACAACCATCTCGGGCTTGGGTCGCGGGTCCTTAAACACCCGCCCCGGTGCGGTCAGCAAGACGCCACGCGCCTCCTCGGCGGCATACCCCGCCCGAGCCCGAGCCGAGTTCGGGTGCACCTGGATCGAGAGCGGACGCTCAGCGGCGAGCACCTTCAGCATGAAGCTGAGCTCGCCGGCCACCTCGGTGAGCGGTCGCGCGTGGCCGTGGCCGTCGACGATCTGGGCGGTACCCATCGGGTGGGTCCCCAGCCATACCTCCGCCACCGGGCCGCCCTCGGGCGTGCGGCGCTGGAAGCCCGGGATCGCGTCGGTCGAGCCCCAGTCGTAGGCCTGAGTTGGGCACTCGAGGGGGAACAAGGAGAGGACCTCCTGATGGGGGACCGGCCGGTGAGACTTTAGTACCTCCGATGAATTGCTTGTGGGGCTGTCCCAAGAGCCGTCTCGCTGTCAGTGGGCACACCTAGCGTGTTGGCCATGCAACAGAGAGAGCCCGGGGTCGTGCCTGACGTCCAGTCTGCGCGGCCTTGGCACGCCTCTCTTGGGCGGGCAGACGTCCAACCGCCGCGACTTGCACGTGGGGCCGGGGCCTTCGCGGAAGAACAACGTCGCCCGATCGCGGCCGAACTCAGACGCGTCTACGGGCTCGCCATGCTCAACCTC
>JAABUP010006256.1_pt1 | contig 17164 bp, 26 predicted proteins | sample 5559201 | NCBI WGS metagenome assembly JAABUP01 (sample SAMN10711887, study PRJNA513373) | rock metagenome | isolation source: Antarctica rocks | place: Antarctica
CCTAAACACAATCAATGACAGCCCTAGTACATGCATCATTTCAATTTTGCTGGCTGTGAGCGGCAATAATTAAGTGTACATCAAAAGTTGACAGACCTGACCTGGTTGGGCAGCAAAAAGCTTCTTTGAGTGCATATTGAAGTCTGGCAAGGAGGTCAAAGGCACCATGTATGTGGCAGGTTTGTTAGACAATGCAGCATGAGACCAGTCTGCATTGCCAGGAGCTGTGGCTGTGTCGACTAGGCTCAGAACAAATTCAGCCGGCTGAATCCTCAGCTGAGATGCTGCGACGTGATGCCTCTCTACCTTGTGGCCTCCATATATATACATAAAGATTGCCCTGTGTGAGTAGGTTGCTGCTATCTGCTTTGCAGCTCGCCTAAGCCACTGTGTGTTGTCTGCCCACTGGGTGGCTTGCTTTGAATTCTCACACACATAGGCACGTACTGTCTGCGGGCGTAAAGGGGTGAAATTGGACCTGGCTAGTTGATTGTGATGGAAGCTGCTGGCGGAAGAAAGGTACAGCTGCTGGCTTCAGAAATACCTGTCTGAAGATGTGGAGACGCGAAGTAATGACACTGTGTCTTGCTGTCGGCAAAAACAGTCAAGGAAGTTGAGGAAGTTTTGCTAACGAGCTCAGCTGTCTTGTTCAGCAGCCTAAAGCATGCAGAATCAAAGCCATCAGGGGGCTTGACCGTGTCCCCCATGTGCAGTGTGCACGACAGAGTCGGGTTGGGACGAATAGAAGTCGATGCATATGCATGTAAGCGTGCACGGTGCACAGTGGACGCTCGGTACAGTACAACGCTGCATGGTGCAGACCGAAGCACTCTAAGGATTGGGGCTTGCCTGGCCCTCCAGTCCAACAAAGAAACTTCACAAACCAATTCTGCGACTCTAGAACGCGTTTGTGGCACCCTGCGGGTATGCCGAGGCCGATGTAAGGTGATCACTCACCAGAAGTTCCAAAATGGCAATCTGCGGGAGGCTGCAAAGTTAGCCCGGAATGACTCCGCTGTGTCAGCAGAGACTACAATGACCCTTGCAAGAGCTGAGATGGGCAGGAAGCCTTTGGATCAAGGCCTGTCGCTGAGGTTTGAAAAGCACGAGGTTGTATTGCAGTTCGACATGTCGCAATTGCACTCCCAATTTCACCAACTGAAATCGCCCGTAAACATGCCCTTTGTCATGTGGGTCTCAGGTACCTCAAGCCTCCTGAGGAGTTCAACGCAGGTGTCATCGGCTCACTTCGCATGAACTTTTGTGAACGAGCCAAAGACGGCAGCTCTTACCCACACTTGCAATTGACAACACCTTTGCAGTACCATTGCGACATTCAACGAGGGTGTGCTGCTCGCGCAATCCCGGATCAGGCTAGGCTAGTCAGTGAGGGTCTTTCTGCTTGAGATCCGTCGGAGCTCCTCATGGTAGAAGAATACCAACTACTTTGCTGCTGAACGACACAAGTTCTGCGTCGAATGATACAAAACCCTGCCTGTTTGTGCTGTAGGCAACGCCTCTCTATCCACCTATTTCACAGCGACTGTATCCTACACTGGCCATAGCATCCATCAGTGCGGGCTTGGCACTGTCGGCGATCTTCTTCGTGTGAGTTTGCGCGCTTGCTGGAAAGCTTGCCGGTTTTCAAGCTGTTCATCAGCTGAAGCATGCAGGTACGAGGTCACCAAGACAAAATACACACGCAAGCTAGCACAAGAGGCTGTGTTAGCAGGAGTGTCCTCTGTTTTATTGGTGAGATTTCTGACAAGTTTTGCATGAAGCAATGGAGCCATGCCATAGCTATCAGCCTGACTCACTGTCATGTCCTGCACAGGGGTTTGGGACTTTATTCCTGCTGCTATGGACAGGTGTGTATGTCTGAATGGCAGACCCTTTACAAAGCAGTTGATCTGCATGTACAGCAGCACACGACTGGCAAAAAGCTATAAGGCAACTGGCATGCAATGCTTAGCACCTTTAAAGAGTGCATACAATGGAGCCTCACTTCATTCCAGATGCTTACTGTGCAATGAAAGCTTCCAGCAAGAAGGAGCTTGATGACATTTGGAGCGTATGTCACCCCGGATGTCCTGCTATTAGCATTGACACACTCGGCAGCATAGGACACAGCCTTTGCCTTAAAGAAATCTTCACGTCATGCTTACAGTTGTATGCAACCCCATGCTGACGCCGTACTCCGTCTTTTGAACCAATGATCCTGTTGACTACCCTATACCAGCTAAATGTGAAGTTGTGAAGCGTGTTCCAAAGGTAGTTGTGTTAAGGTAACACATTTACTTCAATTCACACCCTTGTAGCAAGGCTAAGCTGCCAACTCAGCTGATCAGATGCAAGGATGATGTTGCATTCATTCTGGATTCGTAGGATTACAGCATGATAAGTGCTTCTAGCGAGTCACTGCTAACTGTAGTCGGTAACTGCCTGAGGCTTTAAATCAAAGCATGCGCGCAAAGCTCTTGCATCAGTACATCCTTGGGAGCTGTTACATGGGACTACATAGAGTTTACAAGCAAAGAACTTCTTGTATAAGTGATACAACAACTTACACTGTACTGTGTATCATGCACATGATCCCATTTGTACCCTGCGTGTCTGTTACGTCACCGTACATTGACAATTGAATTTACTTTGTGCTAGAACATCAACAACCTCTATATGCAGCAATTCGCCTTCAAACAAGCAGACTTGTGCATGCTGATGTCAACACAACTAAATACCAGACCTGACACACAAATCATTGAACACAGACCCTCTTGGTACAGAGCAGCAATACAGAATACAGGCTGGTTGCACAAATGCCAAGACCACATGCTATTCCAACGGAGCTTTGTCCTGCTCATTGGGCAATGCAAAGTCAGTGATGGCATTTCGAAGATTGTTTTCATTAATGCCTGTCAATGTCTGCCCAAGCCTTCTGTCGCGGTACAAGAAAAAGGTTGGTGTGGCGCGGACATCAAGCTTCATCATCAGTCTCTGCATACAGCTAATCTCAGTGCACATATGACTGTGACATGCCAAAGGCTTTAGCTAACACTGGCTTTCAGAGCATTCCGCACAAGCTGAGTGCATCAGGAACAAGCGTTGAGTGCAAAACCCCTGCAAGCCTCTAGCACTTACCCTTGTGTCATTTGTCTCATCACCCATGATGTCCAAGAATATGGCATCTTCAAACTGCTCAGCCAAGCGCTGAAATTTCCTTCCGAACATCTTGCAGGGACGGCAGCCTTGTGCCTTGCACATCAGTACAATCAGCCTGCCTGGATTCTGCTCAATTACATCCTGGAACTCTTGAGACGAGTGTAACTGCAAGCACATGCAGGCCGTTGGCACATGCAGGCCATTGTCACAGCTTGTAATCAATACAAGCATGGGACGTTGCATGTGCGACATGTAAGCTGTCTAGGTATGACAAACTAAGCCAAACTGATTTAGCGGTGATCCAGGACTCACTGAGCTAACTGAAGGTGGTGCTGCTGTACTTTCTGCAGCTGCTGGTGCTGCGAATGTGATGATGTGGTCGCGTGAGCTTTGCAGAGCACAAGTATTCGCAACAGGGGCAGACTGGGTCTTTAGGGTCGAGCTGCAGGATCCTTGAACAGGGGGCAGTCTGCAGGGCCTGCTGGAAATTGCGCTACATCGTCGATTCCCTAGATGTATTCTCGCAACGCGCCCACCTCGACAGGTGCAGCTTGGCAGCAAAGCAAGGCACCGCAGACAGTCGTTCGAAAAAAGCAGGACATGGCCACAAGGCCTCATCGGTTGAAGTGCCCTCAAGAGCAGTTTTTTTTTTGTTGCTCAAGCGCCAAGACGCTGGACCAAAGTCACCATAACAAAAAGGGTAGAGCCTAGCTTTCACTGCACATTTTGCAGAGTTTGAACTAGTGCTCGAGCCAAAATCTTGCGTTGTCTCAACAGGCTGCTTGCTGGGTGCAGTTGCAAAAGTGTATTGCGTTTCCCGACTATGTAGCAGTAGACTATATTGCTGTACCAGCGAGGTGTCTGCGCGTCGCTAAAGGTCACGGCAGCAACGTCATGTGCGCATGTGGTACGTGCGCTCCTCTTCTTCGGTCTGTCACAGCTGAAAGTGCCCAGCAATGCTGGGCCAGCAAGGTACACGGTCGTGGTCGACTATATAGGCCTTTCTCGGGTGCTTGTGATCTGAGTCAGGGCACAGTCACAAATGTGGTAAGACATTCTGCTACTAGTCATCGACTTCTTGCACGGAATTGCGTGCAGATCACATACATGCTGTCACGCACTGCGGGCTCGCTTGTTCGATTTGCTGCTGGAGACATACTCATGTTATGGATAGCCGCAGAAGTCCAGCGTTTTCTTTTTATGTGCATAAACACTCCAAGTCTGTGGTTGTGGCACAGGTTCTTCTATGCAGCCTCTGTGCCCTTGCTTGTTGCCGCAATAATATATGGGTTGAGCTACATGCCCAGTCGCAGAAGCAGCTGGGCTGTCAAGCTGGACGTGGGCCTGGCCTGGTTCTCAGCACTATCTGTTTTGATTTTGGTGCCAACCGATGTTGCAAGCACGCTACAGGTAGACACAACTTGTGCCTGAGGCTGTCACGCTACATGCCGTGAAACCAAATCGCAAGGAAATGACTCACGTGCATCACCAACTTTAACCCTGCTCTTACAGGGAACATCACCTCCATTGCTAGTGACCTGGTGGAGAGTTGCATACTGGTATGGATTTGCAGTCCAGTTCACCCTGCTCCCCTTTCACCAAGAATATGCAGACTCAGGTCACTTCACCATCGGTGACCGCATCACCACAGCAATCAGAAACAACTTGATCTTTTATGCTGTCCTGGTGGTGAGATCCTCACCTCTTTCTTGTATGCTGCACTTTGCTTGCAAGGGTTCAGCATAGATTGCCAGGCTGACCTTGTATATGCTTACTTTCTGTTCAGCGCACCTGCTCATACAGACTTACAGGCATCTGACAAATACGCTGTATGTAAGCGTTCTTCTGCCATAACTACCGTCATCTGCAGCCATCTTGCTTTGTGGAAACCTCCATTGTTCTCACCAGCTGTGTTGGCCTCAGTGTCTCTTTGACCTTTGTCTCACCATGCTGGTTGGAGACGTGACATCAAGTAGGGTTCCCCCATGTGTGCACCACATCTGACCTTACAAGATGCGTGTCGCTGTGCTGTTCACACCTGCGCAAAGGCCTTTTGCCAACAGTCAAGTACTCACTTACATCAATGCTATATTGTCATGGCAGATCCTTGTAAGATGTGTCAATATAATCTTCTCTGGAGGTCTGAGGCTCATCTCTTACAAAGCCTGCAACAGAACGCATGGCAGACGCTCTGATCGCTGTCATGTTGCTGCAGGCACTGGCTGTGGCAGGGATCTTGCTGTTACTAATGACAAAGAACCTGGCTCCAAGCAATGTACTGGGTTTCTGTGTGGCAGCATCCAACGCCTTTGGTTTGATTGCTGGCATCTTCGTCATGGGGTATGGGTTGGTGGCCATACCTAGAGAGCTGTGGCGCACTGCTGATACCAAAAACTACAGGAAACTGCTGTTTCACCGCGCTGGTGTCCAGGCCGAGAAAGCCATGTCAGCGCATGCGTAAGTCATTTTCAGCACAACGTGCTAATTTTTAAACTGCCAGCCATGTGCAATTGCATGTGTGCAAACAGCAGACGCCAGGGCAAGCAGTTGTCCAGGCCCAGCCATGAGGCCAGCGTGTGCAAATTGCATTTTCTGGCTTTTGCATTTCACAGCAGTAATGTGAGATGCTACTTGTACAGACCCCAAGAAAAGGAGCAGGCTGATGCTCAAGCTCATCCATCATCTTCGCCTACTGCATAAGTTTACAAAGCTTATTGCTTAAGTCCATAAATCATGTCAAATGTGATGCGGTGTCTTGCTGAACCAAAAACGGCAAAATGTTCCCAGCTTGCACCCATGCAATGCCTATCAGCACAGCAAAGGCAAGACCCAGTAGCGCAAGGCAGACTCCAAAGGCAGTGTGTTGAAGATCACTCTGCTTGTGCAGAGAGATGAGTCAAGTGGTAGCCCTTGTCCACAAGGTGAAGGGCACTTTCCGGCGCAACGACCCTTTTGTGAAATACATGGATAAGATTGTCAGCACTGCAGATTCCCATGCAGCTGAGACGCAACCAGCTGCTGTAGATCTGGATGATGACATCGATGTGGATTTCTTTGACAGGCAGGACCTGGGTGTCCTCAACAGGCGACTCAGAAAGGTACGTATCTTCCACTCATCCATAATCCTGCAAGTGGGTGATGGACCTCCCCCCCTTCTACCTTCCAAATTGCCTTGATTGCATAGCTCTTGAGTGGGATCAAGATGCATGCAGCAGTGCAAGATGGAAGGCAATTGCCTAGTGTATAACAGAGCGTGTGCAGGCGCGAAGACGGGGACAGTGTGAAGTTGCTCTTCTTTGTGCCTGCACACAACACCCCTCATTGTTTCGCAGCATTGAGACAAGCAACTGAACAATATTTTCTGTGGGTGCATATGAGTGCCTCAAGTTGCAATCTATTCATATATATGCTGCTGGATTTCCCATCTCTTTGTCAGGTGACACTGTGCTATTGGGTGTTGTGCAGGGCATTGAGAATTATGAGCGAGAGAAAGCACTTTATGATGGCATTGTCATGGAGTATCTAGAGTTGGAAGATATTGTGCGGAATCAAAGCAACCCGGGGGGGCCCTACAGCTCCACCCTGCACAGAGCCCTGCCCACCTTCCTGGCCTACATGGAATGGTGGTGGAAGTGTGTCCTGAGGGGGCCGGTCCTCAGGCAAGTGCAAAACTGCTGGATATACTTCAAATCATTTTTTGGAGCTTACATACAGTCTGTGAGCGCTCAATCTTGATATATCTCGTGATCTGCAACGTCGTTGGCCATCTTTGCTGCTCGACACTTGCATACAGCATTGACCTTGTTGGGTCAGTAGGCGGGCCTGAGCATACATGAAAGTGCATCATTGCTATACCAGCCTCTGAATATCCTGGCTGACTTGAGCTGCAAGGTTCCATTTACGTCATTGGTTGCACATGTGTCTCCCCTAGGCTCAGGTATGTACAGTCCCGCAGTCCTGCAGTAGCTCCATGTTTGGCAAGGGTTTGTCTCAAAAGAAATACTTACATGCTGTTACTCAGTCCATGAAGGTGTGCATGCTAAGCTCTTTCTCATGCGCTGCAGGTTGGTGTCTGTGCTGCTGGCAGCGTTCTCCCTCTGCATAGTCTTAGCTGAAGCAACCATATCCGGAGCTCTACCCAATCTGTCCGTCTTCTCCAAGATCCTTCACAATACTGCTAACCACCAGTTCACCACAGAGCTGCTCACGTTCCTGTTTCTTTGCTACCCCTGCCTGTGTGCCTACTACGCCATCTTCAAGCTGGGGAGATTCAACTTCTACCTGCTTGTACCCGGGTATGCTTCCTCTGATCTCTGTGATGTCGCTGCTTTTCTTGTTTACAGCCTTTGCTTCATGTTGCCTCATCACACATTCCTGCTGCTCTTCTTTGCAGCTCTTGCAACGTGTCCTTGTCATGTTGCTGCTGCTCTTGCTTGCAGTGCCTGTAGTGTGTCTTGGTTGCATGGCTGTTCATGCAACGTAATTCAGCTCAATCTTTTTCTGCGGCATGCTCAGAGCATTGATCACAGTAGGTCTTTCTTGCATGGTCATGCAGTTGGTTCACATTCAGCTGAATCCCTTTCCGTACCAAACAAAAAGCACTGACCTGTAGCATGGCCAAGCAAGGCTTTCTCATCACCCTGTTCCTATTGTCAAGCCAACATGTGCATGGTGCAAGCAATGGTGGACTGTAACAAGACAAGTGTGACCGTGCAGACATACAGCACCCTACTCACTGCTGGCAAATGGATTGCTGATGTGCCATTTTGCCGCGCCGCTGGCGTTCAACTTCATGGCAGCTGTCGCCATCCCTCCCTCCTCACGACACTCTGAAGGCGACTACGATGTCCAAGACACAGTGAGTAACCTCTTTGAGCATCTGCAAGTCACATGCTTGTCATCTGTGTTGTTGAGTGTGTTGAAACATTCTTGTCAGCACGCTCTTGCAGCAGAATGTTGTTCTATTGTGCATCGGCTGTCTGCATCAACAGCTGGAATGGAGCTGCACAGTCAGGTCATACCATGGTGGTGGGATGCATGCAGGCCTTCTATGCTGAGTTTGGGGAGCTGATGATGCGTCAGCCTGTGATAGGTCTGGATTTCCAGTCTTACCTACCCACTGCCATCGTTCCATACATGCTGCTGCTGGTCTTCAACGTCTTCAACAGGTATGACTTTACATTTTGAATTTGTGTGTGTGTGTGTGTGTGTGTGTGTGTGTGTGTGTGTGTGGGACGCTTCTCTTCCTGCTAGTCTTGCACATCTTCACCAGGCATGTTTTCCAATGTCCATTTCTGCTTGTGTCTGGGACTTTCCTCTTCCTGCTGGTCTCCAGTGTCTTCAACAGGTATGTCAATTCATTTTGCACTTTTGCTTGTTTCTGGGAAGTCCTTCCTGTCTGTCCCAATTTAGTAGCCCTTGCCGATGTCACCTGTAGCTAACATACATGCTGCTAGAGTGCACCAATAGACAGCGTGTATGCAATGTATCAGCTCAAGCAGAATTGTTCATGCAAGAAATGTTCATGCAAGAAATGTTCATGCAAGAATTGCACAGTAGACGTGGGTGTACTCTGTGGCCTCTCTCCTGGCATGCAGCATGCAGAGTGGATTGTGGCTGAGTCAGCAAGCACGTGCACTTTTCTTGCCACAATTTGCAGGGAGGAGTTTGTGCTATCATTGGTGATGCTCCAGGTTGTCTGGGGGAACAACCAACTCATTGACAGCATCTGCATGCATCTGCTTTGCTGGAACCTTACAAGCAGCATTGTCTGTCTCCTAGGCTTGCATGGATTGGGCGTCTTGAGACAGACCCCTACAAATCTACAGAACAAACAATGCTGCTTTTGCCAAAGTCTAGCAACGCAGATATGGTGCAGATGCTGACGTTGGGTGGTCTGTTTTCTCAGTCAATCTGGAGCATCACCAACAGCTGCACAAACTCAGTCTTGCACAGTCTTTCTGGGAATCCACCATTGGACGTCCTGAAACAAGACTTGCAGACAGACTGTGAGCTCATCTTGCCTTGCGCACAGTTCACACTGTTCAAGACAGAGCTCTGCCTTGCAGGTTTGCAGGCTTGTTCTCAAGGAGTCCCATGGTGGAATTCCAGGATGACTGGGAGACCGTTTCGCCCAGTGCTGGCACTGGTACTCGCCTTCTTCGCCAGGAGCTGGACAACCACAGCAAAGGCTTGCCGCCTGGCCTCACAGCCATGCCAGCCTCCAGAGGTAGATGGGTCTGCCTGTCATGCTTGCCCTTGGTCACCCATTGCCTCTGTGATCTGCTTCTGACCACTCACTGGTCTCTGGGTGAAGCAGCTGGTCTGACAACCATGTCAAACTCAAGAGGTAGATGAGTCTGCCTGTTATGCTTGCCCTTGCTCCCCCATTGCCTTTGTGATCCATTCCTGCCCGTCAAGTGTGATCTGTCTGAGACAGCTGGTCTCACAGCCATGCTAAACTCAGGCTCCGCCTTTTGTGTTTGGTGCATCTTTGCCAACTGGCCGCAGTGCAGTGCTGTACAGCCATTCAGTCAACACAGCCGAAGCTGCTATTGCTGTGTTCTCAAGGCAGTTGCTGATGCAGGTGACAGGGCAGGGCCAGGGCTGGATGCAGAGCTGATGCCGCCAGAACAGCCCTCAGGCTCTAGGTGGTGGAACCGGTTGCCGGGCAGGGGAGGAGGGGGAGGGCTGGGGTCCAGAGGGGGGTCCCAGGGGGATTTGCAACATGGTGAGGCCCCCCTCTCAGCTGCGCAGCAAGCCCGAGATAGACTGTCTAGGTATTCTCATTCTTCATATTCCTTTCTAGGATTTTCTCATGTTTGCCCTAGCTGTTCTCATTTCTTCCTTTGCCACAGCATATTATCATTATTATTGTGCAGCATGCAATGCCCACATCCAGCGCTGAAGCCAGCAGTAGTTCTGTCTGATTTCAATCACATCACCCATGCTCTTGTTGGCATGCTGAGTGCCAAACCTCATACAGCAAGCTACTCAGGATTGGATGTATCTGACACTGGAAGACGCTGAATGAATGAATGAATGAATGAATGAACGAATGAATGAATGAATGAATGAATGAATGAGTGAGTGAATGAATGAATGAGTGAATGAATGAATGAATAGTGAATGCATGAATGAATGAATGAATAGTGAATGCATGAATGCATGAATGAATGAATGAGGGCCCTCAGCATAGTGCCCTCAGAGGCTCCAAAAAGAGGCCTATGATATTGCATGCACATGCAGGGCCGTTGGCGAACTAAGTAGGGCAGGTCTGAACAGCTCTCAGGGCTCTGCCAGTGCAGCCCTGTGACTCAGAACAACTCATGTACCTGCAGAGTCACAGTGCACTGCACATTCAGGCTCACACACATTCCCTTGCAACTGCGTTTCGGAGCTTGTTATATATCTGCAGGGTTACTGGCAGGATATCAGGGCCAGGTGTAAGCGGCCCTGAGGGCTCCACCAGTGCAGCCCTGTTAAACAGGGACGATGCCAGCATTGGGCCTTCTGAAGATGAAGAAGCATCTCTACTGCCAAATGGCAGTCAGGGACGGCGCACAACTAATGGCAGCCTGGACAGCATCTTTGAGCGCATGGAATCACAACCGGTATGACTACGCCTGCCCAGATTCTTACCAGCTCCTCTGTTGTGCGCTGTTGACTGGCTGGTGGGTGTCTATAACAGAGTCAAGTTCTATATCTTGAAAGTGGGCATTTGCGCATCTAGAGCCATTATTTTACTACCAGTTGTACCAGAAGGTTTGACCAGCCAAGTAGAGGTTTTGGGCTTCATGCAGCCACACTTTTTTGACACTGTCCTTATATGAGGACAGGACCTGTAGACTGTGTGCATGACTGTTGCCTGCTGCTTTGAGAAGCTGCAATGATGAGGGCAAAGCTGAGTCATCTGCTTGCATTTTGTGGTCTGATGCAAAGCAGAATGCATTGATGTCAAGCACAGGGTGACTGGTACTGGTTGTGATCGCTGATGCAGAGCGAAGGAGGGCGTACATCTAGCCGGCAGGGCCCTTCATTCAGGGTCACAAGTGATGATGGTGAGTCTGGTGTGAACAGGAAATCTTGGTGGCGGAGGTAGCAGTGACACAGCTGCTTGAGGGTGCTTGTGTGTGTCTCACTTGTGTTGAATGATCTGTGAGCAAGAAAAATGAATCTGGAGGCTATCCTAAGCAAGAAGGCAGCTTTGGCTGAGCAGCATGTAAGCGAGTGTTTGGTGCGGTTGCTGCAATTATGGGTTGTTTAGTGGGTTTGTGATGGGACAACTGTGATAGGTACAGACGTTGTCCATCAATGCAACGAACGATAGAGACACGGCCTAAATATAGGCAGGATCTAGATGTCATAGGGTGCCTAGCTAGACGGGCTAGCCCTGACCATTCACCTACGTTATCAACACACAGAGCTGATCACGATGCACTTTTTATCTACCAGCAACATGACAATTCCCACAGCTAATTGAAGCCGATGTAGCGACTGAGAAGATGCATGTACAGCAGCGACTAAAAGCAACCTCGCCCTTCAACCTTCGATATCTGAGCTTCCAGCGTCATAAGCATAACGCCAGGCAATAATCCTTAACGATCATGCATAACGCCAGGCTTGCCAAGTCATTGTGATATCACCTTCCGTCCGTGGAGCTGTACCGTAGCGTAGTGAGACGTGTTGCCAGCTTGCTTCTCCAAGGTTGTGCGTCCAGTTTGACGACCACTTCGCCTGCAGCCAAGGTCAACGGTTGCCGTGCGCGTGCATGGTACACCGAATAGCGCTCGTACGCCACGGCCAGTCCGAGTTCAATCTCAACAAAAAGTTCGCTGGGTGGACTGACGTGGACTTGACCGAGACAGGCAGAAAGGAAGCGATACAGGTGTTAACCTGCTGCTGTGATCACATGCAGTTTCGGACCGCCGTTACAGGCCAATGTCGAGCTGACTATCACATACTCACCGTCAGGCCGGAGAGTTATTGAGAACTGAGGGGTACCTTTTTGACCAAGCATTCTGCTCAGTCCTCAAACGGTCCGTCAAGACTCTGCAGTTTATCCTTGAGGAGCTAGACCAGCTATGGGTTCCGGTGGAGAAGAGCTGGAGACTGAACGAGCGGCATTACGGCGACCTGCAAGAAGTCAGCAAGACCGAGACTGCGAGGAAGTTCGGAGAGAAACAGCTGCAAGACTGGCGGAGAGGCTATGACTCAGCACCTGCTCGTAAGGCTTCTGTTCTTGCCTCTCTACTTGCATAATCCAAAGATGCTGTGAACAGGTGGTTTGTACACATGACAGAACCCAGGATACAAAGTTGCTGGCAACAAAGTGTTCAAGCACTACAAAAGCTGCACAAAACAGGTTTCTCCTGTCTGGTGTGCAGCACTTGAACATGGACACGATGACCGCCGTCACCCAAAAAAGGATTTGCGTTATCAGTCAGTGGACAGCGCAGACCTCCCCATGACTGAATCCCTGAAGCAAACTTTAGAGAGGGTCTTACCTTACTGGCAAGAGTCGATTCTGCCAGCTGTGAAAGCTGGCAAGCGCTGCATCATAGTTGGCCATGGCAACAGCATCAGGGTAACTTGAACATCATCTGGCCAGTGTTTGTTTGCCTTGGCAATCTTCACAGGCAACTTTAGCAGCTTCATGCAGAGTCTGAGCTTGTGGACCAGATCATGCTTACCTTGAGAGTAGCAACAGGCAGCATGCCTAGGCAGCATGCGTAGTCTGCAGCCCTGTTTTGGCCATCTGCACTTGCCAGGTCATCATGCCTCCACTGGCTCATGGTGCATGCACAGCTCTGGCAGACTAGCTGCACACTACAAAATCGTTCATCCAGCAACACAATGTTCATGTCTTGAAGGTATAGATATCAACGTGCCCAGAAATGGCAAGGGGACATGCATGTGCTGGCCTGGGAACTGCCTGTTGGACTCAGAGCACACTCTGCTCTGCTGCAGGCGTTGGTCAAGATCCTAGATGACATCTCAAACGACGAAATTAGAAGTCTTGAGATACCGACTGGCATGCCTCTCATCTACGAGCTTGATGATGACTTCAAGCCTGTTGGGCATTATCATGTTGGGTATGCTATTGTCCCATCACCCAATGCGCATGAATATGATTGCATGAATACAAGTATGAGCATGCCTCTGAATGTGAATATAAATACGAATTTGAATATGGATATGAGTCAGCATGGCTCTTCTGTCTGATCTGGTCAAGCATGTTGCACGTTGTCCTGTGTTGCGCTTTGATTCCAGTCTCAAGAATGCACGGATCAGATGTCTATAAGAAATTGCTATATGGTTTATGATGCTTACTGTAATCTCATAAAAGCAAGGGCCAGATGGTTATGCAATCTTGCCAACGAAGCAACCATAGCAGCTGCACATCTACATGCACCATGTGAATATGTAATTTGCTGTTCACAACCTGTTGAACAGCTATGCTGCAATTATTGAGATTGTCATGTGAGGCATGCATGCTGTGAATGCTATGGTCATTGCTGCTGGTAGACATGTCTAAGTCTACCCTTAGACTCTGCTTGAGCAAATATATTTTCAGCCTGGCAAAACGACCAACTGTACATGCTTGACGCTCAAGTAAGACGCATGCATAACAGACTGCATCAGTGTATATGCATCAATGTGTACATGGTTGAGTGGTGCTGCAGGACTTCTGAGGCTTTCAAAAGGAGGTTGGGGGTACTAGGAGTCAATGAGCAAGCTGAGCGCATGCTGAAAGCATTTGTCAGCCGAGGCTTGGAGCTGAAACTAGACGAGATCAAGTACCATGCACAAGGCAAAGACAATGAGATTGAAAGGCTGACTGGCATTTCTGGTGCATCCAGTGACTCAGAGGTAATCAATGTGTAACTGCAGATGGTTTCCACAACAGACTGTGGCATCAGCTCAGTTGCTTCAGAGTAGACAAAAGATACAGGTGCTTTCGGTCCTTCTGCAGAGGCACTACCAGTGCCTCTTGTTCAAGTTTGCTTTGTTTGCCAGCTTCAGCAGGCCAAACATTTGCATTTGTCATGTGACTTTATGACAATCCACAAGCATCTAGTTGGATCTGAAACACATTGTCAGCTCAGGTTGAGCACAGGCAACGTTTGTTGAGTGCTCCGCAAGCAGTAGATCAAAGGATATCTGTATTGCGTGGTGACAAAACGCGCTGCACAAGCCACTTGACCCTGCACAGGCAAGTTTCTTGCCTGCTGTGCAGGTCATTCAGTCCAGTGATGTGCTCTTTCTGTTTGGAAACGTCCAAGATGTGAAGGACAGCATAGCTGCAAACCATGACAGTCTGCAGAACCACCAGATCCTTGTGCCCGTCACAAGGGATGGCAGTATAGAGGAGTATCAGGTACGTATTTGCCGTGGCACGCAGCCAAGACGTAAACAGACACATCATCTCACGGCTGTCTTGTCAAAATTACAGATGCTGGCACAGAGATACTGCTTGTGTGTATGCTTTGTCCAATGACATGTTGTCACACGTGCTGTGCATGTACCTAAGATAGGATCAACACTGGCAAGTGTGGTTTCATTGGCAACATAGTACATGTCATTCAGTGATCTGTGTTTGTTGGCATCATGATCAGTGCTCTTGCGCACTAGCAGAGGTGAACTGTCAGTAGTTCTGACATGACTTAGGCGTTTTGTAACAGTGTGCAGGACAGGTGTCCATGACCTTCTGGTTTCATTCTGCATCTTAACATGTGTCTGTGTGTCTGTGTGCGACAGGAGGCAGCCGGGCAAGGTGTGAAGGTGTTACAGGCCTTCTCAAAAGATGGAATGACGTGGCAAGAGGGAAAAGCTGTAGCGGCTCGCATTGCCTTGAGGAAAGGCCATCAGGCGTCAGAGCTGGATCGTAACATTGTCAAGACTGTGTTCGAGGCAGCTGGATATCTGGTCGTCAAGGAAGGCAGTCTGGACCAGACATAATGAAGGCAATCACAGGCAAAGGGAAAAGCAAAACAGTGTGCTGCTGCGGGTGGTCATAACAGGAGCCTGTACTGGTCAGCTGAATGTTTAGCTGCAGTGGCAGTCTGGGATCAGACACAGGTTTCGAATTTCTGCCTGGAGTTTTGTCCTATGAGTGGTATGATACGCCTAAACAGCATGTGGGCATTCAACATCTGCTTTTGGTGGCCAAACACAGGCATGCTGATTATTTGCTTGGTACATCAGCATATCAAGGCCGCAAAAAATCAAGAGTGACTCTCAGGCTCTGTGGCAGTCTAGACACAGCCATGCTGCACAACCTATACACTGCAAGGTGTGCAAGGCATTGAATATAGCTTGCTTCTCAGCATGTCCTGTACATCATGGTCTGCAAGCATATATGTTTTGAGGTGACAGTTCTCTGCAGAGACATTTATGAAGCCAGACTTAGCAGACAAATCGTCGCATCGACTGCAAGAAACCCAAAGAGGCAAGCAGCTCAACATTATAACCTGTACAACACAGCAATTAACTGATTGCAGCTATACGTGAGAGGTGCACCAAGTTTGGCAGCATCGCAACATGACGTCAGGCAAGCCTACAGCAAATTGTTGTGATGTTGATGCCATGCCATCCAGCTCAGATAGGCTTGACGATACTGCATACAAGCAATTGGAACACAGTCATTTCACACTGGGTCATTCAGCAGCCAGTTTCGAAGTGAGCAGCTGTTGAAACAGACAAAGGTCAGCTTTACAGCTTTCAGATCTGACCAGCTTAACATCGCCTTAAGGCAAACTTGTCAGCAATGTTACACTCTGCCATCACATGACTTGACAGCAAATAACATACATAAGACTCTAGGCCTAGGGCATCAGACCTATGCAACCTCGCATGTGCTGCTTGTGGCATAGTGGTGATACACATGCTAGATGCAGGTGGCTCAAGCTTAGTTGACACACCATACATGCCCTGATGATCTAAGATGATCGGGCATGCAGCTGGGAACTGCTTTAATGAGATATATTGGTGCATGAAAGTCTGATAAGGCAATCTGTGCAAAAGCATACAAGACAATTGCTGTATCAGGTTGAGACCCAAAGCATTCTAGCAAGCATCAAGCTCAAGCTGTGAGGGTATCAGTGACCTGCCTCAGATTGACTTTGGCAACCTACATGTATCTCTTGAGGACATACAGGCTGTCTAGTCTGCCTGCAGTTTGCTCAGCTACTGCTGCACAACCGATAAGCGCTGGGACTCCTGCTACTCGACTGATTGTTGCTAACCATTGCTGCAAGTCTTCCTGTCTTGCTTCATTCGACCGTCAACAGAGATGTGCGCAGCCCCTCAAAGTCTGTTCAAAATGTAGAGATTCATGTCGCAAGAGGGGCATCTCGAGTTTGCGTAGGGGTAGCGTCGGTGAAGTTCTTGATGTCCGCTAAAACCTGTGGGGTCGCCTCTGCTGCAAGCGACGCTGCCACCGCGGCTTCGTCACGGAACTTGCAAACGCAGATCGCGATCGTCCCCGAGCCATCTTCCTCAGGGTAGAATACCGAAAGGCTTTGCAAACCGTACGGCTCCCAGCTTTTCTGGGCCAGAGGCAGGTGCTTCGTTCGATAATAGGTACGATCGAAGTGAGTGGTCGCATTGCCAGGGTAAGTGACATACACAATCGCCATATCACTGTTTCAGAACAGCACTATGTATTCACAACGTGTCTGCGCTCTCAGCGGCAAGACCAGTCGTACGGTACGACTCGTACCATAAGGCCCCATCCGCACGGCGATTTGACCTTGGGTCAGATCGGCCACATTTTGATTCCGAAGCGTCTGACCTCTGTTAGAAAGTGAAGTAGGTCCCGACCAATTTCACTTTCTAACGGAGGTCAAATCTGCTCCGTCAGAAGTGGAAGGCCATCGAGAGCTGTGGTAGTGAGTTGAAGCGTCGCTCGTCGCAAGTATCGTTGCGACGATGTTTGCGCTCCGCTGTGCCGCTCAGCTGTGGTCTGCAGATTTCGAAAGACCTCCGTCAAACCCGCATCCGT
>JAABUP010006257.1_pt1 | contig 17163 bp, 22 predicted proteins | sample 5559201 | NCBI WGS metagenome assembly JAABUP01 (sample SAMN10711887, study PRJNA513373) | rock metagenome | isolation source: Antarctica rocks | place: Antarctica
GCACAAGTTATGATGACTTGAGGCCAATCAAGACTGTTGAGATGGAGGAACCCACAGGCTGGGTCAACATTCCCTTACAAGTCCCAGAAGTCAGGTGACTCAAGCCATGCATCAGGCATCAATCTGCTTGCAGATTGCTTTGCCAATTGCATACATCCTAGCATAACGTGCAGGAAGAGTTTGAGATTTCGCAAGAAGCGCTCAGATTGCCTTCATTGCTCCTGTAACTTGCCAATCACATGTATCTTGAATCAACACTTGCAGCAACAAACCAAGATTTGTTCTCTGCTGCAGTGAGCCTCTCAAAGCTTACTTTGTCCAGCTGGCAGTTATCAGCAATCACCAGAATGGGCGAGACACTCACATTCGGCAAGTGAAGGTATTTGGGCCAAGACAAGACACTGTCCAGCGTCTGATGGCTCATGATGTTGGATTTGTGTCTCCAGAGTTTCTGATGTTTACTGTTGTGAGGTGAATTGCTGTGCTGAACAGAGAGACACACAAATGTGTCTGAATAGTGATGCAGAAAGATAAAAGCTTTCAGTTTTGCTGTGACTGTATGTCATTGTACACAGAATATGGGTAACTTCAGAAATGTTGCCCCGCCGCTGCCGGTGCTATCGTGAAGGTCTGAATTACCTTATTGTGTCTGTAGTACAAACAGTAGCACATCTCATCAAGCTGTCCCTCATGTGTGCTGTTTGTCAGTTGCGACTTTTTTGGTATGCAACTGCTTGCTTAGACTTCAGCAGCTTGTTGCACATGCCTAGCAGCAAGGGTAACTCTTCATACTCGCGCGTACTTGCAGGCAGCTGACACTGCAGAGTCACAACATGTCACCTTACGCTTGGTTGCAAGCGTGCTTGATACTCACTGAGTAATAGGGAGCATGTTTGCATGATGTTTGGTAAGTACGCACGTGTGCACATCAACAGCACACAATTCAATCAAGCGACTAGCAACTGTACCATGATGATAGGCAGCCTAGCCAATTGAGTGCAGTTCTTGACGTGTCTCCAAATCAGTAATGAGTAAAGATATTTCCAAAAAAAATGCATGCTTCTTGGTAGAAGATCACCACAAACACAACCGTTTGAAGGCTGAACTGCCAGCAAAGCATAAGAAGCAGGCCCAATTACAACACAGCAGGTCAGGCACCCAAGGGTGAGGTTGCGGCTTTGCCCCTCCAAAACATTCTAACAGGCGTACCAGCAAACCCAACATTGTCCCTGAGCTGACGCTCAACATAGCGCCTATAGTCATCAGTGAAGAGCTTGGGGTCATTCACAAAGAATACAAACGTGGGTGGCCTGGTGGCAGCTTGCGTGACATAGTATATGCGTCCTCTCTTGGCTTGACTGCCTTTCCCTGTAGGGGGTGACTTCCAAGCTAGAGTTTCTTGCAAAACCATGTTCATTGTTGCAGTTGACACTCGCCGCCCGGCAATTTTGAGGTATCTTGTCAAATTTGGCTATTGCTGCTGCCGATAAGTTGATTGTGTGAGTGGTGCACCATTAGGCTTGTCTTTCTGCCAAATCTGCAAACTTCATTTGTAAAGTTGGCGTACCACCCAATATGTATGACATGCTCAGGTCTTGACACATGCATCGGTGCTGAATGACAGGATGGCCCTGGAGAGTGAGAGGGTGTCAGATCAGCTGCATGAGTGGATAGACCTCACCTTTGGGTACAAGCTTCATGGCCAGGCTGCAGTGGAGGCCAAGAACGTAGCTCTGCCTGCTCCTCATCCAACTGCACTGACCAACAGTGGCAGAGTGCAGCTGTTCCAGAAGCCTCACCCACCCAGATTTGCTCAAGCTCGCAACCTGCTGGCAACCGAGCAGGTAGCATCACGCGTGTTGTTGAAACCCTGTTGTGCATATCATTTAGGCGTCATGCTGCTGCCAGGCTGTGTAGACAAGATACACAACTTGGTGTGGGTCACGCTGACCAGGCACACGACCCTGGCACATCTGTACAGTCCAGGTGAATTGGTAGACCCTCCTCCTATTCTGCCTACTGTCTGTCTTGACCTTTCAAATTGTTGGTCACATAGCGCAACTGAGAATTATAGCAACTATCTCAGCAGCTTTGCTGCTACTGAACAGACAGCTTCATCCTGCGTTGAGATGTGGTTGAAACGCAGGTCAAACAGCTAGCACCTCTGCAGCAGCTGGAGTTTCTGGAGGCCATGCAGTCAGAGCGGGCAGTACAGCAAAGCTGTGTCTTGGCTGATGGCAAGGCAGAGGCTGCACATGGGGACAATGACCACAGCCATAATCAAACATCTCAAAACGAGCTGCATGATGATAGCTATTCACAGGCGCGGTGTGGTGACCAGAGGCAGCATCAAGGACTAGCAGAAGATGTGGCTGCATTTGGCCGTCTCATTGTGCAGCTGTACAGAGGCCGCAGAATTCACCACCGGGCTTCAGACCATAGGTGGGTGCTGCCACCTGTGCGCTCTGCACCAAGCTTGCCTGCATATCGCATACCCTCTGTGTTGCTGCAGATACTACTAATATTACTACAAATACTACAAATATTATTACTACAAATATTATTACTACAAATACTACAAATACTACAAATATTATTTCAACTGGGGGACCGCATCATGTGCCCATCTGCCTGTTCTTCCTCAGCTGTGGAAAGCGTGTCACACCTACATCCTGTAGCATGTGTGCACTTTGATGGGCTGCTACAGTATGCACCTTCCACTTTGACTGCATTGTCAAGCCCACTCTCAATGCTGATCACACCTGTGGTTGACAACAGCTGGTGATAGGGCCCTCAGGACCTGCACTGATGGACTCAGCCCTACCTCCTCAACCCAGTCATACTTCTGCTTCTTCCTCTTCTTGGTCTTCCTTCAGTTCCTTCCTAAACAGGACGTCTCCTATTGGGGGGCCACACTGCTGCTGTGGCGTAACTTCTGATGTGCCATGCAGGTTTTGGATGTCAGAAGTAGCATATTTACCCTGGGGGTATCGCTCCTTGGCAACAGCCTGTCTGCAAGCCCACCCCAAGCACCGCCCCACAGCTGCAGAGCTACTGGACTGCGACTTCTTCCCTCAGCCGGTCAGGACAGCAGCCTCCTTCTTGGCTGCACTGCACCCCTTCAGACACCCAATCAGACAGACTTGGGACCTGTCACATGACCAGACGCCTGGTCAGACCATGTCGCTGACAGACAGAGCACCCTGGCTGCTTGGTGGGTCCTCAGTTAGTGTAGTGTGTGTGTGTGTGTGTGTGTGTCACTCAGCTGTTAAGGCATTAGGTGCTTAGGTGGAAAGTCTATGACATTTGCCTACATGGTTGACATAGTGTAACTTGCCTGTCCCTCACAGCTCACAGCATTGTTGGAAATTGAGCTGTGCCACCGTTGGCTCCTGAGCATGACATTTGGACATTGTTCACCTGTCCAGTTGTTGTGCTTGCTGTTCAAGCCATGGTCTCAAATTGTGCATTGCCTTGCTTTCATGAAGTCGGGCGTGAGACAGTCTATATTTTAGGGTTTAGGGCTACCCTAAACTCTCTTAGGGTGTAGGCTAAACCCTAAACCCTGATGATGCAGAGGAAGCAACGGGTTGCAGTGCGCTTGCATCCCTAGCTGCCAGAGCAGCTTCTGGGGAGCTGCCCGCCCTGCAGGCCCAGCCGGCCGCCCTCGCCCTCTGCCTCCCTGGCTTCACCACCATACTGTTATCCACCCTGAACTACCTCACCCAAGCCCCCCAAGCCACCCCTGCCGACAGGCGTCGCCATGCCACAGACCCTGGCACCCCCCTTCCAATCAAAGGCCACTCTGCTGTTGTCCAACACTGGTGTGCAGTTGTGAAGGTCCTGGTGGACATGCTCAGCAGCAGGCAGCTGGAGGAGCACCTTCTACCATTACTAATTTGCCCCTTCACCTTGCAGCACAGCGCAGCTACAGCAGCAATCTGCATAGCACTGCTGCACATCATGCCGCTGCTCTTTGACAGACTGGACCTAGATCTCTACTTCACACGCTTCCACCCTCACATCATGCACATGGTAGTCACATCAGCCAATCAGCCGCTGACAGCTGGTAACCAGGCATCACATGGTGCAACTCCCGCCCAAATTGCAGCTTCCTTTGAGCGTGCACAGCTGACTAATGCCAGCAGCACCGCCTTGTGTGGTGTAGTCAGTAGTAAGCTGCCCCTGCCAGTAGTGTTGGAGCATGTGATCAGGCCACTTCTGCTGGCCCTGGGCAATAGCCCTGATGTTGCAGTGGCCCTGATTGGCGTCGGCAGTGCTATGGGTGGTGCGATGGCGGCACTACACCTCTTGCCAAGTCTCATTATGGTTCTGATCAGCTCCAGTGTGAACGGACAGACTGCTGCTGCTTTGCGTGGCCGCATGCCTGCAAGAAGGCGCCTGTCAGAAAGTAGGCAAACCTCTCGGCTGCTGACAAAGTGCCAGGTCGTTTTGTAGCTTGCTGATACCGTCTCTCGCCTGTTGCTGATGTCGCAATGCTGAAGGCTGCATTCAAAGTGAGCACACTGCAGCAGCAGCAACAGCAACAGCAGCAGCAGCAGCAGCAGCAGCAGCAGCAGCAGCAGATTGGCTGAGTGATGCAGACGGATCAGAGGTTGACATCGTCTGCCCACTGTTGTGAACAGCATGCTGCACCACTGCAGCACCAACATGCTGGACACACAACAGAGTCGCAATTGGCAATGTCATTCCACTGTGCTTTGCTTTTATCGTTTGAAGATGAAAATAGGTTGTTTTTTGTTACCAAATTGTGATCTGGATCCTGTAGGTGGCAGAGGCGGCGCTGGTGCTATGCTGAATGCAGTCACAGCGCTGGAAGGTCTGTTGCCCATTCTACCAGTGGAGGCAGTCCGGCAGCAGGTCATAAAAGCACGTCAGGTGTTGGTGCAGGCTGCGATGCTGGCAGAGGCACCTTCACTGTCTGCTGCTGCAGCTGGTGGCCCAGCAGAAGAGACGCAGCCCAGCCTGCTGGTCGACATGCTGCTCAGCCCCCTGCACCACCCCCTGGCTACCCCCCAGCTCAGGGACAGGCTTGCTGGCCTCCTGCTGCAGGTGCAAACATCCCACACACTGCCTACCTGCTGTGTTTTGCTAGTATCAGGCAGAATAGGAGCATGCACTTACCTCCCTTTACTTTGCATTGTATAGTGCAAAGCTGACTAGCAGCCAGTCTGGGGGTTCTGGTGTCAGACCTGTTGTAAAGGCAAGAAGGTACCTTTTGTTGTTGGCAAATTCTGTTCACCGCCCATTATTTTGCTTGTTTTGCTACAATTGAGTTGGGACAATGATGTTGGCGTCTGCAGGCATCCAAGATAGTTGGTGGCAGCGAGGTGGTGAGCATGGAGCTGCTACCGCAGCTAGTACCCCTCTTTCTTTGCCCCCCTGACCAGAGGGGGGCCTATGGCAGCTCCATCCCTCCCGCCGCCCCCTCTGCACCCCCTGCACCCCAACCTGCCAGGTCGCATGCTCTTGCCTGTGCATCCATCTGGCTTCACACCACATGCCTTTACTCACATACATGGGTGATCACGTATGACCTTAGTTCTTGCTAGATTCAAAATGCTAGAATGACAAATGCTGCCCACATATGCCTTTGAGAGCTGCTGACTGTCTCAAGCAACGCATGAACGATCTCTCAGGAAGCTATCTCCATTCGACCAATAGTCCAGGCATTGGCATATCGTCACTGACTTGCCAAAGGGGGCCAAATACTACCTTCTCAGCATTGACAAGCGTCTTCGGTGATGCTCAGGCTGTTCACACCAGCATGACTGCAATCATTCTACACAACATATGTGTATCTCGGTTGCCGTGCATACAGGTCTCAGACATCCAATGCTGCAGCAGCAGCCAACAGCACAGCCACAGACGCACCCATATCTCTGCAGCAGCGCATGCAGCAAGCCTTATCAGCTGACATTGCCCCTGCTACTGGCCCCAAACAGCACGCCTTCCTTGAAAGGCAGACAGCCAGCCTGGGGTCAGGCCAGGGGTCTGGGCCAGGGTCTAGGGTGGCGTCAGAGGCAGAGAATGTACGTGAGGAGGATACTGGATTCTGGGACTTGGTGTACATCCTGTACCCTGACTTTGCTGAGGCGGCAGGGGTGGGGGCCCTCCGGGAGCTGGTCCCCCATTGGAGTCTCCTAGAGAAGACTCTCATGGTCAGACTGCTGCACTCACACAATCTACCCCACTCACCGTCACAAGTTCGGCTGTTCCTGTTATAGCCATGGTGTGGATTCTTGATTTCCCTTCAAGCTACTTCTCAGACTAGCATGTGGATCATACCTCATTTTGTTGCCCTGTGGATTACTGGACTGCTGTCACTCATTTGTTCACATGTTACTGGAATGCAAAGGTTGCCAATCATGACCGTTTGACACCAGAGACCAGAATGAGTCATTAGGCAGTGTGTGGACACAGGCGCGCTATGCCTGGGCACCGCCCGCCTTCAACCCCAATTCCTCTTCCACAAGCTCCTCTGGTCTGCTGGCTTCTCTCAAAGACAAGGTGAAGCGCATCAGGTAAGACCCACACTTGATGTGAGCCACGAGAACTGCTGTCTGGCTGCTGTTCCAGACTTCATTTTATCTTGTCAGCACATAAGCTCATCACCTGCAATCGATTTGTTGGTTGAGTTTCACCTGGGCCAGCCTTTGCTCTTGCATTAGCCATCACCTGCCATCACCTGCAATCACTCCTGTGAACATCAAAATCTGCATAACAGATTCAACATGGACCCCTTCGCCTGAGATTGCATGTGCCATTTCAGCAAACAATCTGTGGTCATGCATGTAGCTTGCATGGTTGTAGAAATGCATGTGCGCAAGCAGGTAACATCAACAGCAACGAGGACGGTTGCTGGCATGATGTAGGCGTACTACCAGCGGCACCAGCGTAAACTCACCCCTTGCCTATTCTGCGCGTGCTTCCAACCCATACCCTGCACCAGAGGAAAACTCACAGCGTGTAGCTTCATACATAGAGGGCGCTGGCTGGTCTACCCCAGCTGTGGTCAGCCCCCGCATTGCTCCTGTGGGCTCTAGCCCCCTAGGCCGCCAGTCCAGCATTCTGCCAGACTGGTCTTTTGCTGAAGAGGCAAGCAGCAATCACACCCAAGGCCTATTTCAGCATGTATGATGGCACATGCAAACAGTTGATCATTGCCAATCAGTGAAGCATTTGATGACATTGGCGCCAGTCACAGCGGTGCTCCTACGCCCAAATTCCCTTTTGTGTCCACACATCTTCATTCCTTTATTCAGGCCCTGTTCCATGGTGATGAGCCCATGTCACACAAGATCAGGGCATGCCATTCTGCACAGTTTGAGTGCATGGACAGCTGTGCAATGCACCCTGGGAAGAAGCTGAGTGCCATGCAGGTCAGAGGTGACGGGGTCAGTGGGGCAGGGCCGGTGCAGGAGCCAGGGCAGGGCTTAGGGCAGGTTGAAGAGGAGACGAGCAGCCTTCAGGGCAGTATGGAGGGATCTGCCCTGAGGGCTGGCCCTGATCAGGATGCAGAGTCCTCTGTCAACTCACTTCTAGGACCAGCTCTAGGCACGTTCAGTTGCTTCATAGCAGATTGACTGCTACTGCTCTGCACATAATGTAAAGAGAGATGGGTTGCAGACATGCAGTCACAATCAACAGCAATCACCCATGCATTGCTCAGCTGCACCTATGCACAACCTGTTGCCCCTGTTGCATGCAGCCATTGCAGTTGTACCTACATCTTTGCCTTGCAGCTCTGTCATGTTGTATCTTGCAGCACCTTGATGGGGCCACTGCTGGTGACAGCAACTGCCCAGTGACACACCAATTCACAGCAATCATGCTGCCGCTAGGTGTCTTAGTAAATGCACCCCTTTTGGGCTTCTGACTGCTGACAATAGTGAGTCTGCATGCAGATTCAGGGCTGAGCCCTCTGCTGATAGAGCACGAGCCAGGGGGGTCAGGGGTACACGCTGCACCCCGGGGGAGGCGGTGGCAGTGGCTGCCAGTCTCTCCTGATGACTCACCCTCCCAGTGGGCCAATGCTGACATCTGGGAGCAGTACCCCCTGGCAGGTCAGCCCCCCCTTCTCACCCTACCCCCTTCTCACCCTACTGCTCTTCACACGGTTGTTTTTTGCCAGGACCCTGCCCCAGTTGCTGCACCCATTCATTCAGATCCAGCTGCTTGTTCACAGCTGCTGCACCCTTACACTTTCATTGAGACTTCCAATCACTACACGAGTTACATTTCTTGTCCTTGGGACCATCAGCGGACCCATCACACAGTATCTGAAACAGGTTTGATGCACACATAGACATGGCAACTCTCATGAAAATTCAACAGTACACAGACTGAATGTCTGCATATCAGTACTGGCTTTTCACCAATCCTTGGTAGGATAGGGCAGATGGGCAGTCACAGGCAAAGCGTTATGTTCTGAGGAGGTTGTGGCAGCAGGTCATGAAGAGGGCATGTTCTGGCAGCGGCCCTGGAGGCTGAGGGCAGCAGTGGTGTATGGGTGGCGAGCCCACAGGCAGCGCCTCACTGCCATTGCCACCCACCCCAATGCGAGTATGGTGGCCACCGCTGGCAGGGGCCATGTGGGAGGGCAGGACCAGGACGTTGTGCGCTGCTGGAACCTAGCTGATGCTGCTGCAGGTCTGCTCTCTATGTTGAGCCCTACCTGTGCCTGTAGCATGCTTCATGTCACAATCAGCTCCTCATCTCTTCAGTCAGCATTGACTGCAACTAACTTGTGTGTGCATGTCACAGCTGAGGCCCTGTTGTGTAGCAACACATTTTCTGTTCTTCTGGCTCAACATGTGGCCTTTCTGCTTGTTGCATTGCATGGTGCCTGATCTGCAGCTGCCTCAACCCAGCACAGCCTATACTTGAGGCCTGACAGCTTCTGTACCAGAGTGAACATCAGATACTGTCCTGCTGACAGGCTGCAGTTGTCTGCACAGTCTGGTGATTGATCTGGTGAGTTGAGATTGGACGGCATTCACGCCCATGCTGCAGGGGTCCAGTATACGGGTCACAGCAGTCCCATCACAGCCCTAAGCTGGCTGCCAACCGGGCACAGCAACAGCAGCTCGCTGATGGCCTCTTGCGATGCCACTGGTGCACTGCACATCTGGTCTGCTGCCACCGGAGCTGGAAAGCTATCCTTCAGGGAGTTGTCCAGCAGTACCACCAGCGGCACCACCATCAAAAGCAGCAGCATCAGCAGTAACAGCAGTGCTGCAGAGAGAGGCAGGCGGTCATCACTCCTGCTGACCACTGCTGCTGACTCAGCCCAGCTGTGGCCTCCAACAGGTCAGCCTGGATGCTCTGCCTTGTGGTGTGAAGTTTGCTGATGCTGCTTGCATGAATGTGGCGCCATGCTGACCAATGGCCAGGCCTTAGGCCTTCAGCCTGCTGGTTTGCTGTTTGAGCTCAGCATAACCTGTGTCTGACACCTACTTGAGTTTAGCTAGACAAGGTCGCTGGCAACACATTGCCAACTTATTTGGCAGCTGTCAGCGCTGAAAAGCACCTTTGAAGCATGTCATTTCAAAGGTTGTTTCAGGCCCCTTGGGTGAAGGAGGTAACAGGTAGGCAGTAACTTGTGTGCTGTATGGTGCTCAGACAGTGCAATTACCTACAGCATGCCTAGAATTAACACAGCTCAAGCCAGCACTTGTCATGATCTTGCAGCCGCCCTGCATGGCCTCACCTACACCTGCTTGCAGCTGGCTGCAGCTGTCATTCTGCTGCCTGCCTTGAAGCTGCCAAGAGCTGCCTTTCGCAGCCTGTCTTCAGCTGCCTTTCGGCTGCCTTCTGTCAACTGCCCTGAGCTGCCTTTTGACTGCCTTCTGTCACCTGCCTTGAGCTGCCTTTCTGACTGCCTTCTGCAGGCTGGACGCAGCACCCCTCCATGTACAGAAGCCAGCCCAGAGGTCCTGCAGCCATACGCACAACTGCCTCAGGCCCAGGCTCAGGATCATATCCTGCTCCTTCTTCTTCCAGTCAGGTTGAAGGCAGCTCCAAGAGCAGTGGCAACCTGGCAAGTGCCCTAGCCCAGCGCCCCCCAGGGGGGTACACTGCTCTGGCCCCTGGGCAGGGCCGGGGTAATGGGAGGGATATGGTTGCAGGTGCGCATGTAAAGAATCGCTCTGCTGCACAGTCAGTCATGAGGTTTTTGTTTATTTTTTTTTCTACATTTTCACAACATAATTTAGGGGGACCACCCTTTAAGCCCAAATATTGTTGTTTTGCAAAACCTATCCCATATGCATTTGCTGCCATGCATTGCTGTTTTGTACTGCTTGCTGTATGGCTACAGCGCACTGCTGTGATACGTATGGCACAGGATGAGGTTGAGCATGGCTGTGTTGATGGCAGGCACTGCTAACGGCAGGGCGCGCTGGATTGATGTTGAGAGGGGACTGCTGAAGGCGGATGTTTACTGCAGACCCTTGGGTAAATCAATGGTGAGGATCCTTTGTGTGGGTCTCTCTATTTTTTGTCTCACAGTGCCCGGGGCAGCCCGGTATAATACTTGCCTTCTCAATAAATTGACGCCAAAAGGCCTTTGAGGTTGAATTCTATATGGATGTTGTTTTACTCCCACTGTGGCACTGTCAACATGTGTCGCTGTTGTCCTTGCGTTGCACCTCTGGATCTATTTTGTTCTGTGCTGATTTGTTCCAAGGATCTTTGTTGGTTTAGCTGAGTCTGAGCTGACCAGTGTCTGGTGAGTGATGCAGGCTGGAGGTGGTGTGTCAGCTTTAGATGCCTCCAGCAATCATCTGGCAGCAGGACTGACTTCAGGCCATGCCGCTGTTATAGATGACAGGACTGGTGCTGTTGTGGCATTCTGGAAAGGGCATGATGCCGCCATAACTGCCCTGGCCTCCATTGATGCTCACCACCTTCTCACTGCCTCCCAGGTCAGCATCACATGTCATGGTGATGATGTTGATATCATGAGTCATGACGTGAAGCTGTGCGCCTGGATAACATGTTGTCGAGCCATGTTGTTGCCGCTGCTGTTCCTGCCTTCGTTTTGCAATGAGTCTCTTTCTGCCAGCCTCTCCAGCTGAAGATAGACAGTTCGTGGCTGAGATGTTCAGCTGCGAAGCAGGCAAGTAAGCTGAATTGCAAGACAGGCCTTCAAATGGTGGTATCAAAACAAATGCGGGGGTATGCAGCTTTGCCCAGGAGGTGTTGCATGACATGCGCCTTGCATTGCTGCAGGATCAAAGCCTGAAGCTGTGGGACCTGCGTATGAGAGCTGACGCATTACACCTGGACAGCATCCACTCCTTTTTATACCCCAGAACTATTGACTCTGACCAGACTCGAAGACAGGCCTTCACCAACAAGAGGCCCAAGGCAGGTGGCCCTGGCTGCATTGCCACCTTCACAGGGCACACAGAGCCTGTCTCTGGGTTTGCCTTACACCAGGGAGATGTGATTGCACATGCTGGGGGTCACCTAGGGGTGCTCAGCTTGAATGGGCCACCTTACACCGAAAACTTTGTGCCCACAAGGCTCAGCAACACTCGTGGAGGCAAGGATTCAGCAAGCCTTGTAGGGCTGGATATTTTGCCTCACTCCAGGCTTCTGGTAGCTGGGGCGGAAGATGGTGTCATCAAAATTTGTCATTGATCATTGTTTTCATGCAGTGAACTGCTTCCATTTCAGGCTAACTGTCCTGACCTGTCGAAACTATCAGAACGAAGCTTATTTTCAACGTATGATACTCGCAAAGGTGTAGATGTCGACACAGCATTGAGGCTGAGTAACGAGTACGACATCGCAATTCCTAGCTTTAGCTAATTGCTTGTGCGGGTGAAGGCGGATCATCGCTAGAGAACGGCACGTGTCTGGGCGTGTGCTGCGTGCCACCGCTGTGAGCGATGCCCCAAAAGTGGGATGTGACATAAGAGAGCAACTGAGTTGTCGAAAACGAATCTACGCGGGGGCGACAGCGAACCATGACTCATACGATCAATCGCGAGGCAATCGTGAAGAGCTTGGGCGGCAAATTAGTACGACTCCCAACTGTTTTACCGTGTGATGTGGTAAGCAGTACGTAATTTGTCTGTCTAGTTGCGTGGCTTTCTGTAAAAGTGTGCCATCACTGCATTCCAGCAAGGTGTGCAAGACGTATCTCTTACAACAGGAAGACACAGAACGACTCCGCAGAGGCACAAAAGATGTGCAGACAATCACCGTGAATTTGAAAGGCATCTGATCTGTACATGACCGTTTATTCCAGTCTGATTGGCATCTATATAGTACAACGTGGAACATTCCCAGCGGCATTAGATAGCTAGCTGGCTGTAGCTATGCTAAAGTAAACACAATGACCAAAATGCTGAGCATGGTCTTGCTTCAACCTGAGCCGAGGATACTCTTCAAACTTTGCAAGACAGGCTTCTGCATACACAATCACCTTGCTTCAACCGCCTGTTGCAATGCCAGGCAATGAATGCCGAAGTGGTATTCAATCAAGAGGGACTCATTGGTTGGTCATCTAGACTTGTCATTCGTTCATCATGGCAGGGATCTTGCATCTAATCATCTTGCGACTCGTTGAGCCAAACTACTATCTGATCAAAACTGACAACAGTCTGCACCAAGGACCATCTCAATCACATGTTGCCCCCATTGAATTCAGAATTTGTCCTGCAGAGGGCAATGACAGTCACTGCGTTGTTCAGACATGCGGCTGCAACTTACAGTCTCAAGCCAGACTTCAGGCTGCAATGCCCAGCATGCAGTTGGTAGCTTGAGATACATGTGCATCATTGTGACTTATACATGCAGACATTGTAGCAGGCTGAACAAAAGCCTTGCTATGATGCTTCGGCAGGCCACAGCAGTTGGTGACTATTTGCCCAGGTACGCAGTGAAATCATGTGAGACACTTTGTAAGAATCACCACCAAAACACTTACCAAGAGGGGGTGACTGCCCTGAATCCAGGGAAGAGGAGATGTGCCTGCAATGCAGGTCACTCATCAGCTTGATTGCTCAACAATCACACACACTCTCTTGATGAAACGTAGAAGGCTCATGCTCACTGCTACCACAATGCACCATGAAATGTGCATTATGTACTACGCACAATGCACTGTGCTGTCACCAGTGACTAATGTGGCAACATCAAATTTCACAGAACCACGACTGAAACCTGAGAGCACACGGCATGCAAAGCATTTGCACACACGAGGCATATGAGCTGGTCTGAAGTACCTGGGTGGTGGGGGGAGGCATCATGGCCCCCCATAGCTGCAGCCATGCTGGTGTGACTCATCTGCATCCTAGGGTCTGCCTCAGGGTCTGGCAACAACTGCCGCACCACAGGGTCCTGCCAGTAAGGTCCACCAGACCCAAAGCTGTATGGAATGTGGGGCAGCATTGACTGCCCACCAGACCCCAAGCCATACACCTCACTCGTGTGCTTGGCAGCAGAGGGGTTCAGCTCAGGGTAGTAGCTTGCTGCATTGGGGGTGCCATTGGGGGTGGGGTTGTGACCCCAACCCTGCAGGTTCATTGCCTCAGGGGTGGAGTACCAGGGGTGGGTCGATCTGGTGTATGCTGGTTGCTCAGGAGTGGCTACATTGTAGGAGAACAGGCTAGAGTTATCCAGGACACACTGGGGTGAGATGTAGGTGCTGTTGCTGCCCATGGCAGGCAGACTGACCGTAGGAGATTTGAAGCTGAAAGCAGATTGGCTGCTTGGTGGTGTGTATGACGCTGCCAAGCCTGAATTGGCAGTGTGGCCCATGTGGTATGCTGGAGGCTGGATGATTGGGTCAAAGCCTGGCTGAGTCTTAGGCCCCCCATCTGCTATCACACGACTGTATGGAGTCCAGGCATTGCGTGAGTTGTGCACCTTGCCTCTGATGCTGCTGTCACCCATGTCAGCCTGAGCTGAGTGCTTGCTGTCCAACTGGCTGTTTGGCAGACGGTACTGACTGGTACTGTCAATGCTGCCTGTACTGTGCTTGGACACAAAGCAGCTGTCAGTGAAGAGCTTGTTGCCCATGACAGCAGCATCCCAGCTGCTGTCTGCAGAGGGGTTGCTGTCGATAAACTGCGTCTGAGCTGCAGCACCAGGCTGTGCTGCTAGGTGAAGGGCCAAATCCAGGTCTCCCCCGGCCTGCTGTACAACAGCCAGGGGAAGCCACACATTAGGCTTGATCTGTACCAAGTCCACTGCCTTGTTTGCTGCGCTGACTGGACCCTGCTCCTTGGGCAAACCAGCAAAAGGGGTCCCCTCTGGACTGAGGCCATGAGCAGAGAGGGACTGAGCCCTGTGAAGCCCCTGTACCCCCTGGCCAGGGTGAGGGGTGGTGTACAGCCTGGAGCCTGTGCTTGAGCACTGCTTGGAAGCTGCAGTGGCATGCGCCATGTCATCAGAGACAGGAGTGGAGGGGTGTGTAGACTCCAGACTGCCATACACCTCTGTGCTGGTGCTGCTGCTATGAGGCTTAGCATACTCTGAGTGAGGCTGGGCTGAGCCTTGAGCGCTGAGGTAGTTCTGCATCACTTGAGCCTTGCTGTGGACTGCAGTCTGCAGGTGCAGGCAGAGCCAACAGTTAGAAGGTGCATGTCATTGCTAGCTACCAGCAAGCTGTGTTTGGCAAGCACAGCGGAGACTTGCAACAGCAGATTGTGCACTGTGGGCTGCACTGCCAGGCTGCATGCACTCACTGCCAGGCTGCATGCACTCACTGCAGTCACAAGAAGTCTGCTCGTGATTGATGATACGTCATCAGGGTGGAATGCTACCTGATCATCTGGTAGAGCACTGGAGTGATGATCTTCTGCCATGTCTGAGGCAGTGTCAGCGCCCTGTGCAGACATAGAGCTGGTGCTGGAGGCTGCCTGGCCGCTGCTGTGTGTGGTGACACCAGTAGTGGGCACTGACCCAACAGGCACAACTGTGGGTGCTGCCTCCACCCTGTTCATCCTGCAGGGGACAAAGCACCAGCTGTCAGCTCATGCAAAGGCAGCACAGACACAGTACTATTGTTCAGAAGCATTGCACCCAATCAGCACATAAAACATCTTTGGTGATACCCTAAGAGACATGAATGCACAGATTTGTAATCTGTCAGTGCTGGATTGGAATGAGGTATGACAAGGAGCGTGCCTAGAGAACAGAACACACCTGGGGTGTTGACCCTTGAGGGCAGCTGCGTAGGGCACAATGTTGCGGGGAGGTGGTTGATAGGAGAACTCCACCCCTCGCACCTTCTGGATACGCCCCACAAACTGACCTGTATGGCACACAAGCATACTGTGACTCTGCGTATTTACATTGCCTTATGGCAGGATTTTGATTGTCAGATTTGGGATTGCAGTGATACACCAGGATACTGGCCCCCAAAGGGGGGGGATGTGAGAGACATGAGAAGCAGACAACAAAGGCCGTGAGGGATCAGCTCAAACAGAGAAGCAAAACAATGCGGTGCAGACAAGCTGGCACAAGGAGAAGCAAGAGGTGGAATGCTGACCACAGTAGCGGCCTTCACACAACTCCTTGTAGCGGTCCACAGCGTCACACATGATGTCCAAAGCCAGCACAACAGCACGCTTCTTGCCCTGCATGCAATGTCATGACATCTTTCACAGCGGCACGACATTGATGGCATGGGTCAACTTGCAGACTGTACTGCTGCGCGCCTGACCTGACTTGCAAGATGTGGGTCCTGCACATGAAAGAGCAGGAAATGAAAGCCCAATCAGACATCAAGGCAGAGGGCTTAGGTGAGGGCTTCTTTCAAGAGGTGAGCACATGAGGAATTGGCTTGAGGCTGGGGCTCCTGAGGAATGGGTCTGTGGGTGAAGGAACAAGGAGCAAAACTGTAGGTGGAATCATGGCATGGATGTCTCTGAGGGCGACAAAACAAGGGGTGGGTCTGAGGGTGGGGTGCTGAGGGGTGGAAGAAGGCAGCATGCCAATTGGCATGGCACACAGACAACTGGGCAAGACAAGGGGGATGTGGGCACTACTGTGACAGTGAGGTGGAATGATGGATGACTGGGGCGCATTGTGGACTTGATTGTAGTGGATTGAAATCAATGCCGCCTGAAATGCAGAATCAAACTAAGAATTGCAGATAGTGAAAGGGGTGGGGCTGCCGAGAGTGCAGCAAATGGCTGTGGTGGAAGCTGCAGATGAAGCTGACATGCTCACGGAGCTGCTGTGCATGCTGTGCATGAGCAGCACCTCAATGACAAAGCTCCTGGTGGGGCGGGATGAGTGGCTCTTGTGGTCAGGCTTCTCAGTCCAGCTCTTGATGTCAGCACCAGTCTGCTTACTGATCTCCCTCACAGAAGCACCAGATGGCCCTGCAACAAATGATATATGCTCATGACCATTCACGCTGGAAGACATGTCCCAGTCTAGCTTGACACGCAGGGTCCAAGTCTTGGGCAGCATGTTGTACTAGCAGACTTGTGCTGAAGACAGGCTCAACATAGCAGAGACTTTTGCATTGCCAGATGAGACTGCACAAGGCTGACATGACTCACCGATGACAAGACCAGCAGCCAGTAGAGTGATGCGCACCCTGGCTCCTCTGCAGCATACACATCTCAATCTCATGCCAAGGCTTTTCACAGCAATGCAGAGTCACAAGGAACACATAGAGCTGGGACCCGATACAGGCAATTACCCGACTGTTGATGCGGGTGGATGCGACAAGGGCCTACCCTGTGGTGGTGGAGTCAGCAGCAATGATGCCTTGCTCTTCATCTTCTGTGCCCTCCCCACTACGCCTTGGACCTATATGCACACTTGAAGTATGTCAGGACATGAACATCACATTGACTCAGATGTGCAGGGTTGTATGTTTGACAGCAGGCTGTTCTGACCTTGACCCAGCAGTCAAGCATAGTGGCAGGACTGTGGAGACTAGCAGGGTGCAAAGCTAGACACTGTTTTGCAGGGGCGTGCATGAGATGCAGTGGCCAACTCAGCAGCACTGCCACCGCAAGCAAACAGGTCAGCAATGAAGCTGTTCTGACAGGCAATGACACTCACCACTGGGTTGAATCCACTTGATGCGTCCAGAGTTCTCGCCAACCAGACAGACATTATCAGAAGGAGTAGAAGAGCGGTGGGTCTTGATGGGTCTGCCCT
>JAABUP010006259.1_pt1 | contig 17159 bp, 11 predicted proteins | sample 5559201 | NCBI WGS metagenome assembly JAABUP01 (sample SAMN10711887, study PRJNA513373) | rock metagenome | isolation source: Antarctica rocks | place: Antarctica
TGCAACATGAGCTGAGTATTGACAAGTGCATGTACACACTTCTATTGTCAAAGTTGCAGACTCAGATGACTACACTTGATCTTCTTGAAGAGAGACTGAACATTGTCAGAGTCAAAGCAGTACTTCAATGAGGGTTCACTGTTATTTACTGTGAATTCAATGATGTCTTCTGTGATGTTTCTGAGTTGTGAAAGGATAAATGCCTCACATTTCTGGCTCAGCAGTGCAATTACAACAAGCAAAGACAAACAAAGAAAAAGAAAATATCTAAAAGGGTTGAAGAACACAGTTCAGCATCAGCTTCAAATGTACCACAGTTAACTGAGATCAGTCTTCTCTCTTATATTGATGATGAGAAGTCTGAATCACTGAAGAAAGTTCAGAATACCATGATGCAAGTTCATCAAGACAAGAATCATAGCATCAGCTGCAGATCACAAGACCTGCTACAATTGAGGAAAATGAAAGGCTTAATCATGATGAATAACTTGAATTTCAGCAAGTTCATATTGATGATTATGAAGAAATTGAAATACAATGATCAGCAAGATATGATTGTGTATGAATGTGTTGACATGACTACTATGCATATTGAAAATGAGCTGAAGTGAAGAACAGCACTGTCTGAGATGCATACTGAAAGGTCTATACAGTTCTTCTTTGCAATCAGAAGAAGAACAGAAAGAGTCAATTGTGAGTTTGTTAATGTACAACACAAAGTTATTATATTAATTTAAACAATTAGAGACACAGACCCACCAAATACTAAGGTGTATGCAAAAGGGCACAGTCAAAGATAAAAGCTCAAACAAAGCTTAGAACTTCAGAACAGAGGAACAACATGTTTCTCAGCAATGGTTTTGAGGATAATCTGCACATCAATACATCATACAGAAAGTTTGTCAGCTGCTTGACCTATTCTGTAACTTAAGTCACAGAAATGAGGTCTTAATAGACATGTATTCATCAAACAACAAGCTCTTGAACAGAAACTTATCTTATATCAGGTTCAATTGTCGCACTTCTTTCAGTGACATCTATGTGCAATACATATTCATCCCTCAGCTTCAAATCTGAGGTCATCATTGTCAATTTGAGAGTGTGAGTTGAGGTGTCAAATGTGTGTTGTCTTCAGACCCTTTTCTGAACCTGCCTTCTGTCAGTTCAGCATCTGGCTCTGAAATTAATAAGCTTGATCATGGGCCTGCAAGAATTGATGTTTGAGAAGAATGCAAGAAGATGGTCTTGAAGTCAACAGATTTGATGGTTGAACATATCAGAAAGTGACAAAGAAAGAGATCAATCAATCTGCTGCTTTTCATAACTGCTATTTCTGACACACAGACCCACAATCATTGTCTGAAGAAAGGTTCAATGAATGAGTGTTGTTCATTGAACACATTTAATGAATGAACCTCTGCAAGTGTCAGGATCTAACTTCTCTGCTAGTTTTGTGAAAATTTGCAAAATCAACCTTTTGACGCATCAAAGTAACAACAACTGTCTTAAAATCATTAACATTCACACAAATAAGTTTCTTCTTATCAATGACATTACTGGCTCAGCGACAGTGATGTCTCACTCTCAGAAACAAATCATTACAAAAAGTGTAGGTCATTCTACTACAGATGCCTTTCAAACACATCATGATAACCAGTTCTTGCAGACAAAGCGCACTTAAAGAGACAGTGCAATCTCAGCAAAACCACATAAGTGTAATAGACAGCATCTGTCTGTTGACTATGATGTCAGACATGTGTCAAATGAAGTGACAAGTGATGATGCTTTAAAAAGCTCTTTTGATGGCCATTGTGTTAAGTTTGAGATAAGAGCCTTCAAGCATGATACATCTGATGAGACTAAACATCAGAAGCTGAAGTCAGATATAGAATCTAACATCAAACAACTGTACTCTGAGTTGTTCTCTCAGATGCATGTCAACTTAAGCTCTTTGATTTATCAAGACTGAGTTTGCTCTCAATTACAAGCACAGATGAATTCAAACACTGAGAGTGACAAGAAATCATTTGAATCAACTCAATACTTATGAGATAAAGCACCACAGAGGTCACCTGCTCACTTCACCTCAAAGCACAAGTCAGTTGTTGTGATAATCATGTCATATCTTAAGACATGAATTATAAGTGGTCATGCAGAGCCTGAGAGCACACCATGGTCAGAAACAAACAAACAGTGGCTTAGTGACAGAATGAGAGAAGAATGAAGAAAGATAACAAGGTTGTTGAAAGATCATTCAGAGTGTAAGTGATTGAAAGTGAATGATAAACTCACTGAATCAAAAGCCCGCAAAGTAACCATGCACTCATGATTGTGTGATATTCTGCTAATAGCCTTAGTTATATGACACTTTTGAACAATTCCGCGGGCATTTCATGACCTGAGTTCAGACACTGATGTTAACTAATTATGATTGACAGCTGCAGACAACACAAAAGAATATGAAGAAGTATGCTGAGAACCTTCTGCAAAATGACAATTTTGCTTCTGACAAGATATGTGAGAGTTCAACATGATCCTTACCAACTGACATCTTTGAAGCCACTCAAGGCTAGGTTCTGCACATGAATCATCTCAAGTGTGTTAACAAATACAGTCTTTGTCAAGAGCAAGCATTGCATGACATTTCAACCACATACTATGACAATGTTCAATTCTCTGCCTGTCAATTCAGTACTCTTTGCTGTGATCATGATTGCACATTGCATTCAGAAGTTTGAGACAAAGAGGTATGAATGAGAGAATTTTGATGGTCTCAGAGTGCTGAGTAAGTTCTGTGTTGATGATGAATCAAAAGAAGAATCATACTAACTCACTACACCTACAAGCCACTTAAAGATGCGTCAAGAATACATGGTTCAGCCAGTTCAAAGATCAACAGAATGCTATCCTGAAGATCTTATTGCTTCATGTAACTCAACAAATCAACAGAGACAACATTGAAGTAGCAATAGACATCAACTCAGTTGCAAACTCATACATTAACACACTGAATGATCTGTCAATTGCTAAAACACATGACTCAAGTATTCTGAAGACTTCAAGCTTCATTGAATCAACCTGAACACTGCCCTCATCATCTAACCAATTCTTTGACAACCTTTTATCAACTGACAGCGAAAAGCATAAAGAGATAACTTCACTCTAGCACTCTATAATCTGAAAAGAACTGACAACAGAAGTTGAATGAGACAATCACAAACAATATCAATGAGAAATTGATTGATCCTATGCTTCTGAGAATCAGAAAGAGCTCAGACACAGAAAGTGAACTATCTGATCCTTCACAGAGTTCACCTGAACGCCTGTCAAAAGTGAACAACTATGTGTTAATGATAAAGAAACCCAAACGCAAGAAGCAGACCATGAACCAACTTGATGTCAATTGAGGTTGATCTTGAGACAGATTTGCAGATAAGATCGGTCTGAAGGAAGAAATCAATGCACAACTGTGATATAAGAATATTATTGTTGCTGACAAGAACACTTACAGAAAGTTTGTGACCACTCATAAAGATCAGAATACAATAACAGTAGAGTATGAGCAGGGAGAGATAGTTAAACCGAATAATTAATAGCTTTAAATATTCAAAATCTACTCTTTTCTGAATCAGGGCTTAATGCTGCATTCGTGGCCAGTGACATGCTGTGTGAAATAATGAAAATGATGTTAATATAACAATAATCAAAAACTGTGTTCATTGAATCAAAAAGGATAAACACATTCATTGAACCTAAGGTGAAAATCATGTTCAATGAACATCAAGCGAAAAACATGATAGACTGACTCATACAGCAATAGCTGAGCAATAGCTGAGTCATGTGCATGAGTCTTCAATGTAGACAAAGGCGAACAGGGTAGTTTGAGGACATATAATGAAATGTGCAATTATGACACATAAAACAACAAAAGCAATTCAGTGAGTGTATGTCAAAAAGAGATATTAAAAGCATATAAGATTAACCTGAGAAAAGCCACTCTGAGCGCATTTTTTCATGAACAGGTTTTTCTGGCCGCTCTGAGCAACTCTGAGCTAGAACATAAGATTCTTGATTCTGAGCGCTCTGAGCACAACTTTGTCACTCAGAGCTAGCTTTAAGCTGATCTCTCAACTTGCTGATGAAGTGCTGCTTAAAGAAAGCAGCATTCAGATTTTAAATAATAAGAAAATGCAGAGATCTGAGAAGAACAGTGTTTAATGACTCAGAAATGACTAGAAAAAATGAATTAAAATGTATTTAACATTGAGATAAGACTGTCTTTTCTTTATAGTATTTACTAACTATTCTATAAACTATTTAAAATAATGAATTCTCTGTTAACTTGATCTTCACTGACTCACAATGACTTACAATTCTCTGCTGTTGCAGTTATTTTATGATGATGAATATCACTCATTGCATCAATAAGCTGAGGTGATTACTTTACATCTTGATGATTTAAAATAAAAAAAAAGCTGAATTTCTTAAGCACACATGCTTACAGCAGAGAAGAACAGTGACATTGTGACTGCAGAGCTTTAACAGATAAGTTTCTCTTATTTATAACATCTTTACTAATATTATTATCTATAGATTAAATGTTAATGTCATTAAAGATGACATCTTCATGACATGCTTACAGACAACTCTGTTAACAAGCAGTACACTGTTTAAAAGATCTTTTTAAATCTTAAGATCAGCAAACAGAAGATCTTTTATCTTCTTTATAAAGTGCACTCTGTCTGTACTCTTTAAAAAGCTCTTTTTGATGAGATCAATCATCATTGTAAAGAGCATCTCTTTACTGCTCTTTATAATCAAAAGATAAAAGCTGAATGTGAGAAGAGCATTCAGTGAGCTCTGAACTTTATCTCACTCTTATAAAGAACATATGTTGAGAAGAAATGATGAAAGACTCAGAAAGAGTTAACTAATTATGTTTAATGTCACTTTACTCTGTTTCTGCAGATGTTCTTAATCAATGTGATTGAGTTATGATATGTCTCACTGAAGTACTGAGTTAAAAAGAAAATGACTAAGTGATTACTTCTTGAGTTTATCTGACATTTAGTTAACATTGAGATGCAATGAAACAGAAAAGCAAAAAAGATTCAGATAGAGTTTTGCTCTCTTCATCTTTCTGACACAGTCTTTTAATCTGAAATGCAAAGACTTTTTTATTCAGTACAGCAGCTTGTTCTGACTGAGTTACACTGCAGTAATAAGCTTTTTATGAAGAAAGTAAAACCTTAAGCTTTAAATGATAAGCTTAAGTGTGACTGTCTCTTCTTTCAGCAATATCAGCTGCTTTGCAGTCACATGTAACTGTAGAAACATCTGTTTAAAAAGATTTTGAAGAATGAGAAGATCGAAAACTGCTACTTGTTCATGTTTAATGAGTGCAGATTCAAAATCTATAAGAATATGAAAGTCTTTTACTTTAAGAAGAAGTTATATAAGAAGACTGATGCTTCAGCAAAGCAAAGACTAAAGATATGTGTCTTCTCTCTTTATAAATTACTACTGACTTTACTATTAGATTCAGAAGATCTGTGACTGCTTTCTTGCTCACTATTACTGACTGAAGAAAGCTGCAGAGTCACTCTTAAAGTGAGTAAGAAACTCACTTTTTATAAGATGAATTATCTATTTAAGCAAGATTATAAGACCTATTTAAAAGACAGAGATGAAGAAACTACTAAAGGCAATTTTGAACATTCTGTGACAGTGAATGAAGACAACAGACTTGCAGCTCTGTGCAGATAAAACTACTGAGTCTTAATTGAAGAAGTGAAGAAAGAATATAAAAGATAAAATATAAAAGAAGCTAAAAGAGTGAGAACAGTGAGAACAGTGAGAACAGTGAAGTGAAAAAACAGTGAGAACAGTGAGATAAGAAACAATAAAAACAGCAAGATAAAAGACAATAAAATAAGAGAACAGTGAGGTAAAGAACAGTGAGGTGAAGAACAGTGAGGGTGAATAGCCTCAATTCCCTATCTACTATACTATATATAGCTGCTTAATAATAATTACATATATTTTACTAGCGTGTATGTAGAATAGAAACTCCCAACTGTGACGAGCAATCAAACTCACAGGTTGAATTCAATCACCAACTCATTGTCTGACAGCCCCAGGTAGATAGCATTAGTAACATTGCAGCTTCACCTCCGCTCGAACATGGCGAAAGTGCTTTCGGAATCAGCTGCCGCGAACATTCGCAAGACCATTGACGACGTTACAGCTAATAAGACCGGAATTCCAGGATGTGTTGCGCCACAACAAGTCGAGGTGGCCCACACAAACCAACAGCCGGGATAGATTATAAGATGGTTACCGCGCATGACGTTCATCGTCATGCCGACGAACCGCTGAACTATGTAAGGTACCTTAAGTGAGGGTTGTATCCCTAAACTGATTAAGGTTAGCCACTCCCGCACTCGGCACTCCGCACTATCTCGCGACGGGCCCACCAGGCGTGGTTGCCGTCTTCGGCTGAAAGACAAAGTCAACGACATGCACATCTCAACCAGAAAGCTGGGGGAGAATACCACCTCATCCCCGCATCAATCGCTTCCGTGTCTTCTGTGGACGTTAGCCCGTTAGCCTAGGAACATGGAGTGCATGTCTGAGTGACGAAAGGAGAAAGAGTAAGCATCACGCGATGATGCGGGGTTGCATTGTGACTTGGCAATAACAAGTTTAATTGGGATTTTATGTTGCCCAAACGCGCAGGAGGACGCTTCGCACTTCGTCCCTTGCGAGATTGATCTAGAGGGGCGTAGCTACGCCTTGGCAGCAAAGAATGGCATTGTAGCATCTCATCTGTCCAGCCGTACCGTTTGAGCCGACGTTACAACAACTCTCAATTGCCTTCGGCACGGGAGCCGACGTAGCATGAATTAGAGGCTGCCTCACTGGTCGCCATGGAGTTCTGGCATCTTTCTGCGATTCGTCGTCCGATAGCCCCCCCTCTCATCCCCAAGAGGTCTATAAAACCCCGCTCATTGACCGTTTGGCTTTTCTATCTCTCACTGGATCTTACCGTGTATCTTACATTATCGGCGTCTATCTTTGTTCACGTCTACTTGCTTTGTGCCTTGCCATACAACTATGATCTACACGCACAAGACCATGTTGTTTCTCGGAGTCCTGTTGTTGGCGTGTCAGGGCTCTGTGGGATATGTGGTCCCCATTCAAGGACGCCCGACAGGTCATTCGGACTATGTGTTGCACGCCGAGGCCGCCACTACTACCTTACAACAATGGTATAATAGGTCCAGCGGTCTATGGGACACCACTGGCTGGTGGAACAGTGCCAATTGCATCACCATGTTGGCGGATCTGACTGCTGTTGATCGATCCATGACCGCTATGACCCTGGACGTGTTTCAGAATACTTTTGTCGAGGCGCAAGAATACAACCTCCAAAGTGTAAAGATCATGGACGTCGATTGGATCAGAACATACACCTGGCCTGACCATCCACCCGGCCATGGAGAGCCCCTTATAATTAATCCCAAAGGATTTTTGAATAATTACTACGACGACGAAGGCTGGTGGGCTCTAGGCTGGATCAAGGTATACGACCTCACCCACGATCCTCAATACATTAAGGCCGCCGTCGATATCTTCGCGGACATGACTACGGGTTACGACGCCACATGCGGGGGCCTCTGGTGGGACAAGAGCCATACCCAGAACGGTGCCATCGAGAATGAACTCTTCCTCAGCGTTGCTGCCCACCTCGCCAACAGAATGCCTAACAAGCAGTACTATCTGGACTGGGCCTTAAAGGAATGGAAATGGTTCCAAGCCAGTGGAATGATCAACCAGCAAAACAACATTAATAATGGCCTCAACCTAGTGACGTGTCAGAACGACAACGGTACCGTATGGTCCTATAACCAAGGTGTCATTTTGGGTGGCCTGGTCGAGCTCAATAGGGCTTCACCTGACGACTCCTACTTGTTAACGGCCAATAACATCGCTTTTGCCGCCTTGAAGACCCTTACTGATTCGAACGGCATACTCCACGATGCCTGCGAGCCTAATTGCGGTGCCGATGGCCCTCAATTCAAGGGCGTTTTCATGCGCAATATTCAGATCTTGCAACAGGTCTCTCCCAACGACCAGCTAAAGACATTTATTGACGCGAATGCAAACAGCATTTGGACTAATGATCGAGGCGCCGACAATCAGTTGGGAACAATCTGGTCTGGTCCGTTTACTGGTGCCACTGCATCAACCCAGAGTTCCGCTTGCGATGCTTTGGTAGCGGCTGTAGCCGTCGGATGAGGCTGGGGTTAGTTTGACAGGCTTTTCGTGTGGCTACGCAGACGTCTGGGTTGGGTGTGACGGAGGGGTTTCTTTTCTGCTATGCTATCTTTCGTACGTGATGCTGATGCTATTGCTCGCTTTGGGTATCATGGTTTGACGTGGCGGTAGTCGATTGCGTTGGGGTGATATGGTGTGGTAGGACGGTGAATCGGAGTGGCAAAAGATAATATTCCGTTCAATTCTACAACACGACTAGATTGCTACCATCAGGAATGGCATCATCGCTAATGGAACTTCTAGTTACGTTCATGATCAACTCAAACGAATTTATTATAGCGTCATGTGCTTGAAACTGCTCATTTGATCTCAGTGATCATTCCTGTATGCTCGCCCCACAAGCACGGGGGCCGCAATCCTTAAGATTTGGTTGTATATACATTCTATATATATGAGTACATGTGGACACGGAACCTGTTGACGCCCATCCTGGTGTTATGTCAACGGGAGGTCAGGATCTTAAACGTTTCGTCACCCTACGTAGCTCGCAAAAACCATGTTCCGCCCAGTATCATGGCGGGATCAAGTTCTTAAATATGTGTTAGTGATCCTTTCTTTGTGATTTAATCAATTCTACGATTTAGCTGTACTAACCAATTCCTCTTTAACTGTCAATGTCAAGCTCAACACCAAGGGCCCTCATTTTAATCCTATACAGCACAAGCTGCAAATACATATAGAACCTTAGACATAGACATAGATATAAAGTCATAACCATATATATATTAGATCTCTCTCTACTATATCACTAAGTAAATAAGACTTATTTATAATTAACTTAAATAGTGTTAATAATATTAAAGCAATATCAGATTCATTAATATCTACTATATAATCAGACTGTCACTTTCTCTTTTAATATATAGAGTTCTTTATTTTCTTTTAATTTTATATAGGGTGGCCGTCAGGTCGGGTCGGGCCAGACTTTCTTGATCCGACCCGACCCACAGGCCGGGTTGGGTCGGGCTTTTCTTGGCAACCCTGCACTAGTCAATAAAAGGTTAGAAAGCATGTTAGTTAGGGTTATAGCTAGCTTGCTAGCCGTCAAATCGAGTCCTTTCTAGCTATCTAGCTAGCCGTCAAATTGAGTTCTTTCTAGCTGTCTAGCTAGCCGTCACAACGAGTCCTTTCTAGCTGTCTAGCTAGCTGTCACAATGAGTTCTTTCTAGCTGAACTGATTCTATTGCTTCTTTTTAATGAACCTACACATTGAGCCTCATATTGAGCCTCATTCTGACCCGGCTGACCTGCAGTCACTCTAATTTTATAAGTTTTACTTCTTAATAAATTTAAATAACAGTCTTATTAACTTTAATCTTTTCTCTTCTTAATAAGCTTCAGCTTTCTTCTTTCTAGCTTTTTAAATCTCTTCTATTTATTTAACCTTTATTATTTTTAACTTAATCTAATCTTTCTTATTTACATTAATCATTAAAATTATTATTATACTCTTTTACAGTACACACTTCTTAGTATATATAAGAGTAAGTAAAGATATAAAGCTATAGTTAAAATATATATATTCTATTATTTATAAAAACCTTACTCTTCTTCTTTTCTCACAGCTTCTTTACACTCATTAATGTAATTATATTAAGCTTTAATAAATCTATTAATTTTAATCAGGTAAAAGTCAACTAAAAAGATTTTACACCTCTGTTTATTGAGTAATACATGTATTAATGAAAAGAGTTAAATGTGTATTGTACTATAGATAGTAACATGATGTTACTGCTATTCTGTCATAGTGAAAATAGCTCTCAGTTAAGATTTGTGACACTAAACTATTATGTGTTAAAGTGTGCATTTCTCACCTTTAGAGTCCTCCTCACCTACTAAAAAAATAGGGGTAAACTGAGGAAGGAATCAGGTATAGCGGTAACATCATGTATTAAAACTAAACCTGATTCCTTTCTCAACTTTGGTTGACCGGGGTTGCAAAATCCCTCTACTAACAAGACATAGCCATGGCGAGTTGCGCCTGAGCAGAGTGAGCATGGCGTGCGCAGTGGGTGAGCTGGGTGAGCAGAGGTGTAGTGCCTGAGCAAAGCGGCAGATGCTTACTAATCCAATCAGAAGAGAAAAGAGACTTTCGCAATTCAGTATACTCAGATATTTAAGAAAAATTGTTGTTGTTACTTTATCGTACAGAGTTCAGTTTTCAAGAAAAAGATGGAAAAGCCTTGTCACACAGAATATATAAGATCTCTACGCATTCAGCTTTTAGAACACTGAATATTAGCTGCCGAAACTTAGTAGCATGCATGAATAAGTAGTAGACCACGTATCTGTGAATTTTGACTCAGAATAAATCATGTTGTGGGTATACGGACTCAATGCATTTTATTTTGCGTGGCAACGACTTCTTGATTCTTCACTCGGCCTTGCCGGCTGTCTGACCCGTACCCCATTCCATGATAGCGGCCAGCAGAAGCTCTTTCTCTACATCAGCGGAATGCGCGACCCAGACCCAGACCACGATGGCTTCAACAGCAGAAGCCTGATCCTAGAATGACGTCCAATCTAACAGAACCTGCGACTCAACCCTCCCCATCAAACACGCCCAGGCAGAGTCGAAATCGAGTCATCCAGACATGTCTGCCCTGTCATCGAGCAAAGCGGAAATGCAACCGAAAGAAGCCGTGTTCGCAGTGCCTCAAGAGGCAGGTGACCGGGAATTGCGTATACGAAGCCATAGCAGCAGAGGACCTAGAGTCTTTGCAAGCAGAAGATAGTGACCTATCGTCAGAGAACCACACGTTAAAGTCAAGAATAGCAGATCTTGAAGCAGCAGTGGCAGAATATAGAGAGCAACTACGAGAGTTGAAGACCAATGGGTCAAGAAAGAGACAGTGCACACAATCGGACATGTCTATTATGAGAGAGCCTGATAAGGATGGTGTGTACTACGGTAGATCATATTACCTCGGGGGCCCAGCTGCGCCAGATTTATTACGGCGCATGATGTCGCTGGTACCCAATGATCAAAGTGATATGCTGTTTGCCTTCTCCGGTTCCTCAAACATCTCACATTCACCAGCCTCTCCTGGTGTCTACGTGTTTCCCACTCTGTTCTCCGCGGATCACGGCGTGAAAGAAATGCTCAGCATCTTGGAGGGGTTTGGGAGACCGCTGTCAGACCGTCTGCTCGACGCATACTACCACTTGGTAGACCCTTTACATCATTATGTGCCTATCCCATGGCTAATGCAGCGATACGAACGATGCTGGACTCAGCGAATCCGCCTCAACCTCAAGAAGCGGCGCTGGTATTTGCGGTACTTGCGCTAGGAGACCTTGTGTCAAGAAATTCCAGTTCATGGTTCCTAATATCAGCGTCCATGCAGCTCTTGCGTATTTCGAACTTCTTTGCTAGCCCATCGATGGATTCCATTCATACTTTCTGCTATATTGCTGTCTATCTGCAGCATGAAGGCAAGCTTGGCGAATACTGGCAATTGCTCGGCCTGGTGATACGTTTGGCTCAGTCCATGGCGCTCCACCGAGACCCAAGTTTGATATTAAATCTATCATCGGAAGAAGGAGAACTCAGAAGGCGGCTTTTCTGGACGGTTGCGGCACAAGAAACCGCACTGAGCTTGATGTTCGGTCGTCCCAACGGCATCGGCTTCGCAGATTGCGAATTGCCAAAAGACATTAGTGATGATGAGCTGTTTGGAGAACCGGCGATCGAAGGAATGAGAACTTCTTCAAACGAAATATCGGGAGCTCGGCGCTATCACTCGGGAAATGCTCGAAGGTGCTTTCCATGATAAGGACACTGATAGCATGTTGCGAATCAGGGCTCTCGAGTCACGTCTATGGGCGTGGTTTCATTCGCTGCCATTGCACTTCAGGTTTGACCCCAATGCCAAGCAGCCAGAGGACTTTGACAGCCCAGAAAGCAAAAAGCAATATGTTCAGAGCGTGCTTCTTTACATCATTATCCATCATAATATTCTCGTCCTCTTCAGAAAGCCTTTGCTGTCACACATGTCACCCGCCTCTCGCAAACCATGCTTTGAAGCCGCTTTCGCTGTAGCGGATAGCTGGAAGATTTTACAGGACAGCTTTCCAAAGATGGCGAGAGTGACTTGGATGCACTGGTTCCGAGCATTCCATGCGGCACTCATCTGCCTTGTGGTGATAAGAACAGACGGTCCCCGATCCGAGTTTCGCTCCCGAGCACTGACTTGTTGGATGTCTTGTCTACGTATATTTGCGCGCATCAACGATCAGAATGGAAGCATCATGAGTTGCTGGCGGGCGCTGAGCAGGCTGGATGTCGTGGTAAAGAAGGAAATGAATGCTGACCGGCCACCAAGACGGTACAGCAATCACAAGCAACTGCGCGACTCGTCATCTCAGCTTTTGATCTCCTCACCAGCTGGGACACGGGCAGAATTCAACCCGTTCTCACCCACTATTCAGGAACTTGGAAGGTCTGCTGGTAATATACCTGAAGTTTCGCCATTGTTGACGACTAGCATCTCCCCGGAGAACACGTACGCATATGCATCCAATTCTCATGCTTATGCTTTGCCAGCGTTGGCATCGAACCCCCAGGAGCCTCAAGTGCCAGTATCAACATCCGCTGTTGACCCGTCACTGGATACGAATATCCGAAACGGTTTTGGTAATGACCTCTCGGGCTCGATCTTTGGCACTCAAGAATTGGACATCTTCGATATGGACGTTCAGAATTGGCCGTCTTGGTTGACTGACCAGCACAGCCCAGACTTCACCTAAAATCCGCACTGGCATGCCTATGCCTGTCATGGTCACACTAAAACAAGACATCATCACTCAATGATCCATACGCCTTCAGAGTCAGATGTCCGTGTTATGAGCAACCTCCACTCATCAAGAACCTGCACTCACGTTCAGCGCCATCCTTCTGGTAGCCGAAAAACGCTTCAAACGTTCAGAACTAAGGTGCACTTGAAAACAAATCTAATAGTGAGTCTTGCATTCGAATCGCCAATTCCATCGTCTCTGACTTGCCTGTACACTCACAGAGCCTGGATTTGTGCTTGCGTCTGAGTCTCTGGCGTTGCGTCTGCCGCAATCTCGACCTTTCCTCCAACAAGAACATCCACTTCCCCCGGCTCCAACCCTAATTTGGCCCCAAAGGCATACAGTCCATGATCATAAACCGTCGTACGTCTCATGTCCGGTCGATTAACCTGGTCTTCGAATGCAGTCGCTCTATGCATCGTGCACCTATTGTCCCACTGCACAAGGTCACCCACGTTCTTCCACTTGACCCCTAATTGATATTCTGGCTGCTGCGCATGATTCAGCAAATAATTAATCAACTGCGTCGACTCCCGCTCTTTCATCCCCAGGATTCTCCTTGCATGACTCGCGATATATAGCGTCTTCCTCACCCCGTCGGGAGAAGTCTGTACGAGAGTATGATACGCCGGAGGGATCGCCATCCTCTCCTCAGGCGTGGGTTTTTCAAATTCCTGTGGAGCCGCCAATTTTCGAGAATGCCAAATCCAATGCTCAATAACCTTGTCCTCGACATCTCTCTTGATATCATTTGGCAAACCTGCGTACGCCGCTCGCATATCGGCGTACTTCGTCTGTCCTCCACTTGGGGGAAGCTCGACCGCCCTCAATGCGCTGTATGACGATCGATGCTGGTTGAAAGACGAATCGGTGTGCCAGAGCCCGTTTCCCTTGGTGTGCCACCACGCTCTGCTGCCCTTTGGGATTATCTTATCGTCCGGCCCCAGATTACCAGCATCGTAAAGGTTTGGAGAGGATGCTCGACGCGGTTTATTCACGCCGTGGGCAGTTTCTAGTGCTCCGAAGTTTTTGGAGTATCGAACATGGGTCTCATCTGTCAGTCCTGTGGACCTGAATGCTAGGACACCGTACTTGTTCTGGAGCTGAACTATCTCAGCGACGATTGGCGGAGGAAGTGGACGAGAGAAGTCCACGCCCGCTACTTCGGCGCCGAAAAGGCCATTCTCGTGGAGGGGTGTCGCCTGGAGGGTCGACTTTGAGACCGTTGCTAGAGTGCGTGGTCTTTGAGAGGAGTGGAGAGATCGGAAGATGAGTGATGTACAACGTGATGATTTGGCAAACATGGTGACTATACCGCAAAAGTTGTTGAGGCGAGTGAGCTTTGAAAATACTTCTGTCGATTCCGACGATAGAGCACAGTACGATGTTCGCAGTTTCTTATCCCATGTCACGCATAAGCCAAAACCCGAGATTAGGTCAGATGCGGCGAAGAAACGGCCAGGAATCTAATTGATCTGGATTCCAAAGATGTCATTATCTTCCTGATGTTCATTCGATGTTCATTCCTCGATCCTGGTTTTGCAAATCCGGGGCTGCGTGCAGATCATTTTGCGGTGTTTGAGCGGCGTTTACGACGACGGTGCTAGAGCGGCCCCGAGACACCATCAGATTGCAGCCATATCTTCGGTTTGCCTCCAGTATAATATGGAACGAAGAACATTTGGAAATATCGAAGACATCAAGTCAATTCTCATTTCACTCAATCACGTCCCTCAATACATACAGCACAAATGGCACCAAACGGACACACATCTCATGGCCGTCTCAATGGCACGGTAGCCCTTATCACAGGAGGCGGTCAAGGCATTGGAGAAGCCATCTCGCGCAAATTTGCTGCGGAAGGGGCCTCAATCCTGATCGCCGACTTCAATGCAGAAGGCGGCGAGGCAGTCGTCGCTTCACTACAATCTGAGGGCACAAAAGCCGAGTTCGTCTTTGCAAACGTGACACTCCGCTCCGACTGGGACGAAATAGTAAGGGTCGCCAAATCTGCCTTCGGACGCATTGACATCCTTGTCAATAATGCTGGAACAGCTTACCCAGCCGAGTCCTCCCTCACCGTCTCGGAAGCAAATTTCGACAAAGTCTACTCGGTCAATGTCAAATCTATCTTCCATTCTGTCCAAGCCGTCTTCCCCGTCATGATCGAGCAGAACGCTGGCTCTGTCATCAACATCTCTTCTATTGCTGCGTTACGACCACGAGGGAAACTTGTATGGTACAATTCCTCCAAAGCGGCAGTCTCCAATGCCTCCAAGGCACTCGCCCACGAATTCGGCCCCAACGGAATCAGAGTCAATGCAATATGTCCGGTCCTGGTACCCACCCAACTCGCCAGCAACTTCGTTCCAGGGTTCGAGAATACGCCAGAGTATAGGGCAAAGGCTGCGCAATTGTTCCAGATTCCGCTGGGGAGGTTGACTACCGCTGAGGATGTTGCGAATACAGCGTTGTGGTTGGCTAGTGCTGAAAGCTCATTCATCACGGGCACGGATCAGAATGTGGATGGAGGAACGAGTATATAGATATCGTTACTGGCAATAGTAGAGTGCGTTCGCCAACAGAGACATCATTGGCTGGACTTTGCCAGAGGCATAAGGGCTCCATTGCTTGCAAGTAACAATATCCAATAACCATTCGCATGCCCCAGATGCTAGAAATGACTCTTGCTTGCGATCCCCAAGATCCTTCTTTCCCCAGCCACAGAGCAGATCTCACGTAATGCCAAGACGCAGGAGAACGAGTAACCAATTCAATGGGAGGAGTGTACACAGACTACTTGTTGTTTGTATACACACTATCTAGGCGGCACTGCCACTATCACGGCTTTCGTGACCATGAACTCTTCCACACCCCATTTACCGCCCTCTACGCCAAATCCACTCCACTTTACTCCTCCAAAGGGAATCTCGCCCCCGGCAATAACACCAGTATTGACGCCTACCATGCCTGTCTCCAATTCTTCTGCGACGCGCCACATTCTGCCAACGTCGTTGGTGCATATATAACTTCCCAATCCGACATCGGAGTTATTGGCCATCTCAATCACCTCTTCTTCAGTGTCGAACGGGTATAGGGCCGCAACAGGCGCAAATATCTCTTCATTGTGAGAAATCATATCGGGTGACATGTCTGTCATCACCGAGGGTTCGAAGAAGTACCCGTTTCCGGGGATTGCGTGCCCACCGTGGATGACCTTTGCGCCCTTGTTGACTGCGTCTTCAATGTGCCTTTGAGCTTTCTCGACACCTCTAGAGGCCGTCAGTGGACCGACCACTACGCCATCTTCGAATCCATCGCCGGTCTTGAGCGACTTGAACTTCTCGAGCAATGCCTGTGTCACGGCCTGGTAGACGCCTCGCCGGACGTAGATGCGATTGGCACAGACGCAAGTTTGTCCAGAGTTCCGGATCTTGGCACCCATCAGTGCGTTCATTGCACCCTGAACGTCGCAATCATCGAAGATGATAAACGGTGAGTTCCCACCTAGCTCGAGAGACATTTTCTTCAGTGTGCTCGCAGATTGCTGCATCAACAATTTCCCGACCGCTGTAGAACCCGTAAACGACAACTTCCTTATGTTCCTGTCCTCACATAGAGCCCTTCCAACGGCAGCCAGATTCTCCAGAGATGTGATGACGTTGAGAACGCCCTTGGGGATACCAGCCTGCTCGCCGAGGTATGCAATCGCCAGCGCTGTTAACGGGGTCTCACCCGCCGGTTTGACAACCGTCGTACATCCAGCGGCTATAGCACCGCCAGCTTTGCGCGTTATCATGGCCGCAGGGAAATTCCATGGTGCCAGACACGCGACGACTCCTATGGGCTGCTTGATGGCAAATATTCGGTTCGCGGTGTTGGATGAAGGAACGACGTCTCCGTAAGCCCGCTCGGGTGTTTCTATTCTGCCCCCAACCTAGTAATTAAAGTCAAATTAAATACTGTAGTCTAGAATTATGTATGTGCATAAGGTCGCTGTCGTCATTGGCTTGGTGTTTAGT
>JAABUP010006260.1_pt1 | contig 17156 bp, 16 predicted proteins | sample 5559201 | NCBI WGS metagenome assembly JAABUP01 (sample SAMN10711887, study PRJNA513373) | rock metagenome | isolation source: Antarctica rocks | place: Antarctica
ACCCTGTACAAGAGGGCGATGTGGTCATTCTGCCTGCCTTTGGAGCCAGTGTCTCAGAGATGCGACTGCTGAGCGACAGAAAAGTACAGCTTGTGGACACAACCTGTCCCTGGGTGTCCAAGGTTTGGAACGCTGTTGACAACCAGTCACGCAAAGCCCACACCAGCATCATTCATGGGAAGTACTCTCATGAGGAGACTGTAGCCACAGCCTCTTTTGCAACTACCTACTTAGTCGTCCGAGACATTGCGGAGGCTGAGTATGTTGCAGACTACATTGCAAACGGTGGCAGCAAAGCAGAGTTCTTGGACAAGTTCAAGAACTCTGTGTCAGCAGGCTTTGACCCAGACACTGACTTGGAGCGCTTGGGGCTTGCAAATCAGACCACCATGCTACGGGATGAGACATTGCAAATTGGGAAGCTTCTAGAGAAGACAATGATGGAGAAGTACGGGCCAGCAGAGCTGAAGGACAGATACATGGTAATGGACACCATTTGTGACGCCACCCAGACGCGACAGAGCGCTGTGTATGAGCTAACAGCTAGTCAGGATCAAGCTGACAAGAAGGTGGACATGATGATTGTGGTTGGCGGCTTCAACAGCAGCAACACTAGTCATCTGCAAGAGATTCCTGAGCTCAGGAGTGTACCATCATACTGGGTCAATTCTGCAGCTTGCATTGATGTGGACAGCAACAAAGTCATGCACAAATCAGCTCATGGGGACATGAATGAGACCAAAAACTGGATTCCTGATGGCCCGCTTGTCATTGGTGTCACTTCTGGTGCATCCACACCAGATCGTGCCGTAGAGGATGTCTTGGACAAGGTATTTCAAATCCGGGATCCTTCCTATGCTGGGGTGCCTCCAAGATTAGAACCAGCTGTTCCTGCCAAGCCAGAGGAGTAGGTCATGGTCTGTGAGTTGTCATGTCCAACAGAACATTAGTCTGGACCTTTTCACATGTCAAGTGTTACCCACTCAGTCTGACCCAATGCAGTTGATAGATCAGTTGCTTTTTGTTTTTGTCTCAATTGAATGTGTGGCGAGGGGCATCTTTTGAGCTGGATCTGCCATTATTGTCAACTTGCAAATGGCTCAGGATTTCACGTTTCACAATTGCGCCTGGATTTGATGAAATTTGCATGATTCATTGATTTTGCTGATGCATTATGCAGCAATAAAGCTGCTGCTGTGTTTGTAACTTTGAAAAGACACAATGTTGGAATCTCTGCTTGGCTGTAGTCAATATCGACAAGGTGCATGCTTCATCAGGCATAGACGTTAACACATATTCAACTCGTGTGTGTCATGTGATAGTGCGCATTTTTAGCAGCCACCCAGCTTTTACTTGGCGTAGGTGGGTCACCGATGGATTACGTGTGGCTCACAGCAGACCAGCCAACGAGGCACTGTCATTGGTCGGAATTTCAAAGAAGCACAAAATGGTTCAGCCGGTTTTCACTTGTGTAGAGTACTGCTTTTATATTTTGATACCAAGGCTAATGAACTCAGCCCCACAGCTGTTGAATTTCTTTCCGAACACACCTCACACAGAGCATCATTGAGCCTAACAAAAACAGTGCGTCATAGCTGCAGATTTATTGCCAATACTGACCTGAATGACTTTGTAAAGGCAAATCAAATTGCTGCACAGTCCTGAATGCATCATTGCCGTGACTCATACCACTGGCATCTGCAGGCATCATGAACGCATTAGGCTGCTCAACAGGCCAATGCTGCTCATAAGTCCGGTAGTACATCTGTGGTTGCGAACTCATCTGAGGCAGTGATACATTGAGATCCTGCACTGGATGATTCAGCCCAAAATCATGCACATGACCAGAGCTGAATCCCCCTGGCATCTCATACTCATGAAGGCCCATGTCCAGCGGGGCTAGCTCTGTGGGCGAAGGGTTATGAGCAACAATGTCAACTGGCTCAGCGCAGGACAAATGCTGCGGATCTGTCACCCCATGCTGAGCCATCTTCTGAGACAGCCTGACTCTTTCGTCAGCATCAATGGGTACAAAGGGAAGCAAGAAGGCTGGGGGTTGAGGCGGTTGCTGTAACTCCTCCACTTCATAGGGCTCATATGGATCAGGGCTCACATCCTCTGCCATGATGTACCTCACCTCAGGCTGCATCAACACAAACACATGCAGCACTGCTTCTACAAAAGTGCTTGTCTGTGCGTCTCGTGTCTGTGCATGTGAGCTGCTTGCAGCCTGCCAACAATGCACACCATTGCGAAGTTGTTGTCATGATCGCACATACCAAATGCAAGCAGTAGATGCATGAGCCGTAGGGGCAGCTATTGTGAGCTTACATTGACGGACTGCCTGCGTGCCTGGTAGGCAGCCTCTGTCGATTCTTCACCAGAACATGCCATGACCTGATCAGGCACGTGTTGTACCAACAATGTCACTAGAGGCGCCCAAGCTACAGTAGCCTTCATTCTTGCCAAAGCCGCTTCTGTGGTCGCCTGTGGTTCAACATCACAAACTGACATGTCCAGTGCAAACCCTCTTTTGACTCCTTACAAGAGACCCCTGCATCCCACTTCAGGCCCTCCTGGGTTTCTCCAAGCGTCACGCCACTCTTATGGGTGGAGTACTCTTTCTGATGTTTATACAGAGAAAGATGATGGCGTTGTCAAGTGCATGATGACTATGAGCGGTGTAAGTCTCCAGGAAACAGGTATATGGCAACTGGTTCACTTGCTGGTGGGGTGCCTTTTCCGTGCAAGCTGAGTGGCTACATGACTGCATTGCTTAGAGAGAATTCACATAGAGTGATTAAGATTTGACAATTAAGGTGCGAAGCTTAATTATCGAACTTGACAGGAAAATTAAGATCCAATTAGCGTCCAATTAAGGCCGGTTTTCTATGTGACCTCGGGAGGTCACTTAACATTTGAACACGCCTGATCAGAGGTCCATACTGTGTGCCGGTGTGGCTTGCGCAGGATGCAGGGCGGTATTATGTTGTCGCCGCAAGCTGGTGCAGTGCAGACAATGCAGGCAGGGATAAATCTCACTTGGCAGCTTGTCTGCCTGAGCGATGCTCAAGTTGACTAGCAGCAACACCGCAATACTTTGACACACCATGCTTCAATGCTGCGCTCTTTGAATGCGCTTGCAAGACTGACACGCTTGTTCCTCATACTGCAAACTATGTTTTGCACGGGTCATGAGCATAGTCATCACCAGCACAACACATCGGAGTTTTGCTGGAGGCAAGGCTATGATGATTCAAGTGACACGAGCATCAGCAGCGTCACGCAAACACCACGGTTGTTCAAGCAGAGCGCTACATACTGCATAGTTGAATGTAGCAGGTTTCACTGGAAAATTAGCGTCGATTAGCTTCCATTTAAGGTGCGACGAGGTCAGAATCCCATCTGCGATTTGCTTAATTGTGCCACCTTAATCAGCTCCTAGGTGAATTCTCTCTTACAGGCATGGACAATGCTTGGTGGTATTGGCACTACCATGCTCGGCAACTAGCTGGGCTATTGGAAGCATTAGGATCAAGTGGCACAGCTGCAATTCCAGGAGAATGTGAGCTTGCAAAACTCAGCCATTTGGACTTGGCTTGAGTCAGTATGAGCAGGGAAAACGGGGGGGAGGGAGGGCTGCCTAACCTGAGTGAGGAGGGTGTGACCCTGTCTGGGCCAGGCCATGAGTCCTTCAGCAGGCTGGTGGTGCTGGGGAGCCTGAAAGGGGGGTGCCTGGCTGTAATGGGGGCCAGGGTGCTGATGGCGCATGAGAGGATGGTGGGGGCTGGAGTGGGCCGGCAGGGCTGATAGTGCTGGCTGTAGCCTTGCCACATCCTATGTGAAAAACTGGTGAAGTCAGACTGGTACACCTGACTAACTTCCAGAACATGTGAAACAGCCGCAGCAGGCCAAGCAGCAGAGACTATGTTGAGGACCACATGAGCCGTGTTACCAGGTTACAGCTGCCACTGACTGGCACCATGGGTCTAGAGCTGCTATGAAAGTATGGGGGCCACTCGACCATCGTTATCTTTTTCTTAGAAATCCATGAGCTTATTGTTTTTTCTTTCTTGGTCTGCAATACCAACAAGGCTTGTTCAAAACCGCAGATGCAAGGGTCACAATGTATATCATCAGATGCAGGGCTTACTTCATCATTGAAGAGGTTGCCTAAGCCAGAGGGAGGGCTTAGCAGACCCCCTGGGCCCATTGGGGACAAATTAGGCAGACCAGGGGATACTGGACCAGGGCCGGGGGTCAAAGCAGGGGCAGGGCCACCGGACTGCATCATCTGTGATGACCCAGCCATACCCTGCGGAGGACCCCGCCCCAACGCCGGGCCCTGCCCCATTGAGACCTGCCTGGGCACCGGCCCTGTGCTCTGCCCTGGCATGTGCCCTGAACTCTGTGTTGCAAACTGCCCTGAGTCCTGCCCTGAACCATGACCCAGCATTGGACCTGAACTGTGGGTGGTGAACTGCCCTGAGCCTTGCATGGGCATCTGCCCTGAGCCCTGCACTGTGAAATGCCCTGGCAACTGCCCTGAGCCCTGTGCTGCAAACTGGCCTGAGCCCTGCCCTGTCAGGTTGCCAGAAGCCGAGGCGGAGCTTTTCCTGCCTAAGGCTGCCATGGTGGCAGCATCAAGGCGGCCAAGCTTGGCAGGCGCCCCAATCTGGCCCCCTGCCGCGCGCTTCTTGGCATTGGCCTTCACAATTTCATCTGCTGTCAGCGGCTTGGCAGGGCCCATGTTGGACCTGCATGCCCCACACCAACACTCATGCTGCTGGCCAGCTGCCCGTCACATGCAGCTGCTCAGCATGTGTTGATGCGCCTGTTAGGCATGCACGCAGACAGGCACTATGGGCTGTTCTGCTCAGGTAAGTATCAATCCATTTTGAAACGTCTTCCCAGACGATCCATATTTGATGTGCAGCACAGGCAGCCTGACGCAAGCCGTCTAGTGTCTGGCTGAGCTTTTGGTGATGGATAAGAAGGCCAAAGGAGGGAGAAAATTGGTCATAAGATCTCCATGCTATTGGGCAGCGCTGGCCAACTTTGCAGACAGATAAGTCACAGACTCAAACCATGGGAACACACAATTTGTGGTGGAAGAAAAGCAACAGGAAGCTGCACCTTTTTCGAGGCACTAGGCCTCTGGTGTACGCTTGGGCAGGGCCCAGGGCACCTCTCGGGCCACTTCCCTGCCTCATGTCCTGTTGGGAAAAGGCCCCAGATCTGCATGAATTGCAACAACAAAAGCTGTCAGAATTACTGCTGCTGCTTGAGACATATGTCTTGCTCATGGGACATCACAACACTGTTTTGTTGCATGCTGTCATACAGACACTTAACACGTGCTGTGGAGTTGCTTTGGGAAGAGAGTGAAGTCACACACAAATTGAGTCACAACCTGTACAGTCAACACTGATGCAACGCCCAAGTGGCTAGCTCTCCTGGGTTGATGCTTTGCGCTGCAGCTAACAAGGGGTGTGCCAAGGCCTGGGCATCATTACATCCATGAAACCCTTGTTGCTGAAAAGAAGATCAAACCATAAAATACCATCAGAAATTGTAAAGAGTGCTGCCAATTTCCATTGGCTTGGAAACCGGTACAATACACAGCTAAGATTACAGTCTTAGAATTTAATCCAGCGGTTGCCTGTTGATGTTGTCCTGTATACTGTCATACATGCCCATACCATTTGCGAAGAGGTTTGTGTCAGTGATAGCATGGATGTAAAGGAGCAGCCGCAAGAGTAGCTGCCTAGCCAATGTCAAAAAACAAGAGCAGCCTGTTGCCACATTACTATCTTGTGTACCACATCTATTGACATGTGTCACCACTGACCTGTCACCAAAGCCAGAAGCGCTAGGACCTGTGTCTGAGTTTACAGCCAAGCTATGCTGACGATACTGAGCTGGCTGCTGATCCTGTGGGTACTGCATTGCAGGCTGCATCCCTGTACTGCCTGCAAACCCAGGCTCAGAGGCAACAGCATTGCTGCTGGCAGGGGGAGGAGGCAGGTAGGCTGAATGAGCAGCGCCAAGAGGGCCCAAAAGCTGCCCATAAGGCACAGCAAGGCCTTTTGAGGGCCTGGCTCCAGGGGAGGTAGAGGGAAGGGCAAAGGGCACAGCTCCGAGGCCCCCTAGCTCCTGCCAGTGGCGGGCCATAGCTGCTGCAGCAGATGCTATCCTAGGAAGCCTGCATGTGGTTTGGCAAGCTAAGGTCCAAGACGCAGAAGGACTGGTTATCTTGCTGATGTCTGTGCTTGCCCTGCCGGCAACCAGGCTACTGCAGTCAGAAGCATGCAATGTGCACACTGTTGAAGGCCAGGCCTTGCATTCGAATAGACAAAGCACTGCATTTGAAAGCTTGTTGCTCAAAGCTTGATCTAATTGATTGCTCACCATGGCTTTGGAGCACAATCCTGCAAGTGGTGCGCGGCTGTAAGGATGAATGCACTGGAGGGTAATAGGTTGGGAAGCTGGTTTAAGTTAACAACCTGAAGCGAAAATGTGCAGAGTGAGGCAAGACGAGCACCTGTGTTTCTGCAAGTTGAGCACCCTCTTCAGCAGATCCTGCCCTTCAAGCATGGCCCAGGGAAAGGGCAGTTTCCTGAGGGCTTGTAGCAGCTGCCTGATGAAGCTGATCTGCTGGTCCTGCTCAGCAGCCTTTAGCATGGTAGCCAGAGTGGGCACCAGGTCAGGCACAGCCGCCAGCTTAGTAAGGGTGAGTGTGCGTGTGGTGCGTACCACGGCCTGAAGCTGTGCCTGCCACACTGTGAAGCCCGGATGTTCACCGCTGTCCAGCCGCATGTTGCGCATGAAGTTGGCAAAGTTGCCTGTGGGAGCAGCCATGAACACGGTGTAAGAATGTCTGCTGCACGACAGCAGCAGGGCACTGCAGAAGCTGCGCTGCGGTTTGTGAGTCTGTACTCGGGACCCATCACCCTGGCAATGTGAGTAGTCTTCTTGCTTCTCTGAGGCGATGGTGGCTGCTTTCTCCATGACAACATGGGCTCACTACTGCAGAAGCAATGTGCACTGCAGCATGGCTTGCTGACAAGACTTTGCAAGCAAGCAGCCAGCACTGGACACATCCAGAATGCTGAACCGGCGTATGCGCAGGACCCAAATATGTTCATACACTGTGTTGCATGCTACATCAAGTACATACTGGTAAGCATAGGCAGCGATGACACAAGATACGTGCAAAGTGCTTGTGGCTGAGCGCCATCAAACTATTGGCATGCGTGGGTTGGTCAGTTAATGTCCAAGCAGCCCAAACACTAAGATGTTGCACCCTGTATGCTTTTGTGATGCGTCTGTAGATTCACCAGCTTGTTACACCCTGCATGTCATGAAGAGAAAGGCGCGCCTGCTTTGGTGGGGTCCTTGATGCCACCATTCTCATCGAGGTAGGTTTCCAGTCGACCAAAGGCTTTCTGGCGAGCTCTGTCTGCCTGGCCTGTGGAGTCGGTGTCGCCCTCCTCACCCAGCTGGACAGAGCTGACTGCAGTTTCCAAGCCCTCATCTACAGCAAGCCAGACAGAGACTTGACATCATTGGATGCAGGCAGTGACGCCACCAGTGGCTGCAGTTCCCAAGGCTTGAGCTCTCCATCAAAAGATTGCTGAGCATGCAATGGTACCAGAATACTTTGGACAAGTCGCACTTAGGCAGGCACAAGCTCACGATCCCTTGTGCGCCACCTGGTGAAACCTTGACAGCTTCAGTCAAGCTAAGCTGTGCAGTGCTCTAGGTGTCATGCATGACTCTAAAGAACACTTAAAAGCAAAGCCCTTTTGTGCATTTATTTAGTAGGCGTGATGCTACTTTCAGCTTGAGATAAAGCTGTGCATGCCAAATTTGATATTCACAAGCGTATCACATTGCCCAAAGCATAGCAAGCAGTGCCTTCCTGTTCTGAGTCAGTGTTATCAGTGCTTGATTGCATAACATCTGCTTGCATCAGGTATCTCCAGGGCAAGCTTCACTATGAATGCTTGCCCTGATGATGCTCCATAAGCAGTACAATGCAGAATGTCCAAGGAAGGTCACATTGAGATTGCAGAAGAGCTGCCAAAACCTTCAGTAGATCCTAAGACTGACTGTTGCTTTGGTGCGATTCCCAAAAACACAGCCGCTGTGATCGATGTCACCGCAAATCCAGCTAAATAGCCATTTTATGCTATGACCACACTGTTCCCTTGATACATCAGACCTCAGACACAAATTCCCAAGGATGCACTGATTTGCACAGCCTGGTGACATGCCTGGGCCATACAGATACTGCGGTACAGTGTGCAGTCATGCAAGGTTGTGTTAGGCTGCACGATGCATTGACCACAGTGTTGATGAGAGGCAAGAGGGGGCTGACCTGTGGCTGATTTTTGTGGCTGCGCCGCAGGTGCTCCGGGAGCTCCGTTGGGCAGCCCTGATGCCTTTCCAGCTGCATTGCGCTGTGCACGCTGTATGAAGCTACGCAAGTTGCTCCGCAGATTGGCTAAGTACTGCCGTACTTGTTGCTCGCTGCAGCTTGCCTGCAAAAGCCCTTTGATGAAAGGTATTGCTGATGCTTGAAGATAAGCACACTGAGCAAGGCAATCCAAGCGGCAATGAGAGTTTGGGCAAAAGACCAGGAACCATTGCACAAAGACTTAGCAGCCCTGCTTGGCATCTATTAGTTGCTTGACCAGGCAACACAGCTGAAATGTCAGGAAGCACGACAAGCATTTTGTGTGATGTTTGGTTAGGAATGTGCTTGCGGCACATCAGGATTGTTGATATATGTACCTGCCTGGCCAGTAGGGCAGCCTCCCTGTGGTCAACCCTGTCTTGGGCGCCAAAGAACCTCAGCAACACTTGCTCCTGTTCAGGCAGAAGGCGTGAGGTCTTTGTCTCTGGGCTTGTTACTGTTGAGGTTGTAGGAGCTGCAGCAGCAACTGCCTCAGAAGCCTTTTGAGCACCTGTAACAAAGGTGCTGGCTGTGAGTGAGCGCTGGCACAGCTTGAAGGGTTGAGCTGCAGCTGTTCCTCCAAGGGCTTGTTGCAGCATAGCAGTACAATCTTCAGCTTCACTGTTTGCACAACAAGAATGTGGCGGTAGACGCAAGCAACGCGATGCGGTATGCAGACTCCTGTGACTAATCTGTGCAACGCGACTGCTCATCTCCTGAAGAGCTTTGTTGCAAACGCGAACAACGTGGCGCGGTCAACAGCAAGGACACTGGCTACCGCCCTGCGGCACCATGACTGCCCTTGCAACAATCCCAATCATTGTATGCGAGGTCGCCATTCTCGACTGCAACAGCGGCAATTGCTTCTGCAGTGCATACATAGCCTGCAAAGTCTGCACAGCAAGTGTCAACGACAGATCTCAAGTGTCAGCCTTTGACGGCGTTGGTGCACCATTAGCCGCTATATTGGCCAGATTGGGCTGGGCAGATTGGTGGTCAGGACATCGACCAAGTCGCCTGCCTGCTGGACGTGGCGAAGAGTCACTGTGGTACCCTTCTAGTGTTTGATCAAGAAGATCTGCCGGCCACCTCGAAAAGTGCACCTTCAGCCTGTGCAGCATCAATTTCAGCCTTGACGGCCTCCAGAGGGTTCCACACTTGGACTGTTTTGCCATCCTCTTCTATAAAGACTGGTAATTCATTTGCCAGCTGCACCTGTAGCTGTACAGCTGAAGCTAGAGCTGCCGTCTGTTGCTTGAACAGACTGTGCTGTTGCACCAGCTGCAACTTGCACTGTTCGGCAATGGCTGGATCCATTGCAGCAAAGGCAGCACTTTCAGAAGGGCCACGAGGATTTAGCCAGCCAAGGGGCTTGTCAGCCATTTCAGCGCCAGGTCATTGGCATGTCAGATATCTTTATCCATTGTGCTGACAAGCTACCCTGTACAGGACGCGAGCCTGCAGGGCGTACCTGCCATATGCGGGAGATCACTCTGCTGTACAGTTCAAAACCAGCGCTTTGCATGACAGTGACCACATACATTCGCACAAGGTATCCAGCACCGTGGTGGTACTCTGACTGCCACAACGGCACCAAAGGAGTTGCGCTTTCCTACCGGAACGCAGTGCCGCGTTTCTATTTCACACTAAAACGTTTCGTCTCATTATGGTCACCTCCACGAAGCTGAGGAAGAAGTGGCTTTGTCCCTCAGTGGCGTTTCGGAGCAATTGCTCCCACTACTGTTCGTACAGGCTCCTGTGCATTTGAACAGGCCAATATTCGGCCACACTACGAACTAGACCTCAGTCCTGGTGCTCCTGTGCAAGCTTGCAGCTCTGTGCGTGAGCTTTCTGTCTCAGCAGCGCAGCTGGGGTGCATGAAGCATGCCAAGCAATAAGTTTGCTCAATGTGTCAGGTGCAGACCCTTGGTTGACACCAACAGCTTGTGTCTCATACCTCAGTGATCAGACTATGCTTGCAGGCAACAAGCTGCAACGGCAATCAAGCAGCACTACACGGAGTTTGGGACTTGGCCAAGCACGCAGCAACTTCCTATAGTATACAACGAAGTCTACAATGTCAGCTTCTGCGGATTGAGAACTTGCATGTGTTTGATAGCAAGAAGTTTCAGAAGGTCATTGCTGCTCTTGAGGAGAAAAAGCTTATCACCAAGAAACAGGTAGAGCACCTGAAGAGCTAGTGCTACATGTAGCTCACTGTCTCAATACGATAAGTTTGAAATCATACAGGTGCTGTGCCAACTGCAGTGCAGGAACTGCATTGGTAACCGCCTACCAGATTGCAGGTCCTTACGACTGTATATGATATGCAGCTTGTGACACCAAACGGAGCCACAGAGGACATACTGCTTGATGTGCACACATCACATTATCTGCAAGAATTAAAGACTTCAAAGATGAAGGTCGCTGAGGTGGGTTTCACCAATGGCAATTCTGTGTCTGTTCTTGTCTATGTATGAACATGTTTGATGCCCATGCACACAGTTTTTCACATACACACGTCATGTCAGCTTTGGCCTGTAGCGCTGAGCAGAGAGCTGTGCGCAACTGGGGAAGCTGCGCAGGTCACAGAGTTGCCCATGCTGTTGATGCTGCCGATGTGGCTTTTGCAGTGGAGGGTGGTAAAGCCCATGAAGTACATGGTAGCAGGTACCATGCTGGTATGTTTGATCTCCTTTGCTTGTGATAGCCAGACCCATGCTGTTGGGAGCCCATTGCAATGTAGCACCCACTGCCTGGAAATAACGTCGTCGAAACCCACTGCTGTTGTGGGGTTTTGATGATGTTATTTCCAGGCAGAACATGCATGCTGCATTACCACATGTCAGCCTGACCGTCAACACTTAACACAAACACGCCAAGCTAGCAAGCATTACAGACAAGCTGTGGGCTGCTTGGTTCTATGCTGATCAACAAGGGTGAATGTAGGCGGCGGCCTTGGCAATAGAGCGTGGCTGGTCAATCAATATTGGGGGTGGCATGCACCATGCCTACTCTGGTGGTGGCGCTGGCTGGTGCATGTTCAGTGATCTCACCCTGGCTCTGCGTAAGATACGCAAAGCCTCCCAAGGATCGGTCAGCAAGATCATGATCATTGATACTGACGTGCACCAGGTGCTTCAGCAGTCTGTGCAATGTATGAAGCTTTGAAGCCTACCCTGCATAACACAAACTGTTGCGGGGGGCCAAATGTGCATTCCACCTGCAACTGCATGCTCTATCAAGCTTGCTGGGCTTGCATGACCAGAGCTCCCAGGTGGAAGAGGGTACTGTGCAGTCTGGCTCAGGCTTGATTGACTGTAGGGGAATGGTTATGAGAAAGATAAGCTCACCTTTGAGGACAACCAGCTATACATTCTTGACATTTACAACTCAGAGCTGTGGCCACATGACACATCAGCAAAAACTGCCATCGACAATATGGTCGAACTGAGATGTGGGACCAAAGATGGACAATACCTGACCAGCTTGGAGTCAGCATTGCAGCAGGCCAGCAGAGACTTTCAGCCAGATCTCATACTCTATAATGCTGGCACAGATATACTGGAGGGAGATCCTCTTGGCAGGTCCGTTTGCACCTATGCTCTGCTATGAATTGCTGCTGCTCTTCATGAATGCAATATGTTACTAAGGAAATGCTGATCCTGTATATGGGGGTTTCTAACATATAGTTTTCAAATTGTTAGATCCACAAGCTTATCCCTGAGGATGCACTGATCTGCAATGCCACAAAGCATTATTTTTGGCAGACACTCTTGTTCCTATATTACACATGCAGGAAAAGGTTTACATCAGTGATTGTGGCATGCCAAGCTGGACATGTTTGTCAAATGGGTGGTGAGTAATATTCAGGTGGCTGAAAGGCCAAGGGAAGCTTGGGCCCAACTCGGGATCACCTCAAGCTTCACTATATTGAATGCTTACCAGCGCCGTCTTTTCTTTCTTTCTCTCAACATTCAGTTCATGCTTGCACATGGAATTTGCAATGACTTGCATGGTGTATATGCAGAATGAGTGTGTCAATGGAGGGTGTCATACAGCAAGACCAGATGGTGTTTCAGCATGCTCTTGTATGCAAATGCCCCATTGCAATGGTGCTATCTGGAGGCTATGCTGCTGAAAGTCATCAAGCAGTTGCCAAGTCCATTGAAAATGTTCTAAATGTATTCAGCTTGATATCTTGTAGTTCAGAACTGGACCAGTGGCAACAATGGACGAAGTCGGTGCTGGGACTTCTGATGATACACTTGTTAGCAAGAGATTGCTACTGGCATTTGCAGAGTTGCGGCACAACTACTGCTTTCTTGCTCAGCCTCTCATATCACCAGCTCGGTTGACTGTTGGGCATTTGCTGGAGCACAACACCAGTGACTTCAGGTGTTGCACCGAAAATGATACCCCTCTATGTCGGAAGCTTGTATCGGGTGTCAGCAATGTCTGAAGCTGCCACCCTTCTTGCCTTCCCTGTGAGCTGAATGCGAGAGCAAGTTGCACGCAGGATTCGAGCAGGTACGTAAAGTGCACTCAACACACATACATATCGGAACTTTCCTGACGGTATACAAAAAAAGCGAGATCGCAAGGGGTCGTGTGTGAGCAGAGGCTCAGGGATCACGCTTGAGTGTGCAGTTTGTGTATCGTGCAATAATCAAGTTTCCTGATGGTAGGCAAACCGCCAGAGGGCTCCTCAAAACACGATTTCAAGGTTTGGCTGCGACTCCGCACGGTCAAAGCTTCCCTTGCCGTTGACCATGGTTTCAGTGTGGTTTCAGAGGCATATGTGGCTCAAAGTTCCTTCGCGTCCAGTTTCGCTCTGTCTACACTGTCTGCATCGGCATTCCAGCTTGAGAGTGTGGTCTGATCTACGCATCTTGAGCTGAGCCTTCGTTGCATGTCTATCGCACGAACTTGGGCGAAAGTCTCCCGACATACGTTGATCCCTGTAAGGCAGTACACCAACTGGTATGGACCAGAGGCACAACTGGTTCCTGTGGTTATAGAGAGAACAGTACGAGGAGAGCGATCATTTGATATATATTCAAGGCTTTTGCGCGAGCGAATCATAAGCCTGAACGGCGTGATCGATGAGCACACCAGCAATTTGGTTGTTGCACAGCTCCTCTACTTGGAGTCAGAAAACCCAGAGAAGCCTGTACGCAAGCTGTATTGTTAAGGCGTTTGATTGGAACTTGTCAGTCATCAAGAGCTTTACCTGACTGGTTTGCAGATAGCTATGTACATAAACTCGCGCGGTGGTGGAGTCAATGCTGGCCTTGCAATATATGATACGATGCAGGTTTGCCCACATGCTCATAGGCTGCTCTGAGTTAATTGTCGCTACCTTAGGGAAAGTCATGCAGTTTCTGTTACTGCAGTACATACGTAGCCCAGTGAGTACTCTATGTGTGGGGCAAGCTGCTTCAATGGCCTCTTTACTGTTATGTGCCGGTGAGCATGGCAGTCGCAGATCCCTGCCAAATAGCAGAATTATGTTACATCAACCCTCAGGCGGCTCACAGGTATGTGCGTCCCATTCTGAAACATGCCACAAACAGATCAGCAACCTGAGCTAGGCATGCACATGCACAAACTGATCAGTTGAGCATGACATGATTGTGTTTTACAGGGCCAAGCTAGCGACATTGCGATTCAAACCAACGAGATTTTGACCCTGCGGGCAAGACTCAATGAGCTGTATGTCAAACATACAGGACAGTCATTATCACTCATAGGTACCAATCCCATGCTTAGCAATGTCTACCACTCCAGACCTTATCAAGCGTTGTGGTGACATGATTGCTTGCAATGCAGCGGAAACATTGGAAAGAGACACCTTCAAATCGGCATCAGAAGCTAGAGATTTTGGCCTCATTGATGAAGTTATAGACAAGCGACCATTGGACCAGCCAGTTGCCAAGTGATACTGCAAGTTGCGACTAGCTGCTGCTTGTCAGTAGGGCATCAAGATTGTCATTGCCATCAAACCTGAGACCTGCTCATCTGCTGCTCTCCTCAAAAGTGCAGCTCAAAGCTTGTTGCCATTGTGTGCTTCAGTCTGAAACATTGATTACCAGAGCGGTCATGATGCCGGTTGTTGCAGACTAAGCTGTTGAGCACTTAATGTCCTGTCTTCTTTATTTTGTGCCATATCTGACCTGTAGTCTCTGTATGAATAGTTGTGTCAGCTGTCATGCAGCAAACCTGTCAATAAAACCCTAGAGTGTATTGCCAGCTTGCAAATGCACAATAGGAACTTATCTCACACACAGCTTCAGCAGGTTGTAGCAAGCTATGTTGCACTAACAGGTCAGCGAAATATAGAACAGGTGCACTGAGCATAGGACTGAAGGTATCTGAATAGGAAGATGATAGAAGGCTCAAAGGAGGGTCTCTCTGAGCAAGTTCCTGAGTAAAGCCGCACTAATCTGACATAAAAGCAAAAACAGCAAAACATGTCTGCACCTGGCTGCATTCCCAATGTGAGCCTGCTGAGGCAGCAGCCCTGCACTTGTACATGCATGCCCCAGCACTGAGGTCAGCTACCAGTAGCTAAACGCTTGGAATACGACTGAGCAAACTTTAGGCGGCATGATCATTAGCTACCATGACCATCAGGTATCACTCAGTCTGCTTGATACCGGTGCCTACAATACAACATCAAGTCAAGGCAATGGAAGGCTGCTCTTGGGTACCTTGCATGCAGATGTACACCTATAGCACCTGTCATAAATCATAACTTAGAAGTTATCTGAGTCCTTGTGTTGACACTGTTCAGCATGCTCACTGCACCGCTCTTCTGAAAGCCACATACTGCATATTGACGTGATTTGCAGGTATCAGCGATTAATGTGTCACACAGTGTGAAAGCTTGGTTGCCATGTGTGTGCTGCTGACAATGGGGCTTGGTGCATGTATGAATGCCGCCCAGGCATGTAAAGGTTGAGCTAGAGCACAGTGGAATATTAGATTGAAAGCGCAGACCTTGATTGCCCGGACAATTCATCTCAGCGCGCTTGCATGGAACCTAATTGCTGTTCATGGCTTGCAGAGAGACTCTCAGCTGTTACATCCTGCATTTCCTGTTACTGCAAACTGCTCACGCACGGCGTGCTTTGGATGATTGTCAGACACACTTGGCATCCACTTACACATTTGCTGGTTATTGACAATTTAACCACCCTGTGCTGCAGTCAAGATGTGATCTGCCCTGTGCCTTGACGGTCATGCATTTTCAAATCAGCACAGATGACTGATGCATGCATGCCTGTATGATTTTGCAAGTGCCCAATGCCAACTGTTTACATCACACAGACGCTGCTACCAGGACCTAGGTCCTGGTGTGAATGAATGGTGCCCCCTCATTTTCATCCTGCCATGACCAGTAAGCATACACGCATACATCTTGGCGAATGATGCCATAACTTCTTTGACAATGCCATCCAGTCCAGTCCTGGGTCTTGCTACTGTGGATGAGCAGCAAGCATCTGCGCAACACTATAGGAGACATCTGTCAAGCTTACGCTTCAGGAATCTCCACATCACCAGCATCGATCTGCATGAACAGAAGGAGGATTGTCAACTGGGTGTGTCATGCAGCAATAATCAGGTCTTACAGCACAACCCTAGATAGTGCCAACTGAGGTGTCAAAAATGGGCTTGAAGTCCTTGCCTTTTCCTGGATATCCTGAGGGTCCTCATGGTCTACATGGCAACCAACTGATTTGCATGTTCCCAAAATCTCCTTGACTGTGCCTGAGAGTTCCCTCGCACAACTCCTGTCCCTCATGACTCTGGCAATCTCAATGACATCATCTAGGTCCAAATTGCCAGTGTGCTTGATGTTCTTTTCCTGCAGTTGTATAAGGCTATGTGAGCTGTGCGCTGACTGGTCTGGGGGAAGCGGTGCTGCAGCTTAGTGTGATGGGCTATTGTCATTTGTCTCCTCAGAAATTAGGAGCAAAGGCATAACGCAGCTGACCTTCTTCCTGTCTCTGACAGGCTCCTTCAAAGCCTTGATGACTAGAGAAGCTGCTGAGGGAATAACTGAAACCTTGGCGATACGATTTTGCACTGTCAATTTGCATGTTACACGCAGGCCCTTCCATTCCTTGGCTGTCTCCTTTGCAATGTCCTCTCCAATCTTTTTGGGAGATAGACCAAGAGGACCGATCTTTGGGGCCAACGACGACGCGGCACCAACCTCGCCACCTGTTGCCCTCACATAGACCTCTACCACCTGCGAGGGATCGAATTTGGGAGCCATTGCGGCCTTCCTTCGCAGGCAAAATGCAGTTCGCAGCAGAGAGAGAACCAAAGAGCCGCCTCTACCTGCATCAGAGCAGAGAGTTTACTAATGGTAACTTTGACGTAAAAACCCAATTACCGTGGTTGCAATATGAGAGCAATTCAGTGTACAGCGGCTTCATACGCGATGTTAAAGGCAATCAGGCCTTTGAGGCATGTAAAATCCGGGGCACTGGTCTATCGCCATGGCGTTCGCGAGCACTGACGTGAATGTTTTGGTCTACAAGTACATGGTGGAAGCAGGTCAGTACAGGCAAGGCACGGGTTGCTAAGACTTTGTGGCAGTGATTGATCTTGTAAACTGATTGCAGGCTTCATGCATTCTTCTTATACGTTTGCCAATGAGAGTCAAGTCACAAAAGCATTTCCG
>JAABUP010006261.1_pt1 | contig 17150 bp, 23 predicted proteins | sample 5559201 | NCBI WGS metagenome assembly JAABUP01 (sample SAMN10711887, study PRJNA513373) | rock metagenome | isolation source: Antarctica rocks | place: Antarctica
CTTTCCCCCGGCCCGCAGCTCGCTAATGCTCGCCCAGCCAACGTCTTCCTTCCCAAAGACCGAATCTCAATGTCTCACCAAGGTTTCGGTTTCTGCGAGTTCCTAGCCGAGGATGACGCCGAGTACGCCGTGAAGATCATGAATCAGATCAAGCTCTACGGCAAGCCCATCCGGGTCAACAAAGCTTCGTACGATAAGAAACAACTTGATGTGGGGGCGAACTTGTTTATTGGGAGTCTGGATCTTGCTGTCGACGAAAACGCTTTGTTTGATACCTTCACCACCTTTGGAAGTATTGCCGAGCACCCAAAAGTATGTCCTTCCTTCTATCCGGCGTGATGTGAGTTTGATGGTGGTGTGATAGATTGCGCGAGATCCGTCGACGGGAGAGAGTAAGGGATACGGATTCGTCTCGTACCACGATTTCGATGCGGCAGATATGGCGATCGAGAATATGAACGGGCAATTTTTGGGTGGGAAGGCGGTGACGGTGCAGTATGCGTTCAAGAAGGATGGGAAGGGGGAGCGACATGGGACGGCGGCGGAGAGATTACTGGCGAATCAGGCAAAGTGGGTCGTCCGACTTCGATTCCTAGCAGACTCGCTGATGGGCTTAGAAAACACGCGATTATACCGGGAGGGGCTGGGAGTGGACCGGGATTCACTTTCCAAGGTACGCCTATTACCACCCGTTTGTAGATGAGACGCTGAGAGGATCGTCGCTAGGGCAATACGCAGGAGCCCTCGCCGCCCAACCTTCCGGACAAGGCTTCGCCCAACCCCAATCCGCCCCACCCCCTCCTCCCGGTATGCCAGTCTACCAGCCTCCACCTTCCGGCTACCCACAACAAGCCTACCAGCCACAAACAAACGGATATCCCCAGGGGTACCCTGCACCTCCACCTGGATTCCCAGTCGCGAATGGTGGAGGACATCCTGGACAGCCGCAGCAGGGAGGAGCGCCCCCTCCGCCTCCGCCTATACGTATGGGCTTCGGACAATGAGACGGATTAGGGAGAGCATGTTTGGGCGAATACAATGCATCAAATCAGTAGTTTTTATGTCCCGCAGCTTGTGCCAGCTCCGAGAGTACTACCGTGTTAGACCACTCCCGATGACCGGTGGATCTTCATTTTGACGTCCTCTTCAGCAGGACTACATCAGGCCTTCCATCCCCTGCCAGCCGGATCCCAGCTCCATGAAAACTGGCTGATGCAATGCATATATTGAGTAGTGATGGCCTCCTGTCTCTATGCCAACTCCGAATTCACAATCGGATTAGGCCACTGGAATGACTGAATGATCTTCACCCTGACCTCCTCTCCGACAACATATGGCAGCTTGTCTGCCCCACCCAATCGGATCACAGTCCCGAGAGAAGGGATGAACACCGGTGTACTATCCGGCGTCGTTCCACTCCCGAAGAACGTCTGGGCCGAGATCCTCCCATTCAGCGGCTCGCGGAGGTCCACCGTCTCGTCGGGATTGACCGGCCCATTGAAACGCGAGGCGAATAAGCCAGCCTGCCAGAATGCCTGGGCGGTCTTTCCCGCTCGCCGGACGCGTCGTTGTGCCTGATCCGATCGTTGTGCCAAAGTCTGCACATCTGACGCAGGTATAATAGGGGCGAATGAGCTCAGACCCTTCTCCTTTGCGAGAGCAGCTTTGATCTGCCAATGCACCAGGAGATCGTCGAATCGCCGTAAAGGGGATGTAGCGCGGACATATCCCGAATCAGGCTTGTCGAACCCCATGACCCAGTGTGGTTTCGGCTCGAGCGACAAGTCCCCACTTGTGAAGTAGAAGTTGCCTTTCATTATCTCAAAGAAACTGGTTAAATTTGTGTCGGGGTCGCGCATCGCAAGTAGGTCTTCGATAGTGAGTGCGGCTCGGCCAGGTGTAGCCGTAACCTTCGGTGGGGGACTACTGCGGTATGGGACAGGGATATTGCGGGAATGGCAGAACGCAGCGGCGGTGCGGCCCGCGAGGATCATGAGCTCTTGTACGATGAGGGTGGCGGCAAGACCCGGTGAGAACGGTGGTGAGACGAGGTAATCGATAATCGGCGAGCCGGCGTAAAGTTCAGGTCGTAGAGGTAGGTTTGCAGGATCGAAAAGGTTATCGGGTGACGGTGGGAGTTTTGACAAGACTTGCAGGGAAAGCTCCGGGAGAATAGATTCAAGTCCAGCCGTAGCGAACCGTTGAGACCGGCAGGCCCCCGCGACATCTCGAAGAAGTCGCAGATCGGCTAGGTCCTCGTCGGAGAGGTCAAGCGACTCGTTCGGTCTCTTAGGTTCTTGGCCCATAGGAGAGCCGAACGGGCGGCTTGGAACTCCTTGCTCGATCCCTAGAGCCTCGTTGACAGCGAGATATGTGATGACTCGAGGTTTCTTGATCCAACCGATGCAGGCTTTCGAGTCTTTGACCACACCGTCCAACCCCATCCGGGAAGAAAAGGTCATGACACCCTGAGCGGCGTCCTCGCGGGACACATCCGCACCAAGACTGAGCTCCTTCATCGTCACGTCTAGTGGTAGGAGCGGCCGGTTCCCTTCGGCAAGGTACATCGAGCTGCCACGGAACGAAGCTTGCACCGCGAGTGGATGAGACGGGGGAAGATACCGCGTTGGGTCGGCGATGTGGACGTGTACCCAAAACTCATCGGATCCATGTATCCGCTCGACCGACATCCCGTCATCCAATTCGGATGCAGTAGCGTCGTCCACCACGAAAACTCGATGCGATGTGAAGTCCTCTCTCAGCTCGTCTAGCTCGTTGCCCTGAAGCAATTCTTCCGGGCCGCGCTTTTGAGCGCCAGCCATGGCCATCGTGCGGATCTCCGCTTCCTTCGCTTCAGATAGCCTCAGGCTTTCCCACGGCCGGACAGACCCGACTTCTTGCAGGAGTCGAATGAAGAGGTCCCGGTCGACCACCTCGTCTGGGTAAGGGTCTATCGCTTTCAGAATGGCAGTCGCAAGAGGGAGAATGGAAGAAATTTGGGTGGAGCGGGTTTCGTACAGCGGTGCGAGCAGGACAGCCAGCAAGTTGCGCTCTGTCGACGTCCATTCGGGAAGCGAATGCTCCTGCTCAGACAGATCGGATGACGAGGCATCCGCTCGTATTCGCCTTGAAACCTCCACCGCTGCTTTTGCTTTCTCGACAAATTGGGCCAGTATCCGCACATCCTCCTCCGTCTCGCTCTCTAGGACCCGCTGTACTTCGTTGAGCCGTCTTCGCTCCGCTCGACTTCGCACATAGAATGCTCCGGACGCCCACATGTCGCCCTGATCGCCGAGGAAAAGGTCGGATCGACGCATCATGAAGACATGCGCTGCGTATGCTGGGAGGGTATTGGGGCGAACGGTCGTGGGGTTTTCCAGATTTTCGACGTTAAGGATGTATTCTGCTGCGTCCGCTGCAGTGATCGCCCCAGGCTCGTTCTCATTCTCCGGTGCGAACCTCTCCCATACCGCTTCGACACCTCCCACTCGACCGGTGCTGAGCACACCACCCATCATCCGCCCGCACATCCTTTCCGTCTCTCTCATGATTCGTCTCAGGGTCATCACCGCCTTCCGTCGAGCATTTTGCATGGCCGCTCCCTTCTCAGCTGCTTCAGGCGACTCCTCGATCAGGTTCGTCAACCCTTCACCATTTTGCCAGGATCCAAGAAGATCGGATGACCAGCATGCCTCGGCGACATCGGACGGAACCAGGGATGCGGGCATGACGAACTGCACATCGTGGGTCGATATCGGCCAGACCTCGCCATTATTCTTGAGGATGATCAGTCGAGGTCTTCCGCCGATCAGGATGGATGCCACAATCAAGCCAATCGTCAGATACCCCGATCTAGCCACCCGTCATTTACCTAGTCAAGAGAGCACTACTCGACCCACCTTCGACACTCGACCACTCGCCCAACCTCCAAGCCAGGCATCGACTCTGCCATCTCGACCTCCCCGAAATCCATGACCTCCCCCTTCTCCGCATCCACATCATTCTCAAAGAACGCTCTCCGATCGTTCGAGATTCCCGCCTGCACCTCGAAATGTATCTTCTCCCTCTCTCTCCTATCGAGCGGCACATTCACCGGGATATCAACAGTCGCCTTGGGCCTCTTCTTTTTCATTCTCATATGCGGGCCTGTCCCCAGAAGTCGATTCTCGCGGAGTTTGGCATATCGCTTTTCGGCGAGTTCGGGAGGGAATCGAGCGGTTTTTTTGGTGTATTCTTTTCGCTCGGCGTCGGTTCGAGGCTCGATCCGGGGGGTCTTGTATGGGAAGTAGGAGGGTTTCTCGATTTGACGTTCGGGGGGATCATAGCTTCTCTGAGCGGCACCGGGTGAGGAAGCAAAGGATCGCCTTAGCACTGAGATAGTCCGGTACGACGAAGAGACAACTGAAGAGACAACGCTCATCATGAGCGATGGCGCTTGGAGGCGATTGCGGCGGGCAGCGAGATAGGACAGAATCGGCATTTCAGAGAATTGTGAAGGTGAGCTTACGTAAGCAAAATAATTTGTGTAAATTAGGGGTTTCCGCCGCCGTCACTTCCATCTTCCACACACCTCGTCGAGGCGGAACAATCCAGATCTCACGCACGATGTCCTTCCTCCACGTCATCATAATCGGAGTCGTCTGTGCCGGTCTCGCCATAGTAGCCTGGTTTGCATCACCCAGAGGAAAGAATCAGACGTAGGTTCTCCCTCAAACCCTTCGGGTCCTTGCTGATTGGCTCCCGTAGTCTGATACGATCGAGCGTCGGCCTTACCCTGACTTGCTGCTACCTCATGTCAGTGGATTTACTTGCCTCTTTGCGCCGCGCTTATCCCCGTAGGTGGGCGATCACCTATCTTTGTCAACTCCACCCCCTGATCGGTGTGCCGTCCATTCTCTCCTTCAGCCCTAGCTCTCAGCTGATCGTGTCCGTCAGCTCCTCGGCGCTCGGACTTGCGGCACGTCGACTAGTCTCACATGTATCGCTCGGCAATATGTCATTCATTCATACACTCATCACAACGCCGCACCGATCGTGCCAAACGTATTCCAAGATTTCCCCCTGCCTCCACCTACCTCGCTCACTCGGAGATCTGCGTCTGGGGCATGGCGACCCTCTGAACTTTCTCGTGGATCTGCGCTTTGGGGGTGTTCTCCGGTTTGGGCTGGAGGGGGTTCCCACCATGATGCGGGTCGCCCCTGGTCGTCCTGATAGCCGGGAAGCAAGCGACGAAGAGAGATCAGAGTACTGATAGGGATGATCGGAGGTACTGATCCCGTCCTATCAGTATACACCACTCATCCTAACCCCACCACCCACAATACGCCAGTCCCCCAAGATTCTTCCTCAAGCCCACTTCCTTCGCTTTCCTCACATTCCACGCCATTCTAGCTCTACTCACCGCGTTGAGCTCCAACGTTGCCGCGGCCAAACCGAATGCGAAAGCACGAGACAAAGGAAAGCGATGGCTGGCAGCTTGCCCGTCCTTTCTTCCGGCTTGATTGGCTGGTCGACGAGGGTGATCATTGAGTCCCCGTCGCTCTCTGGCAGAGGTGGATGACGGGACCAGAGCTTCAGCTTCACGTACTCCCGGACTTCCTGACTGAGACGGATGATGGGAGCCAGCCGAGCAGGAGGACGATCAGTGCGAGGACGGTGCTGATACATCCTAACAGCAAGGGAATTGGTGCACGAGGCTGTGTCGGGAGGGCACGGATCGCGCGGCCGAGAGAGAACGGGAGAGACACCTGATCTACGGCAGAATCAGTAGGCTCTCATGCAGATACTAGGACTTACCCTGAGCAGCTTGTGAAGACGTCGATTTACATTGCACTGATGCATCCTTATGTTCCCTCGAGCAGATCTCTGCGGCTCATCAGACTGATCCTAGCTTCCTTCACCGTCTCCCCCATCGCTCTGCGATCCACTCGCATGATCGTCTGGCCTGAGCTTCATCACCCCCTCCCGCGTATCCAACACCAAGTCTGCCGGTCTCCTCCATCTTCGCCCCATCGTTCGGCCTCTTGGACCCATATGTGGAAGGCCTTTCATTCCCCGTAAGGTTAGGGACTCGGGCGAGCCCCTCTCCGGTCGGGTGTATGGTGAGTACCGAGAGGTGGAGGGAGGGGTTCGGGAGGAGAAGGGCGTGGAAGGTCAGGATGAGCGAGAAGAGGAGTGGGAGGATCATGAGGAGGCGGTGGAGGAGGATGAGCTTGCGGGATGGCCGGGCTTTACTGTCCGCTGCCAGCTCTGGCTTGAGAGGTGTTGGCTCATGGGCTGGATCTGCAGGCTTTCGGATTATCCTGGAGGTCATATGTCACGGTCTGTACGCTTGTGCTTGCCTTGATGAAAAATTGCGTCTTCATGTCTGAACCGACTTTACCGTATCATACAACGCTCCATCCATCCCTTGTCCGTCCCCGTTCTACCCCTCACTACGATGATCCTTCAATGCCCTGGAAGGATCTGGCCGGGGTAAGGGGACCCGGAGGTGGCAGACGGAGTGCAAACCATGAAACCCTGCATGATGATTTGGTAGAAATCCGTTGCATGTTCGCTGTCTGAAGGACATATCTGGCCTCCTTCCAGAGGAAAGAAACCAGGGACGTGGTCCGGCGTCTCAGTTCGGTTTCGTTGTGATTCGATGATCCAGCCAAACGACTGTGGGCATGGGCAATATGACCGGACCCAGCTATCAGGTAGATCACCTCTACACGTCATAAATCATAGCTTAAAAACCGCTTGTTGACTATGACCACGTTTCGGTGTTCTCGGCAATCTTTCCGGAATCCCACTATATAAACTCTCACCTCTTGCATGCACGAGTACCAACCACATCCACTCTTGGCCGCACACTAAGCATTTCACGAAGGCCCGTCCGTGCGAAACCGGTCGCACTCGCAATACGCAATCTCCGACCATGCCTACCCGTAAACTCACCATCCCAATCCTCTATCCACCGCCGGTACACTGCGCCGTTCCCTCCCGCCCAGACCCTCTCTCATCCGGCTCACAAGAAGCCATCAAGCTCAAGTCGGTGCTGGACCATTTTAGTAGTGCGGGATTGCCACTGGCTGCGAAGGAAGGTGGGAGCGAGAAGAGGGGTTTGGAGGATGTCGAGAAGATGTATCTCTCCAGTCGAGCTTCACCCGTCTGAGTGAGCTGACGAGTCTCGTCTAGTCGGAGGAATTGATGCTTCGGTGGGTGTCACCCCTAAAAGTCTCGATAGACTGTCCTAACATGGGCTGAACAGGTACTTGAAAGGTCTGCCGCCCATCGCAAGTATCTATTTATCCTGACGCAGCCCAGCCACCCGCTGGAACGTACCCAACGCCATCAAGCGGCTCGAAGCGACCGTAATCTGGCGACGGACCGTCGGCCTCTACGATGTTGCGGCGAACGCCAAAGAGCTCGAGCCGGAGGTCCGTCTTGCTCACATGCATCAAACCCATCATACTGATTCGAGTCTGATGAGCAGTTTGAATCTGGCAAAATCGCCATTATTGGGTATACCCGCTCTGCACAGCCCGTTCTGTATACCTGGACAGCCCGGAATGCCAGTCCGCCGAGCTTTCGACAGGTCAAGCATATCATGTTCTGTATGGAACGGACGATTGATCTACAGCTTGCGGGAGTACCGTAAGTTCCGCAGATTTTCGGTGTAGAGGTTGAAGGCTGACAAGGCGTAGAGGTGTGATGTTCTGCGCGGATGTGAGTGGGAAGACGCAGACTCAGAGTGGGGCAATGCGGGGCAATGGGGGTCTCGAGGCAGATCTTGAGCTTTTTGCAAGCGCAGTATCCGGTAGGTTGGTGGCTGACTGGGAGATAATGCTCATGATGGCGTAGGAACGATTAGGAGGCGCGAGTTTGCTGAAGATGCCTTGGCTGGGATCGCTCTTCGTCACCCTTCTCTGGCCCTTTGTAGAGTGCGTGCAGTTTCCTTCCAGCCAGCGGACAGCCTCTGATACGATCTTAGTGCCGATACGAGACGAAAGATCCACCTCAATCCCGATCTCAGCAAAGACCTAATAGCGCCAGATCAGCTGCTCGAGATTTACGGCGGAGACATCGAGGTGAGCGATCTTATTCCGAGCTGGGTAAGGAGCTGAAAGGGGGACGCACAGTTCGAGTGGACATCGGAGTACCTCTCTGCATTGGTAGAGCTGTGCGTGACACGACGAGCGGAGAGTCTGCGGCGTTGGAAGGAGAATGGCGGGAGGGTCGGGTTGAGCGAGTGGGATTTCCTCGAGCGGGTCGGCGGGGATGCAAATGGGACAAACGGGATGAACGGGATGAACGACTTCGGCGTTACGCTTTCCGCGAAGACCAGCATTGGTCCGCCAGTGTCAACTGTGGACGAGAAGACTGTCACTATGGACGGATCCACCTCGCCAACGGCGCCACCCATCACTTCATAATATCCACATCACCAGGGACATTGCTGGAGCTGGGGACTCTTGTCTTGTACGTCTGTATCATGCTCTATGATGCGATCTCTACCTTCTCCGTCAAGTCACCCACCAGATCATCATCGCCGATCCCACCGCTATCACGCCGACAGCCAATCCAATCCAACCGCTTTCCACGCTCCTCCCAGCGACGCTGGTCGATACTCCCAAACTATCCCCTGCATTCTGACTCGTAGAGTACCCGACCGGTCCGAACGTAATGACTTCCGAAGCGCTTCCATTTTTCTCCTGCACCGCACAAAGAGTCAACAGCGTCTACACAAGCTCAATATCAGCACAACGCAACACAAAGGATGAGTGGATTTAGCCCGTGATTGTGAAATGGATGCTCACGGAGAGGTCGGACTGGATTCTTGGAGGCGTAGTGGAACACCCCTGGCAGATACTGGCGTCAGAGAGAAAAGTGGTGTTCCCGATAGCGCCAGAGGCTTCGGAGCCGACACAGAGGCAGGAGAGGAAGGCGTTGCCGAACGTGAGGTTCTTCTGTTGTGCTGCGTCGACCGTCAGATCTCGCCCAGACCGATAGGAAACGGAGAACGAGGTATAGGATGAGTAGGGTGATTGGGCTGACTCACGGACGTTACCGTATATCCCGCGGCAGTAGCCGAGGACTACGGACCAGGTGGAACATGAGACGACGCAGGTGGTGTCGGTGGTGGCTGCGAATGTCAAGAGTGGGAAGGAGATTACGAGCATTACGAGCGGAGACATATTGATGGCAACCATGACGGCAAAGGCGTTCTTCAAATCGGGCTGGTTGAAAGAGCGGGAAACGATCAGTAGGTAGGTCGACGATCCGGAAGGATCGTAATCCAGAATGTAAAGTCCGATACGGGAACGAAAGGAGTATCGATCACCCCATCAAAGGAGTTGACACCGCGTGTAAGGCAGTTTATACGTGTCAGTGAGTGCGTACACCGTTGTGTGTATCGCTGAGGAAAGATGGGAAATTCTCGTGAACAAAACGAAGAGGACGAGGACACGGACGAGGACACGGATGGGGAGGACCTGAAACCAAAATCCGCGTTTCAGATTCCGATGACGGCACGCTAGTCGAAAGTACCCTGTGAGTGTATGGAAAGACAAAGAAGGGGTGTTCGGATCAGTCAACGCAGACTTATGACCCCAACACCATCATACAGGTCATAGACCAGTCGAACGAGTATGTCCTTTGCTAAGGAATGAACCCCTTGTCCCCAACATCTACCCCGAATTCATCCCGAATGCTCTCAGTCCAGCTCGTAAGAACCGAAAGCTCCGCGCTGGTTATCAAGGACAGACAACTCATGTGTTCAATTCGTCGTAGGCTTTCGAGCCTCTCCTGAGCTCAGTCCTCGTGGTATTGAGCGATAGCAGAGCATCCCTTTGGGGGACCAAGAGTCGAACCGGCCTCCCATGCGGCCTCCGAGCCAGCTGGCGAACCCGACCATGTTCCTGCGCCATTGCTCAGCTGAAACGCAAGACGGCCTTGACCGTCTGAGGATCTGGCTGCTGAACTACGTGTGGCATGTGTCGTAGGTGGTGAGGAGAGCTTCACTGGGTGGGATCTTGGTGAGCTGGGTAAAAGGGCTAATCCGGCGGAAGAATGAGTCTCAAATCGCGATTTCATAGTTTGTTTCCCCTGAGCGTCTGATTTGTATCTCTCTTCGTTTCCCGGTGAGAGGCCCATGCTGAGAAGGGAAGGAGAGACTGAGACCCTCTGAGTCTTGCTAGATAGATGTGGCAGTAGATCCCAAAGTCATCACAGAACCCTTCACGCATGGACCGGGTTTCGTATTATGAAGCAGACCAGAAACACGACACCGAATGACGATTTACTCCTAGATCAGTCGCCATACGCTTGCGCGATCAAAATTCCCTTTATCTCAGCAGTAAAACAGGGGTTCAGCGAGACCATTATATGCACTCAAAACGCCTTCCAGATCGATCCTCGTGGTAGTCTGCGTCGATAAATCGACAGTCAAGCTCGCTCTCCGGCTCCTTAACTCGGGCGGCCTCCAAGTCTATCGTATCCTTCTCGGCGCCTTGACGAAATCCATCAACCCGCCTCTCAATACAGCCCGATCATAAAGCCATCACGGCAACGGGAAGTGTCACGTGGCTGATATGAATAGTTGGTTTCATACCGCTACGCTAGCAAAGCTAAAAACACCAATGGGAGTCCCGACCTCCGGGAAATCCACCAACTATATACGGGTCAAGTCCCCGACATGACAGGAAGACCCATCGGACATCGTCGGGGGTGGTGGAAGGTGAGGGTGGGAGTAAGAGGGGGTTTACAAGAGTTCTACGCATTGAGATAGGTATGATCAATGTCACTAGCCTGCCCGGCGTCCCGGGCGAGCATGACGATTTCAATCATGTCCGGGCTAATCTCATCTGATGCCAAGATCCTCGGGCAGATAACTCACGATGATCCAGGGATGGTTACTTTCCCTATAAGGTCGTGGACGTTTTAGGATCTGAACAGACCGGATGCTGGATTCTCCATACATCGAGGCAAGGATTCTCAACCACCTCTACTCGATTTTGTCCTCCTGATCTTACGCATGATCTCCGCCCCACCACGCGTCATCGCGGTCAATTTCGCATTGTGCGTGAGCTCCTCATGCTTGTGTTTCCGCTCGTGGAAGTAGAAATATATGCAAAGTCCATTGGTGGTTAGGAGAAGGATGAAAGCGACGGCTGAGGAAGAGGTGGATCGGTCGGCGTCAACGTAGGCGGATGAAGTAGTGGAGGGGAAAGGGAACCTCGATCCCTTGTGATAGGGAGAGGCAGCGTGAGAGGGACGTACCAGCGGCAGCGTATACCTCCTTGGCAGTGAACGCGAACGTCCTGTTTGTCTCGGTGACGTTGCTGATCGAGGGAATCATTGGCTATTGGCAACATGAGTTTGAACTGCTCGGTATTGAGTGACATGGAATGACGCTCTCACCCCGAGGATGATACCTGAGATGGCCAAACGTTCGGCGCAAGCAGGAGTCATTACGGAAAGGCGGTCAAAGGATGTGCGCAGGGGTGAGACAAAGGTCAGTCATTCCCTCAACGTCAAACCGGCTAGGTCAGCAACTCCTGCGCCAAGAAGAGTCTCATGTCACCTCGTTAGCGGCACAGTGTTTGATGTCAGATCAAAGCTGTGAGCGACCACCGTCAAATCTACGCCATGCATTGTCCCTTCACTCATAGAACGGATCCCCGCTCGTAAGCGTCGTAGCTCGTCTTGATAGCGATGAGCGATAATAAGCACGTCACCCCAAACCCAAAGAAGATGTTCCCCTCCCCGGTTGTTGGACCGGTCTTGAGCTTCTCTTGGAGAGGTAAGAAGCTTGAACCCTATCGTACCCATCAGCTCTACCTTGTGTGGAAATAGCACTCAAAAACGCACCATGATGAAGTTCATGCTCCAGTTGAGCGCCAGTCCGATCGATCCCGAAGCCGTCCGGGCATGAGGAGGCATGACTTCCGACAGCACAGCCCAAGTGACCGGGCCGAGACCGACGGAGAATGCCGAGACGAAGGTGACGATAGCGATGATGGAGAGGCCTGAGATGTTTTGGTTGATGCCGATGGCGAGGAGGACAGACGCGAGCGCCATAGTACCGGCTGAGCCGAGGAGGATCGATTTAGAGCCGACTCGCTGACAAATATAGGATACAGTCAGCGAATACTTTGTACAAGATGGGAAGGAACAAACCCGGACAATAATGGCTGGGACGAGGGTCATGGGGATCTTGATCAGGATGATGGCAAGAGCGATGTATTTCGAGTTGTTTTGGAAGACGGGAGTGAGAATGCGAGTGCTGAAGTACATCACTACGAGGGTCAGAACCTGTCGGACGATAATTGAAGGATCTACCTGGAGAAACGCCGCATAGTTGCTGAGCGAGTTGTGTGACAATGACAATGACCACTACACGCCATCAACTGTCGTCAAGCAGAGTGAGAAAGAGTTAAAGCTTACAGCCTCGTCGGACCAGCTTGTCCTGGGACACCAAAACCCCCTTCAGGTTCAGGGCCGGCTCCTCCGCGGCAGCCAATAACGGGGACTCCTCATCTGCATTTCTCACGCTTCGACACAAATTCTCGCCCTTCCTGGCCTCCTTCGCCATGAAGCCTCCGGCGAACTGCACCGCTGCCACGCCGACCGCGACGACCATAGTATATCTCCAAGTAAAAGCTTTGGCAAACGGAAAAGCGAGAGATTGACCAAGGAGCAGACCGAAGACGATGGAAAGCTGGTTGAGGATACCCATGAGGCCTCGAAGGGCGGGGAGGAGCTCGGCAAGGTAGAGCGGGACGCTGACCGTGGCTAAACCGCAGCCGAAGCCAAGGAGAACTCTGGGGATTGGTCAGTACGAGAGGGTTGGCGGTTGATGGGGGAAACCTACCGGCCAAAGAGCATGACCTGAGGGGTATTTGCCAATCCGACAGCGAGTGAACCGAGGAAAACGCAAGTCGAGGAGACCTGGAATGTCCGTATTCGACCGATGGATCGTGTCACGATATCAGCCGATAACGATCCTGCCAGTCCACCGATGGTGAAGATCGAGACGACCAAGCCAAAGTACGCCGACTGATCTTTTCAGCTCGAATTTCTAACCCTACAGCATCAGACTCACAGACATGGGTACACATGGCTTGAGGCTGAACGATGCGGTTGTGGTAAGGTGTGACCCGCCCGGAGCGCCGCCAGCTACTCCGCAGGAAAGGGGCGCCTGGAGACCATTGAGCGCGGAGATGTGGAAGCCGTACTGGAGGGTATGAAGATAGGCCCAAAGGGCGATGATGATGGTACCGATTGGTGGGGCCATATTGGTGTATTACTCAGACGATGGACGAAAGCGAAAAGCATATGGTTCCAGAAATCTGATGTCAAAGAGGTATGATCCACCGGTAGGACCGGTGCCGGTTTCAATATCTGTTTCCTGTGTGATGCTCTCTACTCTTCTCCCGCATGAAACCCTTTGATCTTCTCGTCTAGGTGAACGGAACGACATGGCGCCTTCTCTGCTTCTCGCCTAGGTCTCAGAGCTCCCTTCAGAGGTCCTCGATCGAGGCGCCATGGGAGCTTGCGCATTTCAAAGAGTGCATAGATCATCCATTATCCGAAGCAGCCCAGTGCATCAACCTTCAGACGCCTTCGCGCTTCTGGATGACGCAAGCCAACATTCAAAGGATGGACAGGCTGGCTGATGAGCCGCTCTTACCTGATAGAAGGGAGACTCCTGGCGCTTCTTTTTCACCAGGTGGCTCCACTCGGATTTTACTTTGATTGACTTAAGTCAGTATTCAGACATGCCACGACGACATTGGCGGGACCTCGGTCCAGACAGTTCCTCCGATGATGACACCTCCGATACGGACAGCACGGGCTCGTGGGTTCGGGAGTCGAAGGGTGATCGGGACGAGCGCGAGCGGAAGAGGGAAAGGGAAGTGAGAGAGGGGCTGGCGGCTGATCGTCGTCGTCATCTGTCATCAGAGAGTCGATCGCATCACCACCGTCATTCGATTCCAGAAAGTCGCCGCCATTATCGAGTCCCACCGAGACGAGACTTTACCAGAGAGGACGTCGAAACAGAAAGGCAACTCGGCCTGGCAAGCCTTCACGCAGAGCGGGAATCAGCCAAGCATACGGCTAGGCTCCTCTCCGACCACGTTGAACGGACGACGAACGAAGATTGGTTCACGAAAGAAACTGCTCGGACCCAGGACAACATCCATACCTTGGGCAAGTCCCAGGACTATCCGCCTTATGATGTCGATCGGCGTCAGTTTTGGGTGGAAGCGGAATTGGAACTCCAGGAACAAGTAGACTTCTATGAGTACCTGACCGATATCAAGGATCACGGTGCAAGGCTACCGTCGGGAGCTCTTCCCCCGTCTGATTCTGTGAGAGGGAAGTGGTCAGTCAGTCAGACGTCTCGAGATGCTGAGAAAACTGACACTTTGAGGATGGGGAAACACAGTGAGCTGTCTAGGAGGTATAGGGGTCGAGCACCCACCGTCTCGTCCAGAGGTCGGTACCCAGAGGCGTATCCACTGATCGGCGATGTGCAGGATGCGAATCGACGCGATGGTCGGACGGGTTCGATTTTCAACAGGCTGGTCGACGGATCGTACTACGGTGACGTACTCATCCGCCAACCTCGTCTGCGTTACAACCGTCATCATCGATGGACAGAGGAGGATAACTCTGATCGCAGGCGCCGTATGAGGTCATCCAACGGAGAAACGCGCAGAAACCACGAGGACGAGACGCGTCCACGCGGAGACCGCTATGAGTACGGGAGAGAGGACGATATCACGGATGACTGGAGACGCAGGAGGTCGTCTCAGGGCGATGACAGACATGATGGCAACAACGACTACGACGACAGGCCGCGTGTCATCACCAAAGTCACAAGAGATGATGTTACAGTGAAGGTCAACATGCCCTCAAGGCAGTCTTCGGCATCGGGAAGGTCAAGGAAATACCGGGATGTATGATGAGGGCGATGCGAGGAGTTGACGCCATGTACGATGTGCTGGGCGTTATCAAAGTAATTTTGTATACGACACATGTACGTGAATTGATTTCTATCAATTTGCAGTAGTCACGGAAAGACGTGGGCAGTGATGCTGTTGTGAGAGCTCAGGCAATCCCTCAGGTGTCTAGCATTATCTGGCAGCTTCAAGAGCAGGACACAATAGAGGTCGACGGTGTTCTTGGTGCCATTTGCTTCGGGATCAAATCGACGTCTTTTCACCGTTTATTTCCTTCCAATAACCCTTTGATGACGGGATTCTTCTTGATTGACGTCGTCTTCATTTTCGACTCCACGATACACCTAAAGCTACAACGCCATACATGAAGGCATTGGCCATCCTTCTCTTTCGAGTGAAACTTGCATCTTCTTTCTTGTTCGCCTTCCAGGACAAAATCAAGTGCTCGGCTCCCTGCTACCCCTTCAGGTCCTGAGGGTTGCCTCATCAGTCACTATGAACATCAACTGGGCATGACGTCATGCCCGAAGCGAGTCCTTTGTTCAACCACCCTTTGTTCTTGCAACACTTGATGCATCGCGAAAACGAAGGGAAATTTCTCTCGCGCGATGCTGGACGAAATCAAGTTAGAAACGAAGGCTTCAACTCGACAACGAAAGCCTTATCTCCGTCTTCCCGTTTGTGGTCCAATCTACCTTGTTTGATGACATATTGACATCTACGCTGATTTTCATTCCAGACCAGCTGACTCCAATATGGGGGCTTTGCACGATGTTTATTATTCATCCGTGTTGTCCGGCCCGACTGCTCTTCGCCAGCAGATCCGCCACACTAAAGATTCGGCCCTACACCGCTTTGGGAGACACGTCACTTCGTTCGAAAACTATGTTGAAGACTGGCTTAATCGCGATGGAGAAAGTCTTCACCGGCATGGCTCAGACGAGCGATCGGACGATGATGATCACGACGACAATTTCCGTCATGCCACATGGCGTCTCCCGAGCCGAAAAGGAGGAACTTATGTCGGGCATACCTCCCGGAAAGGCCCTGGAATGTCGTACCACGCATGGCAAGGTCCAAGCTGGAGCGGACAAACTGATGTCAGATTCTCATCACGAGAAGCCCGGTATGACGCCGGTCGCGAGAGCCGTCGACCCCAAGGTCCATACCAATCGGCTCAAGATGATTACAAGATCGATGACGGCCGCAACCAATGGCAAACCCCAAGAAGGAGTGAGGAGACTTATGTCAGACGTCCGAGGCTGAGGGAGAAAACGTATTTCCGATACGTGATACCTCATGAAGACCGGTCTGACCGCGATCGAGAGGGTCGTCCCGGCCAAGATCGACACCGACCGGTGCATGATGATGACGGGATCGATTACGGTCAGACCGCGCAACATCCACCAGGGCAGGGGGGAGAAGAGCATGTTCCGTATACCGTCAGCGAGCCCGGAGATCCAGACTTTGACACCAAACAACATACAAGCCGGAGCGGACAACCCTACGAAACCTTTCGTACCGACCCCGAGAACTCGGCGAATCGAGGATGGCTTTTAGGTACTCTGGCTCAAACGCAAAGGGAACTTGAGGCAGAGGAATACATCTGGAACAGCATATCCGGGCCACATGGGCAATCGCGGATTGTGCCGATTGGCTCGGAGCTATGGAATTGAAAAATTATGAGCAGTATCTCTACGAAGCCTCAAGAGCTTGCACAAAATCTGGTGAGTGGTCCCGACCAGAGGCTGTAATGATGCAGTGGGGCGAACGTTGCACTGACCAAGTCAATCGAGCGAATGAGAGGAAGCGCGAGAAGCAGCGCAAGCACGGGGGTGAGAAGGAATGGGCGTACGAGGACGATATACGTCGGACGTATGTGCCGACTTGGATCGACAATGACAGCGTTGCAGACACCGATGGCGTTGTCCATGATGCCAGTCGTCCAGAGGGCTGGAATGGTGTGTGGCACTGGTCAGCCAAGATTTGGTGAGAGGTGCGGTGACTGCAAACCTCTTCGAAGCTGTTGTAGTTTATGATGAATGCACGAGCGAAGTGAAAACTTTCACACTATGAACGAACGCGTCGCGCGCGAGCTTATCCGAGCCTTCCAACACTCCCACTCGAGGTAGCGAGCGTGCGATGCTAGGCCGAGCGAGCGAGGGGACCGCCAAGGTTGAACACAGACGAGGCGTCCGA
>JAABUP010006262.1_pt1 | contig 17142 bp, 16 predicted proteins | sample 5559201 | NCBI WGS metagenome assembly JAABUP01 (sample SAMN10711887, study PRJNA513373) | rock metagenome | isolation source: Antarctica rocks | place: Antarctica
TAAGTCAGCGGTAGAGTGTGGGATTGCAGCGTTCGTAGCCATTATCCTAATGTCGCCGGTACGATCCCGGTCACGCCCTCGTGAGCTCAATACACACAACAGCGTATTCGCTTTTTATCCATGCACAGATATGGTTCAACTTCATGAGTCTTGAGATGAATCAGTATGGACGGCCGTGTATTCCCTTCAAGACTCCTCATGTTACCTCCTCTCTACACAAATACTGCATAATTTTTGCTCTAGTTCTACTTGTCTCTGCTTTGAGAAAGCTTGTTCAGACGAGTTGATAAAAGCAATGTCGGACGTTAGAGGCGCATGGTAAAAGGAGCAAACGAGCGGAGATGTTTGACGTTTCTTTCATGGAACCTACGCCAACGCGTTCCTAATAAAGCAGATGGTGCAGTCTAGACTAAGCTTGAAAGATTGATGCTCTCGAGGCTCGCTCCGAGAAGATGGCAGGACACCGTTCTCACTCGGCCCTCTCCGCTACTCCGCTACCTAGTGAGGGGTATCGGCCCAAAGGTAGATGTACTTGAAATGAGTCGAACGCTTCCGTGTCGAGCAAAAACAACGCTCGTCACGATCCGGCCCATCCTCGGAGGGTCGATAATGTCAGCCTTATGGACAAGGGGAAAGCCGGGAGACCGAAGGATGGCGGGGTAGCAGCGAGGGATCGATTGGCTGAGGGCAAAGAAGTGGGCGCTAGGGCAGACTTTTCATCTGAACCAGACCCTTCACACCTTTTCCTCCGGCACAGGTGGAGAGTTCCTGTGCGTTGGCTGACCACTGAACGTGCATCCTTCCAATGCCTGCATTACCCACCACCTTCCCTCGGGCGTGTACAGGCAACATGTGAAAGGCAGCTGCCGCCACTGATGGCTGTTATTGGCCAACAATCCACTGATAGCACTATGTGTGATGCAGGGTGACGCATCATCAACAAAGTCCGGGTACCTGGGAAAGGCGGGGAGTGTCTCGCTCTGCTTCGTATAAAAGGAAAGCCTTCACTGGCAACGTTCATCATATGCTCTCTAGCCAGACCACGCGACCGTTGCTCATAAATCTGATTGCATTTCATTGTTGATTACTGCACCACAAGGACTCTCTAGCCTTGTTGAACCGCTGCTCTCTTGCTTGATCTCCAAGCTCGATTCCATCGTATTATCACACATACTCTTACTCATCACTCTTCAGGTTCGACACTAACGTTATTCCTGGTTCATCCTGTCGATTTCACGTGTTCTCTTATCTACACATCCTACACCCGCCCTTGAACTGACTCCGCAGCATTTTGACCGTCTCACTCAACACCTCAGCCAGAATGCCTCGTCTATGGTCAGACCAAGCCTCGGGGCCTCAAGCAGCTCCCAAAGCGTCACTCTGGGACCCTTCGGCACACGAAAAGGAAGGAATGAAAGACGGCAATTCTCATCTCTCGCCAGCACCCCGCCCGTTTATCCGTCGCGTCTCCTCTGCAACAGCGAATTTCGGTGACCTCTCACTTGGGCCGTCTACTGTAGTGCCACCCAAGGACCTGCAGGAGCATACAGATGCTCACGAAACCGCTGCGGCCCTCGAGATGGCCAAACACCGCCTGAGCATCCTCCCTGACGGCACAGGCTCTCCGAGTACACCTCGTGTGGCTACTACTACCGATACCTACGCATTTGCCTTTGATATAGATGGGGTTCTGATAAGAGGTGGGGAACCCATACCACAAGCGGTTGAGGCGATGAAGGTTCTGAATGGTCAAAACGAGTATGGGGTCAAGATGTAAGTACGGCGTCAAGAGCAAATTACGGACTCCTGCTGATCACACTTAGCCCATACATATTTTTGACCAATGGTGGTGGCAAGACTGAGCAGGAGCGGTGCGTACAGCTCAGCAAGCAAATGGAGCTGGAAATCTCCCCGGGCCAATTCATATGCGGTCATACGCCGATGAAGGAGATGGCAGAGAAGTACAAGACAGTTCTCGTTGTGGGAGGGGAGGGCGAAAAATGCCGCCACGTTGCAGAAGGCTATGGCTTCAAGGACGTGGTCACCCCAGGCGACATCATGCTCGATAATGAGAGAACCACACCATTTCGAAAGCTCACTGATCAAGAGACACAGAGCTCAAGAAAGCGCAATTTCGGAAAGACCGAGATCGAAGCAATCTTCGTGTTTGCAGACAGTCGTCACTGGGGGGATGACGCCCAGATTATTCTCGACCTCTTGACTTCAAAGAAGGGCGTGATGGGCACGCGGTCCGAGAATTACGACGAGGGTCCCCCAATTTACTTTTCCCACAATGATATGATCTGGTCTGCTGCGCACGAAAACCCACGGCTGGGCATGGGCGCTCTTCGCAGCTTCATCGAAAAGCTATTTGAGGATGTCACAGGCAAGGCACTGGTTTCAACCGCCTTCGGCAAGCCTCAGATTGGAACATTTTCATTTGCAACGCGCTTACTACAGCAATGGCGCAAAGACACGCATGGCATCAACAAGCCCCCCGAGACGGTCTACTTTGTGGGGGATACGCCTGAGTCTGACATCCGCGGTACCAACGAGTACAACGAATCTGGCCTGGCAGAGAATGATTGGTATTCTATCCTGGTACGGACTGGCATCTTCAAGGAGGGGACGACGCCGAGATATACACCGCGAGCAACGGTGGATACGGTCTTGGAAGCTGTCAAGCATGGCATCCAGCGGGAGGCCAAGAAGGCGGCCAAATCCAAGACATCAGTGCAGAATGCTGCCAATCGGGACACCCCCATTGAGGAGCATCCAACGGAAGATTTGGGGGTCAATGGTCATTAGGGAAGCAGATGTTTGCTTGCCGGACTCTGACTACACTCCCCGGCGAAGCAGAACGAGGAAGAGAGAGACAGGTGAGGCTGGATTGGAAAGCGCTCTGGAAGCTGTCTCATGATTTGGTTTGGAGCGACGATTTGACACTGTTGGTATTTCATGCGTACCCGTAAAACCGGACGGGCTCAGAGATATCCCACATAGCTTGATAAATTGACGACACGATGTCTTGGACATCCATAAAGCAGTAGCAGCAAAGTCAAATACGAGGCGGGTGCTCGGTAGGAATACCCTACGTCAATGCGGGCCTAGATTTCCGCCGTTATGCAAGCCACCCACGCCGTATGGAGAAGAGGGGAGCCACCTGGGAGGGGATAGGTCCTTTCTTCGGGGGCACCCCCGCCAATTCGACGTAGGGTGGGGGCCCCTGCTCCTTCCCGTTCCGGGCGATTCCCTCGATCTCAGGCTACCTTCAGCCCCCACGGCCCTTAATTCGACCGGGGGCCCGCCCATGTCACCCTCGGAGCGAGTCAGCTGCCTCGTCAGTAGTATCATGTGTTGAGACTGGCTCAGACACACGGTCGCCGTATCGACAGCTTTCTGTCTTGTCACTCTGTGCCTTGTACATAATTAGCAAGTTTTAAGCAACGCGAAAGCCTGGTCAGGGTGTCAGGCTTTCAACACCCTCATTGGTCATCCAAGAACAAAGGCAAAGGACCAGACACACAACACCGCCCTTCTTTGACCACGATGCAGCCTTCCTCTGCTCAATCTCACGCCCTCATCGTCTGAACATTGACCTGGCCGCCCATTGGTTAATCAGCCATGGTCCCCAAAGTGTCAGAAGCACCAGTCACCGTGGCCTCACCCACAGTTGAGATCCATCAGGAAGTCCTTCCTAACGCTCTCCCGACTCAGGTCCACACGCCTAAGGCCTTTGAAGACACTGTCTCTCGGCCAGATCATCTCCGGCGAGCAACATCACCGGAGACTCCTGCTATCCAACAGCTCTTTCCCAATGCCTTAACATCATCCTTACCTCTCCGCCCTCGCACCCGCTCGCCCTACACAAGAGGCCATACCCGTTCACGATCATCCGGTGGTTCACTCTCCGCTCCGCAGATGACACGAGCACATTCATCCCCAGGACCTAACACAGGCAGACCTCTCATTGCTCGCCCATCCAGCCCCCTCGGACCCCCAAGCCGTCACCGCAGCCCCATGAGGAAGCCTTCGGAGGAGTCATTCTCGAGCTTCAGTGGGGGGTTGGACATTGATCAGACAATCTCCGAGAATTCTGAGTTGGATCTTACACCAAGAGGCATATCGGCTCTCGACTCTACGCCAGCTTCGCCTACGCCTTACCCATACCAAACATTTCCACGAAGCCGTCGACGGCCAGCTTCACCATTGCATCAAATGTCCCAACCAGTGCTTGTGACAGGCAGGCCCAAGAACACGCTGCGAGCATGTATTTCTACACCGTCGCTTGTAATGAGCCACTACAACGAGACCTACCCCACCAATTATGCCCAATCTTCGGGCTCGATGCCTTCAACGCCGACCTCATTCCGTTCCAGGTCACCCAGCATGTCCTCTCTGGAGACGATACCCGACTCGCCAGATGCCGAGGAAGAGGCCGAGAAGATTGCCCAACTTAAAGCTGCCGCAGATCGGGAGGAGGAAAGCGAGGAGGGAGTCCAGAGGAGACTGGCTGCTGAAGTAGGAGGAAGATGCGGGATCAGGGATAAGAGGAAGAGGTGGAGTGTTTGTGGTGCAGAGCGAAGGGGTGATTTGAGTCTGGAGACGATCTGGGAGGGTTGAGAATCTTGGGGGTTTTCATCATACGAATCGGACAACCTTACACGGTAGCCTACTCGAGGACGCTACCTACGAACGAGGACTGCCACGTGAGATCGGGACTCATTTTCTAGATCAACGGCTTGCATGCTTTGCTTGCATCAGTGTACGAAATCATCTACGGCGGCACCAGAGCTGTCAATTCACAAGAGAGGGTCTATATGCTATAACGGCGTTGGAGGCTACAGGTTGACAGGGTTATATTCGACAGTAAAGGAAGCGAGGGCAGGCGTTACGACGTGGGAGTTTATGCTGTCTTGGCGCCGGGGAGTGGTAGGCTTTATTATTTCGATACCCGTCAGCCAGGATCTTGCATTGCTACGCTTGCTTACTTAACAAGACGAATCATTTTCTGCGCTCATGATCCTTTACAATGGAAATGTTTCCTAGTTGTTCTCGGAATCGTACGCACATTGGGAAAGCATCTCTTGGTTTCCCCTTTTTTCATCTGTATCATTGTTTTCACTATGACGTTCTCTCTTTCGTCAGCGATGTCGGCGCTGTGCCCCCACACTACAGGGGCGGCCACGCCGCTGTCAACCCCAACAAAAAGAGGCCCCAAGGGGGTTCCTCCGGAGTGCAACAATGCGGGGAACGCGCGATCATGTGCTCCGGCTGCAGCTCCCCTCTTCGCTATTTCCGTCTCAAGTCCACATGAATGTCCTTTGCACATGCTGATTCCCTGATGCCCACATCGGACGCAATCCCACCATGATGCCCTCACCGTTCAAGCGCTCTCGTTTCCAATCATCACCATGGCCCCCTTCGCCTCCCCATCCACCCCCCCACGCATCCGGGTGTTTTGGGGATTTTTACTTGATGATGGTGGAGATGGGGAGGAAGAAGGGGTGGGGGAGAGGAGGGCGTTGTTGGGGTGATGGGGGGGATGGATTCGAGCGTCTTAAGGATCTCTGGGATGGATGGGGAGGTGAGGGGTTTGGATATGAGATTCATGGATATCATATCTGCTTGAGCAAAGCGGATCCATTCCGTCGTGATCATGGGATCCGGGTGGTTGGAATATGAGAGAGCTACCTACCTTGCAGATATCTACTTACTAGCATCATCCTATCCTGCTCGACCTCCTCTACGCATGGTTAGATTTTGTTTTTTCCCCCATCCCGCTATGACACACTCCAAACCCCCTTCCTATAGCCTCCATTTCCTTCTGCCTAAACCCTAGCTTTTGCAGGATATTCACTCCTTCCACCCTGTGCCGTGGTCCTCGCGACTGGTATCACACCCTGCCGTAAATGACGTGATCGACCTCAATAAGACGTCATCGACAACGTTCACTGCTCCGGCTCGTCAGCATCGAGCTTGATTCATTGTCCGTCACGTTTTCGGATCGCTGTGTTGGATTCTGCTCTGCGACCATTGGCGCTCGAGGGATTTTGGTAGCGAGATGGTGCAGTGGATAGTAGGGGGTGCGTGGTCAAAAGATCCTCGTATACGGTTAGAGCAGTGGTCAATACCATACAAACGGTCGACTGTTTTGACGTAGACTTTCTGGAAGAGGGATGTGAGCGGAGGTTGTGGTAGGAACCATCAACGCTTATGAATGATGGCGGCCGGCTGGTTTTGTCGTAGGAAGGGGTTTCTGCATCCTGGTTTTCTCGGTTTGGTTGCTGCTTCCGGCTCTGCGGAGGCCTTGTACAGCGATCTTCTACTCGAAGATATGGAGTGCTGATTTGAGCTGCGTCTAATGGCGGCCCGAGATCTTTCGAAAGGGGTGAAGCGGTGCCACATAGGACGTGGATCGCAGCTGACCAGAGAAGCCTTGCTGATTTGTGATGTCCCAGGACTCAGCGAGTTCCATCTCGTCAAATCGCGAAGTTGCAAACGCATGCTTATTCACGGCTAGCAGAACTCCGCCCACTGTACGTTATTTCTAGACATTTAGGAACTTCTGTGGGCATTTCATATGTTGATAAGATTCGAGTCAGTAATCCAGCCCCAGTCCTTCTCTAGCTGTTTGACACGGTATCGGGTGGCCCACCCCAGGTCCGTTTCTATACCCTGCAAAAGGTCAAGTATGACCTTTCGCTCACGATGATGAGTGAGACACTGGCCGGCTACGAACAAAGGCTGCACCGTATGAATTCGTACCGTGGCTGGAGGACGCGATGAGGCGATGCCGCTGTATTTCAGGGATCAGCACGAGCGGTGCCAATAAGGTGAGGGTGAATTACCAGATTTCGTAGCAATGCTGGACGATTTCTTCCTCAATATCCCGGTAAGATTTCAAGCGACTCCCGATAGTACTGCGACGAGCCGTGCTTTCGTGCGGCTTGTTAATGAGCAAGAGTATCCTCGCCATGTGATAATGCATCATCGTGGCACCGCACATAGGTATACTGTACCAAATCTCATCGAACGGATAGCCCTTGTTGTTCGTCGGAGGAAGAATTTGGACATCAGTAAACGGTCTCTGGATATTTGATTTGATTCGCGCACTAGGTTTGAAGGTCGACGGAAGACCCTGAAACCACACGTCAAATTCACGTCGTAAAGCCTTCCATCTCTCGAGCAAAGACTTCTGCGAAATTCCAAATTCCCCCGGTTCAACGTCTTGGGGTGTTTCCGAGCGATCACCGGCAGGTACGGGGGTGAATCCTTCTCCGGCGGCAATGAAGTTGCATAATCGGGAAGAGAGCCACACCAGGGCGTTGGAAATCATGTCTTCCTTCATCTCTTTGTCTGCTGATAAGCCACATTTTGATGCATTACTGGGAGACACAAGACCATCCTCGCCTAAAAGCAGGCCAGCTTCTCTCCAAAGCTGGAGATCGTTGGTGTTAAGGCGCGTCTGACATTCATTAATAACTAGAAATAGTGAGCTTCCCAGCAGACCTATGATAGACACGTAATGGCTCACAAGCAGCAATATAATCTTGCCGAGCGAAATTCCAGAAGGTGGCTTTTCTCCCCTGGGAGGGACTTCGACGCTGAGGCAGAAAGAAGGAATCAAAAGAGGGCATCTCGAGTGGCATCATGTTCCCTTCGGCAATGTCTAATAGCGACTTTGTTCCATTCAAATGGCGAGACCAGGCTGTACCGGTTGCACTTAAGAATTCATAGCCACATAATATCGCAGCGGCAGCGACCACCTCGTCAGATTTGAGCTGTACCACTGATCTACCAGATCGAAGACTAAGTCCAGTATCTACGGTTTTTGATGACTCGGAAGATTCCCAGAATGGGCCCCCCATATCTTGGTCGGCTGATCGTGAAGTTTCTTGATTCCGTTGCATGGTATCCATCAAAAGTGCAATGCTCTTATCATAATGATAAGCACCCTCCCATTCCCAGTCGGTCGTTGAATCATCGTAAAGTTCCATTATCGCCTGCTTTGCGGCGATGCCACCCATCGTAGCCTTTTTACCTTTTGTGCGACCTAAATGCTTCGCTGCATATGCACAAGCGGCATGCTTAAGAAGAGGATGAGATCGGGCCTGAACAGGCACAATGGATCCGAAATAATTACCGAGATCGAAGAGATCCATCCTTCTTCACTTTTTAGCGTCCATATTTGGATCGACGTAACTATTTTACAGACCATGAACCTGGTGATTCTGAGAAGTGTCTCAATAAGTAAGCCACTTTGTGCTCTGATTCAACTTCGCCATCACTGCCTTTCCTGTTCGCAACTTTTCGCGCAGCACCTGACTCGCCAGTCTGGGAAGGAAGTGCGCTCGTAGTAGGCGACATTAGGCTTGGATCAATTGGCGAGTCTATTGACGAAGAAGGGTTCAGGAGGAAGTTTAGATTATTGCTAGCGGCCATCGCAACCCCGGGTGAGTTGCCGTGATAGTCGCTGTTATGGTTTGGGGATGTTTGGTCGAACGTAGTATCATATTGACCGGAATGACTCGACACTGTACGAGGCACCATATTTGCTTCCGGAGGAGAATATAGTGCAGCAGCGGATAACGCTTCTAGCCCGTGTGGATGTATTTGGGTAGGCAGATCCAATCGCTGGTCTTGGAACTGAACATCGGTCCATTGATCTCTCTGTTGGGCATACGATGTCTGGTGCTGTGTGGGTATCTGTCCATCGACGTCCGGTGCCCCAGGGTCGAGATAAGGATTGGTAGTGTTGAAGAAGGTCACTCATGGTCAAGTCAGTTTATGTCCTTGACTCAATCTAGTTCCTTTTATACGAAAGACTTACGCTGCCTCGGGATATCGACCCAAACCGCATTGTTGTCGAATGTATTCTTGTAAGAGTAAAAGCTATTGAGAGAGGGGTTGCGCTCAGGCATTGAGCCGCCTCCATTCGCGTTCATAGAAGCATTATGCTGGTGCCTGAAGGTGAGACCAGAGCTAGGTTGGCATTGGCGGTTTGCTTTGGTGCATTGCCCACAGACTGGCTTCTGTTCGTCGCATTTGAGCTTCCTCTGGCGGCAGGTCAAGCTATCTAGTTGTCAATCATATACTCTTGCAGAGGGAAGGACAAACGCACCAGCCGGTCCGAGACCTCATGCTTTGGATTGGTCGGCTAGACAGACTTGCCGCAGAACAGAAGTGTTGTCATGAGATGTGCATGGTGGTGCATATCCGAGTATGAGCGAGAGCAAAACATTTCGGAAACCCCACATGATGGACGGATGTCGGCTAAACATTCCGCCGGCCTGCTTTGCCTTATTGGGACTTGTGTGAAGGATCTGGCCAAGTGTTACATCACTTTGCATTTGATCAGAGAAGAGCATTATTTGAAATCACGGATGGAGGCAACTATCTTGCTCTCGTTGTCTTCATCATTTAGTCCTAATCTTCTGAAATGTACAATGCAGTAAATACCAGCCTGCCTTCTTCTATTCTTACCCCAATCATGTGCAATCAAGCACCTATACAAAATCCTGACTCGAGCCCATATCCTGATGTCTCCTCGTTATGCAGGTCAAGCTCATAATCGTAATCGTACATGGCTTGCGCCTGGTGAATCTTTCGTAAATGCATTTTCAGAATGAATGCGTCGCTTGAAACGCAGCAAAAGTGGTAGAAAAATCGCTGCAATATGCTGTAGACATACGAAAGGTTCCGTGGTCGACATGGTGGGTGTAGATATTATCATGGCGTTATGTTACAATCGTCCAGATCGTGTACTTGCGGTTGCTTTTGCTGTTGAGCCGGATGCGCTGCTTGGATTTGCTGGCTTTTGAGCATGGCACAGCAACAGTTTGAATCCCGTTTCTTTCTTTTCGCACTCTTCAAGAAGCGCTTTATCGTTCCAAATGCTTCTTTCCATGTCTTCATAAGGCATAGAGACGATCTCGTAGCATCTCGTGAACCACCATCGACCTACTTGAGGCAAAGTCTTTGCTAGACCTCCTCCATTTTCAGAAGTTTCCTTGCGAGAGTCATCAAGAGCTCCACTCCTGGCATCTATAGAGTTCGAGCGGGAATTTGAAATGACACCGGCCACGGGAAGGTTGATAGGGACGCGCTGAAGACTCTTAAAGCCATTGCGCTTAAGCATCTTTTGTATGTTATCAGACAACGGCTTTAGGGTCACCCCAGGATGAGCTATTTGCATCCTGATCTTGAGCTCACGCAAAGCTTTCCGTCCTTTGTTACCCATATTGACCATGTCAAGGTCTAGAATGCTCGTCTCAAGGTAACCCCCAGGCCCAAGGACCCGCATACATTCTGAGATGGCGTTGAGATATGCCGACTCTTCTGTTGCGGCAGGAAAGCGAAGGACCGCAGCTGCAAAGAATTCTGGCGGGAAAGGAAAGCGGTGCGCGAGACTCGCGAGTTGGATCTGGTGGTGATTTTTGGGTAATCGAAGTGCTGCATTCTGCTGTTGCGGCCTTGATGGCGTGGGACTCAGGTTGAAAATGCTAGCATCTTTGTACGTCTCGGCACAATAGAATGACCAATCATCGTTGCCCAATCCATCGAGAACAAGGACTCGACTGCTTTTCAACTCCACATGCGCGGGACTGAATAGCACTTTGTCGAGGGAGAGCCAGCGGCTTGTCATAAGTGCATTGAATCTCAGGTTACTTCGAATCACGGGCTCGGTAGCTTTGTTCCTGGAGGGTCCTTGAGTAATAGTTCCCTCTTGGCCACCAAGCGACATTGCATCAGACTCTATGGAGCTAGTGCTGTATCGACTGGCGGTGTACCCACTTTTGCGCTGGCTGATCCCGCTAGATCGGTTGCGATCACCGTAGCCTGCTAGCAAATCTGATATTGTTCCTGGACTGGAAGGAAAATCAGCTGATAGAAGCTTCGACCTATCCGGTGGACTTGGCAATGGTCTTGTTGGTGCTGAAGAAATCGGGAGATTGATTGCCTCTATCCTATCAGGTGAGCTTGTCACCGAGCCTTCCTTAGTAATCTGGAGTGGCGAGGGTGCCCATCGACTCTTCTGTAATGTTTTCTCATAAGGATCTCGGGATTCATTGGAAAGTTGAGCAGGAGATGACCCAACAGTGTCAAGAAACTCATTGTATTCGTTCCAAACCTCGTCTTCTTCAGGTGCAGTACCCGGCTCGGGCACAATGGCTGTAGTGGCAGCGAAACTCAGCATCCCGGAGCTACTCGAGCCAGACACCCCAGATAACTGCGAGCCATGCTTTGGGGGAAAAGATAGAAATTCGTCTTTAGCCAAGATATTAAAGGCTTCGCTATGCTGGACTGGAGCGCTGGCTGGGTTGGCCGAGTCTTGGCTGCCCCAGGGATTGGAAGGGATAGCCTCAGTCTGAATACCTAGAGGTGGTTTTACTGGGATGTCTGGTTCCATTTGTGTTGAGATCAAAGCTGAAGGCTCGAGCGCACCCACAAGGTGTCGTGGGAAAGGCCGTGAAAAGGATTGCGGTGGTGGTTTGTGAGGGCGATCACGCTTCGACACAACTCTTGGAATACGGCCCACCTGCTGCAACCGCGGCTTTTTGGGCTCTGGTGGCGGGGTGGGTTCTGTCTCAAGGGTGGCTTCTGACGGGCGGAGAACCACAGGCGGTGAGCGTGGTCCCGCCAAATTAGAGAATTCAGCCGTAAGCTTTGGAGGAGAAGGCAAGAGTGAAGACAGTCGATACTCTTGCTGTTGTGTGATCTCTGGGGTCCCTGAGCGTGTTGGCATTGCACTATTTTCAGTGCTCGGCTGCGTAGTCCCTGCTGCAGATGACATTCCAATCTTATCTAAACCCTCCTGTTCACTGCCCTCAAGTAATGCGTAAAATGGAACGGGACGAGCTTCAGGAACTCTAGAGACTGCGGAGGGGAGCTCTCGAATATTCGCCTGATCATCGTCTGATCTTGGCAAGGTAGAATCGACAAATCGTCTTGGGGAAGCTTGTGCTCTTTGAAAGAAATTCCACTTTCTTGGAGATCGCGCACGACTCTTGGCTCTCCGAGATTTAAGCCAGTTTCCCTCACGACCCTCGGATATGTCGTCGCTAGCGTCAGTCCGCACAGACGACTGGATAGTGTCTCGACTGTCCATTCCGGGAGAGGCTGTCACAGCTCGAACATCAATGGGAGCTGGAAGCGTCAACGGCTGCCCTTCGTGGCCGAACACCTGTGACCGATGGGCTGATCGTCGTGCAGCTAATGTCGGCCTGTCATGACGAAAATCTGTTACTTCTCTTTGCTGCCGGTCGAGCATAGACTCAGGATCGTCCTGCCTGTGGGGCAGTCTTCGGTAGTCTCGGCGAAGATGATGAGTACCAGACGCCTCAGTACTTAAGATCGTTTGAGGCTGCTGTGAGGGCGGTAGTGTTCGTACGTTAATATCTTCACTTGATGTCATGGCCACAGAGCTATCGCCACTGCCAGTAGGATAATGAGCGGAGCCATGAAAAGGGCTGTCAGCGGCTCGACCACCACCAGGGATTACTACGGGAGCAAGCCTTGCAGATAAGAAATCGTCCATAGGCTCGTCGCGGCTGGTGAAACTACTCTTTCGGCTAGTCGGCGTGCGTCCTGCACTGGTGGTACTCGTCGAGCGACCTCTGCTGGCGCTTGTACTCGTACTGCCACTCCTTCCTCGTCGAGAGTACTTAGCGTACCCTTCATGCCCAGTACCTGCGGCAGGCCCTTTCTTTGGAGCCTTTTCACCACTCTCGATAGGTGTGATCTCTAGGGGAGATTTCGTACGTTTTGCGAATAAACCAAAACGGCTTGGAGACTTACTCGAGCTGACTACTAACGGGCTCGACTCTTTTGTAGAGCGAAGGCCAGTCATGTTGGTATCTACAGGTGGAGAAAATTGAAGTCGAGATGGCTCTCCGGGGTTTGCTCGCGGTCTTGCAACAAGTGGGTTTGGTGAAGGCATACGAGATGGCATAGCCGAAGTCGAAGATGCGCTAGACGGAGACGGCCCTAACATAGCACGACCACTGTAAGGAGCGCCAGTCTTGCTTTCCGCGCTTGAGATGTCTTTATCTGAGGACAATCGGCGTCTATGTCCTGATGTCTGCAGTGGCGGCAGGCGAGTGTGGATCACCTGGGACGGCTCAAATGCATCATCCAGTCTGGGAGTCCCTTCGCGACTAGGCCTGGGTGGTGGAGATCTGAACCTACTGAATTGAGAAACGTCACTCTGTGCAGCATAAGTGTCATTTTGCGGAATCTGAGCGCCACTTGCGCTCCTTGAACCATGTTCTGGAACATCTTTTAGGATCTCTCGCGTTATACCGAATTCTTCGCGAGGCGCCATCCTCTTAGAAGCCTGGTGGACTGGTGGGCTCGGAGGCAGAGGAGTGGATCGATCTGAACGAACTTGTGACCCGTCTCGTCGTTGTTCAGAAGCTTTGATAGTTGACGATGACGACGATGAAGTCGCAGATTCCCGTACTGCGGTCAAACCCCTGCTCTGTGACGGGTGAATTTCCTCAGCGGGAAATTTTCTTCTTGTCACCGGTGGGCGACTTCTTGTTGGACTCGTCTGGCGCCGCAGAGGGGCCTTGACCGGTGTCCCCACCCCAGGGGATTGAGACGACATAGATGTGGGGGTCGAGGTCCTGCTAAAATTGCCAGGTGATTCGGAGCGACGAGTTGATGACCCGCTGTCATGAACGAATGAAGAAGCGAGTGGGGGCAAATTTGGTGTCGAAGATGGCTGTGGAGGTTTACGAGTATTGAAGCTTGCCATTCGAGAGCTTGATGTAGCGAACTCAGAGCTAGGTCCCGTGGCTTGTGCATACGAGTCTGTTGTGGCGGAGACAGCAGGCATTGTGATACCCAGTACCGATCCTGCATAGGGATCCGGATACGTCTCTGGTGTACTCGCGATTTCTCTCGAGGGCCTCGAGGGAGCTAGCTCGTATGAGGAAGTGGAGGACTCTGTTCGAGCATCTTTCCCACGAGAATCCAAGGGAGCTTTGCGTCTCAGTACATTTCGGGTTTGCTTGCCCGATTTGGCCGGCTGCACGGCGGAGACCTGGGTCACCGTTGAAATCCCAAGACCCGTGCTGGGGCTCTGGTCCACAATACTCATTGCCCCAGGTTCACTCTTGCTCGAACCGAACTTGGCCGAATTCTGCACTCTACCGATAGGAATGCCCGAAGAGGTTGCGATCTTCGACGTCGAAGGATCCACCTTGACCCGACTCTTACTTCTCGAAAAGAACGACGTCGATTGGGAAGGCGCCTTCGAAGGGTTGGACGCTGTAGAGGTTATCGAAGATTTTCGTGAAAGCCCCATTGGTATCCTCTCTTTTGACTCTGATGTTCTTTCCGTCTGCTTCGTAGAGCGAAAGCCGAAAGCTCCCCGCGAGGCCATGGTGGCTGCTGGGCTCGCGAGCGCACTGGGTCAGGGAAGGCGATGGACTTTATGAGCGACATGGGCGACGACTGGCGACAGTTCTCATGTACATGTAGAGTAGAAGCGCTGCAGCAATGTTAGCAGAAGTCCCGGCGTTAAGCAGGCCTCGACCGCGGGCACGTGCCTTGGATTCCTAAGTGACGGCGGGCAGCAACATTTTTCGACAGTCAAGAAGATGGAGTGGAGGATTCCCGTGACCTTCACGTGGTTTTAATATATAACCATAAGTCCAAGTGCTCTGGTCGGCCTTCTTGCCTCAGAGGCAATGGTGGTTTCTGGTGACAGCTCAGAGGCACTAAGCACCGCCTCCGCCGTCACAGGTACCGGTGTGGCCAATTTTAGAACGAAAATGCGGTCAGGGCGAGCGACGGACGGACAAGGCGAAACAGCTTGAAGGAAAACAGAAATGCGAAATGAAAATGCAAGAAGGTAAAAAGATGTCAGAATGCAAGTGAGACTTTACGCATCATGTTGGGTGTGAGGGTGGGGGAGAAAAAGAGAAAAAGTCGATGCCCCTTCAATTTGGGAGGGGTGACAGGATACTTCAGCCAAAGGTGTCTGGTACCGACGGCCGCACGGGAGGGCAGCATGGGCAGGTATGCCCTACCGGGGTCCTCATTGGTCCTGGGGGACTCAGATCGCTTTAGCCTCTGCCTCAGATTTCAAGCCACCTGGTTCACCGCGAATTCTGGAGAGGAAGAACGCGACTATCGACTATCGACTCCAAGTCAGCTCGCCGGTGTCCTCTGGCAGTCATGTGCCCCTCTGTCGACACTGAGCCATATCTGCTCGGCGGTACGTGGGCTCGGAGAGAGAGGCACGAGACTTGCTGAGGTCGAAGTTGCGATGGAAACCAACTCCGCGCGGTCGCAGCTTGATGCCCACTCAGGTGACAAGCTCCTCACCAGCCATGCTGATTCGTCACATCGTGAAGCAGCGTCGCATCCCGCACGCCGGAGCCACGACGTCTTGGGTGAGCACTGACAAACAAGGCTTCTGCTGTCGTCGCGGACGAGTGACCTAGTCCTAGGCTCTAAACGCCCTACTGCCATTCGTCCTCGAAGGAAGGTCGTAGCGTGCGTGGGGAGGTGCTACTTAGTACTCGCATGCGTTGGGATGGCAAAAGAAAGAATGTTGGTCTCCCAGCGCTTCGCGGCGCAGGCTATCCAATTACCCGTTCCGACGCAGCGCACTCAGCGCACTCATGCACTGTTGACCGTTGGGAGGAGGGTAAAAAGCACCTCGGTATCAATCCCCATGCACGTTTGCGCCTGGAGGCCTGATGAGGTGTTTGCACCAAGACTGCTGTACGTTCGTCCTCTCAGGATGAATCTCATTCCTGCCGATAGCATCATTACTCCGCGAGAAGGAGTCTCTCGTCAGACTGACGGCACCACGGGAGTGAGAGGTTAACCCTGACAGCAATGGAAAATCCTTCCGGCTGCAGTGATTCGATACGAATCAAAGGATCTGTTCTCTTGAAGGTTGAGCCCGTTGTGTCGAGAATTGACGCCTCGGTCCGCAAATCAAATTCTGATTCCGGACATGGATGACAGGAGTGGGATGATCTACGATATGAGGAGGATAGCGTACTCTGGAAAAAGAAAGTGGAAAAAGTCAATATGTCGAGAGTGCGCCCAGTGGTTGCGAAGCCGACATGAGGAAAATTGATGCATGGCTTTCAGATCTGGTTTGCATGCCTGGCAGATGTAATGCAGTGTGGGTCGGACGCGCCGACCTCCTTTTTCCCTCACTGCATGTGGGTCAGCGAAGGATGTTTCGAAAATGGCAAGGTGTACCACACCATCTGCAGGTAAAAACGGTCGTCACCAAGATGCTAGAAAGCGATTGGTGGATCTCTATTCACTGGCGTACCACTCCCTCGGTGCCATTTTGATCATGTGACCTGGGCAGGTGTGGAGGGGTCCTATTCCTCTGATATCCCCATGTCAACTTAGACAAGCCATCGCTCTACGAGCATTGATCGAAGACTTGCCCTCCGGCCGTTGCTCCGCTGGCGACCTGATAGAGGGTAGCGTTTCTTTACCACGTTCGCCTCATAGGGCTGTGGTGTTGCAATGTCAAGATGGGATTTATTTCGAATGAACAGACTATTCCACAATACAAATGCAGGCAAAGAACTCCGAGGTAGCTGTGAGTACGGTCAGAACCTTAAGCACGAACAGTGCCGACAATGATAGAGGTAGGGGGTGCGAATTGACACATGGCACTCAGTCTCATCGAAACAGACCGCGCTAACCCCAATTAGTCATCCCAGCCTTCTCGCTCTGCGCAACTTCACATTCCTCGAAAATACCTTAACCTTGCACACAATCCATCGCAACACCATCGACTTCACAACCAATTGAACAAGCACACGCCTTCGCCCAAGCAGCGACAATCCCTTCGAGGGTGAACGTCCCCTCACCCACACCGCGCTCCTCCCCAACCCACCACCCTTCATCAAACCCCAAACCACCCACCACCCCCAAAATGCCAACCGACTACACCAAAAAGAAAAACGCCGAGCTCGAAGACCTCCTCAAATCGCGCTCCCTCCCCCACACCGGCAAGAAAGCCGAACTGATAGCCCGCCTCCAACAATACGACACCGAGCAAGAAGCCTCCCAAGCGGCCCCCCCAACAACCACAACAACAGCAACAACAGGCACCGAAGACGAGATCGACTGGGAAGACGACGCAGCCGC
>JAABUP010006263.1_pt1 | contig 17139 bp, 20 predicted proteins | sample 5559201 | NCBI WGS metagenome assembly JAABUP01 (sample SAMN10711887, study PRJNA513373) | rock metagenome | isolation source: Antarctica rocks | place: Antarctica
GCTTATAGCCGTGGCTCCCGCCCCGGGGACCGGCGAGCGTCGGGGCCAGCTCGGCGGTCATCGGTCGGCGTGGGCGGGGCGAGGGTCATCAAGCCTCCAAGGGCAGGAGCGGGCGGCGCGAGCAGGGGAGCGGGCGGGCCCGGTCGGGCTGCCGTCGAGTCCTGACCGCTCCCCCACGCTGTCAAACCTCCAGCTCCCTATCGGCGAAGCGCCGATCTCGCGGTCCTGACCGTGCACCTGCTGCTGGGAGGCATGACGTCGAACGTTGGCGCACTTCACCGGCCGGCACGCCAGCCGCCGTCGGCGTCGTCTCCTCCGCGGCGTCAACGTCTGTCACCATCCCAGCCCTGACAGGTCGTCCAGACGGTCGCACCGTCCTGGCCTCCGGTTTCTGACTTCCGCGGTAGCGGAAACCGTCGTTGGCGCACCGCAGATCGAAGCGGAGGAGTGCGCCGCCTTGCCTCGCCTTGGGCGGTCGTCCGCGCAGAACGGCCTTCTGCGCCGTCGGCGTGCTGTCCCTTGGCGTTGTGGGAGCAAGGGGCCGCAGCCGGACGCAGACCGTCGGGCTGCTACAGCCCGCTCCGCCTGGAGGCAGGGGCGGTCAGCCCGGGGATGATGTCGCAGACGGTGGTGGCCCTGCACCGCGAGGGGTCGAGATCCTTTGACCTCTCGCGCAGTCGCAGGACCTGCTCGCGCAGTGCCGTGAGGTCGACGATGCGACGGTCGAGCTCGGCGGCGTGTGCGTCGAGCAACGCCACGACGTGGCCGCACGGCGCCCCTTCCTGCTCGCGGACGGCAATGACCTGGCCGATCTCGCTGAGGGTCAGTCCGGCGGCTTGCGCGGCTTTGACGAACGCCAGCCGCGCGACGGCGTCCTCGTCGTAGTCCCGATAGCCCGACTCCTCACGTCCCGGCTCGGGCAGCACGCGGGCCTGCTCGTAGAACCGCAGTGTCTTCGCGGTCAGCCCGGTCCGCTTGGCCAGCTCCCCGATACGCATGCCCTGACCGTACGACTTGACCTTCCACCACACTGGAACCCTTACGGTCCGGGCCATGCAGACGACTGAGCACGCAGCCGACCTGATCGTCATCGGGACCGGCGGAGCAGCCATGGCGGCGGGGATCGAGGCCCGCTCGCGCGGCAAGACGGTGCTTCTACTCGAGCACGGCCCCTTGGGCGGGACGTGTCTGGACGTCGGTTGCGTCCCGAGCAAGAACCTGCTCGCCGCCGCCGGCCAGCGGCACCGCGCGCTGGCCAACCGCTTCCCGATGGCGCCGACCAGCGCGGACGGGGTGGACGTGCCGGCGCTGATGGCGCAGAAGCAGGACCTCATCGTCGGGATGCGGCAGACGAAGTACGCCGACGTCGCCGACGCGCACGGCTTCCCGGTCCGTTACGGCCACGCCCGGTTCGTTGACGGGCAGACGCTCGAGGTCGACGGCGAACGGCTGCGCGCCCCCGCCTACGTAATCGCGACCGGCGCCGCGCCGCACGTCCCGGACCTGCCCGGCCTGGATCAGGTCGCGTTCCTGACCTCCACCACGGCAATGGAGCAGCAGGACCTGCCCGGCTCGATGGTCATCGTCGGCGGCGGGTACGTCGGGCTGGAGCAGGCCCAGCTGTGGGCCCACCTTGGAGCCCACGTCACCCTCGTCGGCCGGTTCGCCCCCCCGCACCGAGCCCGAGGTCGCCGAGGTGCTGCGTGGCGTGTTTGCCGACGACGGCATTGCGGTCGTCGAGGACCGCGCCGTCGCCGTGACCAAGGCCGCAGACGGCCTGTGGGTCCGGACCGAGGACGGGCGGGAGGTCAGCGGGGAGCGGCTGCTGATCGCAACCGGCCGGTTCGCCGACACCGGCGACCTCGGCCTGCACGCGGCCGGCATCGGGACCGACGAGCGCGGGTTCGTCACGGTCGACAGCCAGCAGCGCACCACGAACCCCCGGGTGTTCGCCGCCGGCGACGTCTCCGGTGCGCCGCAGTACGTATACGTCGCCGCCAAGACCGGCCATGTCGCCGCCGCCGGCGCGCTCGGCGAACCGGCGACCGTCGACTACCGCGGCCTGCCCGGCGTCACCTTCACCACCCCGCAGATCGCCTCCGCCGGACTGACCGAACAGCAGGCGCTGGCCGCTGGGTACGACTGCGACTGCCGGGTGCTGGGCGGGCAGGACATCCCGCGTGCGCTCGTGAACCGCGACACCCGCGGCACGTTCAAGCTCGTCGCGGACGCGGGAACCGGCAAGGTCCTTGGGGTCCACGCGGCGCTGGACGGCGCCGGCGACGTCATGCTCGCCGCTACCTACGCGATCAAGTTCGGGCTGACCGTCGACGACCTCGCCGACACCTGGGCGCCGTACCTGACGATGAGCGAGGCACTACGGATAGCGGCCGGGTCGTTTCGCAGTGACAGGCCGACAAGCTGCTGCGCATGACGCCAGGCCGCAAGGACCGAGCCAGCGCGGGCTCGCTGGCGCTGATCGCGCTGCCGGCCGCGTGCTGCATCGGCCACGCCGCCTGCTCGCGCTCGCCGCTGGGTTCCGCGCATCCGGCTCGGCGCAGCGCCGATCGCTTAGGTGGGAGGGCCGGAGGTGATCGGGCAAAGATTCTGAAGGCTGGCGGCCACGGCCGGGGCTGCGGCAACGATGACGGGAGCCACCGTAACCGTCACGGCGAGCAGCACACCGGCGGCGGCGGCTGGTCGGGGAAGGGGCCGGGCGGGGCTGATGAGGCGGCGGATCCGGTCCGGTGCACTGGGACCGCTTGCTGCCAGCGCGGCCTCCGGAGAGGCGTCCCGTCCCAGAGCGATAAGGGCGGCAGCGATGTCCAGCCGGTCGTGCTCGCGACACGCACGATCATCCGCGAGCATCTCTACCAACCGAGCCACCTGCTGCTGAGCAACCCGAAAGAGCGCAACTCGAGGGAAGGCGCGGGCCGCACCCTCGGCTCCAGCAAGCACCCAGTGATGCCGGCCTTGGATGTGGGCGCGTTCGTGAGCCAGCACCGCATCGAGCTCCGCCGGGTCCAGCGCTGCCACAGCACTGCTCGTGAGGACCACTCGGGCGCCCCTACCGGGAAGGCAATAAGCGGTGAGCGCGTCGTCGTCGATAACGATGACTCCCGGCTTGGCCGGAGCAGGACGTCCGATGAGGGCGAGCGCATCCCGATGGGTCCGTCGTTGCAGGGTGGCATGGGCCACACTGCTCGCCGTCGTGTAGAGGCACCGGGACGCAACCCCGGCGGCGAGCACCAGACCGGTAACGCTCAGCGCCGCGCCACCTGGACTGAAATACTGAACCTGAAGGGCCATCGCGCAAGCTCGCAGCAGCGCTCCGAGGCCTCCGCTGATCCCAGCGGTCGGTACCGCCAGGACCAGGCCGCCGAGTATCACGGCAAGTAGAGCGGAAGCTGTAACGCTTTGCCAGGCCGCGATAGCTAGCCGTGGTGACCGCTCTGGCCATCGTGCTCGGGCAAGCAGGGGGGCGCCAAGCATGAGCGCCGCCGCGTAGGCGAAAAGCACCAGCGCTGGCCTCATTCGCCGGGATCCCGCCGGGCGCTGTGCAGCGCAGCCTTCAGCGCGTCAGCCTCTTGCGCCGAGAGCTGGTCCACAAAGTGCACTAGGGCGGTGCGCTGATCGGCGCTTCCCGTCAGTGCCTCCCGCATCAGCAATGCGCTGCGGGCATCTTTCGTCTGGACCGGTTCATAACGGTAGGCGCGACCGACGAGTTCGCGGCGTAGCCAGCCTTTGCGACGCAGGTTGTCCATCACGGTCATGACGGTGGTGTAGGCCAAAGGGCGCTCGGCGGCTAGGTCGTCGAGTACCTCGCGGACCAGTACCGGGCGATGGTAAGACCACAGCCGGTCCATCACCGCGGCCTCGAGTTCGCCGAACTGCCGCACCAGAGCCCCCTCACCGGTGACGCGCGACGCTGCGGCACCGCTATGACCGATAGTAGTGGCCGCCAGACGAGGGGTACGGGACGGCTCGTTCGAGCTCCGGCATGAGGGCATAGACCCGAATCAGGACAGGGCCCGCTCAGGCATCCGTTGGGCGAGCCTGATGGCGCGCCCTGACGATCACCTGGTGGACTGTGCCGAGGTGCCAGACGTCCGCAGCGGGCTGGGGCAGGTACGCGACGGTCCCGGCCCGGAGGCGGTTCAGCCGGTGGGGGTGGCGGTGCCCTGGCAGGCAGCGCCGGGCTCTTGGTCGGTCGGTCCCTGGGTGTAGACCTGGGCGAACTTGGCCAGCCGGGGATCGCTTGCGCTGTTCAGGGGCAGTTGTTTGCCCCAGGCCGTGGCGACGACCGGTGCGGGCAGCCCCGGATACGGGGAGAGCAGCCGGTAGGGGTTCCCACCGACTACGTCCTTGAGCCGGCTCAGCTGGCCTGCTGGCAGACCGGGCCGGTAGGTGATCCACAGCGCGCCGTGCTCGAGGGAGTGGACCGCGTTCTCATTGGGGACCGGTTGGTCGTACACGCCGCAGGTCAGCGGCACGGCGGAGTGGTTTCCGCCGGCGGGCGGGGTCTGCGGGTAGCGCACAGTCCCGGTGACGTGGTTGCGGGCGAGGTTGGGGTAGTTGAGCACGCCGGCGATGGCGCTGGCAGGCGGCCGGGTCGCCGCGTATCCGATCAGTAGGCCGCCGGCGATGACGATGACGGCAACGGTCGAGATCCAGCCCCATGGCAGGTCTTTGCGCCGGGGGGCGGGTTTCCTGCGGGTCGGGCCGGCTGCCGGTCGGCGACCGACGGCCTTGGTGGGGGTCGACGGCGCAGAAGTGTTGCGGGGCATGGCCACCTTTCGCTCCTTACGATGTACTAGCGCAGATAGTACTAGCCGGTCGGGTAGCGGAACGTGCGGGTGATCAGGTGATTGGGGGTTGCCTCAACCTCACTGACCGGACGGTCATGGCGGTCCAGGGTGAGGGTGAGGTACACGCCGTTCACCGGGTAGGCGACGGCCAGGCGGGCTGCTCCCGCTTGCGGCGGCAGCGTGGTCACGATGGGAGCGCCCCCGTTGCCGTACGGCTCGCTGTCGAGGAACCGGTCACCGGTGACGTGTAGCTGGGCGACGTATGTCGGTCCGGTGGTGTCGCTGGTGATGCCCTCCGTCAAGATGACCGCCCCGGTTGCCCGCAGCGCGGCGACGACGCTGTGCAGATGCCTGCTTGCGTCGACAGGCGGCCAGCGCAAGCTGAACGATCCGGTGCCGCCGTGCCAACCAGCAGCGCTCGCGGTGACGCTGACCTGGTCGGTTCCGTTGCGCCAGGGCGCACCGGCCAGGAAGCAGCCGGGACCACAGCGGCGAACAGGGACAGCGACCCGGCGTCCTCCCGGCGCATCCAGCGTGACAGCGACGTGAGGGTCGGCCGTCCCTGGTTCGCCGGGGTCGCTACCGGGGGTGGACAGCTGAAGTTGCAGTTGCCCCGCGCTGGCGGTTGCCCCGAGGCTGACCTGTCCGAGCAGGGTCCCGAAGCCGGCGGTCGGGCCAACTGGCGGCGGCGGCGGTGTCAGGGCGGTGGCCACCGGTCGCGGCGCGGGCAGGCTGACGAGCAGCGCTGTGACGCCAAGGACAGCTACCAGCACCGAGCGCTCGATGCGGGCGGCGCGACCCGGCTCGGGGGGTGCTGCGGAAGCCTTCCTGCGGACACGTCTGCGGCCGATGAGGGCCAGCACGCTGATGACGGCGACGAGCGCGAGCTTGCCGGCGAGCACCTGCCCGTATCCGGTGGTGACCAGGTCGGTCGTGGTGCGCAGCACGAGCAGGCTGGCGATCGTGCCAGTGGAAACGACGAGAAGGAACAGGATGAGCGCGCACCTGGCGTATGCGCGGACCAGCTCTCGCCCCTGGCCTGGCAGGTTCTGTCGACGGATCCGGTGAGCGGCGCGTACGACGTGGATCAACGCACCAACCCAGACCGCGGCTGCGGCCAGGTGGACGATGGTCAGAGCGGCTCCCCAGCCGGGCTGGTAGGCTCCGGGATGCGCCCGCAGCCCCTCGGCGAGAACGACGACCGCAAGAGGGCCGATAGCGAAGCGGCGCAGCCGCGACACCGCTGCCAGGGCCAGGGCGATACCAAAGGCGGCGGCTTCGGCGGCAGTGAGTTCGAGGGCCCGCACGTGGGGAATCGCCGACCAGCCGCCAGCGCTGTGTGCGACCAGACCGGTCAGCCCGACCGCCGCGAGCATGCCCGCGGCGGCGGCCGAGCGCAGCGGTGCGAGCAGTATCGGCCCGTCCGCGGGTCCTGCCCTGCCGGCGACGAGCCGCTCTCCGACCAACCCTCCGGCGGCCACCGCGAGTGCGGTGAACAGCAGCCAGCGCAGCGCCGCGGTGCTGCCCACTCCGCCGACGTCACCGCTGCCGGACGTTGCCGGGGCGGCGGCGCCGATCCCGAAGGCGAAGGTGCCGTCGACGGCATCACCGTCCTCGGCTGTCACCTGCCAGTGGACGAGGAACTGGCCCGACGTCTGCGGGGCGGCCAGCGGCAGGACGAGTTGGCGGCCGCCGGCCTGTTGCTCCAGCGGCCCGGTCGGCTCATGGTGGCCAGCAGCGGTGGTCACGCTGATCGCGTCTGCGGTGACGGTGACGGGCTCATCGAAAGCCAGCACAGCCTGGCGGACTGGTCCGTCGCCGGTGTACCCGGCGGCTGGGACTGTTGTCAGCAGAGTCGGATGTGCCGCCGCAGGTCCGGCTGTCGTGACAAGGGCGACGAGCGCGACCGCGATGACCGCGATGACCGCGACGGCCCGGCGCCCCGCACGGCATGCAAGGGGGCGGCTCCCGCGAGGCAGGGACACCCGGTGTCCGGCTGCAAGACCGACGCTGGCCGACGACTCCTGCCCGGGGCGGGAGGGCGGGCAGTTGACGGCAGCCGGGCGACGGCATCCCAGCGCGCCGTGGAGCCCAAGAGCGGGTACGTGCGTGTAGCGGTGCGGGCAATCGCGGACCACGAGCGGTTGCCGGTCTCAGCCTTCGTAAGCCGACGGCCGGCTAGTGCCGCTGCCGCGTCCGGTCATCGACGCGCAGCTCGTCGAGCTCGGCTCGGAGCTGCGCGAGCTCTGCGTGCTGCGCAGGTGTGATCGGCGCGGTGTTCGGCACTGACGGCTCGGGCTGCGACGGCGAGGGCGCGGGCTGCTTACGCCCACCCGGGCGCATCATCATCCAGATCATCAGGCCCATCCCGATCGGGCAGGCCAGTAGTGGCAGGTAGGCGAGGAGCTGTCGCATGGTGGATGTCCTTAACTCGTGAGGGCTGGTGAAGGGTCCGTGGTCTGGTCAGCGAGGGTCTTGCGCAGCTTTCGTTCCGACAGGCGTCCGTAGCTGAAGGTTTCGCCGTTGAGGAGGACGCCGGGGGCGAACATGACGCCCGCCTCGGCTGCGAGGCGTCGCCCGACGTCACTGCCCAGGTCGATCTCTGTGACGCGGAGGGGGACGTCGCGGGCGACTCGGGCGAGAACCTGCTTGGCGTGGTCGCAGAGCTGGCAGTCGGCTTGGGTGAGCAGAACGATCTGGCTCATCGTCCACGACCCGCTGAAAGGTCGGCGAGCAGCTGCCGGACCGGCACGTACATCGTGTACTTGGGCGCACCGCCGTAGTCGGCGCGCCATTGAATCTTCCCGTCGGGGCCGACCAGGATGAAACTGTGGCCGTCCATCGAGTCGCCCATCATTCCGTAGCCGTTCGCGCCGAAGTTCTTGGAGACTGCCAGGCTGGTGTCGGCCAGCACCGGGGTCGTGATCGCCTCGTCGTGGGCCTTCTGCGCCAGCAGGTTGGCCGGTTGGGTGGTGATGGACACGATGTTGTCGATGCCGGCGGCGTGGACGGTGCCGGCGGCGGCCTCGAGGTCCTTCAGCTGGCTCCAGCAGGGTTCACAGCCGATCCCCTCCTGGAAGTACAGCAGGGTGGTCTTGCCGCGCAACGAGGCCAGGCTGATCGCCCCTCCGTTGCTCGATGGCAGGGTGAAGCCGGGGGCCAGCTGGCCGACGCCGGGGCTGCCGACCTGGTAGCCGGGGTGACCGCCGGCGCGCGTGGCTGCAGGGGTGTTGCTGCGGAACACGACAAAGAGAAGACCGAGCACGGCAAGTGCGCCGGCGACCCCCCATACCCAGCCGTAGGACCGTCGTCGTTCGGCCCGGACTGGTGGCCGGCTAGGCACCCGGCGGCGCTGGGTGTTGGCGGTGGGAGACATTTAGTGAACCCTTTCGACGGTTCGCGCCTGTGGTGCCTGAGTTGGGCTGGGGAGCGGGTACCCAGGTTCGGCTGTCGGGTCGGGACCGGCGTCGCCACTGGTCAGCGCTGCGAGCTGTTCGCCCCCGAAGGTTGCGTCATGGCGGTGGCGGGCCGCCCGGACGAACATGGCGACGGCGGTGAGCAGCAGGACCAGGCCCGCCCATCCGGGAAGCCAGCTGAGGTGATGTCCGATGACGGACGCGGCATGGCCCAGCCATGCCGAGACCTGCAGCTGCCAGCCGGACAGTTTCATCGCCGGGCCACGCAGGGCGAACACGACGGTGAGCAGGCCCATGGCGGTGAGCATGCCGCCGGAGAGGAGGCCGGGCCCGGCGATCCGGCGCTGCCGCGAACCGAGCTTCACAGTCACGCCCCAGTTGGTGAAAATCCGGCTGCGTCCCCAGTCGCGCTTGTCCCAGATGAGTGCGAGGATCGCCAGCGGTGTGACCATCCCGGCCACGTAGGCGACGCCCACGGTGACGGCGACCGGGAATGACGCGGTGGCACCGGCGAGTGCGGCGACACCGGCCAGCACCGGGGCGCAGCAGGCACTGGCGGCACCGGAGAACAGCCCGAGGCTGTACACGGCGCCGACCCCTCGTCCCCCGTCACCTCGGCGCCCAGGCATGGGCAGCGTGAACTTCCGACCGGCTGCCATGGCAAGGCCAGCCGCGATCATGAACAGGCCACCGACCAAGAACACGACGCGGTGCTGGCCCACGAGCAGCCGTGAGATCGCCGATGCGCCGAGCCCCAGCGGAAGAATGACCGTGGCGATGCCGGCAGCGAACACCAGTGTCATCGCAGCGAGTTGGGTGCGGCGGTGAAAGCTCGTGGCGAAGTAGGCGGGCAGCATGACCGAGATGCAGCACGGCGCGAACAGGGCGACCCCGCCGCCGAGGAACGACACGATCACCGTTCCGGACAACAGCAACTGGCTCATGACGTCACAGGTCCCGTCGCTTCCATGAGAGAGTTTCTACGAAGAGCGATAGTAGATGCAGGTCGGTCGCTGCACATGGCCCGAAGCAGCAAGGCCACGGCACGCGCAGCCAGCCAGCAGCAGTTCGCTGCCCGTGATCTTCATGAAGTAGTGCATGTCGAACGGGACCGTCACGGGCGCCGCCCCTCGCCTGACCAGGCCAGAGCGAACAGAGGCAGCCCGCCGGAGATTCGAGGCCCGGTCGGGGCTGAGCCCGCTGACTCGTGGACCGCTACTGGAGAAGCCGTGCTTACCCCTGCGGAGAACTGTCGTGGTGGGCGAGCTGGCGATGGGCGCGAGCGATGGTGATGTCCTCACGCAGCGATCGCAGCTCTGCGTCAATACCGTCGGGCGTTGCGGAAGCCAGCTTGCTCGTGGCCTCCTCGGATGAGGAGCCTGTACGGCTGCCGCGCATCTGCCATGCCATGGCCCCCATGGACAGTGGGCATACCAGAGCGACAAGCAGCGGCAGCGCCGCGGCATCGGTGGCCGGGGCGATGAGCCAAAGGGCGGCGGCGACGGCGATCAGGCTGCCGACCACCTTCGGGTTCAGACAGCAACGCAACGCTCTGAGCACGGCAACCTCCAGTAGCCTACTAAGAGGCATAGTAGACCATGCCGGAGTCGGGAGGGCAAATCGACGACGGCCGAACTCCCGCTGCGCGGTCCCGCACGCGGACGTCGTTGCATGGCGCCCGCGTCGCGGACGCTGGCCTGCGGTCAGCTCCCTTACCCGTTGCGAAGCTAGGAGCTGTCGCGTGGTAGCCACCGTCCTCGTCGTCGAAGACGAGCGCAAGATCCGCGAGCTCGTGGGTGACTTCCTGCGCAACGACGGTTACACCGTGCTCGACGCGGCCACTGGCCACGACGCACTGGCCATCGCCCGCGAGCAACACCTGGACCTGATTGTGCTCGACCTCGGCCTGCCCGACGTTGACGGCACTGAGCTGACGCGCCAGCTCCGCGAGCACAGCGCGGTGCCGATCGTCATGTTGACGGCACGCAGCTCGGAGGACGCCCGGGTCAACGGGCTCAGATCAGGTGCGGACGACTATGTCGTCAAGCCGTTCAGCCCCCGCGAACTGGTTGCTCGCGTGAGCGCAGGTGCTGCGCCGCAGCACGACTCCGCCGGTGACCGGCTACGGCGACGGGGCACTGTCAATCGACCTCGAGCGTCGCGAGGTCATCGCGAACGGGCATCCGGTCGAGCTCACCCGCACCGAATTCGACCTGCTCGCTGTCCTCGTCGAACGACCAGGGCGGGTGTGGTCCCGTGGTGAGCTGCTGCACCGGGTCCAGGGCTATGACTTCGCCGGCTACGACCGCACGATCGATGCTCACGTGAAGAACCTGCGGGGAAAGCTGCGCGATGATCCCCGCCGGCCGCGCTGACTCCTTACCGTGCCCGGCGTCGGCTACAAGTTCGGAGCCCAACGTGACCCCGCCTAGCCTTCGCGGCTGGTTCAAGGCCCGATACGCGCGCCAGCTCGCCGCAGCCTTCGTCGCCACCGCACTCCTCGCTGCGGCGTTGACCACGGCCCTGGTCAACGCGGCATTCCAGGACCGCTTCTCCCGCTACGTCCAAGACCAACAACAGCAGCGGACGAACCAGATCGTCGCTGCTGCGGGAGACATCTACCAGCAGTCCCATCGGTGGGATACCCAGGCCCTTGATGCGCTCGCCGTGCCGACCGCGATGACCGGATCAACACTGCAGATCCGCGACGCAGCTGGGCGCATCGTCTACGACGCGAACGATCATGGACAACTTCCCGCGGTGGGGGCCATGCACCGGCAGATGATGGGCGCCGGTCCGCTGGGGCCGACGCAGAGTGTCCCGATCGTCGTGGACGGGACACGAGTCGGCTCTGCCGTCCTCGCCGTGCCCTCAGGTGGGCTTCCGGGTGGCGAGCAGGCGTTCCGCTCGTCGGTGAACCGCCTACTTCTTGTCGGTGGGCTCATCGCAGCTGCTGCCGCGCTACTCGTCGGCGTCGTCTTGGCCCGACGCTTGACCCGTCCGGTCCGCGACCTCGCCGCTGCCGCCGCCGACCTGGCCGCTGGGAACCGTTCGACCCGAGCGGCGGTGACCTCAACTGACGAGCTGGGCGACCTGACAGCGACCTTCAACGAGATGGCCACAGCCCTTCAACGCGAGGACGACCTGCGGCGCGGGTTCGTCGCCGCCGTCGCCCACGAGCTGCGCACCCCGCTGACCATCCTTCGAAGCGAGATCGAAGCAGTACAGGACGCTGTTCGGCCTAGCACACCCGAGCTGTTCGACTCGCTGCACGACGAGACGGTTCGCCTGGGACGGCTGGTCGCGGATCTGGAGACCCTCGCGGCCGCCGACGCAGCGACATTCACGGTCAGCCGCGCGCCGCATGACCTGTCGACTGTCGCTGCCGACGCGGTCGAGGGACTTCGTCGACGCTTCGCCGAGGCCGCGATCTCGGTGGAGACCGAACTGTCGCCGGTGACCGTGCTCGGCGACCCGGTGCGGCTCAGCCAGGTGGTGACAAATCTGCTCACAAACGCCGCTAAGTTCACCCCGTCAGGGGGCCGGGTCGTCCTCACCGTGTCCGAAGACGGGGACCAGGCGACACTCACCGTCGCCGACACCGGCTCCGGAATCCCGCCTGACGAGCTGGCACACGTGTTCGAGCGATTCTTCCGCGGCCGTAATGCACGCGCTGGTGGATCCGGCATCGGGCTGACGGTCGCCTCCGAACTTGTCGCCGCCCATGGTGGACGGCTCACCGTGACGACCCTCCCGGGCGACGGGACAACCTTCCGGGTCACGTTGCCAGCACTACCTTCATCGCCTTCGCGCACCAACTTCACAGGTCCTTCACCGGCGCCGGTCACTGTAGGGATCAGATCGCGGGACCGCCGATGAAGGGAATGAACATGCAGGTTCACAAGATGAACGGCCGGCGCTGGCTCATCGCGGGCAGCGTCACCGCTGCGCTGACCGTGACTGCCGGGACAGCCGCGTTCGCTGCCACAGACGCCGACCACGGCCCGACAGCGGCGAGCACGGGAGGCACTTCGTCCGGAATGTCGTCCATGATGGGCCGCGCCGACGGTAACGCCCACACCACCGGCTCCATGCGCGGGATCAACATGGACGGCGGCGCGATGGGCAGCGGCTCGATGGGCAGCGGCTCGATGGGCAGCTTTGACAGCAAGCGGCCATTTGACGTGCAGTTCCTAGACCAGATGATCGCCCACCACGACATGGCACTGGTCTCCACCCACACGATGATCGACTCTTCACAGGACCCGCGGCTACGCGCACTCGCCCAGGAGATCGAGAAGTCGCAGAGCCAGCAGGTCACGCAGATGCGTACCTGGCGCCAGCAGTGGTATCCCGACATCTCGACAACCCTCGCCGGCGGCATGGACCCGACAAGCGCAGCGCCGCAGATGATGCGCTCCATGATGGGCGCCGACCCGGCACGCAGCATGCGCTCGATGATGGGCGGCAACACAGTCGATCGGATGTACCTACAGATGATGATCGCTCATCACCAGCTTGCCGTCAGCATGGCCCAGCAAGCACTCGGTCGGGGAACGCATCCCCAGCTGCGCGGACTCGCCAACACCATCATCGCCGACCAGACCGCTCAGATCGGGCAGATGCGCACCTTCCTGCCTCACCCCTGATCTGGGGGGGCCGGCCCACTGCGGTTCTACCGGGCAGCCCGAACCGAAGCGGACGACCCGGACCAGTCCGGTGCGGCTCGGCAACCCCCGACCGCCCAGGTGGGGCAGCCGCCGGCCTGTCCACACCCAACGGCCGGCATGCCCCCGAGCCGGCCGAACCGGCCGAACCGGCCGATGATCACACCGCCAGCCGCAGCCCACCGCGACGAGGAGAACAGGCCATGCACCCTGCCGTAGCCGTCGACCGGGAGCTGCTGCTCGCCACCGCCCACCGGCACGAAGCAGACCAGACCAGCGAGGCGCTGTGCGGCATCCTCATCGCCGCCGGCGAACTCGTCTACCCCGGGACGCTGCCCACCGTCGCCAACCTGGACATCAGCGACGTGATCGTCGGCGAGCACACCGCCGACGTCCCGGTCCGGGTCGTGCAGGCGGTCCGCCGCCGCCTGCAGCACCACGCCGCTGCCGCCGGGGCCGCCGCCGAGCAGTTCGCCTGCGCCAGAGCGGCCCGCGAGCTCGCCGCCGTCGAGCTTGAACTCGCCTGACAGTGAGGATGTGCAAGAGCCCCGCACCGCTGGCTGACGATGGAGGCCTCGCTCACCCTGCACGCACTACTACGCTGCTTAGTTCATACTGGGCTGGTGCCCCCCTCGCGTCGTCTTGCAGCGGCTGTGTGCAGCGCCGCTCTGACGCTCGCCGCATGCTCGGGCGGCGCAGAGACCGGGGCGGGCAGCGACGTCCGCTTCGTCGGCGTCACCAACAACCGCCAGGACGTAGCGACCGGTGCGCGTCGACCGGCTCCGCCGCTCGCCGGCCGCACACTGTCGGGCCAGCAGCTCGACCTCGCGTCCTTGCGGGGCCGGGTGACCGTCGTCAACTTCTGGGGCTCGTGGTGTGCTCCCTGCCGCGCGGAGTCACCGGGCCTGGAGCAGGTCTACGCCGCCAACGAGGCCCGCGGCGTCGCCTTTGTGGGAGTCGACGAACGAGACGGACTGGCAGCGGCGCGCACCTTCACCCTTGACAAGGGCGTGACCTACCCGAGCCTGTTCGACGACACCGGCGCTCTGGTCACGTCCTGGCCGGCAGGTCCTGCCATCCCCTTCACGTTCGTCGTCGACCGACGAGGGCGGGTCGCGTCCCGGTTCACTGGCGCTGTCCTGCCCAGCGACCTTCAGCCGGCCGTCACCCGCGCGGCGGACGAACCGTGAGCCTCCAGCAGTGAGCGTTCAGGACGTCGTCGCCGCCGGCCCTCTGCTGCTGGCGATGCCGGTAGCCGTAGCCGCCGGCGTGGTGTCGTTCGCCAGCCCGTGCATGCTGCCGCTCGTTCCTGGCTACCTGTCCTACTTGGCGGGCCTGACCGGCAGCGCACTAGAACAAGCCGGCACCGCACCGGCCGCACTGCCAGACACCACAGCCGCAGCCGCAGCCGCTGCCGACGGCCTCGGGGTCAGCGCCGCGGGACGTCGAGGGGGTGGTCAGGCCGCGGTCCTCGAGCACACCGCCCCCGAGGTGGCCGTCTCGACGTCGGCTGCGCGGCGGCGGGCGCGCGCCCCGCGCACTGACCGGCGGGTGCCGCTGGGGGCGGCGCTGTTCGTCCTGGGGTTCACCGTCGTGTTTGTCGCGTACGGCTCCGCGTTCGGTGCGCTGGGAACCGTCCTGCGCCACCATGAGCGCGCCGTCGAGCAGACCCTGGGCGCATTCACCGTCATGCTGGGTCTGGCGTTCGCCGGCGTGCTGCACCGCCTGCCGTGGGCTTCCCGGCAGTGGCGCCCCCCGCGACGGGCGGCACCGGGCCTGCTGGGAGCGCCGATGCTCGGCGTGCTGTTCGCGGTCAGCTGGACCCCGTGCATCGGACCGACGCTCGCCGCAGTACAGGCCCTCGCGCTGACCAGTGCCAGTGCGGGACGCGGCGCCGTCCTGTCAGCGGCCTACTCCCTCGGCCTCGGGATCCCGTTCGTCGCCGTCGCCTTCGGCCTGCGCCGCGGCATGAGCGCCTTGCAGCTCGTTCGCCGACACACCCGCAGCGTCATGATCGCCGGCGGGGGCCTGCTCGTCGTCACCGGCCTGCTGGAACTCACCGGCGAGTGGAATTCTCTGGTCATCGGCCTGCGGTTGCTGTGGCCCGCCTCGAACAGCTCACCCCTGTGACGGCAACGGCGCAGGCGTTCACCTCCGCACCCGCAGACCTCGACGAGCCCCCAGAGCTCCCGGGCGCCGGCCGGCGCCGGCCACTGGCGCGGCTGCTGCGCACCTGGCGGCAGCTGACCAGCATGCGGACCGCTCTGCAGCTGCTGTTCCTGCTCGCCGTCGCGGCCGTCCCCGGCTCAGTCCTGCCGCAGCGGGGCGTCAGCCCCATCCGGGTCCAGCAGTTCCTTGCCGCTCACCGCCGGCTCGGTCCGTTCCTGGACCGGCTCGACGGCTTCGACGTGTTCGCAGCTCCGTGGTTCGCTGCCGTGTACGCCCTCCTGATGATCAGCCTCATCGGCTGCCTCGTGCCCCGCATCCGGCTGCATGCCCGCGCCGCCGTCCGCCGGCCACCGACAGCACCCCGCCACCCGTCGCGGCTCTCGACCGGCACCAGCTGGGTCTGTGACCTGCCGGTCGAGGTCGTCCTCGCCCAGGCCCGGACCGTCCTTCGGCGGCGACGGTTCCGCACCACAGCTGACGGTTCGAGCGTCGCCGCCGAGAAGGGCTACCTGCGAGAGACCGGCAACCTTGCCTTCCACGTCGCCCTGGGGCTGCTGCTGGTCGGCGTGGCGCTGGGAAGCCTGCGCGGCTACAGCGGGACGGTGCTCGTCGTCGAAGGCAAGTCGTTTTCCAACACCGTGGTCGACTACGACCAGTTCAAGCCCGGCGCCCTGCTCGACACCGCCCGGCTGCAGCCGTTCACGTTCGCCCTCGACCGCTTCAGCGCCGCCTACCGCAGCGAGGGCACACCGACCTACTTCGGTGCACACGTCAGCTACCAGTCCACTCCCACAGGACCCGCACGCCGCCAGCTGATCCAGGTCAACCACCCACTGCGCCTCGGCGAGACCAAGGTCTACCTCATCGGCCACGGCTACGCACCGCACGTCGTGCTGCGGGACCGCACCGGCGCCGTCGTCTACGACGACGCCCCGCCGTGTGACCCGACCGCCTCCGTCGGACTCGACTCCACCTGCGTGGTCAAGATCCCCGACACCGGACTGCCCCCCGCCGGCCCCCGCAGGATCCCCCAGCAGCTCGCCCTGTACGGGCCGCTGACCCCCACCCCCCCACCGGACGGCAGCCCCCTGTCCACCTCTCCGCAGCTGACCAACCCCGTGCTCCGGCTGCAGGTGCTGCTCGGCGACCTGCACCTAGACGCCGGCAACCCGCAGAACGTCTACACCCTTGACCGCAGCGCGATGCGAGTCGTTCCGGTCGACGGCCCGAGCGGACGACGCAACCCGGTCGGCCAGCTGCTGCACCCCGACGACCCCGCACAGCGCACGATGACCAACCTGCCCGGTGGCATGACGCTGACCGTGGACTCGATCCGCAACTGGTCGACGTTCGCTGTCAAGAACGACCCCGGCAAGGGGCTGGTCCTGTGGGCAGCCGTCACGATGCTGCTCGGGCTGATCGGCTCGCTGTTGATCCGTCGCCGCCGCGTCTGGCTCCGAGCAACCCCCCTGACCGGCACCGAAGCCGGCGGCGCTACACCGGATGCTGCCGGCGGCCCGGCGGCACGGACCAGAATCGAGCTCGGCGCCCTCACGCGGACCGGCGACCTCGCGGACGAGTTCGAAGACATCCGGAAACGAATGCAGGCCCGCCTACCACCCTGCCAGGAGCCTCCACAGAACAGAGCAGCACCGCTGGTGACCCGGGGCTCAAGCGGCGCGGGCTCAAGCGGCGCGGGCTCGGGCGACCCGGTCGCCCCGGTCGCCCCGGTCGCCCCGGTCGCCCCGGTCAGCGAACGATGACGGTGACGGTGACGGTGACGATGACGATGACGATGTGCAGCCCGGTCGCACCGTCGGGCAGCACATGTCGAGACGACTCGTCCTGCGCCTGGCCCTGGACGTCGGTGGCCCGGACGGAGAGCAGAGGGGGAAGCTGAGACGTGGGGGCACCGCCCGGCCGCCAGCGCGGTAGCCGTCCCGATGGGCTGCGCTCGGTGCTCGCCCGACCCGGCTACCGGCGGCTCTGGGCAGCCCGCACGGTCAGCCAATGCGGTGACGTCGCCCAGTTCACCACCCTGGCCCTGCTCGTCCTGCATCTGACCGGATCGGGTCTGGG
>JAABUP010006264.1_pt1 | contig 17137 bp, 20 predicted proteins | sample 5559201 | NCBI WGS metagenome assembly JAABUP01 (sample SAMN10711887, study PRJNA513373) | rock metagenome | isolation source: Antarctica rocks | place: Antarctica
TCACGTACCTTAAACGAAGTTGCTCAGAGCTGCTCACTTTCAAAGTGAGAAAGCGCACTGTGAAAGCACATTACTACACCATTTTACTACTTTAAAACCCTACCTATAAGTCATAGTCATAGCTCGGATATCACACGAATTTGCAAGGTGTCAAAGACTTTCACTTATGTTGCCCGCGGGCTGCTCCCTCACTTGGTGTTGTCAGTTGCACATATCACCACTGGTTTCAGCCTTACAGCAAGCGTAGGCGCTATTGTCAACTGCCTGTTTCTGGTCGGCGCATGCAGCGCTTTTTGCAATTCAGGATGTCTTCACACGCGTTGCCTATTGTCACTGGCCGCTTTGCGGGTGGACAGCATGTGGATAGGTCAGACCAGGTCTGCTCTCACTGTGCTGCTGGGTCTGTTGCAGATGAATTGCATGTTGTGTTTGAGTGCCTTGCTTTACAGCCTTTGAGGCAACAGTATGCACCTCTTTTTACACCTGACACCGACACAAGTTGACCAACTACATGTATGCAGTGCCTTGCACCAACAAATCTAATGCTGTTGATTGGGCTGACATGTATGTACAACATGTGCATCAGCATGAAGGTGGCTCACAGGTCATCATCTCTGACAGAGGTCCTCAACTCATCAGTGCATTCAATCAGGCCTTGGCTCAGCGCCTTGGTATCAAGTAGAGTTTATCCACTGCACGGCATCCTCAAACTGAAAGTCAACCTGAAAGGACTAACAGAATCGCTGAAGATGTCTTGCGTCAATTTGTGTCTCCCAATATGACAGATTGGGATCGTCACCTCTGCTTGGCACAGTTTGCTATCAACAGTGCAGGCATGAGACTGTGCAGCAGACACCCTTCTTCCTCAACCATGGCAGAGCTGCCAAGACTCCTCTGGGCATATTGCTGCCACATAGGAAGGATATCAGTAATCCTGCATCTTGCTCATTTGCTGAAAGAATGCAGCGCATTGTGGCAAGAGCAAGGAAGATTACAATTGCGGCACAGCAGCGACACAAGCGCTATTATGACAAGACTCACACAGATGCAGTCCTTTCTGTCAATAGTGAAGCTGTATTGTCCACTGCTGGTCTCAATTTGAAGATTGCAGGTACCAACAAGCTGACTCCCAAATGGATTGGGCCATTCAAAGTGCTTGAGCGTATTGGTCCTGTTGCATACAGATTGGAGCTGCTAGACTGTACGCGAATCCATGATGTCTTTCACATTTCTGTGCTTAAGCCATATGACAGGGATGGCCGCACAAAGCCAGGTCCACTCCCAGAGATCATCAATGATGAGGAGCATTGGGAGGTGGAGTGCATCCTCGATCATAGGCTTGTGCAGCGTGGCCACAGGAATGTGTTGGGGTACCTCATCAAATATGAAGGATACGGCCATGAACCAAATGAGTGGCAAGAAGATGTCAGTGGTTGTGAGCTCAGTGTGAAGGACTACTGGTCTGGCAAACCAGAGTCTGAGCGCCTTGTTGTGATGCTCACCCCTCAGAAAAGTCATGCACAGGTCAGAGAGGATTGGTTTGCCAATTCTGCTACCTACTATAGTGCATGCATATGCATTTGCACAGCGTGCGATCAGCAATAATTGCAATCCCTTCAAGGCAAAAAAGAATGATCACAAAGCATTGTCAATGTTGTCGACTGAATACATCTCAGAATCCGAGTTGGATCTGCGCACTTCATCAAATAAGAATTGCCCAATGTGTAACAGTCTGGTAAGCATCAACACCCTAAGCAATGCACACAAGCTTCTCAAACGTCTTTTTTGTGTCACAGAATCCGCCGTCTGCATGTGTATCTATACAAGGCAATAAAGATCCAGAAGCAACCAAGCACAATTGCTCCTGTGGTACCCCAATGACGCTCTCCTCCAGAGTTGACCGCAAGTTCATGCCAAATATGCCAGCAATCATGGGGCCTATGCCTGCTGCAAATCCTGCCATAGACAGTGTCAGCTCCAACCTGTTTACCTGCAGCAGCACAAGGAATACTGATCAGACTCAACGCTGCAAGTGCCGATGTAAGCCTGAGTTCGCATTTTGTAAAATAAGGCACAAAGCATATGATTGCAGAATGTTGTTTGAAACGTCATGTGACTTGAACAATGGCAGAAACAGAGACAGTTCTGGTGCCAGACGTTGACCTTGTTCAACAAACATAAAGCACACTCCGTGCTCTAGGGCACATTGCAAACTTAGGTGCTTGCAATCAGTCACGGTCCAATTTAACAACCAAGCCTAGCACAAGCTGTCATTCCTCACTGTTCACCTTTGGCTTTTTAGGCATGTCACAACAGCTTCCTGCAAGGACTGATGGTGCCGACTCAATCTACACAAGCATTGTGTGAAGACCTCTGTGAGCTGACCTCAAATTGTCGGGCTGACAAAGACACCCTAATGGACTCTTCAAGGTCTGGCTACCGGCCATGGCTATCAGTTTCAGGCCTTTTGACTAGCCACAAAACCAGCTGAGCTCACCTCAAAGCGTCGCGCTGACCATGACACTCCAATGGACTCTTCAAGGTCTCAGACTGCCTGCCAGCAGATGCTCCACTTCCAACTGAGTGGTGGCGCGCTGCAGATAGTAGTCCAGCAGATCTTGTACTTCTTTTAGCTCAGCCTCTTCTGCTTCGGCCTCCTCCATGATTTCTAGGGCTGCTTCTGCCTCTTGGTACCCCTCGTCTGCGTCCTCCATTGTCCGCCTACATGCCAATGCAAGGTTGAGTTCATTGTGCTTGGGCAGCAGAGGTAAAGCACAGCATATGTGCAGGGTTGAGAGCAAAAGATTTTGCTTCTGCCTCTTGGTTGGTTTTGCATCTGCGTCCTCCATTGTCTGCCTGCATGCCAATGCAAGGTTGAGCTCATTGTGTTTGGACAGCAGAGGCAAAGCTCAGCATATCTGCAGGATGGAAGCAAAAAAAGTGTGCTTCTGCCTCTTGGTACCCCTCATCCGCATCCTGCATTGTCCGCCTACATGCCAATGCAAGGTTGAGTTCATTGTGCTTGGGCAGCAGAGGTAAAGCACAGCATATGTGCAGGGTTGAGAGCAAAAGTGCGCTTTCTGGCAATAAAGGGCTTTTCCACAAGGCCCTCCTCCTTCATGGCCTCCAGGGCCTTTTCAGCTGCTGCAGCCCTGCCAGATTGCGCACCTCCTGAGGGCCGCTGTATCATCTCAGTCTACAGCACACAGGAAACCATCAACGGTCACTCAAGCTGGTAGCAACATTAGCACAGCACTCAGCACAGCATCAACGTTTCTTAAAGCAAATTGCAAAAGTAGCACAGCATACAGCAAATCATCATATTCTGCTCCATCAAGCTGTAACACTAGCACAGCACACAGCAGAGTTTCTTAAAACAAGTTGCATCATTGGCATTACAATCATGACCACTCCTGAAATTTAGTGGTTGCAGCAGACCTTTTCCCTTTGTGGAATTCCCATGTCCCGCAATGAGTGTACATAGGCCAGACCAATTCTTTCAAAAAGCAGAAGAGATGCTGGAGAAAGCAAGTTGGTATGTCATGCTGTTTGTGCGTATATACATGCTGAAACTGCTGTGAACACCGTGATTGTCGGGCATTGTACAGCTTTCAACGTCAGGGCGCAATCAAGGTCTGAGCATCAGTGACTGTAGGTAGCAGAGTGTCCACCATAAATGATAAAGGGTAGCCTGCTTCGATCAAACGCGCTGGTCTGGGGTGATCGGGAGTCTGTAGATGTTTCTGTGGGTGATACTGAGGTAGTCAATGACAGCATCTGTTGGGAGAGGGATGGCCATTTAAGTCTGGCAAGCCTCGTTGCTAGAAGTACACTCTTCAGTACTTTGTTGAGGTGAAAGTGGCAATGGGTAGCTTCTACCTCTGTGATGTTTTCACCGGTCTCTAGTGCTATCCTGTTCAGATCTACAACCAGATCTCTAAGGTCGCTCACAACCCACCCGTAACTGGTAGTAGGGACGATGTTAGGCATTCACTTGGTAGGTGGGAGTGAGGAGGCAAAGGTTAATGATGTCTAACAAGCTCCGGATCGCGACTTTATCCTCTGAAGGTAGGATATTCAGTGCCGTGGTGTATACGATTCCTTTAGGGCAACGACCTCCGGTCCCTTCATGAAAGCGGGGATCCCTATGGTGGATGTAGTGTTTTGTCTATGTTCTACAGATCTGCAGTACTCTGTACACAGAAGAAACTAGAGGTGTGACATAATACAGATAATGTGTATGACTTATTCTGCAGGGTTCTGGCCCAGACTCTGCAGTTTCTGGCTCAGAAGCTCTGTAACTCAGGCTCAGAAGCTCTGCAACTCTGCCTCAGACGCTCTGCAACTCTGGCTCAGACCACTGTGAGTTCTGCGTGCAGAAGAAGAATAGTCTGTGTACAGAGAGGAAGGTTCTAGAGTTTTCTGGATAATGATAGAGTTTACTAATTTACTTCATAATTCCGGGCAGGGTATGTTGGGGAAACCCCAACCCACTCATGAAATCAAGGGCAAGCATGGGGTGTGTGTGTGCAGGGCCCTAATCCCCTGGTTACATCATACTTCAAATCCGTTTTGAAAAGCTGTTTTACTAAGACTTCTCCATCCTTCTATACAATTCCAAAAAAAGTGTAATTAAGTAATTAAGGGATAGGTACTGCCTTAAGTACTGGAGTGGCAATTGGGCATGAAACCCTAGTTACAACAGGTGATTTAGGCAGAATTAGCTTGACAGATAGGGCTTGATTCCATACCTTTAAAACAATGGGTAGGGTATGGTACCAGTCAGTGGACAGTAGACGGTCATCATGACAATGGGTAGACAGACACTGCTGGACACTATCAGGCCATAGCAGGAAAGTCATGATGGCTGTGGAGGACTTCAACCCTCAAACAAGTCCCTGCACAAACACCAGGTCTACCAGTTAGTGGACAGTAGACGGTCATCACGCCATTATGCACAGAGACTGTTGGGTCATAGAGAACTAATGGTGGCTGTGAAGATCTCCGACCCTCAAAAAATCCTCAAAGAAGTCCCTGCACAACCGCAATACTAAATTTGCATCAGAATTCAGGCACAGCTATCAGGTACCTAGCAGGCAATGGTGGAACACCAAAGTGTAGTACATGCATGAAAGAATTTCAGCAGACAAAGGCTTGTATTGATGACCAGTTGGGTAGACGCAGCTTGGTGATGTCATCTTACAGAGGACACTTTTGATCAGCCCTTGAAACCTGCACATTTGTCATCATGACCAATCAATCCATGTCAGCTGCCACTAATCTTGTGTGCTTTGTATGAGACAACAGCTGGTACAGATGATGACAGAGTAGCTCGTAGGTATGGTCATAGTTTCAAAGGCTCGGTCATTTAAAAAGGGAAGAAGAAGATTGTGCCTGCACATCCCACCAAGCACTGACCAGTCAAAGTTAGGTGAAGGTGACGATTACTAATTGGGCATTGGTAGGTCAGAACAGGGCTTGTCTTCCGTTGCAGCAGTGCTCCATCTACAGGTTCTGTCACGACACTTTTGCTATGCTACTTGGAACACATCAGTAGCAAACAGCGCCTGTCATGCATGCAAAACATACGAGCGAGCTGGTATACAAAAGCTCCTCTATCTAGTGGACCGTGTGTTACCTACATTCCACTGGCTAGTGGACTGGGTGTCTCCTATCCTCTACTGCCTGGGGGACTATGTCTTACCTACGCTCAAACCTCCTACCAAGGAGGCTTCTCCACGTACACAACAAGCTCTACTATCTAGTGGACTGCATGTTACTTATGCTCTACTGCTCAGTGGACAGTGTCTTACCTGAAGGTAATACAGGAAGTAGAAGCCCTTCTCATAGGGCACTTTGCTGAATGAGTCATCAGGGTCCACACCTCCGGACAGGTCCGGGACCAGGGCAGTGAAGTTGTGGGTCTCCCCTATTTGGTGTATGCTGTCTACCAGGCTCAAGTAGCCGTTCGCAGCATGGAACTGCAGTGCCTTCTCACCATGTAATCTGCCAATGATCTTGCGCTCTAGAAACACTGTGAATCCTGCAAGTCAGCCATGCTGGAAATGTAAATGTAGAAAAGGGCTGACGTTCAGCATACAGGCTTGAGTTTGGGTTGCGACCAAGCTATGCAGACAGACTGCACACCCCAGAACTATTTTCATTGTAAGTTTTCAGCCTGTAGGACGGCTTGACTCGACCATACTACCGCATCTTTCAACCTACACAACAGCACTAGCATAGGGAAAGAATGCAGAAGAAGACAACAAGGTATGAGTGGTGATGCAAGAGATGGATACAGCAGCGTGTCAATCAATCAATCATTGGTTGATCAATGGATTGATTGATTGACTGACTGATTGATCGACTGATTGATTAGTTGGTTGTATGACAGCAGCATAGCATTGATGAGCCAAAACTTGTCCCCTGATGGCATCAAGCGGTAGGTTGCTGGTCTCAATGTGTGCAACCCATGCTCGGACAGGAAGAAGAGTTCAGGGTTTAGGGTAAACAGACAGGGACAAAGTAACAGAAGGGGAAGGCAGAGAAAACAAAAACACACCTTCATTCAGCCAGAAATGTTCCCAGGTGGCATTGGTGACCAGATTCCCAGTCCAGCTGTGAGCAATCTCATGCGCGACTACATTCACCAGGGACCTATCCCCAGCCAACAGTGTGGGGGTCACAAAGGTGAGGCAGGGGTTTTCCATGCCCCCATAGGGGAATGAGGGGGGTAGCAGTAAAAGGTCATAGACCCCCCACACATACTCTCCTGCAACCTCCTCGGCTGCACAGACAATGCAGCCTTTGTCAGCTTGATTTGCCTTTGCGTCAAGCCCAGAGTGTAAGGCATATGCACAATATGGTGTTGGTCAGCATGCTTGCAGACAATCACAATGTGTGGTTCAGGCAGAAAGGTTTGCGACTATACAACAACATGAACCATGTCACAAGGCAAATGTGACAAGTTTCTTTGCTTTGGTAATTCCAATGATGCACTGTATGGCACCTTGAAGAATACACCAAGTTGATGTCAGTGCAGTGCCATGTTGAGACTCAGTAATACATGGACTTGAGCATCACAGAGCAGGGTTGGCAAGTTTGCTTGAACACACATGGCCCATCTCACCAGCAGAGAGGAACTTGGCGGTGTCAGCAAACTCATACGCTCCTGCCTCTACCATACTTGGCTCAGACCACACCTGTACAGGCAAAGTTGCATCTCCATGTGCTCTTTCAGACGCAAATGCAAAAATGTAGTGAAAACATGGTGCAGTATGTGTGCAGGCACTGATGCATCCTCCCTTGACATTGACAAGGGAGGCACCATTGACAAGTTGACCATGCCAACAGAGGGTTGAGCCAATGAAGTGACCCCCCAATCATGCTTCCATCAGGCTCCATTCATGATACAGCTGAGCTTTGCGGCGCTGTTTGAACAGGCTGCGGTGTGTATTTCCAAGTTTTGCATGGTGGCCCACCACAGCCTGTTCAAGACTCTAACTTGCTGCATGGTTGCATGCAAATGTGCTTAGCAGATGCAGAGAGATCAGAGGAGAAGCCTATCAAAGGCAATGATATGCTGGCATACTCTTTTGCAGTCCTTCAGGACAGGGCACTCTGGCCAGAATAAGGCATAGATATTACAGAGTGAGACATACAAGCCAGAGTAAGGTAAAGGTGCTACAGAGTAAGTCATGCCGGCCAGAGGCAGCTGTGGGTGTTACAGAGGCAGTTATGTGGTCATGTTCCCTGTGTGTAGAGCTATGTTGTGATGCAACTAGCTCACCTTTGATCTTGGACCAATCTGTCTGTACTCCAGCTCCCCAACAGCCAGTGCCAAAAGGTATGAGGGAATGGGCACTTCCTGCTTGAACTTGAAGGTATGGGTGGGTGCCCCATCTGCAGAAGCCTCAGGGCTGTTCTGAGGCACAGCACTCATGAGGGCTGTCAAGGGTGTTGGGACTGTGATGGATGCTGAGTAGGTCAACTTTGCAGCTGGTGTGTCCTACATGATAGAATCTCAATCGTTGACATATATATTCCAGTTGTTTGGTATGTGCTCAGATCACAAGATAATCAGTAAGCAAAGTCTGCAGTGCAGGGCACAATACACGTTACTTATCATTGGTATGGTCATCGTTGCTGTAGTCTGACAGAGACATGACACTGGTGGCGCAGAGTGCATTTGTGCATCTGACCTGGCACGGGATAAAGGCGCGAGCATGTATGGCCTGACATTGTGTGAAGAGGTACGGATGCTTGCCGCCAGCAGTCTGTGACGGGTCCAGAAATTGCAGAGCTGTGGACTTGGGCATTGTGCTGAAGCTGATGACAATGTGAATGCTTTGCCCCTCTGAAAGCTTCTTGTCAAAGCCAATGGTCAGCTTGGTACCCAGGGCCTAAAGTAAATGCACATGTCATGCATAATGTGGTGTACATTGCTTAGTTGTGCAATTGAGGTGTGGTTGACGTTTGCAGGAGACGTGGGAGGATCAGACTGCCCACGAAGCACAATACTGAGGCAACAACTTGTCATTAGACCTAACAATGTCTAGTGTGTCTGGTTCCACAATCAGTTCGCAAGGTGTGCACAACCCAGTGTGATGCAATTGAGACTGCTCCAGCAGCCCCAAAACAGCATTTGCATCTGTGCTGTGTTGACATAATGCGGGCAGTCCAGCTCAAGTATTGTTGCGGTGTATCTGTCTCCACCTTCAGAGTGCTGACTCAGTCCTCAATGCGTTGGCATGCAGTGCATCTCAGCTTCAATCAAACATGTGGTGGATACCTTGTGCTCCTCTGCAAACTTAAATGGGAGGTCTTGACCTGTGTGCTTGTCAGTGACGCTGTTGATGATCAGATCCCGAGTATCCAGCAGAAGCTCTGTGGTTTCGCTTTGATTGACATTGATATGCAGCTGCATATGTACAGGGAATTGGTCTCAATTCAAACGATGCATGCAGACACAGACTACGCAAAATCTAGAGTTGGAGTGTACCTCAGCGGTGCCCCCAACTGTCTTGCTGTCGAAATGAACAGAGAGGTCTGCATGCCGGAAATGCAGTGAGCAGCAGCACTGCATAATCGGCACTGCATAATCACAAGATCTCACCCAGGTCGATGTGGGTCACCGCTGCTTGCAGGTAGTTGGCGAAAGAGGAGTGATCCTGAGTGGTTGGCATGGTCGAGATCTCAGAAGTGTGGGGTATGCGCGCTGCAGTTAGCCCCAAGATTCTGTTGCTTTTGCAATAACTCAAAGTCTGTTGACGGCTGTAACTTGGGTGCCGCTCCGAAGCACGAGGATTGACGGATGCTTTTGCTGCACACAGCGGTAACAGCGGCGAAGACGGGAAGTAGCTGGTCGACCGGAAAGTGCCAGATGTATTTCGAGCAATCAGCGAGCTCTTGCAGCTTCGCAGAGCGTTCATTCCAAACAACAACACAAAAACTTTAGGGTGAAACGCCAACCATCAACTGAGCTCAGAGCTGTGGGAAGGGGCTTGGTTTGTTGAGCTGCAGCTGCAGGACAAAAGTATCACTTGCCCTGAATTACCAACATCAATCGACGCAACACTGCGTGCTTACCATGTACCGTCCTTGCACACACTAGCAATTGTTGCATTGACCCGGCCAAAGCAGTGAAAGCACACAAAGGCTGGGGGTCTGTTGTTGAACACTTCACAGAAAATGTCTAGAAGGAACAATGGAAAGCAATAACATCAAAGTCTGCTGAAGCAATACTGAACAAAGCTGGCAAAGCATTTCAAAGTATACCAGCAAGGCTTATGATACACTGTGGATCCATAGGATGTTTCCTTGACAGATAAGATCCCAGAGTCCCACTCCAAAGGATGGGCTGATCTGCCGTGTGGTGTTTGTTATGGCAAATGCTCGGTTCCAGAGGCAAGCTGCGCAACTGAGACTAATCACTTCATTGGCATGGGAGGAGGGGGTGCAGCTGCAGGACCATTTTTGGACAGAGCCATGACCCCCATGCCCAACCCAATCAGGGTGACCCAGCCAGCGATGTCCCACCAGAAGTCATTTGACTGAGTTTTCCTGCCGTCTCCACCACCGTCTGGCATCCTGAATGCTCCCGCTGAGGCGCTCTGCAGCACAAGACATGAGACTATCAGGCACTTCTTCCAACTGTGTCAAAGTACAGTTGGATCATGGACGAAGATAGACATACTAGGGTTGTCAGCCGCAAATCATGTAGCAAAAGTAAACAAATTGAGTATGCGCTCTGGCATGCAGCTGGTTCTGTGGTAGCCTGTACGAAAACTGCACATACCTTAGACAACATACAAAGTCTAGATGTTAGCTGTGCAAGAGACAACTTATGCAAGAGCTCGTGGCTTGGTGCTTTGTTCAGGCACACTTCATGACAACCAGGTCAACAACAGCACCAAATGGGCTCAAAGCACAGTCCACACCCAAACTCAACATCGTTGCACATCTTGGCAAGTGATGACGCAGAAGCAACTCACCTCCTCTTCCTGCTGAGCACGCATCTGGGCATGAAGCTGAGCATGCAACTCTGGAGCCTGCAAGCATCACCAGCCAATAAGATTTACAAGGACTGAGCAAAAATCCAGAGCTTGACAAGAAACAATTGCAGCTCTGCTGACGCTGTGACAAACAGGTTCTGCATACATGCAAAATTACCCAGCTTCATACTGCAGCACACCATGGAATGCAAAAACCTAAAAAGCAAAGGTCACCTTCTTAGTCATCTCCACAGCCTTGTGATACACGTCATTGTCAGGATCCTGCAACCATTGCATGGACTGAGCACTAAGCGGCAGCACGCTCATGATTGCGTGGTGCTTGGTCACAATCTGTGATGTGTCAGCCATGAAGCGCAAGGCCTAGTAGATTCAGGGCAGAGATCACGCCGTGAACATACCAGTTCAGATGCTTTCTCAAAGCAGCCTGAAGCCTTCCTGAAGAAATCCTTTGCTGTCTGTGAGCTGCTCACCAAGAAGCCCTGTGCGAAGCTGCTGTCTTCACGTTCAGATTGCACTTGACTTAAGCTCAGTCAGTGGGAGCATCAAATTGACAAAGTCATGAAGCATGACAACCTTACCTCAGATGTATAGGCATTTCCAAGACACCAGAGAGTCTCAGAGCGGCTGTCATCAAGCTTTAATGCTGTCTCAAGTTTGTTGACAGCCTGCCAACCAGAAGTGGTGGTGTACCCACATTCAGTTGTCAAGGCTCAAGTTGCTCTGGAAAGCATGTTGTAAACTCACCTCTTTGATCATATCCCTGGCCTCGTCACCTTGCCTGAAGTGAGCCAGCTCAAGCAGAGCTCCACCCCACCGTGTCAATGCCTGGCATCGGCAGCAAGCAGGGTAACAACATGAACGCTTGCGGACTGTTGCAGGAGTGTCAACCTGCCAGAGACGCAGTGTGACTTGCGCAAGCTGGCTTCGTTGTTCACACATAGGCTTACCGCAGCGTCGGTGCCATCTCGCTCATAGGCCCGCTGGGCTTGTTCTCTAGCTTGTTCAAAAAACATCAATCTGCATGTGACCAAATGCTCTGCATGAAACGACTTCCGCACACCTATGAGAGCCGAGAGTCACTATACTAGAGAGTGACCTTTGCATGTCTTCTCCGCCGTCCATGGTGACTGTGCTCCAGACGCGTCCAACCCGATATGTCTCAGGACAATTTGCTACGCACAGGTGAAGCTGAGATTGTGTCGGAGCTGTCAATGCAGTGTTGCGGCCTCTAACAACATTATATTCCGACAAAAAAATTAACAGTTTTAACTTGCTCCGACACCGATCCATCAATAGCCAGGGTCTGCGTGCAGAGCGAAACCCTAAAACAGAACAGAATCCTTATTACGATGTCGCGTCTAGGCTAACCTTGTTGCCAGCGCGAGCTGGTACCGCATCTCAGGTCAAATTCTGTTGCGGTCTGAGTCTTGTCATGTTCTGTTAACTTCATCTTGTCTTGAATTGTTGTATAGTGCGCAACCGCGTGTGACACTTGGCAGATCGCTTTGTCTCAAGCCTTTCTCTTTTTACCTTGTCTGTCCATTCTGCTTATAGCGGCGCTACAGGTACTCGGATTGGTCGCAACACCAACTTTATCGCCGTACTGTGCGCCAGTGTATTGTTCGGTATGTACCCCTGCTAAAGTTTGAGCTTCTTGCGTACCTTTCTCCTGCTGCTGTAACAGGACCTGGTGATGATACTCTTTGAGTGCTGAGGCTCAAACGCTGGCCATTTTGTCGCAGATGGCTGTGGAGCTTTCTCGTTTGCCGTCCCAAAATTTGTTCACGTCACGGTCTATGGATCACGCTGACGGGTTGTCTCGAGACTTTTTTGACCAGGTTTGCTGCTTGCTCTCATGCTGTCTTGCTTGCCCTCATGCTGTCTTGGAAGGCTCGAGAGGCATGACGGCAAACTGAAGTTGTGATGTGCTGCAGCCTCTCATTCCAGGTTGCAACTTCTCAGTGGACACACAGAACCCTTCTTTCGCTTTCAACCAGCATGCGAGCAACCTGAAGTCAAATGCGTTTCGCCCATGTGTCCAAGCTGAATACATGCAGCAGCAGCAGCAAGCTGATCTGCCACGACCCTTCAGCTGCTTTTAGCAAGGCTTTACAACTAAGTTTGTACCAGTAGAGGCCAAAGAAGAGGCCAAAGAAGAGGCCAAAGAAGAACAGCATGCACACACTGAGCATTCTGACTTTCCAGCAGCAACAGCTTCATCTGTGGAGAGGAATGGCTTTCAGAGCTTCTGTACAAGTGGCTCTGAGGTATGCATGTCCAGACTTCTCTTTATCCTGAGTGTACTGTGCGCTGCTGACATCTGATGGTGACATCTGATGGTGAAACAATCAGGAAAAGGTGAGAAAGAAGGTTGGAAGACCAATTGCTTACAAGGGAGATCCCAATGCTGCAAACCTGACTGTGGCAGAGCGACGTCGCATCAAACGCCGTATGGCAAACAGGGAGTCAGCCAGACGAGTTAGAGCCCGTCGTCAGGAAACTTTGGAGGAGCTGCAGATCAGGGTCAGCCATTCTGCCTTGATGTTTGCATACCAGACAGGATGTTGTATGATATGCTTCTGCTGGGTTCTGTCTGTTTATATGTTGTGCCTGCTTATCAGCTTAACGTCTGAAAGTCATCTGCAGACGGACCAGATCAGCTTGCGCAATGGGCACATGGTTAAGCACATTGCTGATGTGGAAGGTCACACTGTGCTGCTCAAAGATCAGTTGGAAGAGTGTGAGCGCCAGTGGAACAAGGCACTCGCAGAAAATGCACGCCTGCATCAGAAAGTTTCCTCTCTTCGTGCCAGACTCCAGGTATATATTGAGTTCGTTTTGTTACCCTGTTCATTGGCCTGATGGTGCTGGTGTTGTCTATCCCAACACTGATGCTGTCAACCCCCAAGGGCTTCTTGCACAACCACAGTGACTTGAATTTTGTAAGTCTGGTTTTGTCAACATTGTGTAATGTCTGACTGCATATCTTTTGTTCTAGTTCAGCCCTCTTCTGCTTTGCTTCAGCCCTCCTCAGCTGTGACTCAGCTGCTTTCAGTTCTGCTTCTGACCGCATATCCTCTGTTCTAGTTCAGCCCTCTCCTGCTCCGCCCTACCCCTTCTCAGCTGCAACTCAGCTGCTCTCACTTCTGATTCAGCCCTGTGGCCTCAAGCTGGGCGCTGTAGGTCTTGCTCATGCAGGTTGTGCAGAGTGGTGTGTTTTTGGTGCAGCTCAGATAAGTCATCTCCAGGGTCCCCTCTGCTTCTGAGCATTTCCTTGGTGGTTTCGGCCTACTCTTCTGTTCAGTACCTACCCACCGTCACAAAATCTGGTCCAGATATCCAGATCACCTTTCTGTTTCTGACTGTACAGTCCTTTGTTCTGCTGCTTGTCATCTCATGAACTCGGAATAGCAGTGTCAATGTGTGTGTTCTGAGTCTGTTTATGCTGCCAAATTCATGATGCCCACCTGCTGACATCCAAGCTCACATCAGCTTAAGCGCGTGGTTCTGGGTCCTTCTTTTGCACATCAGAAGCCATGTCTGCGTCACAACTATGGTTCTTCATGACTTGCATATTGTGCACTCACAGGTCAACACTTCTACACTTTGCAGGCAAAAGCTCAAGCATAAAGTAGGCCGGCTCAGCTTGCTGCTGACAATCAGCTTGTGCTGAAAGCAGATGATTATGCCATGACCAGAGCCAACAGCTTCTGCACTGCCTCAGTCACTGGCATCAGTTGCGCGCTCATTGAGGAGCTGCCTACTATGGCGCTGCCTATCCCTGATATCATGGCATTTCCCACGGATGTGGAGGATTGCCCCAACTTCATGTTGTAGAGTGGTGTAGACACCACTCTGCTCATGCAGAGCTTGACCTGTGCTTCATTCTGTGTGATGTTCTCGTCAGCAGGGCCATGCATTGCGGTTATCAGTATCGCTGTGGAGTAGACAGAGGCCATCAGTGTCTCTTTCCTGCATCTGTTTTTGATTCCTCACTTGATCCAGATTTCCACAGGCAGTCTGAAGGTCCAGATTTCTACAGGCAGTCTGAAGGTTCAGATTTTTACAGTCAGCACTTCAAGTTTCTTTTCAGTAAGCATACTATCCATCTTGGTTTATTGTTTCAGACTGCAATGCCAGCCATACTTGTCTGGTGGCGTTGCAGATTGCACCTGGTGACTGCACACAGCCTTTTGATATCATGCCAGCCTTTTGGCAGATGCTGTGGTTCTTACTCAAAAATAGATACTGGCCTTTCTATTCAAGCTGTACAACTGAAGATCCAGTCTGCTGATACGACTAAGTGGTCAGCACGCTCTGAGGAATGTCATCAATTTTATTACCCTGCAGCAGTCTTCTCTTTGCAGGTGTTCCTCTTCATACCAACACAGCGCTATATTTTTGCCTGGGCTAGGTGAGGAACACATCACTGAAACAGATTTGTGGGGTCACTTTTCACCACAGGACTTTCTTGTGTTTCAGCTTAGGTATCTGTTATGGAAAGTGTTGAGTCACTCATTGGTCCACACAGCTGTGCCTGCGTACTTGTCAGGAGAGTAGGTTTCTTGTGAGAGCAGGGTTTTCCAGGACTGTAGAACTGTTCTCATCTCCATGCTGAAACTGTACATAATTCCTGATGCAAATCGACCAGTTCTATCAGTATGACCTAAGCTCAGCCTCAGATTTCGTTACAGCTCACAGCCTACAATACGTCAGCACACAGCCAGCCCCTGTTGTAATACAATACTTCCGACATGCATATAAAACCCCTGCATGCCTGCCACCATATTTTACATTGATACTTGCGTACGTACACACTGTTCCCGACGGTTTACCGAGCTTTGCTGACTGTGCAGTTTCGGGAATTTGTCATCGGATTCATACCACTAAGAAAATCAACCAGTCGGTCTGTTCTGTTACTGACAAAGCTTCAGCAAAATCCTTGCGCTCTGGTCCGATCTGACCTGTTGATGTAGCTTTTGCAATAGCTTTTGGTGCAGATGCAGAGATTGACAACTTGTTGCAGTGCTGCTCGCAATTACAATACCCACGCAAGTTTGATCACTTCAGCACCACAGCATGACAAGCTTACTGATCTGGTCTGACCCGTTCATGTAGTGCTGCAATGGCCATGTAGTTTTGCAACCGCCTTCAGTTCAGTTGCAGCTCAAGTTCCATCTGCTAACACGCAATCATTTGGCCAATGTACAGCAGACTAACACATCTACAGTATACTTGAAGCACAGTATGAGCAGCAATTGTGAAATGCATGTAATTGTGACATACTGGACGCATGAAATGACACACTGCTCAGCACATGGTTTGTACGTGGCGTAGACCTGCCCATAAAGCCATCTTCCATGACTTTGCTGTGCATGTTGCACAGCAACAACATGCTCACCTCCTGGAATGCACATTCAACCAAACACCCCCCTGGACGACAACAGCATTGTGTTTTGAAATTCTGCAGTAGCCTTGTGTGATGAGACCATGCAAGCATAGCATGACAATGCACAACAGGTGATGCATAGCCACCCAAAAAGGTGTGAAAGACTGACATGGCAGTTGACACTACGAGCAGCAGAATCCTGGATCTGTGCTGATCTATGTACTCAGCTTCTGCTCAAGAATTGGTGTGTCTGCCGCTGCAATCATTATGATGTGCTGAACCAGCTGCCACCAGCATGCATGGGCGCTGCAAAAGTGCATTGTACCTTAGGCATGAGGGTGATGAGTGACTCATGCTCCAAGGGCTTCCCGCCATGTTTCTGGTCATTCAGGGTGAAGGTGAAGCGCTGGTACAGTCTCACCAGAGCCAATACTCCTTCCATGGTTGCAAACCTGCAGCAATGTTGCACAATATCATGGTCAAGGGTGATCAACATAGCACAAGCAAAGGGTAAATCACAAATGAGCTGCAATGTCTGGTGGACAACTACTGTGAGCTGATTGTGCAGGTGGAAAGAGGACTTGAATGATCGCTGTACAACTGAAGAACATTTGCAATGAGAGACACACGGACAAACAAGTGACTCGTGTGCGGTTCCCTTGGTAGATTGGATCTCAGATCAGCGTTCCCAAGGATGCACTGATTTGTAAAGCCTGGTTAAAAAATGCCTGGATCATCGCGATAGTACAGTACAGTGTGCAATCAAGCGAGGTTGTGTTTGCCTGCGCAATGCAGTTACACAACTAAGTGGCTCAAGCTGTGAGAGGATGGGAGGCACATGGGTTGAGGCTCACTTGTAACCTATGCATTTTCGCGGACCAGCTCCAAAAGGTATGTAGGCATACGGGTGGTGGCTGGGTTTGCTACCTGGCTCCAAGAACCTGTCTGGCATGAATTCCTGCAGGGCATTTACCCTTGATCCAAACACAAGTCTCTTGTGACAGCTATACTGTTACATGCAAGCATAGGCAATACTTGGTTCCAGTTGACAAAGCTGCTACACCTTTAGGCACAGAGGAGGAGGAGGATTTTACATCTTCAGCCAACCAACTAGGTTGTACAGATGTGCCAGGGTTGTCAATAACCTGGTCAAAAACATCAGTACTAAGCGTTTATCATGTGTAAACAGTCTGAAATAAACTTGTAGACAATCATGCGGTCCTTCTGGGCAAAG
>JAABUP010006265.1_pt1 | contig 17133 bp, 13 predicted proteins | sample 5559201 | NCBI WGS metagenome assembly JAABUP01 (sample SAMN10711887, study PRJNA513373) | rock metagenome | isolation source: Antarctica rocks | place: Antarctica
CCTAGGAATAACTAGTTAGCTAAAAGATTATATTAAAGATTATACTACTCTAGCCAGGCCTTTATAAAATAAGAAAACCGCGCTACTAAATAGAGCACCCCCTACTAGCGCTTAGCGATAGGAATATACTAAGAAAACTAGTTTTAAGATACTTTCCCCACAGGAGATCCGTTTATTTGAAATTATTTAAAATACCCTTTCCAAGCCTTCCTTTCTACACTACTTCGACGATAAAAAAGAACTATTTATCGACCTTGACGCTAGCAAGGAATTCGGTTATAGGGTCATAGTCTATTATATTATAAAAGAGCTGAAAGGCCCTTATCCCGACCGGAAGTAGGTTCAGCCTATCCTTTTCCTTAGCCGACTCCTCAAGGATACAGAAACACGCTATTGGCCTACTGAAATAGAACTAGCAGGAATAGTGTGGGTGCTTACCAAGCTTAAGCACATGGTCGAATCAGCCCCTAAGACGGTCGTCTATACTAATCATAGAGCTGCGCTTGGCATAGCCAAACAAACAAGCATAACTACCTTATCTACGGCAAAGACTAATTTACGTGTCGTACGGGCCTCAGATTACATTCAGCGTTTTCAAAACATAGAGATCCGTCACAAACCTAGCGCTAAGCATATAGTACCAGACGCCCTATCCCGACTACAGCAGAAGGACGCAGTTAGGGACTTTTCAGAAGGCGAGCTAGATGTGCTCTGGGCACATACATATGAGGTCTATGCGCTAATGGAAATGAGCGCACAGTTTAAGCAAGAATTACTTCAAGGGTACCAGAATGACGACTTTTGGGCCAAAATAAGTCATATACTTGACTATAACGCAGAAACCGGCGAGGACGCCGCAGATCTTCCGTTTTCGAAGGGGGGTGACGGCTTGATATGGCGTACCGATAATTTGGCTACTGATCGCGCACATACGCCGGAGCGCCTATGTGTACCTTCCTCATGCGTCAAAGCTTCACTTTTCTAACATGCACTCAGGGCCCTAGTCCTTCAGCACTAATACTCCTATGACGCCACACGCATGCGCCCCTGTTTCATCAACACCATGGCTCCCACCGCCAGATGCCTGCGTCATCCCTACACCCCCCTGTCGCCTCACCTCGCTGTCGCGATTTCAACTCCAAGCTTTGCGGCTCTGCGCCAAGCTTTGAGGCTCTGCGGGTCTACCCGTAATCGGTCGATAGTTTGGAACACACATTTCTTACTTGTTTACTTCTACATGTAGACGCCACTTGCGTCATTGCTTGCGATACCCCATATGAGCGTGTCAACGAGGGCGTTGACTTCTTTCTTTTAAAAGGGGCGATTTGTCACGGGGTGGACTTTGACAGGAGTATTACCATAGATATCTGCCAAGACGGCGGGCTGAGCCCTACCGCTAGCCCTATCGGGACTAGGGTGACACTAGGATTCTGGCATATCAGGGCCAAATCCTCCATAGAATAATCAACATCTTTTACACCACATACTATTATATTGACCCCGTGTCAATACTATTAGGTTAATAAAAAGGAAATATATTATCCGTTAAATATTAATAATATTATACTTTAGTAGGGTAATATTAAGCTAGATATCTTAAAACGACTAAATAAAAAGAAATTATTAACGACGATAAAGAAGAGGTAGGAGGAAATAAAGGTTAAAAATAAAAAAAGGAAAAGACGATAATAAAAAGAGGAAATTATATCATTTAATTTACCGCCGCTAGTAAATTATACTCTAGGTTAAGGCCCGTCTTTAATTACCTATATATTACCTTTACCTATTTAATTTATAGTACCTCCGCCTTTATTAAATATTCGAACCTCTTAATTAAAAGTTAAGTTATATATTAAAAAAGTTTTAAAGCGAAGGGAGTTAGCGTTTTATCGCTAGCCCTCTCGTTTTTATTTTATTATATTTATTATTTCTCCCTACGGGAGTAGCCCGGTTAACGGCGACGTGGCGGAATATATTAAATAAATAAAACCTAAATTATACCCCCGTAATAAGGATATTTTAAAGGACGTAAAGAATAAGTTTTTAAATAAGGGCTATACTATAAGAGACGTATAAAAGTAGAAGGATAATATATTCGAATATAAATAAAAGAAGCTAGAGATTATACCTAGAATTAAATATTTATTTACTCGTTTTATCGGTTAATTTAGGTATAAAAAGAATTAAAATTAAACTAAAATTACTCCTAGCTTTAAATATCTCTCGAATATTTCTATAAAAGGTTCGCTGGTTTTAATTATTTATATATTAAATACCTTAAAGCCTAGGCCTATAACTAAGGGTCGTATAATTAACTCTATTAAATTAGACGACGATTTTCTTAAAGGTCAGGGCGGTGCCTATAAGGGGGACAATAATCTAGATAATCTAGATAACGATTTTAATAATTAAACTATAATAGGATAAATAAATTAGTATTACGTATTTATTTCATAAACTATTTATAGATCTATATATATACGCTCTTTTCTTATTTTAAATTATTATAAATATTATTATCTAAGTCCTCTTCTTTTTCTAAAAGACTTATTTTACTTTTATAGTTAATATTTAACTACCGGAAGATATTACTAAAATCTTTATAACTAATTTATAATTTTATTATTAAATCTAAGAAGTAGCTAAATCGCCCCTCGTTTATATATATTTAAATAATATTAAAATACCGTTTTATCTAACTCTTTAAAACTAAGAATAATATCTCGATAGAGTTAAGATCGGGTAAATAAGGAGAGAGGTATTCGAGTGAAATACCGGCGTTAATATATAACTTAACTAGAACTAGATTATAATAAATACTAGTATTATTATAAACTATTATTAAAAGTACGTTATCGTCTTCGAAACGGCCGTAGCGAGGGAGTATATTATATTCGATAAAATTATTAAATATCGCCGCCGTAATTAACCCTTAATAGATAATTTAATCGAGGTAGCCGTTAATAGTATATATAAATAAAAGACTCTACCTCCTACTCCTATATAGGCTTTAGATAATTAATAGTATAATATTAATAAAAGTTTAATTATACCTCCTATCGCCTACTAAGGTTAACTATATCGACGTTATATATAAAAGCTCGGAATATACTAGTACGTTTATAAATAATACTCTCGTTTAGAAAGATTAATTAATTAGTTTATTACCCCGTTAATTTTATAAACTAAATAATCCTTAAAGTTTAATTATATTTATAAATAACTTTATATTAAAGTTTCCTATTTTAATTTAGGTAGTATAAATATTATTAGATAATATCTTTATTAATAGTAATACTATATTTATTTAATAAAAAGTAGATTATTTCGTTTAAATAAATTATCGGGCGCTTAGAAAAATAGTATAAAAACTTATATTTTAAAAGCTCGTTAATCTTCCTAGGTTACCCTCCTATATTTTTACTCGGTATAAAGACGGTATTATAGAGCCTCTATATTATTATTATCCTCTAAAATATACTAAGGCTTATATTATAAAGGCCGGTAGCGATACTATTAATATTATATCCTAGCTCGAATTTATACTAGATTAAGGCGCGAATAAACTTTAGAACGGCGGCGATTATAAAGCCGATAAGGGGGGAGCGGTAGTAAAGTAAGCCTCTAATAAAATAAGACCTAATAATATTTAAATAGCTTTAAATTTAATTATTTAGGATAGATTTATGGTATATTAACGTCTATATCCTATTCCACTTGATTTTAGTGGTTGCCCCACCTAAAAGTGGTGTGCGGGCCATCCGTTTAGCGCGCAAACTCAATGGTTTCGCAAAATCCTGTAAGCCAATCGCATTGCAGAATTGCACAGTATGTACCTCCTCCAAAGAGCTATCAATTCAAGCTGAGTTGCAGGCTTCACAAAGGGCGATGATATTTGACGATTGACGTAGAATAATTATCAATTAACGTTGTCAAAAGAGGAGATTGCGTCGTAGACTTTGGCGCATCTTGTGTTTCGAGAGCCGCCTCAAGCATTTCCCTACCCACTACATAAAAAGTTGATCGAAATCCGGAGAAGATAGAGTATCATCTTGTTCCTCTTGACTTGCGTAAGGGCGGAGAATGCAGCTACGGATATCAATCTAATTGACTAATTGCACCCTGTGTCTACTGTGGGCACGCAGCAGCAGGTATCAGAATAAGTGGCTATATTGGACGCCCGTGTAATCCCCCCAAGCACAAAACAAACTCGCATTAAGCAGCAACCTAGGCATCCATACGCATCTGAAAGACAGTAATTATGCAATCGCGGCTCATCGTGGGGCGCTGATAGGAGTTTTGTTTGCTCTTGAGGATTTTTGTGCTACGAATCTCGGGCTCTGTACTCTAGTCGCCCCTGCCACTTATTCTGATACCAAGGCTGACAGTAACATGGGTTCAGGTAGGCACCAACAAAACGACTGGATTTTTTCCTGCCCGCTCGGAAAACTAGCCCTTTTCTTCTGCAAGGAAAGGCAAAATATCAGTTTTTTGATTGGTTCGGAAGCAGCAAAAGGATCGCTGCTTATGTTTACATGTTTGCCTTCCCACTCAAGATTTCCGGCGTGGGAAAATAACATTTCAAGATCATGTTGATAACCGATATTTGCTGCAAACTTGCTGCTCTTGATCACAAACATATTCGATAACAAATAGCTCTAATCGAGGTCACTCACATTGCGCTAAACAATCGCACTCGCAGAAACCATAGACAAACTCCTGAACTTACAACTGTAATCAAAGAATCTGAGCACCACCACAACACACGCACATATCGCCAGCCTCAGCATGAGCATCATAATGTAGCGGCGGGATCCAAACTTGATTCCTTCTATGATTCTCTAGTCAGCAAACCCCTTCCCAAAGGTGCATAGGAGTTTTAAACTCACCCTCTCACCCAAGGCTTCTCGCCGCACCCAGGAGTGGGACACGCCTCCCTCACCCTCCGCCTCGCACTGGGACCGTATTGGTCAATAACCACTCTCCTCCTCTTCGTCTTTCGATCCCTGATCTTGTGCGTGTAAAGCAGTGCATCCTTATTATGATAACCCCTTTGCATGGTCTCTGCTTCCTTTCGATTCATGCAGTCGAAGCAAGTCCTCGGATTACAAATATAATCTCGACACGTACACGCATCAACCTGTCCATTCGGATTCTGTCTCTTTAATCTCTTGCTGCATTTCTTGCACATGATTGCCCTCTTCTTCTGCAGATCTATCCACAAGAGCTGCCAACGATTGGTCCTGTTGTCTTGGTGGCAGCTATTGCAGACTCTGAAGTCGGGGTTAGGCGCTAGGGCGTGATCTTGGGGACGGGCTTGGGCATATCGGCAGCGATCCCTGCTGATGCCGCTGTTCGGGTCCTGGTTGTTACATGGACCAGCTGGAATCATTTGGCCCGCTTGGTAGAGGCCTATGGAGTCATCGCAGAGGCCTTGGAGTACTGGTTGTATTGGTGGAGGCGGTTGATATGCTGCCATGGTGGTAGTTATCTATAATCAAGATGGGTCGAGCAAGAATGGATGATGGAATAGCGTTGGAGTGCTGTTGGAGAAAATATATGATGAATGCTTCCAGACCAACGTTGCGAACGGAGAAACTTGCAGCTCAAAACATGGAGGAGCGTTACCAATATGATAGCTCTTGAGTCCATTGCCACCGTCATCAATCGGTCTTTGTTCTGGACAAACCTTCCCCTCGAGATATAGAAAATCAGGAGAAAGAAGCACTCGATTTGCCACGAGTCCTTTGTCGCTAAAGGCCCATGAAAGTCGTGGACAAAGCAGCGCTGATATTACGGAAAGTCGCCACATGGGACAAGGAGCCAGGAATAAGAAAGGGTACATTAATTGCTAGCCTTCAAGCTGATAATTGCTAGGAAAGCAGTCATATTACTGGATTGTGGTCTTTGAGAGTGGCTTTCCAGCAGAAACGGCAGCATTTCATTTATCAGATGAGCGCCATCTTGCCATTTTCTGAGAATGCTGTCCTCCATCTATTGGTCTGTAAGCGAAATGTATTGCTCCATCGTCTTTCCTTTGTCTCTCGACCGTGACAGAACAAGACCCACGGCGGGCTTGATATCAGAATAAGTGGCAGTCTTAGATGCCAAGGCGATTGATATGAGCACAAACTGTCTTCGCATTGGGGAGCAACGTGGGCATTCAAGCTTATCCAAGAGCCAAAGTTGCATAATTGCGACGTATCTTGAATAGCAAAGCAGGCTATCAAGCGTATCGTAGAGCGTGAGACTGTGTAACCGCGACTCATCTCAAGCTCCGTCAAGGTATTCTTTCCTCTCACTGGTTTTTGTGTTGCCAAGTTGAAGCTTTGTAACCCTTGCAACTGCCGGTATCCTGACACCAAGCCTGAAGGTGATGAAAACAGATCAAACCTACTTGCGTCGCAGAACTCTACAAAGACAGATTAAAGTTGTATTCCTCTAAAGTATGCCATTCTTGCAGAAGTCATCGCTCCCTCTGCCCAGACTCTAAAAAACCTTTGAATCCACACACCCTCAGATCTTCTTCTTAGCACTCGCAATCGCAGGCACATATGGCCAATCACACCAAAACCAATGCTCCCCACCATCAGCATCAATCTCTCCCAAACGATAGACCAGCCCCTCCTCCCTCAATATCCTCCACTGCTCGCGTTCAGTCAACCCATACCCCTGGTCGCACAAATAATCCACATGCCACGCTTCAGCTGTTCTCGTGCTTTCAGACCAAAACCGAGCACCCTGCCTCACAACGGGAGAGAAAGCTTTTCGTCGCTGCAGCTCTCGCAATAAATCGTCCTCCTGCGCTGATGTCAAGAACGCGGGAGCGGCCTGGAATTGTAGGTGTGAGATGGTGGGTCCACCTAGCAGCGGCCAGTAAAGACGGCATTCTCGGTGTGCTAGGGTTGCACGAGCTGCTGCCGTGGCTAAGATCCTGCTGCTGCCGATCCAGAATGCTGGGCGCCACCAGTCGGGTAAACCATTGCGTACGTGTTTAAGCACTGACTCTGCCTCGAGCAATTCCGTGTGGGTGGGGTCCATAGCGCGGGCAATCCAATATAAATGCCATAACTGCCACTTCACCTCTAGTAACACGTCCCCTTTGGCCCCTAGGGATTCGAAGATGCTTTGCCATTCTTTGTTCCAGTCCCGGCGGTCTCTGGTCTGTTCCAGCTCCTCGTCCTCATTATCTCCCCCTTCTGGGTCGAATGTGTCTTCAGGGTGACTGCGTTGGCGATAGCGTTCAAGGAAACGGGCCTTTTCTGGCTCACTGTCTTCCAGGGATTTTATGTACTCGGAAAATTCTTCCTTCCCGTATTGCTCTATGTACCCCTCCTCATCGTCTGAAAGAAACAGTATGTGTCGGGACGACGACAAGCAGGGCAAGTGTTTCTTCCGGCCTTTTCTGGCGCTAGCCATTCGTAGATGCATTCTGAGCCGAAGACGTGCTTGCACTCCAGACGGACGGCGAATTCGACAGTCTCGCCACTCGAAGCAGTGCCGTATGGCCTCCAGCATATGCTACATGTTTCGCCTACAGGCAATTCACTGATTGGGACCCTTTGAAGGTGACGCAGGAGGTTCCACGCCATGCTGGTCGAGTGCTGTATTTAGTTTTGAGAGAAACAGAGGGATGTTGAGCTTGGTGATGCAGGCGTGAAGGATTGCGGCCTAGTCTGTAATCGCTGTAGAGAGATCGGAAACTATCAGATTTGATTCGACTTCGTTGAACTTGAGGTTGGAGAACATCGAAAAACGAGGATCTTGTACTGGGAATCTACTGGAGTAGGGGGACCAGTATGCTGTACCTGAACGGAATTGTGTAGTTGCTTGTTCTCCCTTGTCACTTGCAGCTGAAGTCCGCTCGACTGAAGAAACGGCAGGGAACATGAAGGAAGGGTGCCAAAAGTTCCAGAATACAGACAAGGACAAGAAGATCCTAAGATTTATGCAGGGCTGGCCAAGAGACTGTCTTGGTATCAAAAAGCAAGCCGACGTAGTTCTTATGATGAGACTAGGATATTGTACAATTAGTGATAGTGTGTTGAAGAGTGACTAATTCCCGAGAAGATCTGGAGCATTTGCCTGGACGTCAGTAACCTGAAAAAATGGTCAGAGACATTTTTCACTCAAAGTTTCCTAGTATGTTACTTACCACTTTGCTCCTTCCTGTTATCACCACCACCGTCGTCACCACTATTAGCACCAGTCGCCGCTGCAGCTTTAATGCCTTGCTCATCGCCTCTTAGTTTCTCGAAGTACGCTTTGATATCCTCTGCTCCCACTGCTTGGCCGCTTTCGGCGAATGGTTGCAAAAAGCTTTTCACCTTGTCCTTAAGGTGATTATAGACCATGACACCCTCGATGGCCCTAACTCTGTCTACATTACTCAGCGCTGCCTCGCCCCTATCAAGCAGGCTCTTCGAGCCCGCACTTTCTCCGCCCTCGTCGCCGCTTTCTGAGATAGGAGGCTCATATAATTCCTCTTCCTCGAGCAATTGCGGATGTTTCTTGAGTAGAGGGTAGCACTCGGGGCAGCGACAGAAGTTCTCGCGGAAGTTCTCTCTGCAGAAGAGGGAGAATGACTCTCGTGGGGCCTTGGGGAGATAATTATGATAGAGCGGAATGTTCGATTTGGATCTCTTTACGCTTGAAGAGTCGGAAGTGTCAAGCTCTGCATCGTCGGCTTTACGCTTTGTGGAGCTACTGGATTCGGCGGTAGGCGACTTTGAGGTCGATACATCAGTCGCAGTACCGTTAGTAGCGTTCTCTGCAGGTTCCTGGGGCTTGTGTGTTAACTCAGCCGCCTCAGCTTGGGCAGCTTTGTATTCAACAAAACGTCTACCTCACGTCAGCATATTTCAACCGTGCCACTGTGCAGTCTCCCGAAAGCCTTACCTTTCAGCCTCATCCTCTATATGTGTGCCTGCCTTCCGATCGCGATCTAGCTTTTCGTTCCATACTGGAGGCAAAAAACCTGCTGCTCCTGCATAGGACTTGATCCATGGAGTCGCGTTGACACATTTGTAACAAATGAAGGTATCAAAGCTATCCTCATCTGGGAACTCTGGAGGCATTAGCTCGACCACTCCGACATCACCGCCTTCATTGTTGTTCTTGATGGCTTCTTCCCTGGCAATTTGCCTCTCCTTTGCCCAGGCCCTCCCAAGACCCGAAATGCACTCTGGGTGCCACCAGTCCTCACCGCAACCACCGTCCGTCTCACCCCCCAATCCCAGACATTGAAACATAGTGCCTTTCTCCTCTTCCGCGTTGTACTCCTCCCCACATCCGCAGAATCGATTCCGACAATTCTGGTTGTAGGTATTGCCTTCTGCTGGAGTTTGAGAGTAGACTGGACCTTTCATGCCTGTAGCAGGATTAATGCGCAAAGTACACGGTGAGGTTGCAGGCAGTCGCGTGGTACCGCAGTCGCATGTGAAGTTGCGCCGATTAAAAAGCTCGACCAGAGTATGTTCTCCATGGCACGCGATCGAGCATGAGTAGCAGACGGCGGCTGGCGTGAAACGATCCGAAGGAGAGGTGGGAGGTGGGTTGCAAGTCAAGCAGGAGAAGAGATTCTGTTTGAGCGGACCTAGAGGTTGTGTGCAGTGATCAAAGGCATACGGCAGAGCTTCGCGCGCATCGGCTTCGAGTTGAAGCTGGCTGTCGATATAATCCGAAGCGGTTTGTGAGATTTGTGATTTCTGAGAATCGCCATCTTTTGGCGCGCCGTTGAAGACGGCTCCATTGACAGTGCAGTCCTGCGGCTCAGCTTCAAGTGAACTGTTCATGATGGAAGATAATGTGACAGTCTTGGTCTGGAGTTGTTTGATCAATGCATTTGAAGTACGCGAGGACCGATAGCGCGACTGAGTTTAAGATACTACCGTAGCCAAGACATACTTTAGTACGGCAAATTGTAAGCCCTCTCCTGCGCGTGATAGACGCGATTAATCTCGTCCCCTCAATTCACTCACGTCCGGCTTTCAACTCCTTCTTTCCGTCGACAATTGTAGAACAGTATCGATAACACTCAACACCAATGAGGTGAGTGCGTTTTTTTGACACTGCATCAACAAGCATCAATCCTAACCCATACTCAGCTCCCCACTTCGACCCAACATGTCTGCAGCGAACAGAGGTCAAGCGCGCACTGGGCGCAAGAGATCGAGAGAGCCAGACGATGATATCCCATCTTCGTCTGCAGCTCCGCCTTCAAGCCGTGAATGTCTACTTTTTCCTACAACCGATACATCACTGACAGGTCATAGCACCTCCGTCTTCTCCACCCATGATGCCCCTCGATGACGAAGATGACGATGGACTGGATCCGGATCGTGACCTGATCGGCGACATTGACGACGCAGACGAGATGGCAGAAGACGAAGATGGCATCGACCTTTTCGCAGACAACTTTGAGCGTGACTATAAAGCCCGCGAGAATGATGAATATGCTGGCGCAGACATTGATAATGCAGAGTACGAAGATCTAGACGTAGCGACACGAAGACAGCTAGAAGCTCGCTTGAACAAGCGTGACAGAGAACTGGCGAGAAGACGCCGCATGCCAGCTGCTTTCTTGCAGGACGAAGACGAAGACGCGGAGATGGATCTTACGAGACAGCCTAGACGACGAAGACATCATTACGACGAGGAGCAAGAAGACGAAGAGATGGGCGAAGATATCATGGATGAGGAGCTTTCTCTCGAGACTTTACAAGATGTTAAAGCATCGAGCCTGACCGATTGGGTTGCGCTTCCGGCAGTCTACCGGACGATCTTTAGAGAATTCAAGTCGTTCCTTACCGAGTATACGGACGACAACGGCACTTCAGTCTACGGGACTCGCGTACGAACACTAGGAGAAGTCAATGCTGAGTCTCTGGAAGTCTCATATGACCATCTCTCAGCATCAAAAGCCATCTTGGCATATTTCCTGGCCAATGCTCCAGCCGAGGTCCTGAAGATATTCGACCAAGTAGCTATGGATGTTACCCTCCTCCATTACCCAGACTACGAGCGCATCCATTCGGAGATTCATGTTCGTATCTCGGATCTTCCAGTACACTACACCCTTCGACAACTTCGCCAAACCCATCTCAACTGCTTGGTGCGCGTCACGGGAGTCGTCACCAGACGTACAGGCGTCTTCCCACAGCTCAAGTATGTTCGATTCGACTGTACAAAGTGTGGTATTACACTAGGTCCTTTCCAGCAAGAGTCAAACGTTGAGGTCCGAATCTCGTACTGCCAAAACTGCCAGTCAAGAGGTCCATTCACTCTGAATTCGGAGAAGACAATTTACCGCAATTACCAGAAGCTTACCCTTCAAGAGTCTCCAGGAACGGTGCCCGCCGGACGATTACCTCGACACCGGGAGGTCATCCTGCTATGGGATCTGATCGACTCAGCTAAGCCTGGAGAGGAGATCGAAGTCACTGGTATCTACCGCAACAATTACGATGCTCAATTAAACAATCGTAATGGCTTCCCCGTTTTTGCCACGATCCTGGAAGCGAACCATGTAGTCCAATCTCATGACCAGCTGGCTGGCTTCCGCCTCACTGAAGAAGATGAACGTGAGATCCGAGCCTTGTCTCGAGATCCCCAGATCGTCGATAAGATCATTGCTTCAGTTGCTCCTAGCATCTATGGCCACACAGACATCAAGACTGCCGTCGCACTCTCTCTTTTTGGCGGTGTCAGCAAAGAAGCCCAGGGCAAGCACAAGATTCGTGGTGATATCAACATCCTCCTTCTCGGTGACCCAGGAACAGCCAAGTCGCAAGTTCTTAAGTATATCGAAAAGACCGCCCACCGCGCTGTCTTCGCTACAGGTCAAGGTGCCAGCGCCGTCGGTCTTACAGCAAGTGTACGCCGTGATCCTCTGACTGCCGAATGGACGCTTGAAGGTGGTGCTCTTGTCCTCGCGGATCGTGGTACCTGTCTGATCGATGAATTTGACAAGATGAACGACCAAGATCGTACATCCATACACGAGGCTATGGAACAGCAAACTATCTCAATTTCCAAAGCCGGTATCGTTACCACTCTGCAAGCTCGCTGCGCCATCATAGCAGCAGCTAACCCCATCGGCGGACGTTACAACAGCACCATTCCCTTCGCCCAGAACGTCGAACTCACTGAACCCATTCTCTCGCGTTTCGACATTCTCTGCGTTGTCCGTGACACCGTCGATCCAGCCGAAGACGAGCGCCTAGCCAATTTCGTAGTCAACTCCCATGGCCGTGCTCATCCATCTGCCAATTCCATCGACCAGAACCAGAACGCTATGGAGAGCGAGCACGACACCGAGATGCGCGAGCAACGAGTCAATGGCGGCGAGCCGAAGCAGGAGGGCGAGATTCCACAGGAGTTGCTGAGGAAGTATATTTTATATGCGAGGGAGAAGTGTAGGCCGAAGCTTTATCAGATTGATCAAGATAAGGTGGCAAGATTGTTTGCGGATATGAGGAGGGAGAGTCTGGCCACTGGTGCTTACCCCATCACTGTAAGCATCCCCAGTCTTTGACAAGGCTACCAATAAGCTGATGAGCAACCCAGGTGCGTCATCTAGAAGCCATCATGCGTATCAGCGAAGCTTTCTGCAAGATGCGGCTCTCAGAGTACTGCACATCACAGGACGTCGACCGAGCCATCGCTGTCACAGTGGACAGCTTCGTTGGCGGCCAGAAAGTCAGCTGTAAAAAGGCATTGGCTAGGGCATTTGCTAAGTATGTTCCACACCAAGATACACCACCCTTGCATTGCTGACTCATTGACCAGATACACACTCGCGAAGCCGAACTCCCAGAGGAGCCAGAATGGCAGGAATGGTATCAGGACTGGGGCGCCGGCTACGGCTGTAATGGCTTAATAGAATCGGCCCGCTAATTTCAACTATTCATTTGCATTGAATGCGTTCGATGTTGGGTAATGCATAAATGAGCAGAAAAGGTGTATACTGCTTGCGAGAGATCGGTGTTTCAGGGGTCCCTGCTGCTTCGATTGTTCAAGAATTATGTGTACAACAAGCCCATAGATATCGCTCCATCCTTGTCGTGCTTCGAACACATCAACATGTTGGTTCTTCTTCCAACATCGAGAGATTCGAGGATTTTTGGAGTATTGACGCTGCTGTTTGGGTAGAGTGCAGGGGCTTTGTGGAGATGATGAACCAGGAATCTTCGTTCTAGAGGCTACGCCTCGCCAGAATTTACCATTCGAACTATCACTTGGCCGCTCTTCGTACAGAGATGATGTTCATGTTCAAATTTCTCCTACCCCGTTTGCTTGCCATTGATATCCCAGCGAATGTTCCTTGTCCCACAACGCGCTCCACGGTGCATCCATTATGCAGTGGGACAGGGAAATAATGGAGGTTATTTCCCGCGTCAAATACTCAAGCCTGGAATTCTGGCTATAGAGGTCCACTGGTACAATGATCGAGTGACGCAAAGGTCTGTATTCGCTTTCCACGACTGCTGTGCTATATACTCCGCCAAACTCATAAACAATGCGCGACTATCAGTCCTCACAAAAATGCAAACCATTCAAATTGGTGAGTGTTCTCAATCGCCTTCCTTTCCCTTCGTGAGATTATTGATAAACATAGACCATCTCTATCTCAACCACCCTCCTCCGCGACAGTAACCTGATATCCTCCATGATTATACCGTTTTCCCCGAACATGAGGCGGCGGCCTCACTCCCACCGGATCAACCACGCGGCGATCCCAAATCACATCCTCCACCTCGCCTTCTCGTTGCTCGCCCATCTGCCAGCTTCTCCTCTGATGCCGCAGCTTGTATGGGCGATCGTCGCCGCCTCGGAAACTCTGTCTTCGGCTTTGCGCCGTCCATGGCGCTGGGGTTGAGCGTCGATTCTGGATTTGAGATTGTGGGTTTTCGGCAAAATGTACGCGAGGTTGTGCGCGCGGAGGTAGCGAATTGGCGGTGTTGACTCGGTCAGGTACTGACACCTTATGACCAATGTGGGCGCCAGGAGGTAACGAGTTAGCGATATCGACGGCGGTACGCGTTACTTGATTGTCCCCAAGCTCTACAGTACGAGCCGACGGTGTCTGGGGCTGGAATGACTAGAGGACAGATCACTCACTGAGGATAAGGTGATGTGCGACCAGGTCGATGGCGAGGAGTTTCGGTTGATACTGGACCAGCTGAGCCAGCTACCTGGTATGTGGTATGGAGCAGGTGGTGGTGAGCCGGGCCGCCGGATCTGGTTATCTGGTTGTCCTGGCGGTAGGGTGTCAGAGCCACTTGTTGATGTCGAAGCAGTAGGTGTGTGTTTTTGGGTCCGTCTTGGACCTGGGTTTCTTCCCCAGTGGTTAGAAGAGCGATGTCTCTTCTTTATACAGCACCATAGGTAAAGACCCCAAAGCAACCAATGAATGCGGCAAGTATCAATACAGCTGCTAGTTTTCCTCCTTGTAGGCCGCCCGAGGCCGAGTGAGGCTATGACGAATGCAAAGATGTCGGGATCGTGGAGTGGTGGATGTAGATGATGGCTGCTGTATGGTTCCACTCGAGGTTGCCGCCTGACTAGGTGGGCATGGACTTGTCAAGGCTACGGCACCACAAGATACCTCTGTCAAATGCATCAAACAAGATTCGTAGTCGTCACCATACCAAGTCTGAGGTTGCACAAGGGTTGTGCACGTTTGGTCTTGCCGCTCGCGGAGATGCTGTGTCATTTTTCGGCGGCGTAGTAGACCGTCATATGCTTTGTCGTTGTGTGTCAAAGCGAAAGGTGTTTGAACAAGGGTTGAACATGAATAGAGCTTCGAGGAAGGGGAAGGGGAATCGTTCGAGGCAGCAACCATAGAAGTTGGCGTCGACATACTCGCTCTGCTCAAAAACGAAGGAGATGAGGGTACGTTGCTATGTGGCCGAGTAAACAGAAAAGAGTATCGATAGACCGCGAGGAAAGTAATAATGAGGAAGACTGAAGGAAGGAAGCATAGTAACAATGTATGCAGGACAAAGTGTGTCAGAGGCCGTGGTGTTATGGCTTCGCGTCCAGGAGAGGCATGTTTCCAACACGGCCATTTTGAATGGGGTGGTCAGCAACGCGAAAATCCAACAACTCAATCCTGTATGTATATGTATGGAGTCAAGGTGAAGACCGCGAGGAGAAGCCAAGAAAGACAATTTTCTCATAAATACCTACAACTACCTAGAAGATGCAAAACGAACAATGAGAAGTAATGTTTGTAAACGTTTGTAACGTGGTGAAATGCAAACACAGCGTAGTAGCAAACCGGTCCATCGAACAACAACGATTTCCTGTTCAGGCCTTACCATGTATACGTCTACTACCAGATACGACTTCGTGTGTTCGCTGGGGCAAGTCTACAATCAGCGTCAGTTGGTAGGATTGACAAGCCAGTGACTTCCGGAAAGTCCCTATCGAAGCTCTGTGCTTTCTGCCCCCGAATTCCGCAAGGTTGGGAACACCATATACCAGGCAATGCCGGCTCGCCGTCCCTTTCCCTGATCACCCTTGCTGGAAGCACAGGAAGCTGGAGAATCAACATCTACGCAAGGGGGTGAGATTCAGTCGGTTTGAGCCTATGACTCTGCATCATCACGAGGTCTTTCCTGTTGACCTCTTTCGTTCGAGAGGATAGGTAGGACAAGTTTCTGGTACTGGACTGGGTTTTCTGACTGGTGGACTGTGCCATTCCTCATGTGTGAGCGCTGAATGAGCGGGGTCTTTAACAGGCAAGCCTTGGCAACTTAAAATTCGGCTCGCATGCATCTGTACGGCGGACGATAAGCCAGGGTAGGACACAATCAAAAACCGAAAAAGATTTTGGGATTTTGGGCCCGCCTACTAAGTCGATAACTCCACAACTATTAGGTTTGATATTATAATTCCGTATAAATGTTCATATATAAACGTATGAGCGTATGTATAGCCCATTCCTGCCCTCATATATGGCCTATATATACGCGCATGCATGTGCCCGCATATATGGCCTATGAACTCGCGCAGGTATGGCCCATTCCTGCCCTCATGTATGGCGCCACCAGCGCCTGTTGCTGCCCCCATATATGGCCTATGAATGCCCCCATGTATGGCCCATTCCATGTATGGCCCATCACGCGGTCGCCAAAATAATTGGTAAGGTAGGGCCCTTGAATTAGCCCCTAGGCGGGCCCCAAAAGGGCCTCTAGGCGCTAGAATAAATATGTTTTAAGGGCGGCTCCGCGGCAGCCCTAAGGCCCACCTTGCTAATTATTTTGGCGACTGCGTGATAGGCCATACATGCGCGCATATGAGGGCAGGAATGGGCCAAATATAGGGGCAGGAATGGGCCATATATGCGCGCATACATAGGCCATATATGGGGGCAGTAATAGGCCATAAATACGCGCACCTATATATAAGGGCAGTAATAGCCTATACTTAGGAACTACTACAACTTTATATACGGAATTATAATACCAAAAGGAACGGTTATGGAGTTATCGACTTAGCGGGCCGGCCAAATCCCAAGATCTTTTTCGGTTTTTGATTGTGTCCTACCCTGGCTTATCGTCCGCCGTAATCTGGACTAGCGTTCCAACAGAGCTACCTATTCTGGATTTGCCCCATCCTGAAGTCTAGTTGATCCTCCAATTTGAGAATATGAAAGCGGAGGTACCCTTTCTCCACGCCAACGAAGAGCATGACCAGGGTTCCAACAGAAGTAGTATATGTAGGCAACAAGAGCACAAATACAATACTGACGGCGGCCACGGTGTCGTGAGATCTTGAAGGACCTGAAAGTGAGCGGGCTTGAGATAGCCCGGCGATGGACGAGGCACGTTCGGGATTCCAGCGTGAGGATATATGGATGCCTCTCTGAGGAGTCAACAAAAAGCTCTAGAAACAAATGCATCGAAGGGTGCCACTGTGTTTTGCGCACTGGATCCATACTGAAAACAACTAGGACGCCTTTGGTGCATGCTTCGTTCTGATGAACTTGTAGTGAAAGGGGACCCTGGGGGTATAAGTAGGTCCAAGACTCGTCTGCAGCAGCAGCACTTGCGTTTGAAGCCGTAGTATTAGACGGTATTTCAGCCATCTTGTAGCGCATACGGTATAGAAGGGTTCCCGGGACCG
>JAABUP010006267.1_pt1 | contig 17132 bp, 29 predicted proteins | sample 5559201 | NCBI WGS metagenome assembly JAABUP01 (sample SAMN10711887, study PRJNA513373) | rock metagenome | isolation source: Antarctica rocks | place: Antarctica
GCATGCCACTGGCAGCAAAACTGTGGCAGAGCCATATTTGTATATAAGCTTGAAAAATGCTTGCAGCTGATGCTTTTCACATCAGGCTGAGGCATAGACAGTGACGTCTCATAATACTGTGACAACAGCTCATGCAAATGGCGAGAAGGGACATATTCCGCATCATGTAGACATGGATGTAGTGAGCGCATACCTGAGGACAAAGCATAGCATGATTGGCTAATATAAGCAGCAGCCACTGGCACTTGGCAGCCATATCATGATGTGAAAATCTGGGTAGGAGGTGAAAGCACATACCTGTGTGATGCCTTCTTATGAGGCAGGCTGCCATCTGAGGCAGCAGCTGTGTCTTGAGTTCCTGCCATGCCAGCTGTCCTGACAGAGCCTGAGCCCTTGCTTTGCTGCCTAGCACCAGAGTCACTGCTAGCAGCTCCTGACCTCACAGGAGACCTCACCCCGCCACCTGTGCCCTGCTGACTGCTGCCAGGCGCCATCCTGCTCTTGCCCACTGCTGGCTTGGTCTGATTGAATCTGGGAGGCTCACAAGCATGACCATGCTTGCCAGTGGCAGCGCTGAATTGGCGAGAGGGCGCTGTGATGCTGCCAGGTTTGCCTGGGCCTGAGCCGCGTGTTGCGCCTGCATGTAGCGGTGTCCTTCTGGAGTTGACAGATCCTGATAGGTCTCTGTGCAGCGACCTTCCTGCCAAGCTGGGCTCTGTGTCATGCACCTGCTCAGGATCAGCCTTGCCTTCCTGGCCATCTTTAGCAACAGGTCTGGCAGGCACGCAAGGTTTCTTGGCAGCTGAGCTGGCTGGACTTGAGCCAGTGTTTGAGTCAAGCCTGGCTAGCTGCCTCTTCTGACCCAGGGGTGAGCTTGTGCCTTCACCATGGGCTTGGCCAGCAGGCTGCTGCTCAGCATCGCTGCCTGTCCTTGTGCTGAGCTCTTGTGCAAAGTCTGCTGCACCTGAGGCAGCTGCAGACCTGCTGTCCCCCAAAGATGTAGACAGCTGATGATGAGCTGGTGAAGCTGTCACCACCACAGCACTGTCAGCAGCATCTTGCTTCTGCCTCTTGCGATAAAGGGCAGCGCTCTCAGCTGGTGACAGAGCATTTGCAAAGAGAGAGGCATTGCTGTAGACCCCACGCTCGACGCCATAGCCCTTCAGACAAGCTTCATACACTGCTGATAAGAGGCTAGCTCTGGGTGAGACGCGGTCAGTGTAGACTATCTGAGCAGCCTCAGCCTGCTGCTGCAGTGCCACTGTGCTCGAGTCTGCACGCAGAGCATGCTGGATGTCATCAGAGAGGGAGCAGAACTGGCGGGCCCTGGTGTTTGGCAGTGTGGAGGTGTCACTGTCATGCTGCCGCTTCATACCACTGCGCTCTGCATTTGACAGCCTTGATGTGAGATCAGCGCATGCGCCAGGAGTGTGAGTCCGACAGACATCTTGTGCAAAAGCAAACATGCACAACCAGCAGCACCGTCGGTTGGTCATCTATACTCTCAAGAAGTCACCTTATTATGCAGCACTCAAAAGCAGTCAGCACGATTTCTGCGCAGGTGATGTGCACAAAGCCACAAGGATGCCAGGGACTTGGCTTGCAGCAAGCCATGCATTGTGTATGCTTGATGCGCAGTGGCAGTGTGAGTCAGGAAGCAGCAGAGACTCAGACTCTTACTTGGTGATACCATTCCAGCAGCAGCCTCTCTTCCACTCGGCTGACATTGTTGCCAAGCCTGCGCCTGGGTCTGAGCATGCCTGACTTTACTTTGGTCAGCCTGCAGATTGTTCATGCAAATTGGCATTAGCTTGCTCCAGTGCTGTGCATGCCGCCTACATTGTTTGCAGAAATTATGCACTTGTCTGTGCATGTACAACAGCAATACTTGGCTGTGCGTCACAAGAAATCACTGCAGGAATCAGGACAGAAGTTCCGTTTAAGACTGCATTGGGCAAGACATGCACATCAGAGCCATAAAAGGAGAACCCATCAAAGCCATCCCGTCATCCACACCAGGTCAGTGTGACATCACGCACGGGCTCTCAAAAGAGACACATGAGAAGTCACACTGCTGATGCACACACGCTCTGGCACATGCTGCAATGAGTCACCTGGAAAAATGATTTTTCATGTGCACTTGTTTGGCTTACCACTTGCAACAGCGATGAGATGCAGCAGACGAGGTGACAAGAGGGCATACCAGTGCTTCCAAGGGGGATGCAATGGGAACGCTTCCATCAGGGACCTGATGCAAGGGCCCAGGCTGTTGCTCTTCTGCTGCCACTGACTCATCTCCTGGCTTGTGTTTGCCATCAGCATCAAGCTGCAGGCGATAGCAGCCATCTATATGAGAGGGTTGGCTTTCTGCTGCATGTCCATCTTCGTTATCAGGAGTGTCTGCAGAGGTAGTAGGGGGTGGCCCATCCCTGAGCAGGGTGGAGGGGGCGGTGGGGGCATGGCGCATGGCAATGCCAGGAGGAGGTCCTGGGTTGCCATGGTTGCCTGACATGGCTGTCTCTACAGGCGGCCCTGAGCGTGCCTGCAGGCAACTCAGACAGCACGTCATTTTGTGCATCTATCATATTGCTTACACCATGCAGTCAATCACATGACTCCCACAGGTGGGCAATGCACACGAGTGAAAAGCAATCTGCCCTGCCATTTGATGCTGCCCTCTTCTGTTAGGAAGACTGAGATCTTGCAAGGTCCCAGAAACTTTGCGCCATTGCAAGTATTGCATGTACAACTGGTTTGACCACAAGGCAAGTATAGGACTGGCACAACTCACCACATGTAGCTGAGAGCCTCCTTGGGAGTCCACACACAAAGTACTAGACGCCATTGCTCTCTGCATTGCAAGCATTTGTGTTGGGGACAGTCATACCAGACTGGTCATGCAGTGTACCGAGGACTATGAGCTTAGACACCACAGGAAAAATGGCAGTCAGCAGGTACTGCATTCAACTCTAAGCATGACACAAGTTGAGCCGCACATGTACGGGGACAATGCAAGGTCGCGGGCACGGGGGGCAGGGGGAATCTGGGGCAGATCAGTTAGCAATGAACATGTAATATACAAGTCACTTAGACAAAGCTGCTTGGTACGCATATGCCTACATTATACACTCTATACGAAAGTTCACTTGGGCCAAAAACTGAGTGATCTGGCGACATAAACCATAATAACAAGTAGCAATATCAGGAATTGTTACAATATTGCATGCTGACCTCAAAAAGCTCCTCCCGCTCCTTGTCGTCCTGGATGTGCACTGCAATTTGTTTCTGAAGACTCCAAAATTCAATGCCATAGGTCAGGAAAAGCTCAGCGCCTGCAAGCAATCAAAGCACATGGAAGCTTGCAAGACAAACAGGTCAACAACATGCAGCCCCAGCTTTTCCTATTACAGCCACAGATACATGTGTTGCTAGCATAGTCAAGCAGGTGTATGGCTAGGAGAGCTCACGCACAGATGAGAACCTGACCTGGCTCAATGTCATGCGTAGCCACCACAAACATGAAGGGCCAGCACCCAACAGCAATGCACACCAGTTGTGTGTTGGCATCTCTATTAGCACTACAATCTGGCTCATCGCTCATTGGGTCTGCGACACCATCATTGATGCATGCCAGAATGTTGCCATTCATGTAGGCAAGGCAGCACAGTGGTTGGTCCTGCAAGAGTTCACGGCAACACTTGTGAGGAGTGACAACATGTCTGCAATGCCTAATACTAGAGCCATCTTGGAGCATGTCAGGTGGGTGAGCTTCTTGGCAGCCACATGCTGCCTCAGCACATGAGGCCACTCAGCCTTTTTGAGAATTTAGTTAGCTGCACTTCTGTCCTCTGGCTTGTACAAGCCAGAGGACAGAATGAGGAGTGCAGAAATGCATGTAAAATCACACTGACTTGCCCCTGGACATTTTACAAACAACTACTCACAATGTACCATTGATGCATGACCTGAAGTTTACTGCCATCTTGCCAAGCAGGCCTGTGATGCATGCAACTTCTACCTGAAGCGCTGTCTGGTATACATCTGAAAATGCGTTCAAGTGTCTGGCCTCCGTTGGCTGCTCAATATCTGCTATATATGCATCAGATTTTTGGCGCCACTCATTCTTGCTGCCCAAAAACTCTGCAGGAGGTTTGTTGTGGATGACTCGCTCCTCAGCCTTTGTGACTGTCATGTTTCTGTACAGGCCTAGAACGGTGCCTTTTGCAATGGCTGAAGTGGTGTGCACTGTCATGTCTTTGCCTGGTACCAGACCAGGTCTGAAGTCACCCTTCTGTACAGTCTTGAGGCAAAGCCCCTCCAAGCATGGTGGGTCCTCTGGCAGATTGTCCAGGTTCGCCTTGCCTGGAATGTGCCTTAACACCAGGAGAAAGCTGATTATTTTAGTATACGCTCATAAATGCTACATACTTGATAGCTGCTGGCCAACCCTATGTGTTCTACTTGAGCATAGTCACGTCTGTACATGTGTCACTAGATGCAAGCCATGACACGTGTACAACAGCCAGTAGCATCACAAGAGACTTGCAGGCATGATTAGGAATGAGGCAAGTTCACAACACAGCATATGCAACTTCAACTCGTGCAAATACCTTTGACGCGCAACACTCACAATTGACATACCAAGCGTGTCCTCTATTCAGCAGAATCTTAATCCTGCCTAGCATGCAATATGGGAGAAACTGCTGGTACCACATGCAACAGCAAACAAGCTAAGAACAGTGACACGTACCTGATCAAATATTTTTCAGCAGATTTCTCCACTTTGGTTCTGAAGGCTTTGTTCCAGCGTTTGTTAAGCTCCTTATCTACACTTGGTAGCACACGGAACATGAGCGTGGTATCAGTCTGTGCTGCCTCATACATCTTGGTGACCTTCGCGGATAGATGATGAGACAGTACCTGCAATGCAGACAAAGCGCAGAAATGGTTAAAATACACAAGTTTAGCCAGCATCATTTAGTAGCGGCAGTTGAGCCTCAGGCTCACCTGCTTTTCATCATCATAAACAGGCGGCAAACGATTCACCAGTCCGCTAAACTCCCAGCTATGACCTGGTCTGCTTCCAAAAATTTGAGCAGACCTTGAAGCAGGTCTTTTTCCATCAGGACCTGCCCTTGGTGCCATTTGCATGGGTTCTGAGGGCCTGACACTGCAGACAGAGCAGATGTCTAAGACAATTATGCTTACAGTGTGTTACGCACAACACTCGCACTAAAGTCACAGTTCAGTTCTTTTACGTCAGAGACGGCAGCCCTTCAAGCTCGACTGATCTGAGAGTCTTGATGGGCACCACGTCGTCCGTTAGCATAGATGTCCTTGACCGCTCGACAAAACTGCAAGGGGACACATAGCGTTAACATCCATGTAAATTGTCAACACTCGGACGAACATTGCAGTCTTACTTGCAAGCTGCTCTTTGGGCGGCAACATGTCGGCAGCGCATAAAGTGTACAGACAGTGATGCCAATCCAGCTTGAAATCGCCTGACACGCGTTCAGTCCTGAACATCTGTCCGGATCAAAGCCCGCTGGACACCTCCGATAAGGCAACGTCGGCTTTGGCGCGTGAAGTTCAGCATGGAGTTCACGTCGTGAAGGTCAGCATGGCCAGCGCGCTCTACAAGCGTACGGCCGATCGCAGCACCTATCAGCGATTTGCTACACAGACCGCAGCACGGTCTGAGATGAGTTGGCTCATCTCGGCTCATCCCGGCTGAGCTAAGGACAAAAGTCTGAGTGACATTTGTCCCAGAGCTCAATCACGCACGTCACTTGCACAAGCTCAGATGTAGTTGCACAACATTGGGCAAGGTAGGTCACACACCTGTCATCAGCCTCTATCACAGCATGCTGGGGAAACGGCCTAGCTGCAGAAGCTTGAAAGGGAGTGCGCTTTGCCACTAGTCGACCCAAAGGGATAGAGTCTGCCGCCAAGTCGCACAGAGGTTGGGAGTCCTCACTGACGCTATCATCATGTGAACTGTGGTTCCAAACATGCTGCTGGCTATCACCACGCATCTCAGACTCGGTCGGTGCAGCTTGTTCCCACCTACACATGGGGGTGTGCATGTATGCTGCAATTGCTGACACAGTATGAGGTCAAGTATTGCAATGGCCAAGGAAGAGCAAGACAGAGCCTCACGGAAACTTGGCAATATCTGAAGTCATGCAGGACACGTGAGGCACCAGTTGAGGCAACATAACAATGCAATGAAAGCAGTTCTGACCTTTGCCCATGTAGCCATGAATTAGACAGCTTCCTCATGGCCACAAGTCCCACACCCACTGGATTAGGCGCTGCCTCCCTACACCACAGCGCACTACAGCGTCAAGCTGCTGATTGCTTGCTGATGCCAACATCTTAACTCAAATAACGCACAGACACGACAAATACAAGCCAATGTACAGTCCCAACACTTGAAATGACAAGATCTTGACACACCTGAGGTGTACACAACTGTGTGCAAAGCTCAGTGGTAGAGTAGACACATCTGCAGAAGTGATTGGATACTTGCATTACTACAGCTGACCTTTCCAACTCTCCAGCTGCAGCAAATGCTTTATAGGCTGCAATGATTGCCTCATCTGTCTGTGTGTTTGTGTGAGCCGCAGCGCAGCTGAGATGATACAAGATAGGCAAGTTTCTGCAGGGAAGTAGTATGCCAGGTCAAGCTACATGGTGATAGAACGACGTTTACACAAAGCAACAGCAGTGCTACCAAAACGCTTACCCATATGCGTTGTCCTTTTTGTCCTCCTCTTTCTGGTTTTGCTCCTCCTGCATGTCCTGTGGTGTATACATTCTTGACGTTGTATGTGCTAACGGGTTGCTGTGGTCTTTCCTGATCTGCTCAGATTTATGGCAGAACCAGCAGACTTTGCCAACCACAACACAACGTCCTGCTGCTTTTGCCATGGTGAGTGCACTGGTATCACATTGAGAACGGCGTGTGGCAGCACGATGTATTGGGACCATGCGCAGCTCAGCTGTTGTCTCAGGCCCCACTGCAGCAATATCTGCAGGGGCTCTGCTTGCTTGCCTGCACACACAATTCACTAATCATGACGGCTCAAATTGTGTACCATTATTTCTGCACGTCTCGCATGCATCTTTTGCGACACACCTGAGGCGTGCCTTATCCTGACAGGTGCTTGCATGCAGTTCCAGCTGCACCGAACTTCTGCACAAGCGGATGCTTTTCTCGATCAAACCATGTATATCCAGCAAGTACTGTTTGCAAAGGAGCTTGTAAGCGTGCACAGCATTACTTTGACCGAAACTTGCGACATATGGGGCAAACACCACCATTCAAGTGGCCAGCCATAGTTCAGGACCTTGCAGTTGAGACAGGTACGAAAAGTCGAACCAAACTTTTGGGACAGTCGTCAATGAACCATGATAGCCAAGTCAGAGCGACAATGCCGCTCGCACGGTGTCTATTCTTGGCAAGATCATATACATTCAAAGCTTTCGTGACAAGCAAAACAGCTGATAGACAGCTGCGTCATCGGCTATGGCTCATTTGTTCGCTTCTTTCTTCGGGAATGCTTGTCCACAAATGGCTTTGAGTCGCCCAAACGGCTTTGTTATGCATCGTTGACCCTGAAGGTGCAAGCAGGTTCTGAAGGCCTTTGTAAAGGGCAACTGCCCTCTGGCATCTTGCTATGTAGAATCGCGTGTAGGGCATTCAAGACCTGTTAGCTATTTGGTAGGGCTGGCCACTGCAGCTGCTCGAATTTATCGGTACCTTGAGCTGGGCAGAGATCATGTCATTCCAAGGCCAGGTCAGCGCCAATTGGCTGCAACTGGAAGCATAACCGCATCTGTGTCACAGCTTTGAGGAGGACAGTGAGGTCGCTCACCGAATTTGACATCATGCTCGCAAGAAAGCACTCAGTTGCTACAGTTGCAAGCACAAACACTGGATCATGAACATTCCTTCAGGCCTGACCGACTAGCTAGGACAGCATTAACATTAATCAACAAACATTAATTGCAATCAACACAAGTAACTGGGAGCATGTGGTGGCAAGTCCTGCAACTTCACAAGCATCAAAAAGGTATACAGCGGATATGTGTGTATAACTTGCAAGAATTAAGTTTGGCCAAGAGATATGGTGAACAAGCTAGCTGACTCCCTGTGGCGGGAACAGAAGAAGATGGACGCATTCCGTATGCTGTGCTGAGCTGGTTATACGGGATCGGGCGACTGTGTCGGTTCGCTGTCGCTGAGTTGAGGATTGCTTGCACCGTTGCCCGAGGGTCAACTGCACATGCTCCTTCAGAAGAAGCATATCGCATGCGCGGCTTTGTTAGATTTACCCTGTATACAACAACAAGAGCCTTTCAGCTATGAAGGTAGCATCGCCACCCTACAGAGCCAGTCCACAAGAGCTTGCGTTCAGGCAATCATTTGCAAAGAATGCTCACCGCAAAGCCCATGTAGCTCCGCAAAATGGCAAACGCAGGTCAAGCAAGCTTCTGCTGCGTTTATCTGTGTAGATTCGTGGCACGAGTGATGCCAACGTCGTTCGGAGCGCTTTTATGGTGGTTATTGCAATGCAGAACAAGCTGTAGAGCAATGTGGACATCCGCTCATGGCAAGCCCACGGACCCTCATGCGATGTCTAACGCACCTCGAAGATCAGTCCGGATCAGAGCGAGTTGCATTATGGCAACCGGGTCCGATGCGGAAAACGATGACACAGGAACTTCGCTCAAGGCTTCGGCTGGACATGTGACAACTTTCAGGCCAGCAAAAGGCAAACCGACAAGCAAGTCGACCAACAAGTCAGCCAGTGCAGCAAAAAAGACAGCCAAATTAGCAAGCAAGGGTAAAAAGTCAACAGCAGACCTTGCACAAGCTATTAGTTCAGGCAGCGCCAAGCCAGCAGCTGCAGATCCTGCCTGTCCTAAAGCTCTCACCGCATCAGTTGCAGGCAATGCTGATGTCATGCTGAATCAGACAAATATAGGTGAAAATAACAACAAGTTTTACAGAATGCAGCTGCTGCAAGAAAGCAACCTTGATCACTGGGTGTGGACAAGATGGGGGCGTGTTGGTGACAAGGGCCAAACTCAACTACTAGGTCCCTTTGATGCTGCTTCTGGCTACAAGGAATTCAAGAAAAAGTTTAGATGCTGCAATCTCAATTGTTGAACCAAATCTGCCATCTGTGTCTTGATGTGCATCCAAATTGTTGAGTGCTCACCAGTAGCACTAGTGGCATGTATTCCTCGTGGAACATCACATCTTTATGCTACTGCTGCTGGGCTGTTTTTATTGCTAACCTGCATTTACAAGAATCGCATGTATGATATTATATCAAAGGTCATCACACCACATTGCTGCCATTCAGATCCAAGGTAGGAGCAGCCTTTGAAGACAAAGATGGAGCACGCCAAGTGCGGGCTGGCAAGTACAGCCTTGTGGACCTGGACTCATTTGAATCTCCACCCAAGGCTCCAGGGACTGACAAGCCTATCCCCAAGTAGGATAGCCATTCCTCACCCACATCATTTCAGGCAGGAACAGCAACTGTTGTTACAATAGTTTTGTGATACATCCCTGCATAAGGCAATCCGACATCCCAGACAAGTTGTGAGTGTAGTGCGTACAGATTCATCTATGGCGATACTGGCGGCTTATAATGCTACAGCGTATGTTCAAGCATGCATATGTTATGCAAGGTTGCAGTGCTGGGCTACTTATTGCTCCAGTGTCCTGTGTTGACAACACATGGCATGGTCAATGTTGTTGTGCTTAGAACAGTTTGGGAGATGAGGCGCAATGCTGCAGGGTGGTGTCAGGGCATGCGCACAGCAAGCTGGAGCTGCCCACTCAGCAGCTCATGGACCTCATCTTCAGCGATGCCATGTTTCAAGAGGCCATGCAGGTCAAACTCACACATGATGCTCAGCTGTTCGCATGCTGAACACTATCTGTCACATGACAGCTGCCATTCTGCATGCATCAAATGCCAATCTTGTGTGGTCGTGTTGTTCATTTGCTGACAAGTTGTCATGATGCAGCAAGTTTGTGTCAACTCATCATGCATGTCTGGCACGGCATGTCTTTGCCTTTGGTGATGACAGTGCTTGCACATGTCATGGCAATGATTCAACAAAATTGTCTGAGCCCTGATCCCATGGTGATACGGAGCTTGCATGTGACACAAGCATGACTAGTCCATGCTTCACAAACTGATTTTGGCGCTGAATACCATTGTTTTGTTTGCTGACATGTGTGGGCTGTGTGAGTGGTCGCTCCAGTGCAACTCCTGCTGACCAGCTGGCAGTCAGGTTAACAAGGCCTCTGAAATGCCAGACAAACATACAAATGTGCATACAATGCGTGCTGTGCATCCAGATCATGCTACAGTTATGTTGTAGCCGCTTTGCTGTGATGTTACCAGCATTGACTCTATGTCACTCTTGAACAATGAGTACCTCGCCGCAATCCTGCGTTTGATTGTTGCGGCACAACAGTTATCTGTGGCAACGCGACACACAAGAGAAATACAGACAGCTAAGCACGCTTGCAGGTCTCCTTATATTCAGTAATTATTGTGTTTGCTCTGCCCCAAAAGCTTTTTTTGATGCCCTTTGCAGTCCTGCCTTTGTTCCCCACCTCCCTCATCCTGCCAGTTCATCCCTGATGTTTTCTCAGTCCCTTTCTTGGCGGGCTGCGCCACGGCTTCATCTGATTCTGAGTGAGGATGTGTGGGCACAGGACTTTGATATAGACACCGAGAGGCTGCCTCTAGGGCAGCTCAGCCAGGAGCAAGTGCAAAGGGGGTATGATGTGCTGGAAAGGCTCAGGGCTGCCCTTGCTGGCAACGGAGGCTCCCTTGAAAGACTGTCCTCAGAGTTCTACCAGGTGAGGGCAGCTGGTGCAATAGATTCTGCACTAGGTGTTGGTACATAGAGCTGTCTATGGGTGAGCAAGCGACCTGTCACTGGTTCACGTTTTATGGTTGCTGATAAAATCAGTGAGTGAAAGCATGAGTGAGTGAGTGACAGCAGGAAAGAGTGAGTGAAAGCATGAGTGAGTGAGTGAGTGAGTGAGTGAGTGAGTGAGTGAGTGAGTGAGTGAGTGAGTGAGTGACAGCATGAGTGAGTGAGTGACAGCATGAGTGAGTACGTGAATGAGGGAGAGTGAGTGAATCAGCAGTTGAGAGGGTGCATGCAGGCCTCAACAAGTACATGAATGGACTGATGGCAAATATGCAGGTGATTCCCCACAGCTTTGGGCGTCGCAGACCGCCTATACTTCAAACAACAAGCATGGTGGAGGACAAGATTCGAATGTGTGATGTGCTGAGCGACATTGAAGTGGCCCAAGACATGCTTGACCCCAAGCAAGAAGAAGACCAGGAGAAGTTGCAGCCACACCCTGCAGATGAGAAGTACGCAACTCTCACGGCTGATCTCAAGATCATCTCGCCAGAGGAAGAAGAGTACAAGATCATTGATAAGTACTGTCAGGTGAGACAAAGTTTGCAGAAGACAGCCAGGCAAACAAATGCCTGCTTTCCTGTGAACAGGTTCATGTCATGAAAACACTGTCGTGTCAAGTCAAACAGAAAGTCAAGAGTCCTGCTATAGACGGTTGCTATCATCACATATTGGCAACAGAACAGCTGCTGGTGGCAGTGACGGTATGCAGGACAATTTATGATGAAGCAAGCCAAGCATTGCGTGTGGTACACAGGCAACAGGGTCAGGTCAAGAGCTGGTGAATCTGTGGCGAGTGAACAGGCACTCTGAGGCCACTAACTTTGCTGAGCACAGCAAGCTGGCCAACCGCAAGCTGCTGTGGCATGGCACCAACATTGCAGTGGTGGCTGCCATACTGAAAGCAGGGCTGAGAATCATGCCCCATGCTTGTGGCCGGGTGGGACGGGGGCTGTACCTTGCTAGTGAGCATGCTAAAAGCGCTGGCTATGTCAGCTGTGGTCGCAGCGGCAGGGACTACATAGGGGTAGGCTCATCGAGTGCATCAGCAAATGGCATGCACCTGAGGCTTTGCAGCCAGTTTGCTGCATGTGCCACCTGAGCTTGCAGGGGTACTGCTTGTGTCATTCTGCATCTGCTGTAGCTATTGAAGTATGCCTGACACTCAGATGGAAGAGCTTTGGGGACACAAAAACCGCATATTTATTAAAGAACAGATAGAGTGTGTGCAGCATTTGCTGAGTGACAAGAATGAGTCCTTGAACGTAGACATCCATCACCTGTGCCAACCAAACCAGTGCTGCCCGTTCCACGTTTGCTTTGCTTGTAAACATGCATGCGTGCAACAAATTCTGAGGCATAAGGTATCAACGGACAGCACTGTGTGCCATACAAGCAGGATACTGAACTGTCCTTGCCTGCTTAGTAGCCTCTTGCATGCTGTCCCCATGTGGCAGCAGCATTTTGACACACGCAAGTTGCCTTTGCTCCAGATCAGTTTTCACAGCCAGCAGCTCATCCTGCACAGGCAAGCAGGTTTTGGGAGATACAGCAATGCAAACTGAAACATCAGGCAGGATATAACTGTTATAGCTCTGCTTGCTGCACACTTTCAAAGCATTGCTAATCACATCAAATTTAGAAGACAGCAGGCGCAAGTCTGCATGCATTGCATCAATGTCCTGGCCCATTTATCTCAGATCAAGATGCTGACAGTTGTCCTGCTTGCTGTGCTGCAGTAGCGACTGTACCTTGTCAAGGTCGCTGGCCAGCAGTTGCACAGTATGCTCCTTGTGACAGGTGGCAACATGCAGAGGAGTCCACCCCTGTGGCACCACCTCACAGTTAGGCATACATAGACAGACACGCAAACCATTCACACCGGCACAGGGAGACAGGTTCATTGCAGTAAAAGCGTCTCTCTCAGTGGTTCAGCATAGCCGGAATTGGCAGATACAATCACATTGGAATGCCGGTTTGTGTGGTACTGACTGCTTCATGGGCATTACTCACGTGAGCATCACATGAACAATTGCATGCAGATAAGTTGTTTCAGCTGACGCTGTCATGACCACGTGTGGTGATACTGTTGATACATGCAATGTGCAAGTTACACTTGCGGTGGCATGACAGCAATGGGCTTGCTAGCAAAGGTCCATATCAGCTGTTCAGTAATGCTCAACACACCACAGAACACATGTATATCAGCTTGCATTGCTGTCTCCATGCATAGTATCAAAGCACTCTGCGAGCACACCTCACCTCATGGTTTGTAGCATTGGCATCAACCTGGCTGCCGCTATCGAGCAGCAAACACAGAATGGCAGGGTGGCTACTGTCTGCTGCACAATGCATAGGAGTCCAGCCCTGCACCAAAAACAAGTCTTTTCACAGGCATTTGTTCTGTCAGCTACATGTTCAAGTTTGTATATGCTGCAGATGATTCTTGCTTGTCATGCGCTTGACTACACGCTGCTGGACATGAATACAGCATGATATCAAGTTGAAAGGGTCCAGTGAGCCTTGCAAGCTGGTCTGTGACTACCAGCAAGGGGCCTGTGGAAACATAGCTGGCAGAGTGAACAACAGGCAGGCAGGCAGGCAGGCAGACACAGCACCAGTGTGCACAGACAGACAGATATTCAGGCAGACAGCACTTACTTTGCAGGCAGACGTGATAGGAAAGGACACCAGGGCCCTGAATGAGATCAGCAGGCTTGTAATCTTCTCATAGCCCATTGTTGCAGCAATGTGCAGAGGAGTCACACCCTGCAAGCCATATAATCTTTGAGCACCAGGCATTGCATTTGAGGCTGTTTGATAGCAGTTGGCACATGAAGCTGCATGGTCTGATTTGCACTTTCCACAGGTACAGCCCCTTGACGGCCTTCAGCCATGTGCTGATGCTGGCTCTGCCACAAGGCAGCAAGTGTAGCCTGTTGTTTGTTGTCTTGAGTCATTGCCAGAACCTGTCATCTGTCAGACCTCACCTCAGGAGATTCTATGGAAGGCTTTGCTCCAGACAGAAGCAAGGCATTCACCAGGGTGACGTGCCCTTGGAGGGCTGCATGGTGCAAAGGAGCCCAGCCCTGCACCACAAAGCTGCACTGGGTGATGTCTTTGTACCAGCACCCTCTGCTTCACCTCAATCTTTGCTTCAGCTCAAAGGTTGCTAAATGCATCTACAGTCATGCTGCGCTTGTACACTTGTGGACATAAATGATGACCTGGTTGATGCAAATTGCTATTGCCTCCTGTGCTTCAACTCAAGCTCTCCACAAGTATGTTGTCTGTAGCCAGAGCTTTTTGACTGCGTGTGCATGCATGCTTGCAAGCTATATACCTTCTGGATGGATGCAGAATTGTGGGTACCTTGTTATCTGTAGCATTGATATCAGCCCCGGCTAGAAGCAATTTGCCCAGAATGTCCAAGCATAGTGACTCATTAGTGCTTGTCGGGGTGTTTCTGTCCTGAACGCCAGCCATGTGATGCACAGGTGTCCACCCCTGCAACAGTCATGTAAGGATGCATCACACTCACGGCCGTCAACAACCACAAGTTATGTCATATAGACAAGGTACCTCCGCATCAACATGCGCTGCATCTGCACCATGCTGCAGCAGCTCCTTCAACTCTGTAAGCTGACCCTGAGCAGCAGCCTCGAACAACTGCAAATTTATTGTGGACGCCTGCAGCAGGTCAAGCAGTGCATCAATTCAGGTGTCAAACTCAGAGGTCTGTGTGCACTGCAGGGCAAATATAGTCCATTGCAATCAGTCAACCAGTTTACAGCTTTTGGACTCATTCCGGGGCAGGCACAATGACTGAAAGCTGAGAAGTTGATAGAAACGGTTTACTCAGGAACAAGAGAAGGCCCAACTTTCGAAGGCGAAATGTATTGACAGCTATAGATCATGCTTCATGCTTCATGAAAAGACAATTGCTCTGTGCACACGTGCAACCCAGCAGCTGCAGTGCTCACAGGTGAGTGGACGTGCGCGAGCTGAGTACCTGACATGGCGTCGAGCTGCGGGATGCGAAAGTGCCACGCCGAGTGTTGTGCTGAGTATGCACCCGGCTGACCGCAAGTGGCTTTCGACTTGATCGTAAGGTCTTGACCCCAACGCTCGTGTCGGAGCTTCTTTTGTGAAATCGACAAGCCGCTCTGACGTTCACGGCTGGTCTCGCGCCTGATCTTTCGTGAACCAGGCGGGGCGCTGACAATTGGAAGAGCTTGGAAGGTCCGAAGGTCTTCGAGGGTAGTTGCATGCCGAGTGCGGCACTAGTGCTGGCGCTGTAGTCGCGAGCGTGCTGTAAGCTTCCCAAAGAAGTTGTCTTGGTTCATTTTTTGACTCAGGTCTGGACTGGATGGATGGTATATTGACGTTGGACGAGCGACAGTGCTGACTTGACAACAAACCTTTTCTTGGATCTGCGGAATTCCAAAATCGTCTGTTCACGCGTGAATCGTTCTTCAAAAGAAACGCCAACATCAAACGCCAACATGTGCGTGCGCAGGTGTATGCATGTGTATGAGTTCGAAGGGACTGGCGCACACACCCCGGTGCCCTTGTACACATTGATTTCGAAATGCTTGCCACTGGCCGACTTTCAGCTGCACCCAAAAGCTGCATCTGCCCGCTCCTGTTGCACTGCAGTTGCAAGTTTTATATGGCATGTACACAGTGTCATGCAGACCATGTGGAATGGTCAGGATGACAATAGGCAAAACAACGGCAAATTGAATGGGGATGTTACACCAGCAGAGTCAGTAACATGCCAGAAAAGCGCAAAGGAAGCTGCTGACGCAGCTACAGATGAGCCTGCAGCAAATGATCATTATGACAAAATCTTGGAGACGCTTGAGCAAGGCTCACAGAAACACTGAACGATCTGTCAGCATGCCTTGTTAAGTGAGATGCAATCCATGCTGAGTGATCATCCGTTGAACCATGCACATGCTTTTGTTGACTTGTGTTCTAACAGCCAATTTCAAATTTTTTTGCAACAAGTTCATCCAGGTTGTCACAGAAAACCGTGTTGAGGACACAATAAAAGCCAAGCGCACCAACATCTGACGTACATTAATCTTGAGCCATATTGTGATGGCAAGTACATACTGCTGCTGGTCAAAAGGTTGGCAATAGGTAAAGCAAAAACAAAAAGCACAGTCAAAACTGATGCTTAGTGGCATCATCCATGTTCCTTGGCAGAAAGCTCACCTGGCTGCTGTTGCATACTGTAATGAATTTGAACAGACAAAAGCAAATATAGAGCTTGGCATTTGAAGGCACAGCTTGCAACATTTAGGTTGAAAAGCAGAGACCATTGTGCAGATGTACCAAGATGTGTAAGATCAGGTATCAGCATCATCTGTAATGTGCTATGCCATCTACAAGCTGCAGGCCTGAGGACTACTTAACCAAGGCATGTGTTATTCGGTGCATACGACTGACGTAAGCAAGCTTCGACCTTACAGCAGATTTGCTCTGCAAGGCACCATTTGCTTGATCACATTACAAAGCGGATCTGCAGGTCGTGGTCATCGTTGCTGATCATGACCTGACCTTCCTCATCCAGAGCGTACAACACTGTCTGCAACTGCTCAGGGCTACAGGAGTCAAGACCCTTGCGTTGGAAGTACTGGCTGGCAACCCATGAGTGCAGGTCCCTCACCTGCAGATCAGTGACTGGTTGTCATGTTGCGCTGCGTACTTGATCACCAGTGATGCCATGGCTGCATACATTATTGAACACAATTTACCTGTGCATGGTTGCAAGAGCTGACAAACAAAGAAAGATGCCATGAGTCGTGCAGCTTTCCGACCAGCACACTGCATGTTGGCTTGTGGAGCAACGCACAGCAGTGGTTGGACTAGGTGACAGTGCAATCTGCCCTGAAAGCAACCAAGACTGTGTTCACCTTGTAGACACTGCCGGGGGGGTCATACTGGTACACCTTGGCCACATACTCCCCAACACTGCCCTGTGCCAGTCACACACTGCCTCTCAATTTCCTTCACTTTGTCAGTGTACAAGCAAAGGGATAACTGTCTGCCAGGCCGCAAATGGCAGCTGGTAGGCCAATGGATTAATATTTCAAAGGTGGCACCCCAAGTATGCACCTGGGTTCACTTGTCATGTGATGGCAAGA